>Ga0209701_10000760_pt1 | contig 19770 bp, 20 predicted proteins | sample CZO8metaG_4_FD_188356 | JGI IMG/M metagenome (GOLD analysis project Ga0209701, IMG submission 188356) | Vadose zone soil microbial communities from the Eel River Critical Zone Observatory, Northern California, USA - CZOApr15con2H3.8 metaG... | ecosystem: Environmental > Terrestrial > Soil >... | reverse complement strand
GTCCACCAGATCAGGAGGATCCCGACGATCCCAATGACGATGGCGACGAAGGCCCATCGGTCCGACGTTAGGCCGAGGAACGTCGGCGGCTCGAGCGCCTGATACCGATAGCTCACGAGGTCCGCGGTCCCGACGGTCGAAGTCCGGTTGTGGGCCTCGGTCCGTGCATGGTTGCCCGCGGTCGGCGCGAAGAAGGAGACCGTGACCGATCCGTCCGGATACGTCTCGCGGATCGGGTACGCGTCGAAGTGTCCTGCGGGCGGGTCGACTCCCACCGCGGCATCCAGGCCGTAAGTCACGTTCCACCAGACGATTCCGGCGGAGTGAGTGGGCGGAGGGGAGAAGCCGGAGTAGACTAGATGGAAATCTTCGGTGAAGTTCATCCGACTCGAGACGACGGCCGCCGCGCCGACCGCAAGAGGGAACTGCCAGGGACCCACGTCGAGTCGATACGACGTCGTGTTCTGGACGCTTAGGAGGAACGGCAGCGGGATCGGGTTCGTGTGAAGGGTCCCGTTGGCCTCCAGATCCAGGACGGTCGAGAGAATTTTCAGCCCGCGGACGTCGACGACTTCCTGGCCGGCAATGCGCCAATCTCCCGAGGCTTTCGTGGAGCCGAACCGCGTGGCGAAGGTGCCCGAGGCCGTGCCGCTTCCGGCCACGGAGAACGTGTACGCATCGAACGTATGGCCCTCGACCGCGATCGTGCCGCGACCGATGACGGTCAAGGTCACGCGACCTTCCAGTCCGAGGCCGCGGGTGAGACTCGTGTTCGTCCGGTACGTCCACATGTCTCCCACCGTGAGACTGGGAGCATTGACGCTCACACTCGTCGCCGCCTCAGCGGCGGAAGCTGCCACGAGGATCGCTGCGAGCAAAAGGTATCCGAAGGCTCGCACGGGAGACGACGTCAGCGCGGGCACGATTAAGGTTGTTGGTTCACGAGTCGGACTCGATCACGTCCTTCCCTCGCGCGCTCGGCCGGATCCGAACTCGTCCCGCGAAGTCGTCGCGGTCCCAAGCCCCCGGACCGAGGACCCGTTCGAGGAAGATCGCGAGCGCGGCGACCTCGGAGTGGGGCTGATTGCCGATCGCGACATTCCAGTCCGCGAGGTCGTAGAGTTCCCGCGGCACCTTTTCCGCGCCGACCACGACGAGCATGTCGCGGCCCCGGACGCGGGGGAGGACCTCCTCGAACCTCTGACCGTACATCGTCAAGTGGACCTTCGTCCCTGGGAACTCCTTGAGGATGGGCCGCCACCGCACACCCGTCTCGATACGAAAGTCGCCGCCGAACCGGCGGACGACTCCCCGGATCGATCGTTCCAAGGCGACGTCGCGCGTCGAGACGAGGATCGCATTCGCGCCGAAGGCGCGGGCCGTGAGGGCCACATGGGTCGTGACCCTCTTGTCACGGGCCGGCCGGTGGCCCAAGCGCAGGACCGTGATCAAAGCTCAATCCTCGAATCGAATGATTCGGTGCCCCCGGAAATCGAGTCGTGGGGACCGCTTCACGAGGGCCTTCAACTTGGTCTGTGTGACTTTCAACGCGTCCGCGACGTCCCCCGAAAATTTCCCTTCGACTCCGACCATTTCGAAGAGCTTCTCTTCAATCGCGCCGTAGGCCTCCTCGGACATCATCGCGGCATGGAGGACATCGGAGATCTCTTGGATCGGAGCCGTCGCATTGATGTGGAAGGACGAGTAGAACGCGTGGAAGGCCTTTTCCGGGGACGAGGAAGGCCCGGTCTGCCACTTCGTCTCGACGAGCTTCATCTTCTCGAAGAAACGGATCGCATTGGCCCCCTCGCTGCCGAATTTCTCCTCGATCTCCCGTAGGGTCTTCCACTCTGCCGAGACCGCTTTGAAGACCTCGCTTTTCACGTCCGTATCGACCGCGCGGAGAATTGGGACGAGTTCGGCGACCTCGCTGACGACCTTGATTCGATTCAATACAATCGACGCGCCAGATATCTGGAGCGGCAGTTATAAGTTTTAAACCACCGAGGCCACTGGCCGGTATCGTTAAGAGGGGCACGACGTTGCCCCCGGTTCCGCGTCCCCGGAGCACTCGCGCGCCAAGGAGGAAGCGCACATGAACCTGAAGTCCGCACACATTCTCGATACGGGACCCTTCCCGGCGCAGCGGTTCGGCTGGTAGCCGTCTGTCTCTTTGACGAGGAAGTGGATCAACCTCATTGGCGACATACAAATCTGGAAGGCCCAGGTTTGGATGGGGATGGATACCGGAGGAAGGGGGGATTTCTGGTTTCGACTCTTCCGCGAGTCGGATGGGAGTCCGCTCGGTCAGACGAACTGGGATCACTATTCAGAGCCGACGGGGCCTCATCACATCATGTACGACTACGCGCCGAACTGGATGGACCTTAAGAAAGACGACAACCTGGTCCTGGAATATGGGGCGCGGCGATGGAATCCGATTTGGCCGCCCGTCATGCGAGGCCACGTCTCGGTCGTAATCTGGTACACCAGTTGAGGCTCCGCGTCTCCTTCGGCGCCTGGTCGCATATGCCGCGCGGTGTCTCGACGGGATTGAGGTGCGGTGAGGCGGAAATCTTTAAGGGAAACCCGGGCGTTCGCGCCCATTCCGATGAAAGTCAGCGAAGTGCGCCCGGAGAGCAAGGTCGACGTGATCGAGCTCACGATCCGTGAGAAGGGTACCGCCCGTGATTTCTCGAGCCGGTCCGGCTCGACCGGCAGGGTCTGTGACGCGAAGGCGGTCGACGAGGAAGGGACGGAGGTGTCCGTGAGCCTCTGGAACGACGAGATCGACCGCGTCAAGGCGAACGATCGGATCCGCATCACAAACGGGTGGGCGCGCGAATGGCGCGGGAACATCCAGGTGAGCGCGGGGCGCTACGGGAAGCTGGAAGTCCTGAGCTAGGCCGGCCGTCCAGTTCCGACCCAGGCCAACAGGATGTAGAGGACGATCATTGGTCCGATCTGAAGGAGCAGATCGTCGTCGAAGTCTTTGAATTTCGGCCCTTCCAGGATCACGGCGGTCGCGGTGGCGGCCAGGGCAAACAGGAGCGCGTTCGGGAGGGCGAACGATTGCATGGCGAGTTCGGTCCCGAGGAAGAGGCCGAGGTACGCCGCCGTCGGCAGGATGCGATTCCATCCGCGGCGACGGCAGAGCGCCGCGAACGGATCGATCCACGCCATCCCCAGGAACACCGGCACGACGATGCTCGGGTTGCGGATCACAAACAGGCCGAAGGTGAGGCCCAGGAGCCCTTGGGCGTACGCCGACACCCGCTGCCCTTCGTACGACCGGAGGCCGAGCAGGGGGATGCCGAGAGAGATCCGCGCGAGCTCGATGCACAACGCCGTGCCCACGAAGAGGATCGAGAGGCCGGTCCGCGTGATCCCTCCCCCGAGCTGCTCCGGGATCAGGTAGTACGAAAGGAACACCGGCGAGATGATATGAAAGGTCCGACGGAACACGGCGTTGCGGTCCATGGCTTCGATCCCGCGGCGCTCAATCGCCGAATTCCGTGCCGCGCCATTTCGCGTCAATGCCCTTGAGCAACATATACGTTGTCGCCACCAGGATGCCGAGGACCAGGGCGATGCCAAGGATGGCGAACGTGGGATCGCGGTCGATCGTGAAGGAGAGGATCGTCAGGCCGAAGTCTGGGAGCATCGACATGACGCTGAAGCGCGCGAGGACGCCCGGATCGAACAAGAAGGAATTCGTTCGGAGCCCGGTCAGGTACGCCGTCACCACGACGATGTATACGGACGTGACGAGGACGATCGGGATCGCGAGCCACAGCAGCCGCGTGTCGGCATTGAGCCAAGCGATGAGCCCGACGAAACCGACGCCGAGCCAGGTCGTGAGAAGGAGGAAGGAGATCAGTTTGGCCCGGATGACCTGAGGGACGGAGACGGGAAGGCCCGCCAGGTAGTCCGTCGCATCCACGTTGTTGAGCCAGTTGTACAGGATGACGCCGAAGAAGCCCACCATGCCCGCATAGAAGACGGTGTTGAAGCCGACGGGGACCTGGAGTCCGTATCGGACGAACCAGGCGGTGAAAGAGAGAAAGAGGAGCGGGGTGACGAACGAGAAGAACATCTTGGCGTACGTGCCGCTTCGCTGGAGATCGACGAGCTCCTTGGACAACAAGGGCGCGTACGTCCCGAGGCGTCTGAACCGCGACACGAGCCGCGGGAGTTCCTCTCGGACCGGGACGGCCCTCGGTTCGAACCGATCGGGGACTAAGCCGGCCGCGCCGGCCACGAGGAGTCCGATGATCGCGGACGCCAGGAGACTCCAGCCGGCTGCGGCGAACAAGTCCGTGCGGAACGGAGGCAACTGTTCGTGCGCCGCAAAGCCGGGCAGGATCCACGACAGGGGGATCGTCCGCGTCGTCCCCGCCCCCGCAAAGAGGCCCGTCACCCCGATGACCGCGGCGACGAATCCGATCCGGCTCCGCATGTACAGGGTCGAGACGAAGAAGCTCAGAGACATCCCCACCAGAAACGAGAGGAACCCCGTCGCGAACAGGATTCCGATGCTCGTGATGCGGAAATGGGTGAGGGGGATCGAGAGCGCGAGGCCCGCGGTCGCCGGGGCCAAGAGCAACGCGACGTAGAAGATCGCGTCGCGAGCGTACATGCCCAGGAAAGTCCGCCGAAGGCGCATCGGCAGCAGGCCCGGCATCGTGACGATGTAGTTCCTCGTGCCATTCGTCCGTTCGAGGTACTGACGCCCGAGGAAACCGAACGCACCCACGCTCAGGCCGTACAGGAACACGGTCGCGTGGAGCAGGAGGACCGCGTCGGCGAGCGGTGTGTAAGCGAAGAGACGGCCGCTGGTGACCGCGATCGCCGTGCTGAACAAGAGGATGATGATCGGGAAGGAGAGAAACATCGACCGGCTGGAGTAGCTCGTGTGGACCCGGAACTCCTCCCGCAGCATGAGCCGGAGGACCCCGCCCATGCTCACGCCCCGACGATCCGCAGGAAGGCGGCCTCGAGGTCCGACTCGGAGCCGCGGACCTCGTCGACGCTGCCCGTGGCCACGATCGCGCCGTCTTGGATCACCGCGACGCGGTCGCACACCTTCTCCGCGATGTCGAGGAGGTGGGACGCCATGAAGACTGTTCCCCCATGGCCGACGTACTCGAGGAGGAAGTCCTTCAGCTTGCGTTGGTAGATGGGGTCGAGGTTGATGAACGGCTCGTCGAGGAACACGACGGCCGGCTCGTGCAGGAAGGCCGCGGCGAGCATGAGTTTCTGCCGGGTCCCTTTCGACAGGTCCTTGCAAAGGATCCCGCGGGACCCCTCGAGGTCGAAGAAGCGGAACCATCGATCGATGCGACCCTCGATGCCGTCGACCTTGCGCACGTGGCCGACGAAGTAGAGGTACTCGGACGCGGTCAGGTAGGAAGGGGGCGATTCGACCTCGGGGACGATCCCGATCACGGACTTCACCCGCAAGGGCTCGCTCACGACGTCGACCTCGAGGACCCGGGCACGTCCCTCGGTCGGGCGAAGCTGCCCGGTCAGGATCCGGAGCATCGTCGTCTTTCCCGCCCCGTTCGGACCGAACAGCCCGAAGAATTCCCCGCGGTCGACCGAGACGTCGACCCCTCTCAGCGCCTCCACGGAACCGAAGCGCTTCGTGAGGTGGGACGCCTCGATCACAGGCACATCGTCGTCGACGCGGGGACGTTATTTAGGACTTGGCCCGTGGTTATCGGTTGACTGGACGCCAATGTATTTGGCCCGCGGCCGGTCTTTTCCCAACATGGACATCGTCCTGTTCGTCTGCGTCGAGAACACCTTCCGGAGCGTGTTGTCGGAGGCGCTGTTCAACGCCGACCCGCCGTTGGGGTGGCGCGCAGAGAGCGCCGGAGTGCAGGCCGCGGAGGCAATCAATCCCGTCGTGGTCGAATTGCTGGAGGAAGTGGGCATCCCTCTCGGTCCGAAGACGCCGCGCACCGCCACGCCCGAGTTGATTGCCCGGGCGACCCGGGTCGTGACGTTCGGCTGCCTCGACTCGTGTCCGATCGGCGCCAAGGACAAGGCGGAGGATTGGCCGATTCCCGGGGCGACGGGCAAAAGCATGGACCAGTTGCGCGGGATCCGCGACGAGCTGCAACGTCGAGTCAAGGCTCTGGCATCTCGCCTCCCGCGGTCTGCGGAAGCCTCGAAAGCGCGGGTCCAGAAAGCTTGAAGGAGCGTTCGCCTTTCCGAGGCCCCTTGCGCCCGGTCCTCCTCACCCATTGTGGCGCCGGGTCCGACGACTCCGTGAAGGACGCGGCAGAACTCGCGGGGTCGAAAGGGCTGTCCGTCCTGCACAAAGGCGGCTCGGCCCTCGAGGCGGTCATCGAGGCCATCGTCGTCCTGGAGGATGATCCGCGCCTCAACGCGGGGACCGGATCCCGAATGAGGATCGATGGGAGGGTCCAGATGGATGCGGCCTTGATGGACTCGCGGCTCGAGGCCGGTGCCGTCGCCGTGATCGAGAATGTGCGAAACCCGATCCGGGTCGCCCGCGACGTCCTTGACTCTCCTCACGTCCTCCTGGCGGGATCCGACGCGACGGCCTTCGCCCGACGGAAGGGCCACCCGTTCTACGATCCGACCACTCCGGAATCCCGCCGACACCTCGAAGAATCGCTGACAAAGATTCGTACGGGACGACTCCCGCGCTACGCGCGCAAATGGCGAGGGGTCGAACTCCACGACACGGTCGGCGCGGTCGCACGGGATCGCCGAGGGCGGTTCGCCGCGGGCTCCTCGACCGGAGGCACGGCGTTCATGATGCCCGGCCGCGTCGGCGATTCTCCCCTCATCGGCGCGGGTATCTATGCCGGCCCGGACGGTGCCGTGACGGTCACTGGGATAGGGGAAGAGGTCATCAAGCGCGTGCTCTCCAAGTTCGTGTACGACCTCACCGCCAAGGGGCTCTCGCCCAAGGCGGCCTCGAACCGCGGCCTCGCTCTATTCCGGGACGACGTCCCTGTGGGAATCATCGCGGTCGGATCCGGCGGAGTCGGAATGGCCTCGAATCGTCCCATGGCCTTCTTCACTTCGCCGACGGGTCGAACGCTTTAAGTGGAGCCGCGTTATCACGGACCATGTCAAGACGTGTGGGGGAGGGAGTCCGCGGCCCGCCGCAGCGCGCTCACGAGTAAGATTGAGTCCGAGGTGAAACTTCTCCAACGTCATGTCGCCATGCTCAAGGCGATCATGGAGAACCAGCCGATCGGGATCATCCGCCTCTCCGAACTGCTGAATTTCCCGCAGCATAAGGTCCGCTACTCGTTGCGGATCCTCGAACAGGAGGGGCTCATCAAACCGTCGCCTGAGGGCGCGGTCACGACGGACAAGCTCGAGGAGTTCCTCGACTACCTGAAGGCGGTCCTCGATTCGATGTCGGCGACTGTCCAGGAATTGCGAAAAACCCTAGGTTGAATCTGCCGGGACCGACCGTAGGCCGCGTCCCCTATGTCGCCAGGAGGCCGAGCACGCCGCTCACGATGGCGAGGATCGATGCGATTCCTCCCGCACCACCTGGCAGGATCAAGGTCACGACACCGACCAGGAGGTTGAGCAACGCCCCTGTCCTGGCCTTTGTTCGACCGAGAATAAGGCTCGTCTTGCCACGAAAGATCAGATAGCTCCCGTAGAGGACGGCAAGTCCAGCCGCGAGGTCCAACACGTCGAGCGAGAGACCGCGAGCGGACACGGCCAAAATCAAGGCGCCGGCGATGATCCCGAGGACCAACGCGATTAGCGCGAAGATTCGTTTCTCGACAATCATCAGCGGAATGAGGTGATGATGCGATATCTAAGGTTTGCGAGGCAGAGATGTTTAGTGCTTCGTGGCTTTGCGGTAGAGGAGATCGTCCGTTGGGCTCCTGGGTCGACTTCTCGATTGCGAATCAGGCGCGGTCGATTCCCTCTTGAGAAACTATTTGAGTCCCCCGTTTGTTTGGCGCCTCGGGCCGTCGTAGCTCAGTCCGGTAGAGCCCCCGACTGTTAATCGGGTGGTCTGCGGTTCGAATCCGCACGACGGCGTCCCTCCCAGAGGGAATCGGGTTGAGTCAGGCGGGGTGGCCTCACGCCTCGGCCCCTTCCTACTGCGCGGATTTCCCTTTCGGTTCGGTTCATGTTGTCGAAGCCCTCGTTCCCCCACGCCCGCTCACTAGGCGGGCCTTTGGGGCTAAGGGAACGGCAAGATGCGTTGTAGATGCACGCCTGGCCCCTCTAGAATGCCCCGTACTTGGGGAGTCGTCGCATCATCAGAACCGGTTGTGAATTCCGGGATGGTGGCTCCCTTCGGCTATCGCTTCGACAATTGGAGCTTGACGGGTGGCATCGCAGTCGTCGATCCTGCCCTGGATACCGCGGAGGTCATAGTCACGGGGCCGGGGAGCCTAACGGCCAACTTCTCAAGCCTCCTTCCGCTTTGGGCCCCCGCGCTTGGGCTAGGAACCATTTCCTCGCATTGATCCCGCTCGCGGGTGTCATATGCGATCTCAAGCTCAGGCAGAGGCGACCTCCCAGACATTGACGCCGATTTCACAGGTGTGCGGCGAAACCGCACGACGGCCCTCTTCATCTTTGGATTTCAGTTCAGTGGAGATCGGGTTTCCGAGCGTTATTTGGCTCTCGATCTTCCCTGACCGACAATGGCCGCCTCGACGAACCCCACCACGACGAGAACGTTCCAAACCGACCACAGGAGAACGGGGTTCATGAGCACGCGAGAGATGAGGAACACAACCAGCATCAGTCCAAAGGCGACGTACCCGAGCTGGCGATGGGGCCATCGGATCCCCCTCGCCGCCGCAAGGCGAAGCCTCGCGGGCCAGCCATAGGTCGAGACCCGATCCAGAAACAGCGCGAATGCAATCCAGTCGCCGTAGATGAAGGCATAGGGCCAGACGGATTGCAAGGGAACTCCGAGGACGTACAGCAAGACTAGCGGGAACGGAAGGAGCAGGACCAGGACGAAGCCGATCGCCCGGGACATCCTGATTGATCGAGGCTTCCTGGTCTGAACCGTATTCCGCGGGAAGTCAGACCAGCTAGATAACAGTTCAAGACGTCGGATGGCGGTCGAGCGAGGAAGCTTGTCAATGGGAATTCGCATGCCTCGGAGCCCACGGAAAGTGTGGGGACTTTAAGCGCCGGAATTTGGTTGGGGAGCGCGCATGGGCGAAGGGGACCTGCAAGACGATGTGCGGGAACTTCGCAAGCAGGTGGAGGCCTTGCGGGAGGTCTTGGGCAAGGTCGCGGAGCCATACCGGGAGATCGCGGGCTACCTCGATCAGCTCCAGACAATCACCCGAGGGTACTTTCGCCTCATGGACCTGTACGCGAAACACGGCGCCGTCTCCCCGGACATCGTCATCCCAGGGCTGAAGGACGACATCTCCAAGCACATCGTCACGGCCCTCTTCGAGAAGGGGGACCGCAACATCTCGCAAATCACAGAGGCGGTAAAGGGGAAACGGGGCACGGCTTCGCGACGGATCGTGCGGGAACGCATCCAGGAACTGGAAGAGCAGGGCGTGCTGGTCTCCAGGGCGGGGTCAAGGGGCCGAACCTTTCGGGTCTCCACGGAAATTGTCGAGAAGTGGTCACAAGTGCTCGGTTTCCCCAAGTACAAGGACCAGCCTGTTGAGAGACAGGGAAAAACAAGGTGACACAAATGTCGGAAGATAAGGAAAGGAGACACCAATTGGAGCCAGAGAACGTGAAGGAGATTTTCGCCGTTTTTTCGGAGAAAATGCCCGTCCTCCTGAACAGCCTCACGGATTCAATCTACGGGAAAGACGCGTCCGCGAAGTTCGGACAGGCGGTCGCGAACTTCTATACGACCCTGAAGAAGAGCGGGATGACGGATGAGCAGGCGTTCAAGCTGTCGGAGCAGTACATGTCCTCCCTGAATCTGGGCGGGATCATCGCGAAGGCCGTCAGCCATCGCGGTCAAAGCGAGGACTGATGGCCCGCAACGGGCCCGGCGTGGCGGTCATCCTGATCGCGCGGATCCCCGTCGTGGCGGTCCGACTCGGCATGGGGTTCCTCCGCTACCAAGCGCGCCGGAGGCAGGGGGTTCGGAGATTCCATGAGACTTTGGTCCGAAGTGGGATGCCGCGGGAGCAGGCCGACCGTCTCGCCCAGGGCTACCACGAAGCGGGGTCTCTCACGAAAGTGCTCCGGTCCGCCCGTTCCACCTGAGCTGTATTAACACGACCCGTCGGGCAGACGTGTCCCTTCGGCGGAATCGGGGACGCAACCGCGAATGGGCCGGCCCGGGGGACCCGACTATTATATAACGGACGGCATGAGTCCGGTTAGAGCTAACGGCGTCGGAATTCCACGGACGTGCCCACGGAGGTGATTCTTCGGCGAAGATTAAGATCGAGAATGTGGTCGCATCGACTTCCCTTGGAAAGGAACTCGACCTGCAGTCAATCGCGCTCGCCCTCGGCGGGGCCGAGTACGAGCCCGAGCAGTTCCCCGGGCTCATCTATCGTCTCAAGGAGCCGAAGACGGCCATCCTGCTGTTCCGAAGCGGAAAGGTCGTGTGCACGGGCGCGAAGAGCCTCGAATCCGTTGAGATCGCGATCGGCCTCGTCGCGAAGCAGATCGAGGCCGCGGGCATCCCGGTCAAGAAGAACCCGGAGATCGTGGTCCAGAACATCGTGGCGACGTCGGACCTCGGCGCCCAGATCGACCTGAACGCCGTCGCGATCTCCCTCGGCATGGGGAGGGTCGAGTACGAGCCGGAGCAATTCCCTGGCCTCGTGTACCGCATCGAGGAGCCCAAAGTAGTCGCCCTCCTGTTCGGCAGCGGCAAACTCGTCTGTACGGGTGCGCGGAAGCCTTCCGACGTCGAGCGGGCCGTCGAGAAAATCACGGCCGAGCTGAAGGACGCCGGACTCCTGCGTTGATTCGTTAGGCCGGGGCAGGACGCCTTGTCGGATCCCCGCGTGAGGCATCCGAAGCGCTTATCCGGAGCGGGGCCGTGGCGGCGAGCACATGGCGAAGAACGAATTGTCCGGAACGGTCACCGCGTTCCGCCAGAGCAAGTTCAAACAGGACAGCTACCAAACGATCGTTCAGCTCGCCAGTGCCGACGATGTGGGGAAGGTCCTCGGAGCTCGGGTCGTATGGCTCCGGAAGGACGGCCTCCGGCTTCATGGCCGGGTCGTGGCCAGCCACGGATCAAAGGGCGCAGTCCGCGTACGCTGGAACCGCGGGTTTCCGTCGCAGGCGTTGGGCTCTCAGGTCCAGATCCTCCCTTGACCCCACACAAAGAGATCGCCTAGCTGCCCAACGGACGTCGTGGCACTCCCGACTGCCCCGATCAAAGCGCCTGCACGGCTTCAATCGCCTTGTCGACCTCTTTCCGAAGTTTGTCCCGCGCGGCCGGCCGCTTCCAGAGATCGTCCAGGTCGGGTCGGGTCTTCCGGCAAATCGAGAGCATGTCATCGAGGTTCGTCTTGCGCAAGGTTTCGAGGACCACGGCTTTGTAGGAATGGAGCTCGTTTCCGTGCCGCTGGACGACGGAAGGATAGAGCCACAGTTCGCATCCCATCCATCGCTCGACGTAGGATCGCGAGAGAGGGCGAACGCGTTTGGCGACCTGCTGACGGAACGCCTCTCGTGCGAGATCGAGGAGCAGCGACGACTCCGAGGGTTCCGTGGCCACGACAACCGGACGGATTCCATCCCTCATAAAACGCGAGGTGCGTGGCGCTGCCCACTCGTCGATCATTGGCCGCAGGATTGGCTCATCGCGGGCGATTCCGGGCTCGCGGACGTGCCCTCCACGACTCCGGGAGAGCGTTGTGCCACGGGAGCGACGAGTCGTCACACTCCTTAAGTAACGCACCGCGGTTCCGCGGCCGGGCCCGTAGCTTAGTCTGGTGGAGCGTCTGGCTCATAACCAGATGGTCGTCGGTTCAAATGGCCTCGTCATCCGGGCGAGGCCGGAAATTCCGGCCGGGCCCACCGACGACTCCCGTTCAGGAGAGGCCCTGGGAGACGCGGAAGACCCCGCGTCCGTTCATCCTCGTCTTCAGGAGATACTCGCGGATCATGTCGCGGGCCCCAGCGACCGAGTCCATGTCCCCATCCCACTTCTCGAGGACCTTGGCGTGGGTGAGCTCGATCTGGTCGAGGACCCACCGGACCCGCTTCCGGATCACGGACACGTTCTTCCCGGAGTAGACGACCGCGAGGTAGAGGTTGCGTCCGCGCTCGATCAGGATCCGGTAGTCGCCGAAGTCGAGGTGGTGCAACTCGCGGTGCTCGCCGTAGACGAACGCGTCGCGGACGAACGCCGTGACGGCGGTGAGCATCCCGCTGAGAACGTCTTCGTCCTTGTCCTTCGACAGGCTCCGCGACAGGTGGTACAGGAGGACGCCGTCCTTGTAGACGAGGAACACCTCTTCGATCTGGTTGCCGTACCGACGGACGAAGGCGACGACCGCGATGCCGCCGAGGCCGGAGCCCGCCATGCCGATCCACACATACGTCACCGGGTCCACGAGGACCTTCACCGTCGCGTCAACGCGGACGTACCCGATCCCGGTGTCGATGCTGTTCGTGTACACGGCCTCGAAGGCCGCCGGGAGGACGATGCCGCTCGGCGTGCCGTCCCGGATCCGCAGGACGACGGTCACGTCCCGGGACTCCCCAGGCTGGACGTCCGTGAAGGTCCAGTTGCGGCCCGCCGGGGTGACCGTGGTCGCCTGGGCACCCGTCCAGGACCACGAGACGATTTCGTAGTGCGAGTCGTTCAGGTAGTTCAACCAGACGCTGTGCGCGGAGATGCCCCCGATGTTGCGGATCCGCATGAAGTAGGTGAAGGTCTCCCCGGCCCGGAGCTCGAGGACCTGCGGCGTGAGCTCCATCACGATCTGCGAGGCGACGAAGTTCGCGGTCGCATATTGGGTCGCGCCCGAGAGGAAGTTTCCTTTCGCGTCGGTGTAGTCGACGTGGAACGCCAGGGTCGTCCGGGTCCCGTTCAGGACGGTCGGCCTCGCCCCCAGCTCCAGGGAGAACGAACGCGAACCGGGGCCGACGTTCGTCCAGTTCCATGTGTATCGTGATCCCACGACCGTGGGCCGGACGCCCGACGTGTCGGTGATGTACAAAAAGCCCGAGGGGAGCGGGAGAGAGAGCCGAACGTCGCCTGCCACTCCGCTCCCCAAATTGACCAGGAAGATGCTGTAGAAGATCTGCGTGCCCGCCTCGACATTGGCGAGGGTCGGGGTCAAACTGAGCGTCATGTTGGGCAGGGACCCCTCTGCGCGATTCGATGTGATCGTCACCGTCGGCAGGAGGTTTCCGTACGCGTCGGTGTATCGGATCGTCCCGTCGATCTTGATGGGGTCGTGGTCGCGGATGCTTGAGTCGACGGACGTGTTCACGAAGATCGAGGACCTGCCCATGGGCACATTCGAGAGGGTGAATTTCACGTCGCTCGAGCTCGAGGCGCTGGGCACGATGCTCGCGTTGAGGTAGTGAAGGCTCGGTGAGAAGGTCAGGTTCACCCAGGCATCTCGGGCCGCCTCGCTGCCGACGTTCGTGAAGCTCACGGTCGCGGCGAGGATGTCGGTCGGGACGACGCTGGTCCGGCTCAGCCAGATCGCCCCCGATGCGAAGTCGGGCGCGCCCACCAGGACGGACCGTGCCGCGAGTCGAGGCGGCATCAGGTAGCCGTTCTGATTCGTGTAGTTGAGCGAGACCACGTTCGTGAGGATGGAGCCGCGGACCAGGCCCATGCCGGCCACCGCAGTCACGGTGAAGGTCCAGGTTCGAAGGCCGGGCATGTTCGTGAAGCGGAAGTAGAGCGATTGTCCCGAGATTGTGACGTTGGCGCCGGTGATGTTCGTCCGCGCGTCGTCCGAGAGGTATGTCAGGCCTGCCGGGAGCGTGTCGTTCACCCAGAGGGTTCGCGCCGCGTCCCCCGTATTCTGCAAGGTGATTTGGTAGCTAATCGACTCCCGCAGGTGGATGATCGGCTTCAAGGAGGCCTTCGTCAGGCTGATCACGGGCCCGCTGACAGCGACGTCCGCGTAGGCTAGCTTGACCGGCCAGGAGAATCCCTTTTCGTCCGTGTAATTCAGGTAGACGAAGTTCCTCAGATAGGGGACTGGAGGGATCCCCGACCTGACTTGAACGTCGATGCTGAGCCGATAGTTCCCGGGCCCGAGGCCGGTCCACGACCAGTTGTAGTTGCCGCCCATCGCGCCAGGATCTGAGGAAGAAAGGAACATGAGTTCTGCCGGCAGGCTGTCGTTGATCCAAACACGTCCTGCCCGACCCGAGCCGGTGTTGTTGAACCAGAGGTTGTACGTGAAGCGGTCCCCGCTCCCCACATTCCCGCTCGTCGCGCTCTCCCGGAGGGTAAAGGACGGCACGCGGACCTGCGCCGACGAATCTGCGATGTCGATGACGCCGTTCGACTCGGTCGCGGTCACCCTCACCCCATACGTGCCCTCCGAGAGGAGGGGAGCCAGGGCGAATCGATAGACTCTCCACGCTGAGGGGCTGGAGGGGTCCGTCGCGAGGAGCGCCATCGCCGTGTAGTTCACGACCACAGCGCCGGAGGGCGCGGTCAGGTTGATGCGGGCTCCCGCGATCTCCGAGCTGCCGAAGGGGTCCGACACGTTCGCGTGGACCACCAAGCTGTCGCGGGGGGACCAGACGGTTGTCGAGCGTACGGCGTCGCGCAAATCGACGAGATCGATCCGCACGTACGTGGTCGTCGTCACGTCGACAAAGGACGCGGCGAAGGTTGCGTTCATCGCGAGGCTGGCGTCCGCGGTGCTCACCGCGAGGTTCCGGACCGTGAGGCGAATTCGGCCTCCCGCGGGGAACGCGTGGTCGAACGCCGGGAACGAGAAGAGGAACGGCTGGTAGTCCGTGACGGCATTCGTGGTGATGGACTGTTCGGCGTACGCAACGGGGGTGACGGTGACGCCGTTCCAATCGGTGAAAGTGAGGTTGAGCCGCAGGGTCCTCACATCATGGGTCCCGGAGTCGATGAACAGGGTCGCACTCGCGGCCAACGCTCGGAACGAACGCGTGAGGACCGGATTCAAGTCGAAGTCGTGGGCGCTCCCGTCCCGCCGGAACGTCTCGTTAAATAGGCTCCCGGTCCCACCCGAGGGGTTCACGGGGCTCAATTGCTGGGACGCCCCAACCGCCTTCGGGCTCAGGTACAGTTGCTTCGATTGCGCCCCGACGAGGACCGAGGCCTGGGCCGTCCCGGTCTGGATTGACCCGGTCCCATCCGCGAAGGCCCATGCGAAGGATTCCGTCAGGATCGTGCCCGGTTCCGTATCAACTGGAACCCGAAACTTCAGGTCGAAGGACCGGCCGCCGTTCGGGAGGTTCGGGAAAGTGAAGGACGGCCACGGAGTCGTCGAACCCGCGGCGTTTGCGGTGTCGGAAACATAGACGAGGCCGGGGACCCTCGTGTCATTCAGCCACGTTCGGGTCGCGGTCGTGTTCCCTGTGTTGTTCAGATACATGCGGAACGTGACGAGGTCTCCCGGGTTCGGCCTCGGCCCCGTCGCCCGCAGGGTGGCCGAGACCTTCGCGTCGGTCTCCCGGCCGTAGGTGACGAAGTACATGTCCGTCGCGGGGGAGGCCGCCGACCAACTGCCGCCTCCGAAGTTCGTCATCGCCCGGCCGTTGGGATAGGTGTCCGCGCCGCTGTGGTGCCACTCGTAGCCGTTGAACAACGCAGTCGACGTGGCGACGATCCAATACCGCGACCCCACCGTGAGGCTCGGACGCTGCGCCGGCGTAAACGGGACAGGGTAATTCGTGACCAAGGTGGAGGCGATGGTGACCTGGGAAGTTACAAGGGCCGTGCTCGAGGGCACGCCTCCCGAGTCCGTTCGGATCCCGATCGTGACGGAATTCGACGCGTCGCCCAGGTTCCGAAGACGCAGCGTGAGGTTCCACAACTGATACGAGGCGGACGCGACAAAGGATTGGGCAATGCTATCCGTAGAATCCGCGTTGAGGTGGGTCGTCCCGCTGATGACGGTGTTCGATTCGAAGACGTGTTCGCCGAACGCCGCGGCGGGCGTGGATGTAAGCGGAAGGAGGGCGACGGCTGCCAGGACGACGAAGAAAGTCACCGCTAAGGGTGAGGTGGGCAGGCGTCGACTCACTCGAGAACCTCAGCTCTTTCTGTGCCCCGCCCCGGGTATGACCTAAGCGCCTCGGTTATCCACCCTGATATTTTTGACCCGGTGGCGGTCGAACTCGAGTCACTGGCGGTCCGCCGGGGAGCAACTTTTAGTCTGAGGAGCCCTTGAAGCGCCCCCATGAAGTCCCTCGGCCTCGATCCCCCCATCCTCGACGCGGTTCGGGCCCTGGGAATCGACGAATTCACCGAGCCCCAGGTCCGGGCGATCCCGCGGATCTTGGCTGGGGCCCACGTCCTCCTGGTGGCCCCGACGGGCATCGGGAAGACGGAGGCCGCCTTCCTCCCGATCCTCCAGGGCCTCCTGCAGGAGAAGCCGAAGCCGACGAGCTGCTTGTACATCACGCCGCTCCGCGCCCTGAACCGCGACATGCTCCGCCGGATGACGTTCTTCGCCGAGCGGCTCGGGATCCGGGTCGCGGTCCGTCACGGGGACACGTCCCCGCAGGAACGCGCCGCGATTACGCGCCACCCGCCGGACGTGCTCATCACGACCCCTGAGACCTTCCAGATCCTCATGACCGGGCGACGACTGCGCGAACACCTGAAGTCCGTCCGTTGGGTTGTGATTGACGAAATCCACGAGCTCGCCTCGGACGAGCGCGGGTCCCAGCTGGCGGTCGGCCTCGAGCGATTGCGAGACCTCACGGGGCGCGAGTTCCAGCGGATCGGGCTCTCGGCGACGGTCGGCACGCCCGACGAGGTCGGTTCGTTTCTCGCCGGGGTGGACCGTCCGGTCGAGGTGATCCGCGTCCGGATGCCGAAAGGGATGCGGATCCGGGTCGAGATGCCGGACCCGGTCCCGGCAGATGCCGAGATCGCCGAGCGTCTCCGTCTCAAACCCGGTCAGGCTACGGCTTTGCGGCGCTGCTACGAGCTGATCAAGGGGCACGAGTCCACCCTCTTCTTCGTGAACACCCGCGACACGGCGGAGTTCCTGTCATCGCGCCTCGGCGCCTGGTACCAGGATCCGGGGATCGGCGTCCACCACGGCAGCCTCTCGAAAGAAGTGCGGGTGCAGATGGAGGACGACTTCAAGTCGAACCGGCTGCGAGCCCTCGTGTGCACGTCCTCCCTGGAGCTCGGCATCGACGTAGGGAGCGCGGACTTCGTGCTCCAGTACAACTCGCCGCGGGAGGTCTCGAGGCTCGTCCAGCGGATCGGCCGGTCGGGGCATGGGGTGGGCGAAGTCTCCGAAGGCGTCATCCTCGCGACCCATGAGGACGACGTCGCGGAGGCCTGCGCGATCACCCGGCGCGCCCTCGACGAGGAGATCGAGGAGCTCGTCGTCCGGCAGGACAACCGGTCCGTCCTCGCGAACCAGCTCGTCGCGACCGCCGTGTCGGAGCGGTTCGTGTCCCTCGACGACGCCTATGCCACGATCCGCCGGAGCTGGCCGTTCCGCGCCCTGAAGCGGGTGGACTTCGACGAGGTCGTGGCCCAGCTCTCGGACATCCGGGTGCTCTGGTCCCGGGACGGACGTCTGGGGCGGAGCTCGAGCTCGCTCCCCTATTTCTTCGAGAACATCTCGATGATTCCCGACGTGAAGACGTACCGGGTCGTCGACATCTCGTCCCGCCGTGCGATCGGCACCTTGGACGAGTGGTTCGTCGCGGAGAATGCGAAGCTCGGGCAGAGTTTCATCATGCGCGGGACCGCGTGGCGCTTCGTCGAGTTCAAGGAGGACCACATCCTCGTCGAGCCGGTGCGGGAGATCGGGGACGTGCCCTCCTGGGTCGGGGAAGACATCCCGGTCCCCTTCGATGTGGCGCAGGAGGTCGGACGCCTCCGCAGGGAGCGAGACCTCGCGGCGTACCCAGTGAACGAACGCGGGACCGCGAAGTTCTTCGAGTACCTGGCCTCCGTCGGGGACGTGCCCCTCGGCACGGACAAGCGGATCACGATCGAGAGCGGAAGGGACGTCCTGATCGTCAACGCGTGTCTCGGGTCCAAAGTGAATGAGACGTTGGCCCAGCTCATCTCCTCCCTCCTGAGCGCCCGCTTCGGGCAGTCGGTCGGCGTGCAGACGGACCCGTACCGGATCGTCCTGGAGGTCCCTCGCGCCATCAACCCGGCGCAGATCGTCGAGATCCTGCGACCTGAGGACCCGAACGCCCTCGAGCCGCTCCTCCGCGTGATCATGAAGAACTCCTCGTTCCTGCGATGGGCCTTCGTCTACGTGGCGAAGAAATTCGGCGCCCTCCGGCGGGACGTGGACTGGGAGAGCGTCTCGATCCCGCGGCTCCTGAAGACCTTCGAGAACACGCCCCTCTTCGAAGAGGTTCTCGACAAGGTGTTCTGGGAACGGATGGACATCGCGCGGACGGTCGAGGTGCTTCGAAAGATCCGGTCTGGCGAGATCGAGGTCGTCGTCACGCGCATGACGCCGATTGGCCGGGCGGGGCTCGAAGGCGGTCGCCTCCTCGTCACGCCCTCGAAGGCAGACCATGCCACCCTCATGGCCGTCCAGGCCCGCTTGGAGAAGGAGACGGCGACGTTCCTGTGTCTGAATTGCAAGTTCTCGTGGCGCGCGACCGTGGGGGAGTTGCCCGCGAAAATCCGCTGCCCGAGCTGCGAGGCATTGATGATCGCGGTCGTCGCGCCATACGAGAAGGAGAAGATCGCGAAGCTCGACTTCGGCGGGACGGACAAGGAAAGCCGGTCCCGGGCGAAGCGGCTCTTCACGTCTGCGAGCCTGGTGATGGCCCACGGCAAGAGGGCCGTGGTCGCCCTGATGGCCCGCGGGGTCGGGGAGGATACCGCCGCTCGCATCCTCCGAGGCTACCACGAGACGGAGGAGGATTTCCTCCGGGACCTCCTCGCGGCTGAGGTCACGTACGCTCGGACGAAGCGATTCTGGGACTAGCCGGCGACAGTCAAGAAAGGCGAGTCCGACGGTCTTCGGTCCACGGAGGACCGCGGCGTCCCGTCGGGCTCGGGGGAGGGCGCTCCGGGGCGGTCCGAAAATCGGGATGCGGGGAGGGAGGGGTCGCGATGGTCCCGACTTGCGAGCCCGCCTCTCGGGTCGCCCTCCTGGTTAGCATTGCAAGCTCCCAAAGGAATATTTATAGCTTATCCGACATGGTCCGTTTTTCCGAGGGTTCACCGTAGGCGGTTCGTCGGGCGTTCGTTCAAACGAGGGCGTTGAAACTTGGGACGTCCACCGGACAGGCCTGGGCCATCGCGAAGTCAGAGTCGCCCTTGGCCCAGAATGAAGATCTCGGAGCTCCGCTCCGAAGAGGACGAGGGCTTCACGCCTTTCGATTGGGCGAAGTACTCGGCGACGTGACGGACGAATTCGCGGTATCCGTCTCCCTGGAAGACCTTGACGAGAAACTGTCCTCCGGGGCGAAGCGCACGGATCGCGAAGGAAAGCGCCGCCTCCGCCAGATCGAGTGAACGGGCTACGTCGACCGCAGGATGACCGCTAAGCCGAGGAGCCATGTCGCTCACAACAACGTCCGCCGGGCGGCCGAGCCTCTCGAACAGGAGGCCCTGGACCGGAGGCTCGCGGAAATCCCCGCGGAGGATCTCGACTCCGGCCAGAGGCG
>Ga0209701_10000759_pt1 | contig 19779 bp, 32 predicted proteins | sample CZO8metaG_4_FD_188356 | JGI IMG/M metagenome (GOLD analysis project Ga0209701, IMG submission 188356) | Vadose zone soil microbial communities from the Eel River Critical Zone Observatory, Northern California, USA - CZOApr15con2H3.8 metaG... | ecosystem: Environmental > Terrestrial > Soil >... | reverse complement strand
ATGAACGCCTCGGGCTCGAAAAAGGCGATCAAAACCTGGTCTCGACGTTCGATGGTAACGCCCGACTTTGTCGGCCACACGTTCCTGGTGCACAACGGAAAGATTTTTAACTCCGTTTTCATCACCGAGAACATGGTCGGTCATAAGCTCGGCGAGTTTTCGGCCACGCGAATCTTTAAGAAACACGGTTCGCACACGGCGAAGGTCACGAAGTAATTGAGAATTTTTTTGGCAGTTTGCGGGTGCGTCGTCGCGGCTTCGGTCGCGCGGGCGCAGGGAAACAGTTCTTTGACAGAATCCAAAATTGAAGATGTGGCGGCAGGCGTCTCGCCCGCACCATCGCTCGCCTCGCAGCCGGGACGGCTGCCACCACAGACCACCGCGGAATCGCTGCTCGCGCAGAATGAAGATCTGCGCAGGCAATTGTCGATTCAACAGGAGTCGCTCAAGACTTTGACGGCGAGCCTGGCGGAATCGAACGCCGAAGCGGAACTGTTTCGCCGCAAGTATTCCGATTTGGAGCTGCGGATGGAAGCGCTTGGGCTGGCGTCGGCGAATAAAGATCGCGCAAAGCTCGAGCAACGATTGCTCGCCGCGGTGAGCGACCTTCGATTGACGCAAAAAGAGCGCGATGAGTTTCGCGATCAGCTCCTCGGTTTGAACGAGGCGCTGTTGCGATATTTGCAGACATCGCAGGGTGGCGACGCGCAGGCGCGAATGGACGTGGAAATGCAATTGCGCAAAACGAGCGAGCTGGTTGGAGGATCGACATCCGCCGCTGCGCAGGAACCGCAGCCAAGTTTGATGGATGGCAGCGTACTTAGCGTGAAGGACGAATGGTCGTTTGTGGTCGCGAACATTGGTGAGCAGCACGGCGTGAAAATTGGCATGCCGCTGCGAGTGATGCGCGGCGATCAAAAGATCGCAACGCTCCGCGTGGTGGACGTGCGTCAGCGGATTTGCGGGGCGGTGATTGAGGATTCCGGAAAAGAGAAGATAAAAGTGGGCGATCGCCTCCAGGCGGATGCCCGCTCGAATGTGACTTTAAAATAAATGGAAGTTAGATCGATATATAAGTACGCGCGGATTTCGCCATTTAAGGTGCGCGAAGTGACGCGAGAGATTCAGGGTCTGCCGGTTTCGGCAGCGCTCGACGTTCTCGCTTTCACGCCGAAGAAAGCGGCGTTCCTGATCAACAAGACGCTCAAGAGCGCGATCGCGAACGCGGAAAACAACGCGAATTTAAAAGCGGACGGTCTGGTCGTGAAGGAAGCGGTCGTGGGCGAGGGTCCGACTTTCAAACGAATGATGACGCGCGCCCGTGGCAGTGGCAGCCGGGTTCTGAAGCGGACGAGTCACATCCGGATCGTTTTGACGGACGACGTGGCAATTGAGACGCGCGAGACCAAAAAGGCGAAGCGCGATCAGGAAAAGAAGGGCGGCGAGAGCGCAGCAAAATCGACAACGGCGAAAAAAGGAAAGAAGAAGACCGCGAAGGCGGCCAAGAAATAATTTTATGGGACAAAAAGTTAATCCGATTGGATTTAGACTCGGTGTGAGCCGGGACTGGCGTTCGCGCTGGTACGCATCGCCGCAAGAGCTGCCCGCGTTCCTCCACAGCGATCTTGAAATTCGCGCTTACGTGAAGAAGAAGCTGCAATTCGCCGCGGTCGCAAAGATTGTGATCGAGCGTGCTTGGAATTCGATTCGCGTCACGATCCACACTGCCCGTCCGGGAATCGTGATCGGCCGCAAAGGTGCTGAGATCGAAAAGATGACGGAAGAAATTTCGAAGATGGCGCAGGGCAAACAGATCAAGATCGACATCCAGGAGATCAAGACGCCGGAGATGGATGCGCAATTGGTCGCCGAGAACGTGGCGCTACAAATCGAGCGCCGAATCGCTTATCGCCGCGCGATGAAGAAAGCGGTCCAGACGGCGATGGATTTTGGCGCGGAAGGAATTCGTTTGCGTTGCTCGGGTCGATTGAATGGTGCCGAAATTTCGCGTTCGGAGTGGTATCGCGAGGGCAAAGTGCCGCTGCACACATTGCGCACCGCGATCGATTACGGGTTTGCGGAAGCGAACACGGTTTATGGAAAGATCGGTGTGAAATGCTGGATCTGTAAGAAGGAAGAAGCACCAAGCGAAGCGCCGATCGCAGCCGCGCCACCACCACCACCACCAACTGAGCCAGTCGGAGCCTAATTTTTATGCCGTTGATGCCCAAACGAGTGAAGTATCGGAAGTCCCAGCGGGGAAGCCGCAAGGGGACTGCTTCGCGCAATTTGCGAATCAGCTTTGGCGAGTTCGGTTTGCAAACGCTCGAGCGCGCATGGATCACCAACACGCAGATCGAAGCCGCGCGGGTGGCGCTGACTCGCAACATGAAGCGCAAAGGCAAACTCTGGATCCGGATTTTTCCGGACAAATCGGTTACCGCGCGTCCGCCCGAAACGCGAATGGGCAAAGGGAAAGGTCAGCCGGAGTTTTGGGTCGCGACCGTGAAGCCGGGAAATATTTTGTTTGAGCTCGACGGTCTGACTGAATCGGTCGCACGCGAGTCGTTGCGACTGGCGGCGGACAAATTGCCGGTGCGCACAAAATTTATTAGCCGCCACCACGTAGCGGCGGCCTAACGAACATGAAAATTAAAGAAATTGTAGAAATGAGTACGGATGAGCTGCTAACGAAGCGACGCGACCTCCGTCAGGAACGTTTGCATTTGCGTTTGCAGCAGCAAAGCGGTCAGCTTGAGCAACCGAGCCGTTTGCGCTTACTGCGCCGCGATGTGGCTCGGATTGAAACGATTCTTTCACAGCGTGCCAAGCAACCGCAGTCCATTCCGGCCGTGGACCCAAAGGCGAAGAAGAAATAATTTATGGCCGAGCAAGCATCACAAGATCGACAACCGACCGCGCAGCCGCCGCCTTTGCCAGCGAAGTACACTCGCGCGGCGCGGAAGACGCGCGTCGGCGAAGTGATTTCCGACCAGATGAACAAAACGATCGTGGTGCGGACGACTACGCGCGTGCCCCACCCGAAGTTCGGCAAGATCGTGAAGCAGATCCGAAGATTTTACGCGCACGACGAGGAGAATAAGGCGAAGACCGGCGACACCGTTCGGATTATGGAAACGCGGCCGCTGAGCAAGTTGAAACGCTGGCGGTTGGTGGAGGTGCTTCAGAAATAAATTTTATGGTGCAACTTCGATCCAGACTTGAAGTGGCGGATAATACCGGTGCGCGGATGGCGACAATGATCGGCGTAATCGGCAAGGCTACGCTTTATGCCGGGATCGGAGATGTGATTACCGCGAACGTGAAAGAAGCGAGTGCGACGGGCACGGTGAAGAAGGGCGAAGTCGTGCGAGCGGTCCTGGTTCGGACGCGCCAGCCGATTCGTCGCGATGACGGCTCTTTTCTGCGCTTTGACAACAATGCGATCGTGATCATCGACAAAGATTTGAACCCCCGCGGGACCCGCATTTTCGGCCCGGTCGCGCGGGAACTGCGCGAGCGCAATTTCATGAAAATCGTGTCCTTAGCCCCGGAGGTTTTATGAACCGGATGAAGTTTCACGTTAAGAAAGGCGACCAAGTCGAAGTGATCTCCGGAAACTTCAAAGGTTCCTCCGGCAAAATCCTTGAAGTCATCCCGCGGAAACAACGCGTGCTGATCGAAGGCGTGCGCATTATCAAAAAACATCTGCGCAAATCACAGGACAATCCGCAAGGCAAGATCGCCGAGCGCGAAGGTCCTATTCACATTTCGAATGTGAAATTGATCGAACGCGAGAAAAAGGCGGAGAAGAAAACCAAAACGAAGCCGAAGGAAGTGGCTGAGAAAAAGGCGGCGTAATGGAAAACGAATTTTATCGTCATTACAAAGAACGGGTGGTGCCCGCTTTGCGTGAACGGCATAAGTACAAAAACGTCCACCAGATTCCGCGGGTTGATAAAGTTGTGATCAACACTTCGGTCGGCTCGCAGACCGACTTGAAGCAGGCGATGGAGGAAGCGAAAACGGAGCTGGCGCTGATCACCGGTCAGCAACCGGCGGAGACGCGCTCGAAAAAGAGCATCGCCAATTTCAAGTTGCGCAAAGATCAGGTGATCGGTGCAAAGGTCACGCTTCGTGGCGACCGGATGTATGAATTTCTCGAGCGATTGATCAAAGCCGCACTCCCGCGGATCCGCGATTTTCGCGGGGTGTCGCCGCGCTGTTTTGATGGGCACGGTAATTACACGCTCGGCGTAACCGACCAGACGATTTTTCCGGAGGTCGAGCTCGATAAAATCAAGCGCAACATCGGATTTGATGTTACCATTGTGACCACCGCGCGGACGGACGGAGAGGCCAAATCGCTCTTGAGCGAGTTGGGAATGCCTTTTGCCGATCGCGCGAAAAAGCTCGCCACGGCGAGTCCGTCCGAAGGCGGACCGGCTGGACAAGCGCAAGCCGCCTGAATTTCATGAGTACTGTTACAGATCCAATTGCAGACCTGCTTGCTCGCATGCGCAACGGCGCGGCCGCGCAGAAGGTCGAGATTTTCGTGCCGTACTCCAGGCTGAAAGCTGAAGTCGTCCGGATTCTGAAGAATGAAGGTTACATCAGCGATTACGAAGTCGACATGAAAGCGGCGCATCCGCGGATCAAAATTACGAATAAGCTGGTCGATCGCACCTGCGCCATCACCGGATTGAAGCGGGTCAGCCGGCCCGGTCTGCGACGTTACGTTGGCGCCGGAGAAGTCCCGCGCGTTCTCGGTGGAATGGGAACAGCGATTTTGTCGACGTCGCGCGGCGTGATGTCGGGTCGCGAAGCGAAAAAACAAAAAGTGGGCGGCGAACTGCTCGCCTACATTTGGTAGATTTTATGTCGCGAATTGGAAATAAGCCGGTCGACATTCCCGATAAGGTCAAAGTCAACATCGACAATGACGGCGGCGTTTCGGTGGAAGGTCCGAAAGGCAAACTCAACTGGAAGTTGCCGCGGCAAATCACGGGCAGCGTGAAAGACAATCACGTCTCGATCGCGCGTGGCGCGGAAACGCGCAGCGTCAAAGCGTTGCACGGACTGTCGCGCGCGCTTGTGCACAACATGGTTGTCGGCGTGAGCGAAGGCTTCACCAAACAGCTCGAAATCGAGGGCGTAGGTTTCAAAGCTGCCGTGCAAGGCACCAACTTGAATCTCAGCCTCGGTTTTTCGCATCCAATTTTGTTCCCCATTCCAAAGGACATCAAAATTACCGTCGCCGATCAGACCAAGATCACGATTCAAGGCGCGGACAAGAAAGTCGTGGGACAAGTCGCGGCCGACATTCGTCGCTATTACCCGCCCGAGCCGTACAAGGGCAAAGGCGTTCGTTACACCGGCGAACAAATCCGGCGTAAGGAAGGCAAAACGGTCCAGTAATTTTATGGCGACGTTCAATCGGAAAGCAGCGCGTGAGCGATTGCATCGGCGGATCCGGAAGAAAATTTCCGGCACGTCGGCGCGGCCGCGTTTGTCGATCTACTTTTCGGGCAAGCATGTGTACGCGCAGGTGATCGATGACGACGCGGGCAAAACATTGATCGCAGCGTCCACCGCCGAGAAGGATGTCCTTGGGAAAAATAAAGCCGCAGCCAATCGCGCGAGCGCCGAAGTTGTCGGCAAAGTCATCGCCGAGCGCGCGCTTGGAAAGAAGATCGACAAAGTCGTGTTCGACCGCGGCGGATTCCAATACCAAGGCAAAGTAAAAGCGCTGGCCGACGCGGCCCGCGAAGGTGGGTTAAAGTTTTAATTTCATGGCAGCACCAGGACAAGGCAGACGACCAGACTCCCGTCATCAGGACAGGACGCCGGCGGCAAAAGGCGACACGACCGAGAAAGTCGTGTTCATCAACCGCTGCGCGAAAGTTGTGAAAGGCGGGCGACGTTTTAGTTTTAGTGCGCTAATCGTGGCCGGCGATCATGACGGATCAGTTGGCGTCGGCTTTGGAAAAGCGAACGAAGTTTCGGAAGCGATCCGCAAGGCTTCGGAATCGGCGCGGAAGTCGATGGAAAAAGTTTCACTCCACGAAAACACGATTCCGCACGAGACGATCGGTGAGTTTGGCGGCGGCCGAGTGTTGCTGCGGCCAGCTTCACCTGGAACCGGTGTCATTGCCGGTGGTGGTGTGCGGGCGGTGGTTGAAGCGGCCGGAATTCGCGACGTGCTCGCGAAATCACTTGGCTCGAGCAATCACGCGAACGTGGTTAAGGCGACGATCGCGGCGCTCAAATCGTTGCGGCGCAAAGATGAAATTTTCAAAGTGCGCGGAATTAAAGGCGGCGACGGAAAGGCAGCCGCCCAAGCAACATGATGCGCTTACACAATTTGAGGCCGCGCCCAGGCGCGCGCCATCGCGTTAAGAGACTTGGTTGCGGCGAAAGCTCGGGTCACGGAAAAACCAGCGGCAAAGGCCACAAAGGTCAAAAGGCGCGGTCGGGCGGCAGCATTCGTCTCGGGTTCGAAGGCGGACAGATGCCGTTGATTCGGCGTTTGCCGAAGCGCGGTTTCAATAACGCCGCTTTTCATGCGACCTACGCGATCGTTAATTTGAGCGACCTGAATGAATTCAAGGCTGGCACGGTTGTGAACGAAGAATTGCTTCGCCAGTCGAAGCTCGTGCGCGGCGACGTTGCTGGAATCAAAATTCTGGGTGACGGAGAATTGAAGCACGCGCTGAAGATCGAAGCGCACAAAGTCAGTGAATCGGCCAAAGCAAAGATCGAGAAGGCTGGCGGAACAATTATCCCGCGGCTGCGGGTCGAGCCGGCAACGCGAAAGCCGACGGCGGGCGCAGACGATGTCGATCAAACGGCGAAGGAATCTGGGGGCGTGGCCAAGTCGAAGAAAGAATCGCCAGCGGGCTCGCAGCCGACGGCGAAAAAGAGCGCTTCTAAAAAGCGATAGCGTTGGCAGCGTGAATTTCTAAATGGTTTCGGCCTTTCTCAACACGGTCAAGATACCGGAGCTGCGCCGCCGAATTTTGTTCACGCTGGCCATCGTTGTCGTTGTGCGACTTGGCGCGGCGATCACGACACCGGGCGTTAATCAGGCGGTATTGCAGGAATGGTTTCGCAGTGCCCTGACTGAAAAATCTGGCGGCAACCTGGCTGCCTTATTGAATTTGTTCAGCGGCGGTGCGCTCGAAAACTGCGCGATCTTTTCGCTCGGCATCATGCCTTACATCAGCGCATCGATTATGATGCAGCTGCTTTCGGCGGTCATTCCGCAGTTGGCGCGACTCGCGCGCGAAGATGGCGGCCGACAGAAAATCATGCAATACACGCGGTTCATGACCGTGGGGCTGTGCATTTTTCAAGGCTACCTGCTCGCGATTTCGTTCCAGCATCCGGAAGCGTATCGCGTGGCGTTGCCGGGAATCTCGGAGACGATTGCGCGGCTTGGCATTCCGCTGGTCGACGATCCCGGATGGGTTTTCCGGGTCGTGACGGTCATTTCGCTCACGACCGGGACGCTCATGTTGATGTGGCTCGGCGATCAAATCACTGAGCGCGGCATTGGCAACGGAATTTCGTTGATCATCACGATTGGTATTGTGGCGAGATTGCCGGCGGCACTGGCGCAGGCCTGGAAAACGTTTGTGCCAAGCGGAGGACAGGCCAGCCAAGTCAACCCCATGGTTCTCGTCCTGATGATCCTGTTTCTGTTTTGCGTTATCGCGGGCGTAATTGCGATTACACAAGGTGTCCGGAAGATCACGGTGCAGTACGCCAAGCGGGTTGTCGGCCGAAAGCAATACGGCGGCAATACGCAATACATGCCGTTGAAAGTGAATTATCCCGGGGTCATGCCGATCATCTTCGCCTGGGCACTCTTGTTGTTTCCAAATCAGATCGTGAGCTGGGCGTTTCCAAACAGTCCGACCGCGCGGCAGATCTCTGAGATGCTTTCGACCGGATGGCTGCATTACGTCGTTCTCGCCTCGATGATTTTCTTTTTCAGCTATTTCTGGGTCGCCACCCAATTTCAGCCGGCACAGATCGCGGACGATTTGAAAAAGTACGGCGGTTACATCCCCGGCGTGCGTCCGGGGAAACCGACCGCGGAGTTTCTCGATTTTACAATGACGCGTCTGACTTTTGCGGGCGCGATTTTTCTGACGTTGATTGCGGTTTTGCCGAGTTTACTGAGCCAGGGTTTAAACGTCCCGACGGTGACCGCGCAATTTTTTGGCGGCACAAGTTTGCTCATTATCGTTGGTGTGATGCTCGACACGATGCGTCAGGTTGAAACGCATTTGATCCAACGGCATTACGATGGATTTCTGCGGAAAGGCCGCGTCCGCGGCGGATTTACCGGGCGCTCGGCCTACGTTCGCGGCGAAGCTGCGGCGCAACGTACGTTGATGTGGCTTTATGTCGGCATCGCCATCATCGTGATCGGTGGAGTGGCGGCGTTTTTGGCGTCGAAGTGAAGAGACGACTCGTCTTACTCGGCGCCCCCGGTTCCGGCAAAGGAACGCAGGCGGAATTGATCACCCGCCAATTTGGGATTCCGGTCACTTCACCTGGTGCGATTTTGCGTCGTGAAAAAGATTTGGGTACGCCGCTTGGATTGGAAACGGCAGAAATGTTACAGCGAGGGGATTTGGTTCCGGACAAAATCATCGTGAAGCTGATTGAAGATTGGCTGCGTCTCCATGGTGGCTACGGTTTTGTGTTCGATGGATTTCCAAGAACGCTTCCGCAGGCGGAAAGCCTGGCATCGATTTTGAAAAGTCTGCACACCTCGCTCGACGCAGCGATCTGGCTCGAGGTTTCGGAGGAAACCATCCGCGCCAGGATTTCCGGGCGGCTGCAGTGCCGTACTTGCGGTTTTACGACGAGTGTGCACAGCGCAAAATTTGCGGACCGCCCGATCTGTCCTTATTGCGAAGGACGACTTGAACGCCGAAGCGATGATGACATGAGCGTTCTGCAGACGCGATTACGCGAATACAACACTAAAACGCAGCCCCTGGCCGATTATTACGGGAAGATGTCGATCTTGCGGCGAATTGACGGAAACCGTGACCGCGACACAGTGTTCGCGGATATTTCGCGTCTGATCGAAGACAAAGTGCCGGTATGATTCCAATCAAGAATGCCAAAGAAGTTGAGAAGATGCGGCAATCGTGCCGGACCGCGAGCGACATTCTGGATCGCGTCAGCGAACTGATTCGCCCCGGCGTTACGACGAAGGAAGTGGATGAAGCTGCCGCCGATTTTATGAGTGAAGCGCGGGTGAAGAGCGCGTTTCTGGGTTATCGACTGGGTCACAGAGTCTTTCCCGGCAACATTTGCATTTCACTAAACGATGAAGTTGTGCACGGCATCGGCAGTCAGCGCCGGATTCAGTACGGCGACATTGTGAAACTCGATATCGGCGTGATTCAAGACGGCTGGGTGGGAGACACTGCGACTACGGTTCCGGTCGGAATTGTCGATGAACGAACCGATCAACTCTTGCGCGTTACCGGAAAAGCACTGGATCGCGCGATCGACATTGCCGCGGAAAGCGTTCGACTCGGCGACATTTGCGCTGAGATTGAAGATGAAGCTGCGCGCAATAGTTTTTCGGTTGTGCGCGAGTTTGTCGGACACGGTGTGGGCCGAAAATTGCACGAAGAGCCGCAAATTCCGAATTACGGCCGACGCGGCAGCGGCCCGAAATTGAAATCCGGCATGACCCTGGCGATCGAGCCGATGATTAACATTGGAAGTGCCGAGGTCCGCTTGCTCGATGACGGCTGGACGGTGCGCACGGCTGACGGCACGCGATCGGCCCACTTTGAACATACGGTCCTGATTACCAAAGACGGGCCTGAAATCCTGACATGGCGCGGAAAGACGCAATTGAAGTAGAAGGCACTGTCGTCGAGTTGCTTCCGAATACCATGTTTCGGGTCGAGCTGCCGAATGGTCACCAAGTCTTGGCCCACATTTCCGGGAAAATGCGGCTCCACTTCATTCGCATCTTGCCCGGCGACAAAGTTATGCTAGAGATATCTCCCTACGATTTGTCGAAGGGGCGGATCACCTTCCGCCAGAAGTGACAACGCGGATATGGCTCCGCGTTTTTTGTTTCAACCAACATGAAAGTGCGACCCTCAGTTAGAAGACTTTGTGAAAGCTGCAAAATTGTGAAGCGCAAGAATGTGGTGCGGGTGATTTGTAAGAACCCGCGTCACAAACAGCGCCAGGGCTGATTGCGCAGCGCACGATCGACATTTACTTATGCCAAGATTACTCGGAGTTGAAATTCCAGCGGATAAACGCATCGAAGCGTCCCTGACCTACATTTACGGGATCGGGTTTAGCACCGCCCGGCGAATTTTGGAGCAAACGAACATCGACCCCAATTTGCGCGCGAAGAATCTGACTCCGCAGCAAATCAACGAGATCATTCACGCGATCACGAACAACAAAATCAAAATCGAAGGCGATTTGCGGCGCGACATTCAGGGAAATTTGAAACGGTTACAGGCGATCAATTGTTACCGCGGCCAACGCCACCGTCGCGGCTTGCCCGTCCGCGGTCAGCGAACATCGACAAACGCGCGCACGCGCAAAGGACCGCGCAAAACCGTCGGCGTGATCCGCAATCCGGAAGCAAAAGCAGGCAAAGTTTAATTAAGATGGCCGAACACAAGAAACCAGCGAAGCCGAAAGCGGAGAAGGCGGACAAACCGAAAAAGCCGGAAGCTGAAGAGAAATCTCCGGCTGCGGAAGCCAAGGCGGATCAGACCCCACTAACGCCAGCTGCTGAAACGGCAGCGCCCGTCGGCGCCGAGGCAAAGCCAGCCAAAAAGCCGACGAAGCCGACTAAGCAAGAGGCAGCTCCGGTTGAAGCGCTTCGCGAGAATCTCACCTTGGATGCCGACGAGATTGAGAAGCCAAAAATTGTTAAGGCGAAAGGCGCCAAGAACATTCATTCCGGCATCGCGCACGTTTACGCGACCTTTAACAACACCATCGTCACGATCACAGATTTGAACGGAAACGTAATTGGCTGGTCGAGCGCGGGCAAAGTTGGTTTCAAAGGTTCGCGCAAGAGCACGGCTTATGCGGCACAATTGGTCGCGCAGGATGCATCACGGCAAGCGATGGGTCACGGACTCAAAGAAGTGCAAGTTCTCGTCAAAGGCCCGGGCGCTGGACGCGAATCGGCCGTGCGTGCGTTGCAGGCGATCGGACTCGATCTCACTCTGATTCGCGACGTCACGCCGGTTCCACACAATGGCTGCCGGCCACCGAAACAACGCCGCGTCTGATCCCAACTTTTCAACAACTAAACCTCTCGACTTCTCTCATGGGCAGATATACCGGACCGAAAACAAAGATCAGCCGTCGTTACGGCGTGCAGATTTTTGGACCATCGAAGTCGCTGGAGCGAAAAAATTATCCGCCCGGAATGCACGGACCAAAGGGCTCTCGCCGCAAACAGTCCGATTACGCGATCGCGCTGGGCGAAAAGCAAAAGCTTCGTTACCAATATGGTCTTCTTGAGCGGCAATTTCGCCGAATTTTCCAGAACGCGTTGCGCAAGCGAGGTGTGACCGGCGAAACCCTGCTCCAGCTGCTCGAAACGCGGCTCGACAATGTGATTTACCGTTTGGGTCTGGCGAACACGCGCAACGCCGCTCGCCAGCTGGTTTCCCACGGCCATGTCCAGGTCAACGGTCGCAACGTCAATGTCGCTTCCTTCAACGTAAAAGCCGGTGACGAGATCGCGATCAAAGATAAACCGAAATCGCGGCAACTCGCCTTACGCAACCTCGAGCTTACCCAAATCGTGCCGGTGCCAGATTGGCTGACCGTCGATCGTGACGCGCTCAAAGGCAAAGTCGCGCACATCCCGTCCCGCGAAGAAATGCAGCCGATCGTCAACGAGCAGTTGATCGTCGAGTTGTATTCGCGCTAAGTGCGCTGTCTTTCATCACGCGTTTTCGTTTGGCTGCTCTTTTGTTCACTCGCGGTGTGTTCCGTCGTTACATTTCGAGCGGAGCCCAACATGCGAATGACGAAGGACCAGGTCGTCGCAGTTGGGACGCGCGCAATTGAAGCGCGATTTCCAGGAGCGACTAAGGGCCGTACGTTCGCTGCTTTCATGATCACAGACGGATACTGGACAATCTCGGTCCAACGTGGCGGTGGCCGCGCCGGTTTGGCGGAGGCGACCCCGTTGCTGAAGTCCGCGATCGCGACGGAAAAGTCGTGAACGTTTAGCTGGCGAAATAGAAGCCGAGCTACTAGTTGACGCTTGGCGCCGACGGCGCGGCGCCCTCCAAATGTTCGAGCGCTTTGTCATAGCTTTTGCGCTGAAGAAAGTGGGCGAGCTGCGGATCGACCGGGCGTGGCAAGGCGGCGGCGAGATTGTCGATTTTTTCTGAAATCGCGCGGAGTCGAGCAGTGTGCGCTTCGGGGTCGCGCCGGCTGTTTTCGTCACGAATAGTTTCCAGACGCTCGCGTAAAGCGGCGGCAAGATCGACAGTCGCTCGGTTCATGACCTATTAACCACTAATAGACACGAATAAAGGGCAAGCGCTTCGCTTGCCAATCGTTATAAACCGGCAGGCGCTGCGCCTGCCTACAATTCGTCCGTGCTTATTCGTGTTCATTCGTGCTTAAATGAGCGCCGTGGCGGCCGAGCCGAAACGCATTTTGATCGTTGATGACGACGTCGCACTGTTGCGCGTGGTACGTGAAGCGTTAGTGGCATCGCTGCGGTGTGAAGTCGATACCTCGCCCAAGCCGGAGTACGCGTTCGAGCTCTCGCTGAAGAAAAAATACGACCTGCCCATCTTCGATTTTCAAATGCCTATGATCGATGGCGCGATGTTGTTTTTTCTGATTGGCAAAGTTTATCAAAATAGTCATCCGGTGAGAGAAGTTCCGCCGCTGCTTCTTATTTCCGGAAAAGCCGAGGAGGCGAGAGCGCAAGAAGTACTTAAGGAACCGGGTGTCGCCGGCTTAGTCGCGAAGCCTTTTGCAGTCAATCGACTACTGGAAAAAATCAAGGAAGCCGTTCCCACGATCCAGTCGGCAGCTTAGTGACGCGCGAATCAGCGCGGGCCGATCTCGGAGAGGAGCTGTCGTTTTGCTTCCAGCCAATCCGAATTTGCGTCGCCGGGAAGGTCGAATCGGCGCCGTCGCTCGGATATAAAGTAGGCGCGCGTTTGAATTTGTTCGTCCGTTGGATCGAGGTCGAGCGGAGCTGCCGTTGGCGGTCTCGGTTTTTGGGCGGCGCTCTTTTTTCGCGGCGCAGGTTTTTTCTCTTTTGTAGGTGTCAATCTTCCGCTCGTTCTTATTTTGCCCGCCTTGTCCGACGATCTCGCGTCCGCCGCCGATTCACTTCCGATTCCCCTGTTCTTCTTCGCCACAATCAAATTCCTCCCAAATTACGCTTTACCGCGGGAAGTTGAATTTCAAGCGGTTTTCCGGTCCGAGCCGGACTGGCGTTTTCCGGGGATAATCCCTCACCTTCGTCCTCTCCCTAGGGAAAGGGAGAGGAGAACGGAATGCCACGCGTCTCTTTGTCTGTGCAAAGCGTACCGAATCATAATAACGTTCGGCTATGAGGCATTTCGTTTTTCGCTGGTTTGTCACGGCGTTCGCCGTGTTTGTGGCGGCGCCGATCGTGGGAATCGATTACACCGGGATCGGTTGCCTGCTCGGCGCGTCGCTTCTTTTGGGAATCATCAACGCTTTTGTTCGCCCCATCCTGCTGTTTCTGAGTATTCCGTTGATCCTGGTAACGCTCGGCTTCTTCATTTTGGTGATCAACGCGCTGATGTTGAAATTCGTGAGCGAGATCGTGCCGTGTTTCAAAGTGCGCGGTTTTTGGAGCGCGATTTTTGGCGCGATCATCATATCGATCGTGAGCTGGCTGCTGAGCGCATTCTTTCGCGGCAGTGACGGACGGGTCCATGTGTTGACGCATCATACCCAGATCAAACAGGTTCGCGGCCGGGTGATTGAACCGGGAGAGTGAGAATTCGCCGGATGTTCGGCAACAAATTAAAATCAGGCGGCCGAATCTTTGTTAAGATTTGCGGAATCACGAACGAGCTAGATGCGCTCGCCGCAATCGAAGCCGGCGCGGATGCACTCGGATTCAATCTCGTTCCTCAAAGCAAACGTTACATCGACATTCAGGCGGCGGCTGGCTGGATCGACAAATTGCCGAAAGAAATCTGCAAGGTGGCGGTGTTGGTGAACCCGAGTTGGGACGAGGCGTTTCGAATTAGTCAGCTGTCTTTTATCGATGCTTTGCAATTGCACGGCGATGAGTCGCCTGAGTTCTGCAGGCGCTTGGCCGAAGCCGGAATTCGATTTGCGAAAGCGCTGCCGGTAGAGGATTCGAAGTCGCTCCTTGACGTGCCGGCGTTTTCTACGGATACAATAATTTTGGATTCCACTTCGGGTCGTGAGTTCGGCGGGACCGGCAAAGTATTTCAGTGGAATTTAGCGCGCCAGTTCGTCGAAACGCGCCCGAATCTGAATGTAATTCTCGCCGGTGGATTGAACCCCGAAAATATCGCCGAAGCTGTTCGCGACGTCCGTCCCGCCGGGGTCGACGTCAGCAGCGGCGTCGAAATCTCTCCCGGGCGCAAAGATCACCGCCTGATTAAAGCCATTGTTCAGGCGGCTCGTTGCGTGGAGGGCTGAACGGTTCCGGATAGCGCGTATTCTGGCCGATCCACCGGGGAAACTTCCCCAATGCTGGTCTGCTTCCTGCTTTTATCCGGCCAGCACTTATCTCACTTCCTTCTAATTATGGTTACTTCAGTTAAGCAACGGGGATGCGTCGTGGCGGTGGCCTTCCTGGGCGTCCTTCCCTGTCCCAAGGGCAGACAAATCCCGCCCCGGCCGGCCCAGCTCAGCCACCCGACCCAATCAAACCAGCTGACCATCCGCAAATGTTGCTGGCGCAAGCCCTCGTGCAGGCTGCCTCTCCAGCCGCGGCATCGACCACAAAATCGACCACGACCTCTTCCGCGGTGGCGACTCCGGCGTTGACCGAAGCCGACGCAACGGTTGAAAGCGGTGGTGTTGGCGTACGGGAATTTCAAGGGGACGACGTCGGCCAAGTGCTCCGATTGCTCGCCCGCCAAGCCAAGGTCAACATGGTTGTGAGTGATGCTGTTACCGGGACGGTAACGATGCGGTTGGAAGACGTGACCGCGCTTCAAGCGATGTCGATCATCGTTAAAGCCAAAGGGCTTTTCATGGATAAGATCGACAATATCTATTACATCAAGACCGCAGCCGAGCGCACGGCTGACCCACTGAAACTGATAATTACCAGTTCAGCTACGCGCGCGCGAAGGAGGTTTCGCCGCTGATCGCATCCCAACTTGCGAGCAAAGATCCACCGCAAATCGACGAGCGCACTAACACCATTTTCTTCCGCGAGACCCGCAGCAACATCGACAACATTCGGAAAATGCTGATCCAGATCGACAAACCGACCAAGCAAGTCAGGATCGAAGCGCGGTTGGTGGAAGTGACGGCCGATCCGATCCAGGCTTACGGAGTTAACTGGGCGGGCACGGTGGGCAGCGCCTCGGCTCCAAAGACAGTCACTTACGGGAATCCTATAGCTGCCGGTAGCCCAATTCCTGGCGGCAATCCACCAACCAGTGGATTTGCACTTGGCAATCCTAACAACAACAATTTCTTCGGCAGCCTCGGGCACCTGATACCGGGTCAGTTCGCCATTCTATCCGTACCGCAATTTTCGGCGACCTTGCAAGCGTTGAACGAAGACTCGGATGCCGAGTTCCTCGCAAATCCGCGGGTAGTAACAGCCGATAATCAACAGGCGAAGATCGAGATCGTCCGCAATCAGCCCGTGCCGCAGCTGAATTTCAACGAACAAACCGCGACCGCCGTGTTCGGCGGCTTTCAGGACGAGACATTCGGCAACAAGCTGGTTGTTCGACCATCAATCAACAAGGATAACTTCATCACGCTGTCAGTTAAGCCTGAGATCAGCAATAAGGTTGGAGACTTTCACTTCGTTTTTGCCAGCGCGGATGTCACCAGTCCGATCATCGACACGCGCACACTGGATTCCAGCGTTCTGATTAAGAGCGGCGACACTCTCGCAATTGGGGGATTGATTTCCGATCAAGTGGCCAAATCGAAAACGAAGGTGCCGCTGCTTGGAGACATTCCAGTTTTGGGCTACGCGTTTCAGAGCCATAGCAACGAGCGGCACAAACGCAATCTGTTGATCTTTGTTACACCAACGATCATCGATCAGCACTATGGTACCGGTTTGGAAGACCAGGTTTCTGGGCTCCATCACAACGGCGAAGAGTACGCTGATCCGAACGGTTGGCGGAATAACGCCAGCGGCGCCGTGCGTTTAGTTCCAACTTCGCACCGCCAGCTCGCTGCTGATTATCCAAAGCCCGGGGCAACGCCGCCACCGGAGGAAGCCGCTCAAGTGCAGTTTAAGAGCAGCGGGAAAGACCGGGATAACGAATTTCGGAATGTGGGGTTGAGGGGGGGCGGGCGCCCGCAAGGGCCCCGCCCTCTTTGGGTTTTATCGCTCCAGATAATCCCGCAAACGCTCGCGCAATTCCGTGCGCGCGCGAAAGAGCAGGCTCTTCACTGCCGGAACGGAAAGATCGAGAACATCGGAGATTTCTTCGTAGCTCAGCTCTTCGTATCGCCGTAGCACGAGCGCCATGCGTTGCGTTTCTGGAAGGAGCGTGATCGCCGTCTCAATCGCGCTCTGTAATTCCGCCTGAAGAAGGGTCGCATCCGGCGTCGCAGTCGCCTCGTCCTTCAATGGCATCTCCTCGGACTCAGGTTCGATTTGCACCGGCACCCGGGGATGACGTTTGGCGCGGCGCATCTCGTTAAAAACCAGATTGCGCGTGATCTTCAGCAGCCAGGTCGTGAACTTCGCGCGTGCCACGTACCGGCCTGCGCTTTTCCAGACTCGAACAAAAACCTGCTGCGCGATGTCTTCCACGTCCGAATTGCTGCTAAGCATTCGCGCGACCGTTCCTGCGACCAGCGCCTGGTGCCGCTCGACCAGTTTTTCAAACGCGGTCGTATCGCCCTCGGCAACCAATCGCATCAGGCGGATGTCCTCAGCGTCATCCTCGGAGCGCGCCGGTGCTTCTGGATCGGCCATTGATAAACAGACGTTGTTTGATAGGCAGCGATTCGAATGTCATCGCGTTCTGCGTCGGTCGTGCTCTATCAGTCGCACGCGCCCCGGCTCTTTTTGTTGCAACTGGTGAGTCGCCTGTGCATGGTAAGCCATCAATTTCAGGGTCGGCTCCGGATGAATTACACACTAATCCCAAAGGAACTTAGACCGATCGCTGAGAAAATCGAGGCGAAGGCTCGCATTTCCGAGGACGACGCTCTTGCTTTGTATCGCTCAAACGATCTGAACGCGCTTGGAATACTGGCCAACGTCGTGCGCGAGCGAAAGAACGGCAATTTCGCCACCTACATTCACAATCGCTACATCAACTATTCGAATATCTGTGTCTTATCGTGTCAGTTTTGCGCCTTTGCCGCCAAAAAACGGGATGCCCATGCGTTCGAGCATGCCGTTAGCGAGATGATTCAAGTTGTCGCAGAAGCGCTTCCGCTGGGGATTACGGAAGTGCATATGGTCGGCGGTTTGCATCCGACCTTGAAGAAAGAGTGGTATCTCGATTTGTTGCGCGGATTGCGCTCTCTCGATCCCAATCTCCACATCAAAGCTTTTACTGCGATTGAAGTTCGCCATCTCGCTCAGCGAATCTTCAAGATGTCGATCCCAGAAACGCTCGAGCTTCTCCGCGAAGCCGGCCTTGGCTCCATCACTGGTGGAGGCGCCGAAATTTTTGATGCCGCAGTGCGAGACCGGGTTTGCCGCGGCAAAGAAACGGCCGAGGAGTGGCTTGATGTTCACCGAATTTGGCATCGCATGGGTGGCCGCAGCACTTGCACCATGCTTTATGGTCACGTCGAGACTCTCGAGCAGCGTGTCGATCATTTACGGCAACTTCGTCAACTTCAGGATGAAACCGGCGGATTTAGCGGTTTTGTTCCATTTGCCTTCGAGCCGCAAACGACGGTGCTTGCTCACATCAGGCGCGCTTCTGCCATCGAGCAACTGCGCAACCTCGCTGTCAGCCGAATTTATCTCGATAACATCGATCATTTGACCGCTTATTGGGTCAGCCTGGGTCTGCCCCTGGCACAAGTGTCGCTTAGTTACGGCGTGGACGATTTGCACGGCACAATCATGGAAGAGAAAATTTTCCACATGGCCGGAGCAACTACGCCGCAGCAGCAAAGCATCGCTGCGCTCGAACATGCCATTCGCGAGGCTCAGCGAATTCCTGTCCAGCGCGACAGTTATTACCAGCATCTCAACGGCGCGGAGCAAAGATCGACGTCGAGCCGGCCGCATTCTGAAGCAGAACTCGCCTGCGCCTAACGAGTGCAGGGTCGACATCCGCTGCGAATTGGCTGCGTTAAATATCTCAACGCGCGTCCGCTAATTCACGGCTGGCTAACCGATGTTGTGCTCGATCATCCGTCCGCGCTTTGCGCGCAGCTTTCACGTGGCGAGCTCGATATTGCGCTCGTTTCGAGTTTCGAATTTCTCCGCAACCCAATCTACCGGATCGTGGACGGCATTTCTATTTCGTCGGACGGCCCGGTTTACAGCGTTGTCGTCGCCTACGTCGGCGAGATTTCCGATGTAAAAGAGATTGAACTCGACCCGGCCGCAGAAACCTCCGGCAATTTGCTGCGTTGTTTGCTCAATGAGCGAAAGCTGAGTCCGCGGTTCGTCGCGACATCGACATCTTCTTCTCTTCCGAAAGGAACGGCGCGCCTGCTCATCGGCGATCAAGCCATTCGATTCCGCCAAAAGCATACGAAAGAATTCCAGTTTTGGGACCTCGGCGAACAATGGAAAAAATTGGTTGGCCTTCCGTTCGTTTACGCGCTTTGGCTCGTTCGACCTGAAGTTGTCGATCCAAAATCGATCGCGGGTCGGTTACGCAGATTGCGCGACAGTAACCTCGCGAACATCGACAGCCTGATCGCCGGCGAGAAGGAATTCGATCATGGTTTTTGCGCCCGCTATTACCGTGAGCATCTTCGATTCAGTTTCGGAGAACGCGAGATGGAAGGGCTGCGAGCCTTCCGTCATTTATGCCAAAAACACGAGCTGCTGCCAAAACGCGACTTCGCGTTCAACCTCATCTAGCCGGCCCTTTTGCGCGATGGAGGCGATTACGGCGGAGTTAACGCGAGCGCAGCTGAAGCACTAGGGCCTAGTCTCTTTGGGCGCGTTCATGTTCGGACCGGTCTGACCGCCGGGGGGCGTCCATTGCCCGACGATGTCGGCGCCGAAAATCCACTCATCCTGAAGCGTTCCGTTTACGGAGATGGTTTTTTGGTAATATTTCCTCAGATTAATTTGTTGCTTCTCAAATTCAGTTTCTCTGCGAGCGCGGGTGAGGCGCAAGAGCGTATCAGGATCGTTCAGGAGACTTAATCGATATGCGCCATCGACCAGGACAACTTTTCCGGTGAACACCCCGGTCTTGCGTTCGAGCTTGGCCGATTGTTTTTGTGGCGGACCGCTCGGCTGCTCCAACATTTTCCGGCCAAATGCGCACCCGGACAAAGCAAGCAGACCTACGGACAAGATGATTGCGATCGATTTCACAGTCCCTGTCTAGTTTAGCGGTCAGTCGCGAGTCAAAT
>Ga0209701_10000757_pt1 | contig 19799 bp, 21 predicted proteins | sample CZO8metaG_4_FD_188356 | JGI IMG/M metagenome (GOLD analysis project Ga0209701, IMG submission 188356) | Vadose zone soil microbial communities from the Eel River Critical Zone Observatory, Northern California, USA - CZOApr15con2H3.8 metaG... | ecosystem: Environmental > Terrestrial > Soil >... | reverse complement strand
GTAGCCGAGCTGTGCCGGCGTGATCACCACCGCGCCGTCCGAAGCCTGTGGCCAGACGAAGCGGCCACGCTCCAATCGTTTGGCGTAGAGCGACATGCCAAGCCCGTCGTGCCAAAGAATCTTGATCAACTTGCCGCTCTTGCCGCGGAACACGTAGAGATCGCCGCCGTGAGGATCACGGTTGAGGGCTTCCTGAACCAGCAAGGCCAGTGTGTTCATGCCGCGGCGCATGTCGGTGTGGCCGGTCGCAATCCACACCCGTACCCCCGAAGCAACCGGGATCATCGCCGTCGGCCTTCGGCCAGCACCGCGACCGCCGCCGTCACCGCCGCGGCGTCCGCCGCGCCGGTAATCCGCATCCGCGCGCCCGTGGCAAACTCGATCTCGATCGTTCCAAGACCGGCCACACCGGCCGATGCAGCGTCGGGCGCGAGCCGCACCGGCGCAAAACCTACCGGCTGCTGCACGCGCAGCTGCCGCCGCCAGCCATACAACTGGCCGGGATGAATCCCCGCTTCCCGCGCCACCGCAGACACGCTGGCACCGGGCTCCAGCGTCGCTGCAACCACCTGCTGCTTCTCCGACGCGCTCCAGCGTCGCCGCCGCTCGACCGATGTGATAACCTCGACACGTCCATTCGCCATGTGACTATTCCTATGAATAGTCACATGACTCACACCCTCAATCGATCCACAAGCCGGCCGCTAACGGATGGATACCACTTAACTTGATGAAGGATCTTCGTCCGGCACGGTCACCCGCGCGCCAAACCGTGGAACGGCCGGGGGTGTTCTTCGACGCGGGTTCTCGTCAGGCATCGGGAATCGGGTGGGTTTGGCGAGGGAGTGGCATCAATATCAGGATATGCGTTCCGGACAACCGGAGCGGAGTGCTATCAATTTCCGGAGCCAAATGTGAACAAAGCCTATTATAGCGCCGTCCTCGATCATCCCATGGAAACGGTCTGGTCGCTGATCCGCGATTTCAACAATTATCCCGCTTACATCGATGGTGTAACTGAGAGCGTCATCGAAGATGACAAACGCGGCGACGAAATCGGTGCGGTCAAGCGCTTTTGTTATCTTGGCAACTGGGTCAGGCAGCGGCTGGCCGCCCATTCCGACCAACAGCACTTCCTGACCTATGCGGGTATCGAACCGCTTCCGTTCCCGGCCGGCCTGCTGCCGGAAGTACAAGCGCCGGTGCGCTATGAAGGCACGATGCACCTGCACAGGGTTGTCGAGGGCGACCGGACATTCATGGAATGGGTCGTTACGCTCGACACCGCTCCGCAAGATGCCGATCGCTGGCAGGCGGTTTTTCAGTCCTGGATTCCGGACTGGACCAATTCTCTCGGAAGGGCGCTGGCCCGCTCCACAGAGCACTGAGAGCACCGCTTATTGCTGGCCGTCATCGTCGCCCTTGGGCCGCGCGCCGCGGGTCGGCGGTCTATCGGCCGTCATCCTGAGGGAGCAAGATTACCTCGTGTCCCGGACGTGACGCGGCACGAAGTGACGCGGCGCAGAGCCGGGACCTACGAGGCAGCCGGGACCAATGAGCGCGCGAGTAAGCTGGGCCCCGGCTCAGCGTCGCAGCGCAAACGGCGCTGCGACGCGTCCGGGGCACGAGGAGAACGCAATTGGCCACGATCTCGCATCCTGTCGCCGCGAAAACTCATTCCTTCAGGGATCGACCAGAAAAGCGAAGCGAGTTACTCCGCCGCCTCGCTATGCCCCAATCTTGCATTGAGCTTGTGGATCAGCTCTTCGGCGGCATCGGCAATGACGGTGCCCGGCGGGAAGATCGCCTCGGCGCCGGCCTCGTACAGCGCGTCGTAGTCCTGTGGCGGTACCACGCCGCCGATGATGATCATGATGTCGTCGCGGCCCTGTTTCTTCAGTGCGGCCTTCAGCTCCGGCACCGCGGTCAGATGCGCCGCCGCCAGCGACGACACGCCCAGAATATGCACGTCGTTCTCGACCGCCTGCCGTGCGGCTTCCTCGGCGGTCGCGAACAGGGGTCCGATATCGACGTCGAAGCCGACATCGGCAAAAGCCGAGGCGATTACCTTCTGGCCGCGGTCGTGGCCATCCTGGCCGATCTTGGCCACCAAAATGCGCGGCCGGCGCCCTTCCGCATCCTCGAACGCATCGATCAGCGCCTGTATCTTTTCGACCCGGTTGGACATGGTGGCCGCCTCCCGCTTGTAGACGCCGGTGATGGATTTGATCTCGGCGCGGTGCCGCCCGAACACCTTTTCCATCGCATCGGAAATCTCGCCGACGGTAGCCTTGGCGCGCGCGGCATCGATCGCCAGTGCCAACAGGTTGCCATTGCCTTCGCCGGCGCTGCGGGTCAGCGCCGCCAGCGCATCGTCGACGTCTTTCTGGTTGCGCTCTTTGCGCAGGCGCGACAGCTTGTCGATCTGCAACCGGCGCACGGTGGAATTCTCCACCTTCAGGACGTCGATCGGTGCTTCGTTGGTCGGCTTGTACTTGTTGACGCCGATCACGGCCTGCTTGCCGGCATCGATCCAGGCTTGCGTCTTGGCGGAAGCTTCCTCGATCCTCAGTTTCGGGACACCGGCCTCGATGGCCTTGGCCATGCCGCCGAGCGCCTCGACCTCCTGGATATGGCCCCAGGCCTTTGCCGCGAGATCGTGGGTGAGGCGCTCGACATAATAGGAACCGCCCCAGGGATCGATGATGCGGTTGGTGCCGCTCTCCTGCTGCAGGAACAATTGCGTGTTGCGCGCGATTCTGGCCGAAAAATCGGTCGGCAGCGCCAGCGCCTCGTCGAGCGCGTTGGTGTGCAGCGATTGGGTGTGGCCCTGCGTCGCCGCCATCGCCTCGATGGTGGTGCGCATCACGTTGTTGTAGACGTCCTGCGCGGTCAGCGACCAGCCCGAGGTCTGGCAGTGGGTGCGCAGCGAGAGCGAGCGCGGGTCCTTCGGATTGAACGGCGTCAACAGCTTGGCCCACAGCAGCCGCGCCGCGCGCATTTTTGCCACCTCCATGAAAAAATTCATGCCGATCGCCCAGAAGAACGACAGCCTTGGTGCAAAATGGTCGACGTCGAGCCCGGCCTTGAGCCCGGCGCGGAGATATTCGACGCCGTCGGCCAGCGTATAGGCCAGTTCGAGATCCTGCGTCGCGCCGGCCTCCTGCATGTGATAGCCGGAGATCGAGATGGAGTTGTATTTCGGCATCTTTTGCGAGGTGTACGCAAAGATGTCGGAGATGATCCGCATCGAGGGCGCCGGCGGATAGATATAGGTGTTGCGGACCATGAACTCTTTCAGAATGTCGTTCTGAATGGTGCCGGAGAGTTTTTCCGGCGGCACGCCCTGTTCCTCGGCGGCAGCAACGAACAGCGCGAGGATCGGCAGCACCGCGCCGTTCATGGTCATCGACACGCTCATCTGGTCGAGCGGGATTCCTGAAAACAGCGTGCGCATGTCGTAGATCGAATCGATCGCCACGCCGGCCATGCCGACGTCACCCGACACGCGCGGGTGATCGGAGTCGTAGCCGCGATGGGTGGCGAGATCGAACGCGACCGAGAGGCCTTTTTGCCCGGCGGCGAGGTTGCGGCGGTAGAACGCGTTGGAATCTTCTGCCGTGGAGAAGCCGGCATATTGCCTGACGGTCCAGGGCTGGTTGACATACATGGTGGGGTAGGGGCCGCGCAGATACGGCGCGATGCCTGGCCAGGTCTCGAGGAAGTCGATGCCTTCAAGATCGGCTTCGCTGTAGCCGGGTTTTACCAGGATGCCTTCGGGCGTCAGCCACGGCTCGGCGCCGCCGGCGGGTTCCGTGCCGGCCGTTTTCTCGAAGGCGATATTCGCAAAGTTCGGTATGCGGTTCATTTCAATGGTCTCATTCGTCATGGCCGGACTTGTTCCGGCCATCCACGTCTTGTCTTTTCAACCAGGGAAAGACGTGGATGCCCGGGACGGGGCCCGGGCATGACGGGACGGGGTTGGATGCAGCATATCATAGACGGTCATAAGCGTCATTCTATGACCCCTAGTCATGATCCGGGTGCTGGTGGCTGACGATGCCGTTCAGCTTGTCGGAACCATAGTTCTGCAGCGTGGTGTGGCTTGGCATGTTGGCGATAGATACCACCCAGCCGAGCCGGGATTCGGTGCCGAACTGCTGGGTCGGCACCATCCGGTCCGGGCGGTCGAACGCGCCGGTCATGATCTCGATCCGCGGGCCGTCGATGCGGCGAAAGCTTAGTGGCGTGCCGCAATCCCGGCAGAAATCGCGCATCGCGATGGAGGAGGAACGGAACGCGGCTGGCTTGCCGCGGGTCCAGGCGAAATCGCCATTTTCAATGTCGGCAAAGGACGCAAACGGCGCGCCCGCCGCCTTCTGGCACATCCGGCAATGACAGATGCTGACCTTCACCGGCGTCGCCGATACCGCAAAGCGAATCGCGCCGCATTGGCAGCCGCCGGTCAGAACGGGTTTGGTCGCCGATGTCATGTTCACTCCATCAACCGATAGGCTTCCTGCAGCATCGCCAGGGCATCGCCGCCGGCGAAGATGAAATCATTGACGCCCGCGGCGCGGAGTGCTGCTTCCTGCGCGCTCGCGCGCCCTGCCAGATAGATATGTCTTGCACCGGCGGCTTGAAGGGCTTTTGCGGCGGCGGCGGCATGTTCGGCATAGACCTTGTCGGAGGAGCACAGGCACGCCAGCGCGGTGCCGGATGCCTTGAAGGCTAAGGCAAGGGCAGCCGGGTCGGTAAATCCCAGGGTATCGACAGCCTCGATCCCGCCGGTTTCAAAAAAACTCTTCGCAAACGTCGCCCGCGCGGTGAAGTCGGCGGGCGCGCCGAGATTGGCGAGAAAAACTTTTGCCCGCGCGCCGGTCTCTTTCCGGATTTGATCCGAGCGGTCGCGCAAGCCTTCGAACGGTGCCGCCAGCCGCATCGGCGCCAGCGCGTCGAATTTGATTTTGGCTTCGCCTGACGGCGCAAGCGCGACCGGCTTTGCGTCCAGCACCGCGACGTCAGCCTCCTGCAGGTTTGGGAATTCGGTGGCGCCGGTCAGCACTTCCTTGCGCCTGGCAAAGTTGGCTTCGCGCACCGCTCGCGTCGCCGCGATCTTGCGCTGGATCAGGTTTTGTTCGAGGGAAGCAAAAATTCCACCGGCTTTTTCGATTTCCTGAAACAGCGACCATGCAGCCTCGCAGAGCTGCTGCGTCAGGGCTTCGATGCCGCCGGAACCGGCGGCGGGATCGGACACTTTGGCAAGATTGGATTCCTCCAGCAGCACCAGTTGCGTGTTGCGCGCGGCGCGCCGCGCGAACGGATCGGGCAATCCCAGCGCCAGCGTGTGCGGCAGCACCGTGATGGCGTTGGCGCCGCCGAGGCCCGCGGAGAACGTCGCCATGGTCGCGCGGAGCATGTTCACATAGGGGTCGCGCTGGGTCAGCATCCGCCAGGCGGTATCGGCGGCAATGAACAACGGCCTCGGCGCGAGGCCGCAAGCTTGCTCGATCCGTGCCCACAGCAAACGCAGCGCGCGGAACTTTGCCATGGTCAGGAACTGATCGGCGTCGGCGGAAAGTCGCGCATAGATCATGCCCTGCGCATCTTCGAGCGCAACACCGGCCCCCTCCAGCGCGCGCAAATACGCGACACCGGTCGCCAGCACAAACGCCAGCTCCTGCACTTCCGATCCGCCGGCATCATGGATCACCCGTCCGTCGGCCACCGCGAACGGACCTTTGAATCCCATTGCCGAGAGGCCTTTGATCGCGCCGGTGACCGCGGGCACGATCTCAGACCAGGCGTAGGGACTGGACCCCCGGACCGCGCATGCGCCGATCGGATCGAGCCCGAAACGGATATCGCAGGCCGCGGGGGTGAGGCCCTTGCACTTCACATATTCGGCGATGTGTATGGCGGCCATCCGCGACTGCGAACCGATCTGAAGCTCGATTGAAATGCCGGCATCCATGAAGATTCCGTCGAGAACCTTCTCGATCGCTTCCGCCGATGGCTCCAGTCCAAAGCCGTGAGCGCCATTGGCGGCCGCGAATACCAGCGTCAGCCCATCGGCGCCGTTCTCAAGATCGTGCAGCGCCTGCGCGTTGGCGACGGCGGCATCCGGATGGTCGATCCGCTGCATGATCTGCCAGGGCCTGGCCGCAGCACGGCCCGGGATCGGTGCGGCATCGTGCGCGCGCCGATAGATCGGCTCGATCTTCAGGCCATCATAGGTCTTGCCGACCAGCTTTTCGAACGGCGCGCCCTTCAGCACGCCATCGACCAGCTTGCGCCAGTCGTCATAGCTCGCCGGCGCGAAATCCGCCGCCAGCCGCAGGTCGTCGGTCGCAGATGTCATTCGGCAGGTCGCTCCATCGAGCCGTGTTAGGTCGGAAATTGCCACGGGCCGACCGCCAAGCCAAACGGTTGTTTTGGGGTCCTTTTGGTTAACCGAAATCGGGTAACCGCAGGATTCCCTCGGTCGACAGCTGTGCCAGTGCCGCCGTGACGCTGCGTCCCGCGATGAGACGATCCGGAACGATCTCCGCCAGCGGCACCAGCACGAAGGCGCGTTCGAACAGCCGGGGGTGCGGCAGCGTCAGTTCCGGCTTTTGGACGGAAACGTCGTCATAGGCGATCAGATCGAGGTCCAGGGTGCGCGGCCCCCAACGCTTTTCGTTGGCGCGATCGCGACCGAACTTGTTTTCGATCTTGTGCAGCGTGAACAGCAACGCATGGGGGTCGAGGCTGGTTTCGATTTCGATGCAGGCATTGATGAAGCGCGCTTGCTGCGCATCGCCCCAGGGCGGCGTGGCGTAGTCCGACGATCGTGCCAGTAGCGCGCCCTGGGTCATGCCGCAGATATTGGCGATGGCTTTTTGAAACGTCGCGCGGACGTCGCCGACATTGCCACCCAGCGCGATCAGAACGTCAGCCACGGGACGGCGCTGGCCGGGTGCGCGTCAGGATCACGCCAACGTCCTCGAAGATCGCGGCGATCGGGGCGTGCGGCTTGTGAACGGTGACCTTGATCGATACGACGCGCGGAAACGCCGCGAGGATGGCATCGGCAACAGCGCCGGCCGCGCGTTCCAGCAATTTATAATTGGCGTCCTTGAACGCCGCCGTCGCGGTCGCCACCACATTGGAATAGGACACGGTATCGGCGAGGCGATCGGTGCGCGAGGATTCCGACAGATCGGTGGAGAGTTCGAGATCGATGACAAAACGCTGTCCGACCTCGGTCTCATGTTCCATCACGCCATGGCGGGCGTGGATGACGACGCCGGTGATGAAGATCATATCGGTCATCGCCTGTCCCAAATCGCCTTTGCCACCCGCAGCGCCTGTACGGTTTCCCACACATCATGGGTGCGGATGATGTTTGCGCCGGCCTTTGCCGCCACCAGATGGGCCGCGATGGAGCCGCCAAGGCGCTGATCCGGCTCCGACGGCGTCACCGAGGCAATGAAACGTTTGCGCGAGGCGCCAACCAGCAGCGGCAGGCCGAATACGCTGAGTTCATCGAGCCGGGCCAGCGCCGTCATGCTTTGTTCCGGGGTTTTGCCGAAGCCGATGCCGGGATCGAGCACGATGTTTCCACGTGAAACACCCGCCTTCGCGGCGATCTCCAGCGACCGCGTAAAGAAGGCGGCGATATCCTTCATGATGTCGATGTCGGCATCGACCTTGATGCGGTTGTGCATGACGATGACGGGCGATCCGCGCGCCGCCAAGAGCGGGGCCATATCGGGATCGTACTGGAGGCCCCAGACATCGTTGGCGATCGCGGCGCCGGTGTCCAGCGCCCAGGCCACGACCGCCGATTTCATGCTGTCGATGGAGACGGGAACGCCGAGCGAAACCACCTCGCTCAATATTGGCCGCAGACGTCGCAGTTCTTCGTCGGCCGGGACCGGTTTCGAACCATAGGGCCGGGTCGATTCCGCGCCGATGTCGATGATGTCGGCGCCCTCGGCGATCATACGCCGGGCCTGCGCCAGCGCCTGTTCCGGCCCGATGAACTGGCCGCCATCGGAGAAGGAATCCGGGGTAACATTCAGCACGCCCATCACAGCCGGATACGGCCGGGACAAAAGGGCAGGCAACACCGGATGATCTGCCGGAGTGTCCGCGGGAACCGGTCTGGACGTGGTCGCCATCATTCAGTCGCTTTGCGCGGTCCGTGGATGGGAGTCAAGACGCAGGACGCGCCGGCAGGTTCCCCAACCAAGCGCCTCCAACCGCTCTAACGGGTGATCTTGTCCGGCAGGAAATCTCGCTTAGCAAGCAATCTCGCCTAGTAAGAAATCTTGGGCTGAAGTTTGCGGGCCTTCGCGATCAGCTGCTCGACGGATTTCTCGGAAGGCAATACGCGGACGAGTTTGCGCTGCGTATTCACCTCTTTCATGTTCTGCGCCAGGCGCGCCGGATTGCGAAGCGCAAGTTCGCGAACCGTGGTGACACCGGCGGCGCGCACCAGTCCGACCTTTGCCTTGCCCATGCCGGGAATCCGCATGTAGTCAGAGAAATTGGCCCATTCGAGCAGTTGCTGCTCGCTGATGCCGGTTTTCGCCGCGATCGTTTTGCGCCCTTTTACAGTCCGGGTGGCCTCAAGCAGCCCTTCCGTGGTGCGAATCCCAAGCGATTTCAGTTTCGAAGCGGCGAAGGCAGTCAAGCCCTCAATCTCGGAGATTGGATATGTCATGATACTCATTAAATTAAAGGTGCTTTAAGCGAACTGACTGAGGCCCGGTGTCCCTGCGATGATCTCGCCCATCTGATCAGCTCCAATTTTGTCGCGACCAAATCGGAAAAGTTCACGCGCAATGTTCTGGATTTCGCCCATCCCCAAACCCAGTCCCATCAGCTTGGTGCCGAGCGCCATCAGACCACTGCCCATCAACCCAGTGAGACCGCCGCTGTTGCTGGAAGCCGCGATCGCGGCTTCCGCACCCGGAATCTTGTCGATCAATGCCTGAACTTTATCGGCTGGCCCTTCATTGCGAAGGAACCCAAGAATAATACCGATGGTTTTTTCAGCCACAACATTATCGATGCCGGCCTTTACGGCCAGCCGTCCAATCAATTCGTCCATATTGCCCTCAACCGGTTAATTACCGGATCCTTGCCCGGGAATATCTTGACCTTCCGCGATGCCAATTACAAGCGATGAGCGCACTCGAAGGCGCGATCGCGTGACAAGTGTTGCACCAATGCAAGAGCAGCACAAAATTCGTAAGAAAGTTTGTCGCAGCAACCACATTCGTCGAAAACTTTGGTCGACTGATCGAACAAGGCCGGTCGATCTCGTAGCGACGAACCGGGCTTCCATACCCCAAATGGCGTTGACCGGTTTCAATCGGCTAGCAACATGCGGTATGATGATGGCGCGAACCCCGATGCGCGCGAAAAGGCGATGCAAATGGCTACATCCGACAACAAGATGGCCGATACCGACGAGAAGATTTTCATCGGCAAGGGTGAACAGCCCGCCTGGCTGACGCTCGGGCTTGCAAATCACCATGGTCTGGTCACCGGCGCTACCGGAACCGGAAAAACCGTTTCGCTGCAGGTGATGGCGGAGGGATTTGCGCGTGCGGGCGTTCCGGTGTTCGCGGCCGACATCAAGGGAGACCTCTCCGGAATCTCCGAGGTGGGCGAGCCCAAGGATTTTATCCTCAAGCGGGCCGGCGAAATGGGTCTCACCTTCCAGCCCGACCAGTTTTCAACGGTGTTTTGGGACGTATTCGGCGAGCAGGGTCATCCGGTGCGTGCCACGGTGACGGAAATGGGGCCGTTGCTGTTGTCACGGATGCTCGATCTGAACGACGTGCAGGAAGGCGTCCTGAATGTCGCGTTCCGTGTTGCTGACGAGAACGGTCTCACGCTGATCGATATGAAGGATATCCGGGCGCTGCTGGATGCCATCGTACCGGACACCAGCAAAAAGCCGGCGGATGGCGACAGCGACGCACTGGCTCCGATCCGCAAGGCCGCGCAATCTTTCGGAAATGTGACCAAGGCAACGGTTGGAACCATTCAGCGCCAGCTGCTGGTGCTCGAAAACCAGGGCGGGACCCATTTCTTCGGCGAGCCGGCGTTGACGCTGAAGGATTTCATGAAGACCGACCGCGATGGCCGGGGCATGGTCAATATTCTGGTCGCCGACAAGCTGATGCAGAGCCCGCGCCTTTACGCGACCTTCCTGCTGTGGATGCTTTCCGAGTTATTTGAAGAGCTGCCTGAAGTCGGAGACCTCCCCAAACCCAAGCTCGTGTTCTTTTTCGATGAGGCGCACCTGTTGTTCAACGATGCACCGAAGGCGCTGATGGACAAGATCGAGCAGGTGGTGCGGCTGATCCGTTCGAAGGGCGTTGGGGTTTATTTCGTCACGCAAAACCCGATCGACGTGCCGGACAAGGTGCTCGGCCAAATGGGCAACCGCGTGCAGCACGCGTTGCGGGCTTTCACCCCGCGCGACCAGAAGGCGGTCGCAGCGGCGGCGCAGACGTTCCGGTCCAATCCGAAGCTCGACACCGCGCAGGTCATCATGGAACTCGGCAAGGGCGAGGCGCTGGTGTCGTTTCTCGAAGGCAACGGCACGCCGGCGATGGTCGAGCGGGTCATGATCCGTCCGCCTACGGCGCGGATCGGACCGATCACGCCTGAGGAGCGCAAGGCGATCATGGACAACAGCCCGCTGAAGGGCAAATACGATACGTCTATCGATTCCGAATCCGCCTATGAGATGCTGCAGAAGCGCGTGGCCGGAACCGCCGCGGGCGGAACCGGCGGCGGCGGCGGTGGAGGAATTCTCGCGCAGATCGGCGGCATCGTCGGGACGATTTTCGGTACCAACGTATCGCGCGGCAGGATGTCGACCGGTCAGCTTATCGCGCGAAGCGTCACGCGCTCGGTCACCAACAAGGTGGTCGGCGGCGCGGTTGCCGATCTCGGCAAATCGATGGGCGGCTCGATTGGCGGTTCGGTCGGCCGCGCGCTGGTGCGCGGCGCGCTCGGCGGCTTGTTGCGACGATAGAGGCTTTGGATTCTTTCGCCCGTCAGTTACTGCGAGGTGATCTCCCTTTGAATTTTTCGGAAAGTTGCGTGTGCTGAGATATCCGTCGTGGCGAGCCCCGCTCGATATTCTGTTTCTGGTCTGCTGCATCGCGCTGACCGCCGACGTTCTGGTTCCGGAAATCTGGGGGAACGGAAAGACAAAGGACTATCCGCTCTGGTTCTGGGCCGGGCAGCAGGTCCTGCAGGGCAGGGATCTCTACCCCAGCGATCCCAACGCCTATTTCGAATTCATCTATCCGCCGCTTCCAGCGGTTCTGCTCGCGATACCCAGCTATTTCGACAAGATACCGCTGTATATTTGCCTGTCGGGTCTCAACGCAGCCGCCTGGTGGATGACCGCTCAATTCTCCAACGCCATGACGGGAGCGGGCCGGATACCCGGCCCGTGGCTGGCTGCATTGCCGGGCTTCGTCACCGTCACCTTCGTTTTCGACATGTTCGATCTCGGCCAACCCAATCTCGTTCTGCTCGCGTTGATGCTGTTCGGGTTCTGGCTGCTGCAGCACGGGCGCCCATGGATGTCGGGAAGCATGTTTGCGCTGGCTACCGCGATCAAGGTTTTCCCGGTGGCGGTGTTTCCCTATCTGCTTTGGCGCAGGCAATGGGCGTCGGCCGCAGGCATGATTGTCTTTCTCGGAGTTTTTCTGTTCGTGGTTCCGGCTCCGGTGCGCGGCTATCAGCACAACGTTTCCGAACTGAAGACATGGTTTGCCGGAATGGTCGGCTCAAGCTCGGAGCAGGGGTTTGGGCAGCGCGCCGAGCAGAACTGGTCGTGGGTCAATCAGTCCATTATCGCGGTGACGCATCGGCTGACGCGACCGGTCAACTACAACCAGGATAATCCGGCCAAGCCGCCGCGTTACATGAATCTGCTCGATCTCGATTTCAAGACAGCGAACTGGATCGTGCTCGCCATATCGCTGGCGATCGGACTTGGATATGTTGCGGTCATGCCGGCTCGTTCGCGGACGACACCACGCTCGGACGCCGAGGAACTTGGCATCCTGTTCTGCCTGATGACGGTGGCGTCGCCGTTGGCCCGGCAGTATTATTTCATATGGCTGTTCTTCCCGATGACCGTCCTGATCCACCGGGCAGCCTACGATCCGCGTCATGCCGTGCGGATCGGCACTTGGGCCGTGCTGGCGATCGCGGGACTGCTGATGTGCCTGTCGTTTCCGGTCTTTCCCAATGACCTGCAGGCGTACGGGAACAACCTCGCTGCCGCCGCCGTGATCGCGGGGGGATTGGTCTGGCACATCCTGCATCCGCAAACCGATGGTGCGGGCGTGCTACAACCGGACACGAAGGGTAATCCCAGCTAGCCAAGGAAAGACAAAAATGTCCAACGCGCCGCAACTACAACCGGTTCTCGAGCGCATCGATGCCGATTTCGACAACAGTCTCGAACGGCTGTTCGCCCTGCTGCGGATCAAGTCGATCTCGGCCGATCCGGCCTTTGCCGGAGACTGCAAGGCGGCGGCCGAGCATCTTGCCAAGGATATCGCGTCGCTCGGCTTCGCGACGGAGGTCCGGCCGACGGCCGGTCATCCCGCCATCGTCGCCAAAACCAATGGCTATGGGAAGGGGAACGGGCGACCACACGTGCTGTTCTATGGGCATTATGACGTGCAGCCGGTCGATCCGCTCAATCTTTGGCATCGTCCCCCCTTCGAGCCGGCCGTTACCGACCATGCCGACGGGCGAAAAATCATCGTTGCCCGCGGCGCGGAAGACGACAAGGGTCAGCTCATGACGTTCGTCGAAGCCTGCCGGGCCTGGAAGTCGGTCACGGGTTCGCTGCCGGTCGACGTCACCATTGTCATCGAAGGCGAGGAAGAGATCGGATCGAAGAATTTCGTTCCGTTCCTTGAAGCGAACAAGGACGACCTCAAGGCGGATTTCGCATTGGTCTGCGACACCGGCATGTGGGATCCGAATACGCCGGCGATCACCACCTCGCTGCGCGGACTGGTTTACGAAGAGGTCAAGATCAAGGCCGCCAATCGCGATTTGCATTCCGGCATATTCGGCGGCGGCGCGCAAAATCCGATCCGGGTGCTGACCCGCATTCTCGGCGGCCTGTTCGATGAGGACGGCCACATTACGATTCCCGGTTTCTATGACGGCGTGAAGGATCTGCCGCCCGATATTCTCGCCCAATGGTCGAAGCTCAACCTGACGCCGGAATCCTTCCTCAAACCGATCGGGCTTTCGGTGCCTGCCGGCGAAAAAGGCCGCCTGTTGATCGAGCAAATCTCGTCGCGCCCGACCTGCGACGTCAATGGCATCATCGGGGGCTACACCGGCGAGGGCTCAAAGACGGTGATTCCGGCGGAAGCCTCGGCCAAAATCTCGTTCCGGCTGGTGGAGGGGCAGGAGCCCGGCAAGATCCGCAAGGCCTTCCGCGATTACGTCACCGCACGGCTGCCGAAAGACTGCAAGGCCGAATTTGGCGACCATTCCAGCGCGCCGGCCATTGCACTCGATTGGAACATGAAGCCGCTCGCCGCCGCCAAGCGCGCGTTGACCGAGGAGTGGGGCAAGGAAACGGTCCTGATGGGTTCAGGCGCCTCGATCCCGATCGTCGCGGATTTCAAGCGCACGCTCGGTCTCGACACCGTGCTGGTGGGTTTTGGGCTCGACGACGACAACATCCATTCTCCGAATGAAAAATATGACCTGAAGAGTTTCCACAAGGGCATTCGTTCGTGGGCGCGAATTCTTGCGGCGCTGGCGGAGGCGCCGAGGTAGAGGCAGATACGTGGGATACCCATCGCAGAAACTCTCGATTCGATTTTCAAACAGCCAAAAACAATTGCGGATAAGCATCCGCGATCCCGCGGCGCGATGCGCCCGAGGTTTGCATTTATCTCTCGCCCAAAAGAGGGCGTGGGGAACGCCGGATGCCCGCTGCACCCGCAGCCTCATGTGCGCTTTTGCATTGGTAAAAATGCACACGAGTAAACGAGTACACCGGAATCACCCGACGTTCCCGCACGCAATGGTTTTACGACTTACTTCGAGCTCTCCCCGGTGATCGGGCTTGTTTGACACCGTCGTCCGCGGATATGTTTTGTCTAAGCCCGGTTGGGCCGACGCAACTCCGCGAACTTGACGCCAACCAGTTGAGGCGTCAGGACCACACGACTTCGCCGTACGCTGCAATCGTCTCTCGTCAGCTCGCTTGATGATCGCTCACAGGCCGAAACCCGCCCTGCAATCCCGTCGCGCGCAAAACGCTGCCGCGTCCACCGCATCCCACCCCGCGTCCGTGACGATCGCGATACGCCCCTCTCAGTGGGACGGGATGGCGCGAATTTGTAGAGATGATTTGCCCGACGGGTGAAGTGAAATATTTTTTCAAAGGGGACTCGACACAAAAATGCCCGACGGGCAAATCAGCCGACCTGTCCGCCGTAACGGCGAGACGGATGCCGTAGCCCGCCTTTTTATCTCATCCTCGGTGAACAGCGCGGTGCTTCGTTCAAGCTATCGGGCTGCTGTGAACCGCTCGTAGGTATCAGGTTCATCGGGCGCGTCCACTTGGCACCGACGCGCGCTATCGTTGCCCAGGAGAGGGAGCGTAATTGCAAAGTCCTATTGGTCCGCGAAAACGGTCATCTCCCGTAGCGGCTCGTGGCAGCGGATTCTTGTAGCGAGACGCCGCACCAGATGCAGGCTCTGTCGCCGGGTAGTGTCTCAGTTTGAAATTTGACTACTCGTCGTCGGGAATTCCCCTTCGAGTGAAGCCGATGCCGACCCGGTCAATATCAGGGTCAGGTATTCCGCCCTCGGTGCAACGGGGGCAATAGTGCCGCCATTTTCCGCCGTGCTCGACGTTATCCCAATCCTCAGCGCGGCTGAGGTAGTTCGCTGCTTGCTGAATAGATCGTTGTCCAGTGTTGAGCCATGTGCCGCAACCACCATCGCATTCGGCGATCCAGTTCCCGTTGATAAGCGTTATCATTGCAACGCCCTCCCTTGCGAAGCTTACCGCTAAGCATTAGCATCCCCCCATTGTGGCAGGGAGGCTAAAATGAAGGTTTCGATTAAAGATTTAGCGGTCGATATGGACATCAAGAATAGCGGCGTTGAGCTAGATGTTTATTCGCCGGACGGATCAAAGCATCTGGGCGACTTAATCGTTACAAAGTCCGGAGTTATATGGTGCAAAGGCAAGACGGGCCGAAAGAATGGCAAGACCGTTTCGTGGACAGATTTTATCGCTCACATGGAGAGCTAATGCCCCGAGGCCCAAAAGGTGAGAAGCGCCCAGCCGATGCCATCGGCAACGCCATCATGGTCGGCAGGATTGCTACCGGCGAGATCGACGAATCGGCACCACCGACAGATGACGGGAAAGACCCGGCCGCCGTCGCCCTTGGCCGGAAGGGCGGGAAGGCACGGGCAGAAGGGCTATCGGCTCGAAAACGAAAAGAAATCGCCAAAAAGGCCGCAAAAGCCCGTTGGGGCTAAGTTCCAGCTTGACCCACGTTGCGTTTTCGTATTTTAATTAATTCCGAGAATCGCAACGCGGGGTTTTTCATGCCTACGAATGTCTATGCCGAGGAGACGGTGGTTGTGCCGTTGCTTACGCAAATGCGTTTGCCTAGGTGGGTTCTTCTTGAGATGGCCGAAAAGATCGGCGGTGAACGGGCAAACGTAGCACCAAACGAGCCACCACAGGTGGCAGGTTTTGAGACATGGCGTTGGGGCACTCGTTATTTTCGCGAAGATCAGACCTTAAAGGAGGGCGGCTGGTTGTTGTGCGAGGAGGATCAGGTTTCCGGCATACGCCATGCCGAGCTTGGTATTAAGCTTGTTGTTTGCAGCACAAATAGCAACACGGGGGATCCGCTCCACGCCCCAAAAAATACGTCCATAAGAGGACCAGCGAGCTGCAAGTTGATTGGAAAGAATACCGGCCAATTCAAATTTGGCTTTATCCCCGACGAACGCTCTTACGATTTGTGGTACTACTGCATTCATCTTTCCGAGAAATTCATTTCCATGGAGGTGTCGCGACCAACTTCGGAAGTCGCGGGCATAATATCTGACTTTTCGGACCGGATAATCATTGCGAAGCCGGGCGAAATTCCTGGAATTCGCAGAGTGGTCGTTGCTGAGGATTTTGCCGAGGTTGCAAAGCCCCAAGTCTCTCGCCGATAAGGGATGAGACATGGTTATGTATTCGAGGATCAGCCTCGCACGGCGACGCCGTGCGATGAGCAAGAAGGGACTCGCCGATTCTATCGGCGTTACGCCTAATACCATTCTCAGGTACGAGGCCGGCGAAATTGAGCCTTCCGATGACAGCCTAGAAAAGATCGCTTCCTGTCTTAAGTTTCCTAAATCATTTTTTGAAGGGCAGGAGTTCGACGAGCCGCGCCGCGACAACGCCAGTTTTCGGGGAATGGCGAGCAAGTCAGCGCGTATCATGGATGCCGCATTGGCGTCTGGCGCGATTGCCTTCATGTTGGATGATTGGATAGCGAAATCATATACGCGACCAGAGCCAGACCTGCTTGATTTGCAGCACGTCGATCCACGCACCGCCGCAATGCTGCTGCGTCAGCATTGGCGGTTGGGAGATAAGCCGATTGCCAATATGGTTCATTTGCTTGAGCTAAAGGGCATCCGCGTATTTTCTCTAGCAGAGAACACTAAGGAAGTGGATGCGTTCTCCTTGTGGCGGGATGACGCGCCCTATGTGTTTCTAAATCGCTTTAAGTCGTCAGAGCGTAGCCGTTTTGATGCGTCCCATGAGCTGGCCCACCTTTGCCTCCATAAACACGGCGGCGCGAATGCCGAATCCTTGGGTGACGGCATCGAAAGGGAGGCGAATGCATTCGCCGGCGCCTTTCTCATGCCAGAGACTGACATGCGATCCATTATAAATCGTCCGCTCTATAGTGTTTCCGACCTAGCGGAATACAAAAAGCGATGGCGAGTTTCTGTTGCGGCAATCAACTATCGGCTTCATGAACTCGGAATGATTAGTGAGGGCAAATCCACGAGTAATTATGTCGAGATGTCCCGAAGAGGCTGGCTCAAAAACGAGCCTAATGGCATCGCCAGAGAACAATCGTCGGTCCTTCAGGATATCGTCAACGACCTTCTCAGCCAAGGAATAACCAAAACTAAGATAGCAAACGAGTTGATGGTACCCCCCTCTGAGATCGAGGCCCTACTCTTTGGTCTGGCCAATATGACCACCATTGACGGGGCGGGAAGCTCGTCTCCGCGAAGGGATGTGAAGCTAAGATTGATTAAATGAACTTTTCGCTTTCAGATACTAGGGGCATGAACAAATTGTCCCTAGAAACCCGCGTTCAAATCCTATCCATGCTCTGCGAGGGGTCGTCCATGCGCTCGGTCTCCCGGATCACGGGCGTTTCCATCAACACCGTTTCGAAGCTCTTGATTGACGCGGCCACGCTTGCGCGGCCTTCCACGACACAATGGTCCGCAATGTGCCCGCCAAGGCCGTGTAGTGCGACGAAATTTGGTCGTTCAGCACGCCAAGCAAAAGGACGTTAAGTTCGCCAAGAGCGCCCAGGAGTCTGCTGGCGACGTTTGGACTTGGACCGGCATTGATGCCGACTCCAAGCTGATCGTTTCTTGGCACGTTGGCGACCGCAGCCAATGGCTTTCTGTCTCCGATCAAATGCGGACCCGCGACGACTTCGATAGATTGATAACGTCGCGCCTCAACGGCTTCTATGGACGGCTGACGATGGCCGGCTTTTAGGCCCTCATCGACAAGGCCGACAAATTGAGGCCAGCCGACATCAAATGGGCGTGAAGAAAATCCCAAGTTGGCAAAACAATTCCCAGAACCGGAATAACCACAATGACCGACAGCCAACCCAAGCTGGACCTTCTTGCCCTCGAATGGGCGATAGAGCAGCGCGGCAAAATTCAGCAAACGATTCTGGCACTGTACAAATACGCCAAGTCGCAGCCTCCCGAAGGTCCCGGCTTCCCTAAGTCGTACCTTCTCGACCATTTGAGCGCCGCCTCTTTCTCGCTCTGGCGCGCGGCGTTTCTCACTGACGGCAGTCGCGACCCGTATTCGATCCATGAAGAGCAGACGAACTTTCTCGTTACAGTCCTCAACACGAACGCTATCAACTTTTCCGACGACCGGAAATATCAGGCTTGGGCCGTGAGCTTCTACCTTGAGAACGCCAAAAATCGCCTTTCTTACGCGGTCGGAATCGCTGACGAGTATGTGGGAGCAAGAACCCGCGCCACCGTCATGCCGATGCTCCGGCTTCGAGGTACAAGCGAGGGCGAGAAGGGTAAAGGAGACCGAGCCATCACGCGCTACGAATGGGAATGCGCCCATCGAGCGCTCCGCATGCTTTTAAAGGTTCTCGACCCGACGTGCGATCTTGCTATTGAAAATCCTAAGATGCCGACCGGCGAGAGCTAAAAGGGCCGTGAGGCCGTTGCGATCTTGGCGTCAAAATCTGACTTCGCGAAATGGTCGCGGAAGATCAGGTTGAAGATTTTAAGCGCGCAAATCCCGACCTGAGCACAGCTCTTAACGCCGTGCTGTAATTGTGGGGTATCGCCTGCCAGCAAGATGACTTGCATATTGCCCGTATCGAGTGAGCCCGGCACAACGCCGCCCAGGACGCCCTTTTCGTTCGGATGCGTACCGAAGTCGATGCTTCGCTCGTATAGCTCCTGATAGATTTTTGCCAGGGCGGCGTCGTCCTTTTCGATAGCCTCCCGCACCGCGCGATTGCTGAATTTCTTGCGTACCTCGGCGAGATTTTGGTCCCGCAGCAGCCACAGCCGCGCAAGCTCCGGCTCTAACATCACAAGCTTCGCATAGCCGGCATATTCCAAACATGACCGCTGCAAAGCGAAGCTGTCAGTCGGCAGGCTTAGGCCAACCATTACGGCTGCCCGGAACGCGCTAAATGACCGCAGGAATAGCAGCGATGGGACGAGCTGCGTTTCATTCGTCGGCTTAAGATTGTGGTGGACATCAAAGAAAATGCTATCGATCGCTGTCAGCCGTGCAGCCACGACGTTGTTGTTGCCGACGATCGCGACCGAATTGCTCCAACACTCTTCGATGAACGGAAACAAATCGCCGCGCTGCCATTCGGCAGGCCGAGGTCGCACAAGATTATTTGGCATGGCCCTTTTCCTCCAATGGCAACGCGTGAGCGAGGAAACCCTGAGCGGTTGGATCACCGTATTCAGCTCGTTTTAACATGTCATCGAAGTCAGTCATTACATTGAATCCTGCTTATCGAGTTCCGCTCACTGAAAGGGTCCAGAATTACGGTGACAAAAATTATGAGAATTACGGTGAAGGTGCTCAATTGATCTGCCGCGCCTTCGCAGGCCACGCTTTTGCGCGCCCACGCTCCAACTCAAATAAAAACGCCGCCCGGGATTGGGCGGCGTTTTGAATGGAAGTGCAGAGGTCGTTGAAAGCGATATTACATCAAGACCTCGAGACTTTCAATTCTTGTAGCTGGGGTCGAGGCGGTCGAGTTTGCGCAGCAGCGCCGGCCACACCAGCGTCGTCGAGCGCAGTTCCTGCCGGTCGCGGTTGTCGAGCAGGCTGGTGTTCTTGTCCACGACGGCCTGGTCGACCGGATAGGCCGTCGGCCCCAGCATGCGGGTGCGCACCTGCATGGTGCAGGCCCGCTCCAGATGGAACATGCGCTCGAAGGCGGAAGCGA
>Ga0209701_10000753_pt1 | contig 19823 bp, 18 predicted proteins | sample CZO8metaG_4_FD_188356 | JGI IMG/M metagenome (GOLD analysis project Ga0209701, IMG submission 188356) | Vadose zone soil microbial communities from the Eel River Critical Zone Observatory, Northern California, USA - CZOApr15con2H3.8 metaG... | ecosystem: Environmental > Terrestrial > Soil >... | reverse complement strand
CGACCGGGCACGTGCCGACGCTCGGAGGATTACAAGGCGCCGTCGAAGCCGTGCTGCCCGCTACGAGTGTCCAGTTCTTACCGCCGTCGGTGGACTTGTAGAGACCGACACCGGCCTCAGAGTCACCCGAGCCGTTCGGCTCGCCGGTTCCCGCGTAGAGGGTCTTCCCGCTCGGGTCATTCGGGTCGAACACGAGTGATCCAATCGCATTCGAGGGGATGCCGTTGCCGGACGGCGTCCAGTTCGGCTGCGGGTCGAGCGCGTTGTCGGCTCGCCAAACGCCACCGCCCGCAGTACCGATAAAGATCGCGCAGCTCTTCGGGGTGCAGTTCGGAGCCACGGCGATAGCCGTCGTGCGGCCGGAGAAGATCGTGCCGGCAGAGGCGCCGGTCGATTCGCTCGCGACCAGGGCGTCCGCGGAAACCCCGCTCGGGCCAACCTCCTGCCAGTTTGTCTGCTTACCGGCCGGCAGCTTGCCGATCGCTTTGGCCGCGTTCGCTGCGGCGACCTGCTGAGCAGCCCCGATTGAGGTGGCCGGATAGGCCTGATCGTCATAAATCTGCTGGGTAGGACCATCCATCGACTCCGGTTCACCACTCCGACTCAATTTGCCAAGCGACGTCTCGAACGCGTCTCGATGGAGCTTCCTGAGGTGGCCGGCGAAAGTTTCGGAGCGAACAGATGTCGCTTCAGGTTTAGCGCCTGATTTCGCCGATAACACCGGGCCGGATGTTTTCGCGGCGACGAACGCCATTGCGAGGGCTGCAGACAAAAGTGTTCCAGCAACCGCGATGCGTAGATATGATAGAGTAGGACGAGTAAACCAACGAGTAGTTTTCATAATTGTGAAGTAACTAGTTTAAGACTTCGATTGATGCAGCGCTATGAGACCTTAGTCTCATATCCCACACAGTGTGAATAAGAGTTGAGTGAACCATGACCGTGACAACTGAATCAAAAAAAATCAAGTAATTCTTCTAGTTTCTGGAGTGCTTGTGAATAATTGTGAATAACTCAAAAAAATCCCCGTTCCCATTAACGAGGATTAGTAGCCGCCGTCAATCGACGAACGTAATCTACAGACTAGGCTAGGGAAGAAGCCAAAACCTGACGCTGACGGAGCTATGCGTTATAAACGCATGTTGCCGCGCGTCGAAGAGTTAGCCGGGCCGACGATGAAACGCTGCTATTTTCTTACCGCACTCGGTAATGGCCGTGGATCCAGACGGTGTGATAGCGATTCCAATGCCCCGGAATCCAGCACCAGTAAGCTCCGCGAGCCCAGTAGCGGGGCCCGTAGGTGTAATACGGGCGATCGCCGACGTCGATACTGATACCGATCGCATTGGCGGTCGTGGTAAAGCCGCTCATGCAAAACAAAGCGGCAAAAAGTAACGCAAGTTTCTTCATAGTTGTCTCCTCCGTATTTAGTTAGACGATTTCGAGCCTGCGTTATTTAACCACGATTAGGCAAGCCAAATGTCAGACCAAAACCGGCTCACTCGCCCGCTCGATCCATTTTCCATGTTCGCGGATCAAATCTTTTAGCCGGTCCACGGCCTCCGCTTCCGGAATGTTGAATTTCACGGCCGCCTTACCGACATACAAATTCACTTTGCCGGGCGCGCCACCCACGTAACCAAAGTCGGCGTCCGCCATTTCTCCCGGCCCGTTTACGATGCAACCCATGATCGCGATCTTCACGCCTTTGAGGTGGGAAGTGGCCGCTTTGATTTTCGCTGTGGTGGTTTGCAAGTTAAACAAGGTGCGCCCGCACGATGGACAAGCAACGTAATCCGTTTTGAAAATGCGCGAGCCGGCGGCTTGGAGGATGTTGTAGCTCAGGCGCAACGCCTGCCCCGGCGCTTCTTCACCTTGTACCAGAACCGCGTCGCCGATTCCATCGCAAAGCAACGAGCCAACGTTTGTCGCAGCGGTCAGAAGCGTGCGAAGAAATGACGAAGCACGAATGTCGAAACCCGAAGGAATGACCAAACCCAAATCGTCCTTGGCCATTTGAGCATTCGGATTTGTTTCGTCATTCGTCATTCGGATTTCGTCATTTTCTGGCGCCGCATGTCGAAAGGCATCTTTCATCAAAATCGGATGCCGCGGTTGCAGTCTTGCCGCCAGCAAACGGAACGCCGTGATGACGGGAAGATCGACATCGTCCTTCACCGTGACGAACCGCGGTTCAGAGCTTCGATTCAGTTTCGCAATCGCGTCGGCATCGCGGGGATCGATCTCCCGGATTTGCGCATTCTCGTAAACGATCTCCGGCTTGTAATCGCCCATCTTGTCGATCTTGTGCGCGACCTTGTCGAAATTTTCTTGCCCAACAACGACGCGAATCAGTTCTTCGCCACCGAGTCGCACCCCGTCGCGCTCAATCGTTTCGCTGGCCCGTCGCCGATACGAAAATGGATCAAACGAAAGATCGACATCTTCCGTGGTAGCCGCCGTCTCGGCAGTCCTGCACGAGGTCAAATTAACCAGCGCTTTCGCCACCGGGATTTCGTGCGGGCTGTCTTCGGTCAACGAAACGCGGATGGTGTCGCCAATTCCATCGGCCAGGAGGGAACCGATTCCAATTGCGCTCTTGATTCGCGCGTCTTCGCCCTCGCCGGCTTCAGTCACGCCGAGATGGACGGGATAATTCCAATCGGGGCCAAGCTCATTCAATCGCGCCACCAGCAACCGATAAGCCGCGATCATGATTTTCGGGTTGCTCGCCTTCATCGAAAAAACGAAGGCGTGATAATCCAGATCGCGCGCGATCCGGGCGAACTCGAGCGCGCTCTCCACCATTCCCAGCGGCGTGTCGCCGTATCTATTTAGAATGCGGTCGCTGAGCGAGCCGTGATTCGTCCCGATCCGCATGGCGATGCCGCGCTTTTTACAAAGCTCGACCAGCGGCGTGAATCGCTCGCGGATCCGATTCAGCTCGCCGGCGTATTGTTCGTCCGAGTATTCGCGAATGAGGAACTTCTTCGAGTCGGCGTAATTCCCGGGATTGATCCGCACTTTGTCGACCCACTTCGCCGCTTCCATGGCTGCTTCCGGTTTGAAATGGATATCGGCCACGATCGGCACATCGCAGCTGCGTTCGCGCAAACCTTTGACGATGTTTTCCAGATTGCGCGAGTCCTTCACCGTCGGAGCGGTGATCCGCACGATCTCGCAACCGACGTTCGCCAGCTCGATCGTCTGCTGGATCGACATCTGCGTGTCCATCGTGTCACACGTGATCATCGATTGGACGCGGATAGGATTGTTTCCGCCAATCCCGACCTTGCCGACGCGCACTTCGCGCGTCGCGCGACGCCGATACTGCAATGGGTTCTCGCAATAGCGCATTGGTCAGGCTGGATTCGGCTCGACCAAGACGGCCGTGCCGTAACACAAAACTTCCGTCACGCCCTGCATAATCTCAGTCGCGTCATAACGCAGTCCGATGATCGCGTTCGCGCCAAGATCGCGAGCGTGTTGCAAACAAAGTTCGAGCGCGTGCTCGCGCGTTTTCTCGCACAGATCGGTCAGGATCGTGATATTCCCGCCGACCAGCGTCTGCAAGCCGGCGCCGATCGTTCCGATAATCGAGCGCGACCGCACGATAATGCCGCGAACAACGCCGAACGTTTTCACGACGCGATAGCCCGGCAATTCAAATGCCGTCGTTGTCATGGACGGATTCATGAATCAAATCTAGAAGCTGCGCCGGGCCGGCGCAATCCGCTTAGGGCACGTCCCGATCTTTGGTCTGCGACTGAGGAGCGTATTTATCGAGGACGCGTTTCACGAATGGCAAATCCTGGACATCGAAAAAGCTGATGTAAGCAATCGCGCCAATGATCAAAACAGTGCAGACGCCTTGCACCACTTCGAGCACGCGCATGTTCAGAGGTTTGCGTCGGATCGACTCGATCAATCCGAACAGAATGTGCCCGCCGTCGAGCACCGGAATCGGCAGCATGTTCAAGATCGCGAGATTGACGTTCAGGACTACGCTCAGCCAAAGGGCCAGCTGCCAGCCGCGCTCGCTCACGAAGAACAAATAATAAATTCGTCCAATCCCGATCGGCCCGCTGAGGTGCTGCAGTTTGATGTCGGACTTGGGCGAAGCGACTGCGCCAAGGGTATTAAACGTGCTCGTCACGCTGTTACGAACTAGTTCGACCGGATTGGGATGTGCGATGGACATTTGTCCACTCGTGTCCCATTGAATTCCGATCCGTGGCTGCATTTTTCCGTCAGTTAGCAGCGGCACCGGTTTTACCGGCACTTCGAACCTCGAACCACTGCGCTCCACCTCGAGCGCCAATGTTTCGTCAGGATGTTTTTTAATGTACTCAAGGAGCGCGACCGGATTGTAGATCGGTGTGTGATTGAATCCGCGAATGATGTCGCGCGAGCGCAGGCCGGCGGCCGCCGCGGGCGTGTTTGGTTCGACTTTGTCGATGATTGCCGTTTCCGCCGAGAGGATGAGCAATTGCCGAACACTTTTTCTGCGCCAGCCCCGCGTTTCGGCTTTGTAGGGCTCGACTTGGACCGTTTGCACCTGTCCGTCGCGCTCGAATTTTATCGGAACGGTCTCGCCTTCACTCCGCACAACCGCCCAGCTCACGCTGTCATTCATCCCGAGAAAACGAGTCACTCGTTTTCCATCCACTTCTAAAATCTTGTCGCCCGGACGCAGGCCCACTTTTTCCGCTGGCGAATCGGGCATGATGTAGCCGACAACTGTGGTTGTGTCCGACTCGCTGACGGGATAACCGACAATCCACACGATCGCAGCAAACACGATCGCCAGCAGTAAACTGAAAAATGGACCGGCCACGGCCACGATGATTTTATCCAGCGCCGATACGGGCGGAAGCTGTGCACGATCGACGTCCGCTTTTCCTTCAATGATGTCCATCGGCGCCAGCTGCGGCAGCGCCACGAAACCGCCGAACGGCAGTGAGCCTAACGAATATTGGACGCCGTCGATTTTCTTTTTCCAAAGCGGCTTGCCGAACCAGACCCCGAACTTCTCGACGTAAAGACCGCGCCAGCGCGCCGCCAGGAAATGCCCGATCTCGTGGACGACGATGAGCAAATTGAAAATGACCAGGACCTCGAAGATAACGAGGATGACGCGACCGATGTGAAGAATCATTGCGCTAGCTGATTATTTTTTCCCGATGGCGGCGGTCGCTTCCGCGCGCGCCCACTGATCGGCGGCCAATATCGCATCGAGATCGGGATGTGCAACGGTGCGATGTCGATCCATCACTTGCGCCACCGTTTCCCAGATTTGCGGAAATCGTAGATGTCGATTCAAAAACGCGGCCACCGCGACTTCGTTGGCTGCGTTCATGACCGCGGGCAAAGTCCCGCCGGTCTCGCCCGCGCGGCGCGCGAGCTTAATCGCCGGAAAATCTTCGTAGCGCGGAATTTCGAATTCCAATTTGCCCAATCTCGAGAAATCGAGCGGCGGGAGCGTGTTCGGCACGCGGTCCGGCCAGGTGACTGCGTACTGGATTGGAAAACACATGTTCGAGTAGCTCAACTGCGCCAGGGTCGAGCCATCCGCGAATTCCACCATCGAGTGGACGATGCTCTGTGGATGAATCACGATTTCCACGCGATTCATCTCCACCCCGAAAAGCCAGTGCGCCTCGATCATCTCAAGCCCTTTATTGAACAACGTCGCCGAATCGATGGTGATCTTAGGACCCATGTTCCAGGTGGGATGCTTGAGCGCTTCCTCGACCGTAACATCGGCAAGCTGATTTGATGGCGTTTCACGAAATGGCCCGCCTGACGCCGTCAAAATAATCCGGCGAACTTCCGATGGCCGGCCATCCAGGCACTGAAAGATTGCGTTGTGCTCCGAATCAACCGGCAACACTCGCACGCCATGGTCGCGCGCTTCACGCATCACGATTTCGCCGGCCATCACCAGAATTTCTTTGCTCGCAACCGCGAGATCTTTGCCCGCTTCAATCGCCGCCAGTGCTGGGCGCAATCCGCCTGTTCCAACGATCGCCACCAGCACGATGTCGGCGTTGGTTAGGCAAGCGAGCTCGCGCAATCCGACTTCGCCGGTAAAAATCCGAGGTTTGTAGTCGAGCTCGCGCTGCAAGATGTCTATCTTCGTTTCATCGACCAAGCAGATTGCTTCTGGCCGCATTTTGTTCGCCGCCGCCACCAGCTTCTCCGCGTTGCTGTTCGCGGCCAGTCCGACAATCTCCATCCGCTCCGGAATGTCATGCGCCACTTGCAACGTGCTGTCGCCGATCGATCCGGTCGCGCCCAAAACAACGACGCGTTTACGTTTCATTTTTCGACAGAATTAACAGAATTAACAAAATCGCCTCACAAAGAAACGGGCTCTGATCTTGGAAGCCGGAACTTTTTCTTAAATTCCAAACGTTCAGCTCCGAAATTTAGTAGCACACCCTCATCGAATCCGGTTGCAGTCAAATAATTTACGAGCTGGACTTCGTGCGGCTTCGCGAGCGACTGGCTCGCTTTCAATTCAACGATCACAGAATCGTTCACCAGAACATCGGCCGTAAACGCTCCAACGATTTGCCCGTCGTAGCGCACGCTGATTGGGCGCTCCGCTTCGGCTTTAAACCCGGCCTTGCGCAGTTCCCAGATGAGCGCGTTTTGATAAACCGACTCAAGGAATCCAGGTCCGAGCGCCGAGTGAACTTTCATCGCAGCGCCAATGATCTCGCCGCAGAGATCGTATGCTTTTGGCTCCTCTTCCATTCTGATCATTCTGTTTATTCTGTCAGAAATTTTCACGACACCCGAATCACAAGGCGCAGATAGAAAAACAAAAGCGGCGCGGTGAAAAGCAGACTGTCGATTAAATCGAGCGCGCCGCCGATCCCCGGCAGGAGATTTCCGGAATCCTTAACCCCGGTGCTTCGTTTGATGATCGACTCAGCCAGGTCGCCAATAACCGCGGCAAAGCCGAGCAACAAACCAAGCACCGTGGCGTGCGCCCAGCTTAACATCGACAAGTGCCCCGGCATCAATTTGAACAAGGCCAAACTGCAAGCCAGGGCAAAACCGAGCGCGCCGAAAAATCCTTCCCACGTTTTCTTGGCGCTGATTTGCGGAACCATCAGATGCCGGCCGATGGCGCTCCCGGTAAGATACGCTCCCATGTCGCTGAATTTGGTGACTGCGATTAGATACAAAACGTAAAACTGTCCAGTTACCATTCCAACGCTGGCTCGCGGAGTCAGGTATACGATCTTCGTAATGAAATTGAACAGCCAAAGCACGTAAAGAAGGCCAAACAGGGTGTAAGCCATCGCTTGCAGCGGCTCGTCGTGCCGCAAGCGCGCAAACATTTGCCGCGCAAACATCGTCACCAGAAAAAAGAACAACAGCGCCACTTCGAAGTCGTAGGAACCGGCCGGGCCGATGGTGGAAAAATAATGAAAACTTCCGGCCAGCATGATCGCTCCGCAGATCAATCCGATGATTTTGAAATTCGGCAGGTGCGCGTGGTCGAGCATCCGATAAAATTCGAGCAGCGCGATCAAACCAAATACGCTGATCAACAACCAAAAGAAAACTTCGTACCCGGAAAACGCGATCAGGAGCGCGATCGACCAAAGCACGACCGTGCTGACGAACCGCAGAATGAAAACCGAGCGCGGTGTAGCGCTTTCTGACGCGGCTTGTTCGAGCATGACGGGCATGCAGGTTTGATTTTCCTGACCCAGACGAACTTTGTCCACAGATTACACAGATTTTCGCAGATTAAACTGAGAAACTCCCTCTGATAATCTGTGTGAATCTGCGAAATCTGCGGATAGACTTACCTCGTGCAAAAAACGATGCAGGCCGTCGTAAAGGCGAAAGCGGAGCCGGGATTGTGGCTCGAGCAGGTTCCGGTTCCCGAAGTTGCGGGTGACGACGTCCTCATTCGCGTCCTCAAGACATCCATCTGCGGCACCGACGTACATATATATAACTGGGACGCCTGGGCGCAGAAAACGATCCCCGTGCCGATGACCATTGGCCATGAGTTTGTCGGTGTAGTCGATCGCGCCGGCGATCATGTGAAAGGTTTTGCCAAAGGCGACCTCGTGGTCGGTGAGGGTCACATTACGTGCGGCCATTGCCGCAATTGTCTCGCCGGTCGCCGCCACCTTTGTCCAAACACACAAGGCGTCGGCGTGAATCGCAGCGGCGCATGGGCCGAGTTCGTAGCGATCCCGCAATCAAATTGCTGGCATGCCGATCCATCGATTCCGCTCGATGTTCTTTCGTGTTTCGATCCTTTAGGCAACGCCGTTCACACTGCGCTTTCGTTCGATCTCGTCGGCGAAGACGTGCTCATCACCGGCGCCGGCCCGATCGGCTGCATGGCGATTCCGATCTGCAAACACGCCGGCGCGCGTTACGTCGTCATCACCGACGTCAATCCGTATCGACTCGATCTTGCACGCAAGATGAAGGTCGATCTTGCCCTAGATGTGCGCACCGAAAACCTGACCGACGCGATGAAGAAACTCGGCATGAAAGAAGGTTTCGACGTCGCGCTCGAAATGTCGGGCAACCCGAAAGCATTCGACGATATCCTTCCGAACATGTTTCACGGCGGCAAAATCGCGTTGCTCGGTATTATGCCCGGCACGTCCGCGATCGATTGGAACGTCGTCGTCTTCAATCAATTGACGATCAAAGGAATTTACGGCCGCGAAATGTACGAAACCTGGTACAAAATGACTGCGCTGATTCAGTCCGGCCTCGACATTTCACCCGTCATCACCCACCGCTTCCCTTACCCCAAATTCAAGGAAGCGATCGAGCTGATGAAATCCGGCAAATCCGGCAAAATCGTCCTCGATTGGGAGGCCACTGGTCCTTAGGACGGCTTCATAAATAGTCTCTGATGCCTCAAAATTAGGCCAAAAGAACCTCGACTTTTCGCGGCTCTTTATAGTAAGAACCCGGCTCGTGTCACAACCAGAAAGCCAGCCTGTTATAGATGAGGGTGGCGCCGTTTTCACGTGTGGGGCCAATTTCTACACGGACCGCGATGTTATCGACGCCGCTCTTTTCCGCGGCGAACTAGACCCAGTTCGGGCGGAATTGCTACGCTGCGTAGAGTGTGAAAACCAATCTGGCGACGCTGAGATGGACGACGCAACCATTGACGCGGCAGTGGAGAAATTTCGCTACGACCATGATCTGATCACGGCCGAGGAAGTGGAGCAATGGCTCGAAGTGCGCAGCCTGACGATGGATGACTTCGGCGATTATTTCGCACGGCACTACTGGGGAGATAATTTGAAGGGCAAGGTTGCGACGGAAACAACCGATTACCTTTCGGCGCCGGAGGAAATGCGCGCGTTGCTCCGAGCAGAGCTTATTCTCTCCGGCGAATTCGACCGCATGGCGACGCGCTTGAGCTGGCGCGTAGCCGGTGGCCAGGAAGTGAAGGAAGATGTCGATCTTGCGAATGAAAGAACCGAGTTCTTCAAGGACGCGGGCATTAATGAAAAAACCTTGCCCACCTGGCTAAATGGAATCGGACGCGACGAGCAATGGCTCAACGAGATGCTGCGCCTGGAAGCGATCCATAACCGAATTCGCGCTCAGCTTCTCACGCCGAAGAACCGGCAGCGCGAACTGTCCGGCCTGCGCTTGTCGTTGACGCGACTGGAGGTAGAAGTGCTGGAGGTCGAATCGAAGGACGCCGCTAGCGAAGCGTCGCTTTGCGTAAAGGTGGACGGACTTTCCATGGAAGAAGTTGCCAAGGAGGGGCGTTATCCGTATCGGCAGCAACAGCTTTTGGTCGAAGACGTGGAGCCTGAGCTCCAGCAAAAGTTTCTGAGTGTTCCCGCGGGAAGTGTGCTCGAGCCAATCGCGCGCGGAGATGGCTTTCAATTGTGCCGGATCACGAAAAAAGTGGAACCTAACGTGGACGATCCTGTTGTGCAGGAGCGCGTGGACAAACGGCTCCTCGAGCTTCATTTCGCCAGGCTCGTCAGCAACCACATCCAGTGGCAGGGGCCGATGACCAAATGAAAACGGAAGAAGATGCCGCCTTAAGACGTTCGTCGTTCTTTCAGTTCCTGCCGGACGACGTCTTCGAAAAAATCAGCTCATTGCTGAAAGAGGAACATTACGAGTTTGGCGACATCATCGTGCGCGAAGGCGATCCGGCCGACGCGTTTTATGTGCTTACGTCCGGGCGGGCGCGCGCGATCAAGATCATGCCGAACAGCGACGAAGTCGCGCTCGGCGCGCTGCGCCCGGGCGATGGTTTCGGCGAGGCCGCGCTAGCCGAAGGCGGAACGCGCAAGGCGATGGTGCGGTGCAGCACCGCGGTGGACGTCCTTCGACTCGATCGCGAAGATTTCTTGCAGCTGGTCAAGCGAGTTCCGGAACTGCGACACCACATCGAGATGACGGGACGGCAACGCGCGCTGCAAGGTTTTCTCTATCAGTTCAGCAATTTTGGCCGCCTGCCCGCACCGGCTTTACGCAGCATGATGGAGAAGCTGACGCCGACGACCTGCGAAAAGGGCGGGCTCATCATTAAGGAAGGCGATCCGGCCGGACCCATGTTCATCCTGGAAAAGGGGCGCGCCCGCGCTTTCCTCGCCAACAATGGAAAGGAACGCAATCTCGCGTTTTATCGCGATGGCGATTACTTCGGCGAATTGTCGATCTTGAATGGTTCGCCGCGCGCGGCTTCGGTGGAAGCATTCACCGAGTGCCGGCTGCTCGCGCTCGAGCCGAAAACGGTCCGCGAATTAAAAAGGAAGTTCCCGGAATTCGAAAATCTGCTGACGGAACGGCTCGCGCAATATCAGGCCAAGACGGAAGCGCGCATCCCGCTTGATTTTACGGTCGAAAATCTTCCGGCCGAAACCGCGGTGCATGACAAGGTCGCGCTCGACGAACAACAACCCGCGACCGAAGGCGAGGACGGCGCGGAACCATTTGCAGACGAAAAGGGACTCTTCCGCAAGAGCAAGAAACGGATCCGCCGCTTCGAGCACATTCAACAGATAGACGAGATGGATTGCGGCGCGGCGAGTCTGGGAATGATTTGCCGCCACTACGGGCGAAAGGTCAGCCTGGCGCGCATCCGTCAGCTTTGTCACACCGCCACCGATGGCACCAGCCTGAAGGCGTTGTGTCGCGCGGCCATCGAGCTCGGTCTCGCTGCCCGTGCGCTAAAAGTTTCGTTGCGGAATCTTCCAAATCTTCCTTTGCCTTCAATCGTTCACTGGGAAGGCAACCACTGGATGGTGCTCTACGATGTCGATGAAAAGTTTGTGCGCGTAGCCGACCCGGCTCTAGGACACCGGCGCATTCCCCGCCACGAGTTCGAACAAAAGTGGTCTGGTTACGCCGCTCTTTTCGATTACACGATCGCTTTTGAGCAAGCCCCCGAATCAAAGGCGACCCTCTCATGGCTCTTGCCGTTCTTCGCGAAGTTTCGCCGAACATTGGTGCAAGTCGTGTTGTTGTCCGTTGCCGTCAGCATTCTTTCCCTGCTGTTTCCGGTTTTCACCGAAATGGTCGTCGACAAGGTCATTGTCGAAAGAGACCTCGGCTTGCTTAGCACCATCCTGGTGGGAATGGGAGCCGCGCTCTTTTTCGTGCAAGCTTCTTCGCTCGCGCAGGAATATTTGCTCTCGTTTGCGGCGGTGCGTCTCGACACCGCCATCCTCGATTTCTTAAGCCGTCAACTCCTGGCCCTGCCCATGACCTACTTCAGCAGTCGTCGCACGGGCGACATTCAACGGCGGCTCGACGGCGCTCGCCAAGTCCGGCAGTTTGCGGTCGGAAGCGGCATCGGCGCGTTGCTTGCCCTAGTGCAGCTCACGGGCGCGCTCTGTCTAATGCTTCTTTACAGCCCGTCGTTGACACTCGCGTTTCTTGCCACCACCCCGCTCTACGGCGGATTGATGTATTTTTCACGCAAAGTCCTTCGACCGTTGTTCGCCGACGTGGAGGAAAATCAGGGGAAATACAGTTCGCATCAAATCGACGCCATCAAGGGAATTGAAGCGGTCAAGGCGGCCGCGGCAGAATCGGTCTTTCGCGACACGATGCTGAACGAGTTCCTTTCGGTTTCGAAGAAAATATTCCGGAGCAGCTTCATCGTTATGTCCTACGACAGTGTGCTGCAAACAATCGGCATGCTTTCAACGGCAATTTTTCTCTGGGTCGGCGCGCATCAAGTCATAAATGGGAGTCTGAGCATTGGCGGTTTCGTCGCTTTCAGTTCGTTGACGGCGATGGCGATGAGCGGAATCATGCGAACCCTCGGCATCTGGGATAGCATGCAATTTGCCGCCGTCCTCCTGAATCGACTGAACGACATTTTCGAACAGGAACCCGAACAAGGACGCGATCGTTCTCGCCTCAGCCCGGTTCACAGCCTGGAAGGCCGCATCGAACTGCGCAACGTCAGCTTCAAGTATGGCGGACCAGAATCTCCCAACATTCTAAACGGGATCACCATGCAAATGGCGCCGGGCCAGATGGTCGCGCTGGTGGGTCGCAGCGGTTGCGGTAAAACAACCCTCATCAAACTGATCGCGGGCCTGCTCGAGCCCACCGAAGGCACGATCCTGTTCGATAATGTCGATCTTAAGAATCTCAATTATCGCGACGTGCGCCGGCATATTGGGATGGTCTTGCAAGAGAACCATATTTTTAATGAAACCATCGCGCGCAATATCTCTTTCGGTGACCCCGAGCCCGACCTGGACCGTGTTTTGTGGGCTGCGCAGGCAGCGGCCGCGCACGATTTCATCATGCGTTTGCCGCTCGGTTACGAAACAAAAATCGGCGAATCAGGGCTTTCCTTGTCTGGCGGCCAGAAGCAACGGGTTGCCATCGCGCGCGCCATTTACAACAATCCGCCGGTAATAATTTTCGATGAAGCCACCAGTGCGCTCGACACCGAATCCGAACGCGCCATTCAAGACAATCTTGGCCGATTAATGGCCGATCGAACCACGATCGTGATCGCGCATCGGTTGAGCACTGTGCGCGAGGCGCACGCCATCGTTGTTCTGGAAAAGGGTAGCGTTGCTGAAATCGGAACCCACGATGAACTCATGGCCCAGCGCGGACTTTATTTTTATCTCTCCAGCCAGCAGATGGGAATTTGATCTGACGTTATGAGTACGACGCTAATGTCGCAACAAAAAGCAGAATCCGAATCGGAGATGCTGCCGCAGGATCCGCCGCCGCGAATCATCCGCGGAATCGCGTGGCTCCTGGTCGCGATCTTCTTCACGGGATTGATCGCTGCGATTACTTTTCATCTTCCAGAGACAGTCAGCGCCGCTTTTGTCTTGGTTCCGCAAAATGGCGCGGATCCGATCCAATCTTCCCGGCTTGCAGTCGTGAGCGCCGTGAAGGTTTCCGAAGGCGAAGCAGTTAAAGCTGGTCAGGAATTGTTCATCTTGCGTTCCGACGAAATCCGCGGCCTGAGCACGCAATTGAACGGCCTGACTGAGGACCTGCGGACGAAAGAACAGGGGCTTGCTAAAGCCGACGCCGCTTACGCTTCGCAATTGGAGATCAAGCTCGCTGAAATCTCAAATTCTGAAAGCGAAGTGAAGTTCCGCGAAAAGCATGCGACCATCGGTCGGGACTTGATGGAGCGAATGGAAACGCTTGCGAAAAGCGGTGGAGTTTCCCAGATGGAGCTCATCCGGCTCCGTCTCGAGGTCGCCGGTTCCGAGAAGGATCTGAGCGTTGCCCAACGAAATTTGCAGCAGGTCAACCTAGATCGACAACGCATGGAGACCGAACATGCACGCCTGCGCGATGAACAATTGGCCGAAATCGAGAAACTGAAGTTCCGCGTCACCGCGCTGAAAAGCGATCTGGAAAATTCGGAATTGAATATGCTGTCGGTGCGCGCGCCCTACGACGGCGTCGTCATCTCGCTGGCGCAACGCAACGCCGGCAGTGTTGTGCAAAACGGGCAGGAATTATGTCAATTAGCGCGCATCGATGCCAAGCCGCACGCACGCTTGTTGTTCGGCGAAGCCGCGCTGCCCAAACTCGCCGTCGGTCAACGAGTCCGCTTTTTCTTCACTGCTTTTCCTTATCAGCGCTACGGCGCGGTCGATGCCAAGCTCGACTGGATTAGCCCGTCCGCGGTCTCCTCTCCGGATGGATCGCACTTTGTCGGTCTGGCCTCGCTGGAAGAGAACAAAAAAACAAAAAGCAAAGTGCAGCCGCGTGTTGGTATGCGCGGAGAGGCCCGAATCATCGTCGGCCGGCGCACTTTGATCGAGTACGCGTTCGAGCCAATTCGGCAATTGCGCGAAAATATTCGCGACTAGGTTTCGCGTTCCGCGAAAAATGCAGCCGGCGCCTTCCAGTCTAAGAGTTGAAGACCTGGCCACGACTAACGAGGCCATGGCCCGTTGCCTTCGTTTGGCTGCGCTCGCCGCAAAATCAGATGTGCCAGTGGTTTTGCTCGGTGAAACCGGCACGGGCAAGACTTTGCTTGCCCACGCCATTCATAATTCATCCGCGCGCGCCGCCCGGCCGTTGGTCTCATTCAACGCCTCCGCCATGAGCGATACGCTCCTGGAGAGCCAATTGTTCGGCCACGAACGCGGTGCTTTTACGGGCGCGCAACAGGCGGTCAAAGGCAAGTTTGAGCTGGCCAATGACGGCACTCTTTTCCTCGACGAAATCTCGGAGATGAGCCCTTTGGCGCAGGTCAAAATCTTGCGCGTGCTCGAATACGGTGAGTTTGAACGATTAGGCTCGGAACGAATGCTCAAATCCAATGCCCGGATTATTTGCGCGACGAATTGCTCGCTCCGGGAAAGAGTTGTTCAGGAAAAGTTCCGCGAAGATCTTTTCCATCGCCTCAACGGTTTGACGTTATTGATCCCGCCACTGCGCGAAAGACTGGAAGAACTGCCCGCGTTGATTGCAGCGGAATTGAAAGCAGCGGCCAAAAGCGAAGGGAAAACGATCACGGCCATTCATCCTCAGGCCATGGAAAGACTTATCTCTTATCCATGGCCGGGAAATTTGCGCGAACTAAGTCACACCGTCCGCACCATGACCTTGTTTTGCGATGGCCCCGTTATCTTGCCCCAGCATGTGGTCTTTCCGCCCGACCTCGCAGCCACTCCATCTCGCAAGGACGGGAACCAGCCTGAGCCAGATGCGACAAAAGCAAATAGTGCGCATGCCAACAGCGACCTCTCGCTCGCTTCTGCAGTCGCGCGACACGTCAGCCTCGTTTACGAGCAAACTTCGCGTAATCAGAGGCAGGCCGCGAGGCTCCTTGGCATTTCCCGCGCCACGCTCGCACGGCATCTTCGAAAATTGGACCAGAAATGAGTCCATGACGGCATCGAATCGAGCCCCTGTGGTACCGAGATCGAGCACGAACAATCCGATCCATTGTGTTGCCGTTTCACAAGTTTCAAAATTGTTTCGGACGATAAAGCTCTGGGAATCAACGGCCGCGGCTGGTTGGCGAATTTCCGAATTGCGCGGGTTAAGATGCGCTGGCACGAATGGTGGTAATAGGAGCGCGAAGTGAGTGCGCCGAAAGAAAACAAAAATGTTTCTGCTAGCGAACCTGGAATTCGCAAGCAAAAGCACAAGAAAGCAAAACTGATCCGCTTGGACGATTTGATCCCAAAAGGCAACGTCAAAGGCGGCGGCGGTCAATTGCTATTTGGTGCTACTGACACGCAACAAACAACCCAAAACAAAAAGGAAGAATAAAGAAAATGGCTAAGAAAAAGATCAAAGTTCGTGATTTGAAACCGAAGAAAGATGCCAAAGGCGGCAGTCCGAAAGGGACGACCTCGCCTACTGGCACGACCTCGCCTATTGGCACGACCTCGCCTATTGGCACGACCTCGCCTATTGGCAATACCTCGCCTACTGGCGTCAGCTAAGAGGTTGGTTTACAAACCGCCTTGCGGTCCGAATCCGCAGGGCGGTTTTGTTTTAAACAACAAAGCCCGCCTTTCCGGCGGGCTTTTGCTTTCCACGAGTGGTCGGTTGCCCAGCTATCGCATGGCCGCTGCTTCTTGATCGCGACCTCGCAATTCAAGCACCATGCGTTTGATGTGCTTGTAGTCGGTATGCGATTGCAGGAATTGCAAACTTTGTTGCGGGTCGCCCCATCCCAAAATCTGGATCGGTTCCTGGCGCGCGCCCCAAGTGTTCATGTCACGCTGGTTCGCCATGTAGAGATCAATTGTATTCCGACCAGAGAGAGCCCAGCCGTAATCTTCAACCCGATAAACTTGTCCGGTCGATAACAACCGGAAGGTGGTTCCCATTGGCCAGCGCGACCAATCGGCGGCGGCGCTTCCAATTCGCGGCGGTGTGCTCACCGCAACGGCGCGCTTCGCACCGCGCGTTGTCGTTGTTTTAGTCACTCGCATTGTTGTCGTCGTCGTCACGCGCGTCGCCTTCCTCGTTTCCTGCATCGAGAACGGCTGCAATTTCGTGTCGGTATTTGAAATATTGATTACATCGACATCGTCGCTGTCGGAGATCGCGCCGGCACGCCTCACGTTTTCAGCCCGATGAATCGCGGGCCCGGCCGCGTGCAATTCGCCACCGAGCGCATTGCGAGCGCCGTACTGAGTGTGATCGGATTCGGTATGGGTGTAAGCCGTTGTCCGAACATTTTGAAAATCTGTTCTTGTCAGTGGCGCTTCATACGCCGGCAATGCGCGAGTCGAAGTTGTGCCGCAGGCGCTGAGGAGAATAATTGCGATGAAAGCCGCGAGAACGGCTAGGGCGAGGCTACGAAGTTCAGCGTGGGTCAAGGTGGATCGCCGGCAAAGTTATTAACATTTATTCACAGCCGTGCAAGGCAATTTTTTCCACGACAAAGTTCGCGGCCGTTATTTGAATCGACGCTCCGACCGCAAAAGTGAACCCCAAGCTCATTAAACATGCCGAGTGGATCGTCGCGATTCTACTTTCGGCAACGGTGTTGTTTGTTTTCTTTGTCCGCACGACCCACGCGGGCGGACGACTGTGCGCATCTTCACGAATTTATTCGGAACGAGCGACGCGAGTCTGCGTTGTTTCGGGTTCCTCGTCGGAGTCGCGCTTCTGGCTGTAGCGTGGTTTAACGCGCGAAGCAGCTGCGCTCCGCCGCCAGCTCAATCCACAGATTGTCGATCGGTTTCAAATTCAATACCGGGCGCTCTACGCTGTAATCGGAATCAGCATGCTCTGCTCTCTTTTTTATCAGTAAAGAACTCGGCCTTGATCTTTTGCATCGGGCGCGGTTTGACTGAAACTGTTTTATGCTCGCCGAATTCGAAAAGCAGCTTTCACAAACGCTCGAAGAAATAAAGTCGCAGGGACTTTACAAAACCGAGCGCATTATCACTTCGCCGCAAGACGCGCACATCGCCGTCGCCGGCGGCAAACGCGTCCTCAACATGTGCGCGAACAATTATCTCGGCCTGGCGGATCATCCCGAGCTGATCAAAGCGGCAAAGGAAGCGTTGGACAGTCACGGGCTCGGCATGGCCAGCGTGCGTTTCATTTGCGGCACGCAAGATCTTCATAAGCAACTCGAAGCCGCGCTCACAAAATTTCTCGGGACCGAAGAGACCATCCTCTATCCGTCGTGCTTCGACGCCAACGGCGGCTTGTTCGAGACGCTGCTCACTGAAAAAGACGCGATCATCAGTGACGAACTGAACCACGCCTCGATCATCGACGGCGTCCGGCTCTGCAAGGCGCAACGCTTTCGTTACAAGCACAACGACATGGCCGATCTCGAGGCGAAATTGAAAGAAGCGAGCGGCGCGCGCTTTCGTTTGATCGCGACCGACGGCTGCTTCTCGATGGACGGCACGATCGCCGACCTAAAGTCGATCGTCGATCTGGCCGAAAAATATGATGCGCTCACCATGATTGACGACGCGCATGCGACCGGATTTCTCGGGAAAACCGGCCGCGGCACTCACGAATATCGTGGCGTAATGGGCAAGATCGACATCATCACCGGCACGCTCGGCAAAGCGCTCGGCGGCGCGAGCGGCGGATTCACCAGCGGCCGCAAAGAGATTGTCGATCTTTTGCGGCAACGCTCCCGCCCTTATCTGTTTTCCAATACGGTTGCGCCGCCGATCGTCGCGGCGTGTTTGAAGGCGCTCGAAATTCTGACCGCGTCGACTGAATTGCGCGACAAACTCGAGGAGAACACGAAATATTTTCGGGCGGCGGTCACCGAGCGCGGCCTAACGATCAAGCCCGGCGTGCATTCGATTGTGCCGATCATGATCGGCGACGCAGCCAAATCGCAGAAGTTCGCCGCGCGCATGCTGGAGAAAGGAGTTTACGTCATCGGCTTTTTCTATCCGGTCGTGCCGCACGGAACCGCGCGCGTTCGCGTCCAAGTTAGCGCGGCGCATTCCCGTGAAGATCTCGAATTTGCGGTCAACGCCTTCGCCGAAGTGAACGCAGAGCTGAAGTAGCCGTGGAGGAAATCAGGCTCGAACGCTGCACGATTCGCGAATGGCGGATGGATGATGCACCGTCGCTGGCGAAGCACGCGAACAATCGCCGGGTTTGGCTCGGCTTGCGCGACGCGTTCCCGCATCCCTACACCATTGAAGACGCCAATAGGTTTCTGCAGGGCTCAGTCGCTGGTGCACCAAGAAAGAATTTTTGCATCGAGATCGACGGCGTAGCCGTTGGCGGCATTGGTCTTCGGCCCGGCGAAGACGTTCATCGACATACCGCAGAGTTTGGTTACTGGCTCGCGGAAGAATTCTGGGGCAAAGGGATCATGACCGAAGTGGTTCCTGCGTTCGTGGATTATTGCTTCAAAGAATTTTCGCTGAATCGGATTTACGCCGAGCCTTTCTCAAACAATCCAGCCTCGGCGCGCGTGCTCGAGAAGGCCGGCTTTGTTTTGGAAGGGCGCTTGCGGAAAAACGTAGTTAAAGACGGAAAAGTTGTCGATTCGCTCCTCTACGCGAGGACAAAATAGATTCATGCATTACCTGGTGATCGAGCGGTTCAAGGACGCGCCCGCAATTTATCGGCGGCTCGGTGAAAAAGGCCGAATGATGCCGGAAGGTTTGAACTATGTTTCGAGCTGGATCGATCACAATCTCAAAACCTGCTGGCAGGTTATGGAGACAGAAGACTTCGTTCTGCTCGAACGTTGGATCGACAATTGGAAAGATTTGATGGATTTCGAAATCATTCCGGTCCGCACCTCGGCCGAAGTCGCAGAACTCATGAAACAGGAAGGTCGTTAATCTATGGCAACAACCGAACAAGCAGAACCACCTCACGTCATCGTGCGGGGCGCAGCCGCCGGCTTCACCCAAAAAATTCAAATCGGCTCCCACCAACTTGAAGCTGACGAACCTGTCTCTTTCGGCGGCACCGACGCCGGCCCGTCGCCTTATGATCTGTTGCTCGCCGCGCTCGGCTCATGCACCTCCATGACGATCGGACTTTATGCGCGGAAACGACGCTGGCCGCTCGAGAATATCACCGTCTCGCTTCGACACTCCAGGATCCACGCAGCTGACTGCGAGGATTGCGAGACGAAAGAAGGAAAGATTGATCGAATCGAGCTCGATGTTCAGCTCACCGGTTCGCTCACTGCCGAACAGCGCGAGAAACTTATGGAAATCGCCGAGCGCTGTCCGGTTCATCAGACACTCACTTCCGAAATTAACATCAAGACGCGCGCGATCTAGAGCGGGCCCGGTTGCGCGTTATTGGTCGTGCAATGCGATGCTGGAGCCGACCCAGGTTTTGTCTTTGTTGAAATCGACGCCCATCATTTT
>Ga0209701_10000751_pt1 | contig 19859 bp, 17 predicted proteins | sample CZO8metaG_4_FD_188356 | JGI IMG/M metagenome (GOLD analysis project Ga0209701, IMG submission 188356) | Vadose zone soil microbial communities from the Eel River Critical Zone Observatory, Northern California, USA - CZOApr15con2H3.8 metaG... | ecosystem: Environmental > Terrestrial > Soil >... | reverse complement strand
CAGCGGACTGTGAGCGCGGGCATCATCAAGCTGATCGGCAATACGCCGCTGCTGCGGGTGAAGCTGTTCGAGCGCGAATATCCCGGGCTCGAGGTCTACGCCAAGGCCGAGTGGTTCAATCCGGGCGGGTCGGTGAAGGATCGCGCGGCGCTCTCGATGATCGAGGACGGCGAAAAGCGTGGGGAGCTCACGGCCCGAAAGACGATCATCGACTCCACGTCCGGCAACACAGGGATCGCTTACGCGATGGTCGGCGCCGCGAAGGGCTATCGCGTCAAGCTCGTGATGCCTGGCAACGTGAGCGCGGAGCGCAAGGCCCTGGTCACTGCTTACGGCGCCGAGATTGTGTACAGCGATGCATTAGAAGGATCGGACGGCGCCATCCGTCTGGTCCGCGAGCTCGTCGCGAATGAGCCCGACCGCTACTTCTACCCTGACCAGTATTCGAACCCGGCCAACGTGCGCGCGCACTACGAGGGCACGGCGGTGGAGATCCTCGCCCAAACCTCCGGGCGCATCACCCATTTCGTCGCCGGCCTCGGCACCACAGGCACCTTCGTCGGCACGTCGCGACGGTTGAAGGAGCACGACCCATCGATTCGCACCATCGCGGTCCAGCCCGAGGATTCGTTTCACGGCCTCGAGGGTCTGAAGCATCTGCCCACCGCGATCGTCCCCAAGATCTGGGACCCGACAGTGGCCGACGAGATCTGGGGCAGCCCGACCGAGGCCGCCTACGATCTCGCGCGCGCCCTGGCCCGCACCGAGGGTCTCCTGGTCGGGCATTCGAGCGGCGCGGCGCTGTGGGCGGTGCGGCGACTTGCGGAGAGCGTGCGCGAGGGCGTGGTGGTCACGGTGTTCCCGGACTCTGGCGACCGCTACCTCTCCACCGGCCTCTACGGCAACAGGTGAGGATCCACCGCGCCGCACTGCTGGCGATCAAGGCGCACGGCTCTGAGGGCTACCCGGACGAGATCTGCGGCATCATGCTCGGCCCGCAGGGCGACCACGTCGTGGCCGAGGTCCGTCGCGCGCGGAACATCATCGTGGAGCGCTCGCGCGACCGATACGAGATCGATCCACGCGACCACATTCGCATCCAGCGCGAGGCCGACTCGGCGGGACTGGACATCATCGGCTACTACCACAGCCATCCCGACCATCCAGCCCAGGCCTCCCGCTTCGATACCGAGCGCGCATGGGCCGGCTACGTATACGTCATCGTGTCGATAGAGAAAGGCAAGCCGGTCGACGCGAACGCGTTCGTGGCCGACCAGGACGGTGGTCCTTTCCGCCCCGAGCCTCTCGAAATCTCCTGAGGGTGCGCAACCCGGCGCTCCCTCGAGCTCCGTGGCTCAATCGCAACGTCGTCGGCATCGGCATCGCCGACCTCGCCGCGGACTTCAACTACGAGATGGTCTTCGCGGTCCTGCCGTTGTTCATCACGGGTAGCCTGGGCGCACCGGTACTGGCGGTGGGCATCGTCGAGGGCGTGGCCGACGGGTCCGCGGCCGTGGTGAAGCTCTGGAGCGGCTGGTACAGCGACCGCATCACGTGGCGAAAGAAGCTCGCGGTCGGTGGCTACGGGACCACGGTGTTCGGGCTCGGCCTGCTGCTCGCGGTCACGAGTTGGCCCCAGGTCATCGTCGCGCGTGCGCTGGCGTGGATGGGTCGGGGGCTGCGCCAGCCGATTCGCTCGGCGATGCTCGCGGGGTCGGTGGGGAAGAGCGACCTCGGCAAGGCGTTTGGATTCCACGAGGCGCTCGACACCGCCGGCGCGCTGCTCGGCCCCGCTGCCGCCTTCCTGCTTCTCGCGACCGGCCAGGGCTACCGGACGGTGTTCGCGGCGGCGCTCATCCCGGGGATCCTGTGCGTGATTCTCTTCGGAGTCCTCACGCGGGACCCGAGGCGCATGGCCACGAAACCGGCATTGGCGCGCGTGCCGCTGCCACCGACGTTCTGGCGGCTGATGGCCCCGGTCGCGGTCTTCGGCGCCGGCAATTTCGCGAGCGCGTTCTTCACGCTCCGCGCCGTGCAGATGCTGCGCCCGGAGCTCGCGCCGGCGGCTGCGATCACGGGAGCGGTCGCGTTTTACCTCGCCCACAACGCCGTCGGGGCGGCGGTGTCGTTCCCGGGCGGCTGGCTCGCCGACCGCGTCGGCAAAGCGCCGGTGCTCGCCCTCGCCTACGTCACGTTCGGCCTGGCGTGCCTGGTCGGCCTGTTTGGCCATGGCTGGCCGATGGTCGCGTTGATGGCGATCCTGCTGGGAGCTCAGAACCCTGTGGTGAGCGCGGTCGAGGGTTCCCTGACCAGCTCGCTGGTCGAAGAGCCGCGCCTGGGCACCGCGTTCGGGGTGCTCAACGGAATCAACGGCGTTGGCGACCTCGCATCGAGCGTCGTGGCGGGGGCGCTGTGGACGCTGGTCAGCCCCGCCGCGGCGCTGGGCTTCGGCGCGGCGCTGAGCGTCGCCGCGGCTTCGACGCTGATGCTTCGGCCGCCGCAGGCGTCGTCAGCTCTTTGACCAGCGGCGTGGCGAAGCGGGGGAGAACCCTCCGGTCGCCAAGCCATGTGCGCAGGCGTTCGGCTTGCGCCTCCACGGCGGCCTTGGCATCGCGGCCGATCTCCTCGAGCAGTCGCATGACGATGACGCCGTCGCGGCGCTGGGCCCACCCTCCGACGACCCTGCCGTCCCACCAGATGGTCGGTCCCGCATTGCCGCTGCGGTCGAACAGTGCCGGCCTGTGAGCGCCCAGATACCAATCGCGTTCGGCCCAACCCATGACTGTCGGGTCAAGACCGGGCAGCAGCGCGGCCCAGGGCTCGGGCGGCCGGGTCGGCTCCAGGTCATCGGCGAGCGCGATGCCGGTGGTGCCGCCCAGGTCGACCTCGACCGGGCCGATCTCGGTTAGGGCGCGTCGGACCTCCCCGAGTGTCCAGCCGGTCCACCAGCGCACGTCTTCGACCGTGGCCGGGCCGAAGGCTTTGAGCCACAAGCGGACCAGCTCGGCCTGAGCCTCATGAACGGTCCACTCATTCAAGCCATCCCCCAGCCAGACTTCGGTCGTCGCCCACGAGTACTGAGTGCTCAACCAGCCACCTCGAGGCCGCCCGCGCATCACGCGGCCGTCGACCGCCAGCAGCCGGAGCACGAACGGGCCGATGTTCGGCCGGCTTTCGTCTCTCCTGCCCTCGGCCAGCAGGAGCTGTTTGCTCAGCAGCGGCACGTCCCTTGACAGTTCGGCGGTCGTCGCCTGGCCCCGCGTCGCGAGTGCCCTGCACGTCGACTCTTCGAGCTTCTTCAGCCAGCCGGCGGCGTCCTTCGTGATGTGGGCCAGCTCGATCCACTTCACAAGCTGTCGCCGCTGCACCTGGGCGACTGAGCGACGGCACGACGCCATGGCGATTGCCGCGAGGTCAGGCGGCAGCGCAAACACCGTGCGGCGCATGACCAGGACCCGGACGAGCGAGCGTGTGTCATACAGCTCGCGCTCGATGCCGGCGACATCCGCATTGCGCATCCGCGCCCAGGCCGCGACGAAGACCGTGGCCGGGTCGGTGCCGTGCAGGCCGAGGATGTTCCTCGCCACCTCGGTCGCCGTGCCGGCGCGAGCTGCGGGCGCCAGGCGATGGCGCACGGCGAGGCGTGAACGTCTTTCCTGGACGGTGAAGCGCCGAGGTCTGACTAGGGCGTCCGCCGGACTTGTGGTTTCGGTGTCGCGGGCGCCAGGGCCCCGACCGCCACGGAGTCGATGCAGTGTGGGCAGCGGCCGTGGGTTCCGCCAAATGGATCGACCACCCAGCCCGTCTGCGCGTGACCGTGGCCGCAGATGGCGCACGGGGGCGGCCCGATCACCGGATCGAGGAGTCGTCGCAGCAGGCGGTTCTGGACCACCGCACGCATCGGCCTAAAGGTACTCCAAGGCATGCGCGCACGCCAGAGGGCCAAAGCTGGCCTAATTGATCTATGTCCAGGCCGATCGTCGCTATCGTGGGCCGCCCCAACGTCGGCAAGTCCACGCTTTTCAACCGCATCCTGGGCTGGCGCAAAGCGATCGTCGACCCGCAGTCGGGCTTGACGCGCGACCGGCTCTACGGGGTTGCCGAGTGGCGCGGCCGCGAGTTCACGGTCGTCGACACGGCGGGCCTGGACATGGACGGAGCCAAGGACGAGTCGCGCGCCGCGATCGAGGCCCAGACGAGGGTCGCCATCGACCAGGCCGACGTCATCGTGCTGCTCCTCGACGTCCGCGAAGGGCTCACCGCCATCGATCGAGAGATCGTCCGCCTGCTCCGCCGCTCGGGTCGGCGCGTCATCGTCGCCGCCAACAAGGCTGACTCGCCGAACGATCGGCATTTCGCGCACGAAATCCTGGAGCTGGGATTCGACGAGCCCAACCTGGTCTCCGCGCAGCACGGATTGGGCATCGGCGATTTCCTGGACCGCGTGCTCGAGCAGCTGCCGGCGCCTGCCGAAGAGGCGGAGGTCGACTCGAAGGCGGATCGGCTCGCCATCATGGGCCGCCCCAACGTCGGCAAGTCATCCCTGCTGAACGCACTGCTCGGCGACGAGCGGGCACTCGTGAGCCCGCTGCCAGGGACGACGCGGGACCCGGTCGACACCGAGCTCATCTTCGACGGGGTTCCGGTTGTGCTGGTCGACACCGCGGGCATCCGCCGAAAGTCGACCGCCCGCGACCGGCTCGAGCGGTACAGCCTCCTCCGAGGCATCCACGCCATGGAGCGCGCGGACGCCGTGCTCCTGGTGCTCGACGCGTCGGCCGGGGTGCTGGCCCAGGACCAGCATGTCGCCGGCTACGCGCTGGAGGCGGGAAAGGGACTGGTGATCGTCGTCAACAAGATCGACCTCGTCGAACCTGTCCAGCGCAAAGCCGCGTACTGGCGAACCGTCCTCCTGAAGAGCTTCAAGTTCGCGCCGTTCGCGCCCATCGTCACGGTGTCGGCACGGACGAAGGAGGGCATCGAGTCGGTGATCCCGGCAGCGCTCGAGGTCGTGGGCCAGCGCCGTATCAAGATTCCGCCCAACGAGCTCAATCGCGTCCTGCGGCAGGCTTTCGTGGAGCATCCACCGCCGAGCTACAAGGGCCGCCGCCTGAGGCTCGGCTACGCCACGCAGGCGGCTTCCGAGGCGCCGACGGTCGTGATGTTCGTCAACGACATCGGCCTGCTCCACTTCTCATACCGTCGGTACCTGGAGAAAGCGATCCGGGAGCGGTTCGGGCTCACCGGCAATCCTTTGAAGCTCGTCCTGCGCGCGGGCACCGACCGCCGGGCGGCGACCAAAGCCCGGAGCTGACGCATTTACATTTCCATCACGCCCGGCCGACATCCGGATGACGGGATGGTGATGTATTGATGGTATGGCCGTTTTGAGCTTCAAGGTCCTCGTCGTCGACGACGAAGCCCACATCGTGGAGCTGGCCCGTCTCTACCTGTCCCGCGAGGGGTACGAGGTGGAGGGGGTGGGGGACGGCACGCAGGCGTTGGTGCGGTTCGGCCAGGTCAAGCCCGACCTCGTGATCCTCGACATCATGCTGCCCGGCACAGACGGACTGACCATCTGCAAGGAGATCCGCAAGCAGAGCCAGGTGCCGATCATCATGCTCACCGCCCGCGACGAGGTCACCGATAAGGTCGTGGGCCTCGAGGTCGGCGCCGACGACTACCTGACCAAGCCATTCCATCCGCAGGAGCTGGTGGCGCGCGCAAAGGCGCTGCTGCGCAGGGCCCGGCTCGAGCCGGACCAGCCCAAGCTGATAAGGGCGGGCAAGCTCGAGGTCGATCTCGAACGGCACGAGGTCCGCCAGGGCGCAGCTCGCGTGCAGTTGCGGCCGAAAGAGTTCGACCTGCTGGCGCTGCTGGCGCGGCATCCCGGGCGGGTGTTCCAGCGCAGCGAGCTCCTCGACCTCGTTTGGGGTTATGACTTCCCGGGCTACACGCGAACGGTGGACGTCCACGTCCAGCAGCTGCGCGAGAAGCTGGGCGCGGCGAAGATCTCGGACCCGAGCATCCAGACGGTATGGGGCGTCGGCTACCGGCTGGAGCTGGCGGCGAGCTGAGCCTCCGACTTCGGCTTCTGGCCGCCGCGGCCGGCATCGTGGCCGTCAGCCTCCTCCTGAGCGGCGCGCTGACATGGGTGCTCGTGCGCGACCTCGAGCTGCAGAGCGCCCAGGACCAGCTGGATCGGTCGATCATCACGACTCGCCCGCTGGTCCTTCACCAACAGTGCCTGATCCGCGTGGGAGTTGCGACAAACGCCGGCGCGGCGACGTGCCGTCTGGACGATCCCATCGACTACCAGGAGCGCCTGGCTCAGCTCGCCTCCCAGCTCGGCACGAACCGGCTCCTGCTGCTCAACCGGCAGCTGCGGGTCGTTTTCGACAGCGCGAGTCAGGACACCACCGGATTGGCGATCTCAGTCACGGCGTCAAAACGCGTCACCGGGGTGGCGGAGGCGCGGACCTCATTGGGAGGGCAGACCTACCTGGCGGCGGCGACGACGATCACGCCCGGGCGGGACCCGCTGGGGGCGGCCTATGTCGTGCTTGCTTTGCCCCAGGGAGCTTTTGCCGCGGCCGCCGCCGGCGATCTCGTGCCCCGTCTGCTGCTGGCCGGGGGCGCGGCGCTCCTGCTGGCGCTGCTTCTGGTGCTGGTCGTCAGCCGCTCGCTCACGCAGCCCCTCGCCAAGCTGGCCGCCGCCGCAGAGGACATCGCCGCGGGCCACTACTCGCGCCGGGTCGGGATTCGCGGGTCGGACGAGATCGGAACGCTGGGGTCCGCATTCGACCGAATGGCGGAGGCGGTGGAGCGTGCGCGCGCGATCCAGCGGGAGTTCCTCGCCAACGTTTCGCATGAGTTGAAGACACCCTTGACGAGTCTCATCGGGTTCAGCCAGGCGCTGGTCGACGGGAGCATCAAGACCGACGCTGAGCGCGTCCGCGCGGCCACGGTCGTGCACGAAGAGTCGGAGCGGGTGCTCCGCATGGCCCAGGAGCTGCTCGACCTGGCCCGCGTCGAGGCCGGATCGATCTCATTCCACATCACCGCGGTCGACCTCGGCGCCCACCTGCAGTCGGGGCTGGCCATCGTGCGGCCACGCGCAGACGCCCGTCAGCTCGAGCTCGAGCTGGACGTGCCGGCGGACATCCCTCCGGTGGCCGCCGACCCCGAGCGCCTGCACCAGATCCTCGACAACCTGATGGACAACGCCGTCAAGTACGCGCCGTCGGGGTCAAGGGTGACCGCGAGCGCGCGGCTCGCGGCGGGTTCCGTCGAGGCGGTCGTCTCCAACCCGGCCGGCCCACACCCGCCCGACCCAGACCGCATGTTCGAGCGCTTCTACCGTTCCGATCCCTCGCGATCGGCCGCGGCGGGTGGCGTCGGGCTCGGGCTCGCGATATCGCGGGAGCTGGCGACCGCGATGTCCGGCCGCCTGTGGGCCGACATCGACGGTTCAGGCAATCTCCGCGTGCATCTAACGCTGCCGGCGGCTTAGCGGTCAGCCGCAGACCTGGTTGTTGACAGATGCCTTATGGAGTGATTAATTTCAGCCTGATCTAAGCGGCGTTTACTCGTATGGGAGGGGATGGCGATGCCGCGTAAGCTCGCACGCACGCTCGTGGTCATGGTGGCCCTGGCCACTCTTGGAGTTCTCGCCAACGCTCCGTCAGCGCTGGCTTACGGAAGTTCGGACCAATGGCAAGCCGGCTTCTCAGGCACGTGCAGCAGCCAGTCGTCGTGCCCATTCGTACTAGCGTTGCCATCGAATGGCGCCACCGGTTTTTGGGGATGGTGCGCGTTCGGTGGCAGCAACGGAAGCTCGGCCGTAGGCACAACCGGGACCACGGCGGACTGCCAGCTCGCGACCTACTTCGGCCCCAAGAGCAGCCTCCACATCAGCTACGACGTCACCGGCTGGGTGATCCAGCCAGGAAGTCCGTTTTCGTTCGGCCTTCCGGACTTTCTATTCACGAGCGGAACGGTGACGCTTTCCGGTCCGGGCGTCCCGCCGTTCCTTCCGAGCAATACTCCCATTCCATTTCCTGACCCGTGCCCACCAATGATCTGTGACTCCGGCGTCCCCGCGGTTCCGGGTCACCTCTCCTTCCACCCCTCGCCTGGCGTGGCTTTGGAAATCCAGATCACGAAACTTCCGTAGGGTTTCGACTGTACGGTCGGGGACGGTGCGTCAGCCGTCCCCGACGATCTACATCTCCGGGCGGGAGAAGCGGCGGGCGTTGCCCATATTCGGCCACACGTACGCCTGCACGTTGGCGAGGGCCTGGCGCAGGTGGTTGCCGTCGTGGTGCACCCATTCGTGCAGCAGGTCCTCCACCGTGAGCCTGCCGACCTCGGGGTGGGTGCCGCCCCGCTGGATCTGCTCGGGTCGGAGGGAGCGGACCAACTCGACGCTTTCATGTCGGAGGCCCAGAAGCTCCTTGCGCAGGTCCTTCGGAGGGCGGCCGCAGTCGTTCCTCGCCCTGGCGATGGCGTCTCGGTCCCACGTCGGCAGGTCGGGCTCGTCCGCGCCCAGGATGATCCGGATCCTGCCCGCGAATCCGTGCTTCTCGGCTTCGATCACGTGTCCGACGACCTCGTTCACGCACCACTCGCCCGGGGCCGGATGCCACGAGGCGACCTCTGGCGGGAGGGCGTCCAGCGTGGATGCGAAGGCGCGACCTGACGAGTCGAGTAGGCCGGCGACCTCGCCGGGGGTCACTGAGTGGCGGGGACGACGAGCGTGACCGGGTTTTCGAGCAGCCGCTTCACCTCGGCCATGAACTGCGCCGCGGTGGCGCCGTAGAACACCCGATGGTCGACGGAAAGCGTCATACGCATCACTTTGCCTGGCACGATGCGGCCGGCCTCGACCACAGGGACGTCCTTGATCGTGCCCACCGCGAGGATCCCGGCCTCGGGCGGATTGATGATGGCGACGAACTCGTCCACTCCGAACATGCCGAGGTTCGAGATCGAAAAGGTCGCGCCGCTGAGGTCGCCCTCGGCGGGCCGGCCGGAGCGCGCGCGTTCGATGACCTGGCGCGACTCGATAGAGATCTGGATGAGGTCCTTGAGGTCGGCGTCGTGCACGACGGGCACGAGAAGCCCCATGCCCGTTGACGGCGCCACGGCGAGGCCGATGCTGATCCGCCGCTTGCGCTGAAACTTGCCGCCGACCCACGACGAGTTGACTTCGGGGAACTTCCTCAACGCGAGCGCGCAGGCCCGGACGAGGAAGTCCGTCATCGTCACCTTCTCGGCGCCGGGCACGGAGTCCTTGAGCTGCTGGCGCATTGCGACCGCGAGGTCGACGCGCGCCTCGACCGTGACGGTGAACTCGGGGATCGTCGACTTTGCCTCTGTCATCCGGCGGGCGATGGTCGCCTGCATGCGGGTGGGCTCGACGGCCTCCACGTCGGGACCGGAGGGGCGTGGGGTGGAGGGAGCCGGCGCCCTTGTCGGCGCGGCCTTGCCCGCAGCAGCCGCCTGCACGTCCTCTTTCACGATGCGGCCTTCGGGGCCACTGCCCGTAACGTTGGCGAGGTTGACCCCCAGCTCAGCCGCCAGCCGCCTGGCCAGCGGCGAGGCTCGCACGTCGACGGCTTCTACGGCACCATTCCCATCTTGGGTAGATGGGGCGGGCTGTGCGGCCGCTGGAGGTAGGGGAGCGGGCGCTTCCGAAGGAGCGGCCTTCGGCTTCTCCGCCTTGGCCGCTTGTTTCGGAGGCTCCTCTTTGGGCGCTGGCTTCGCTGCAGGCGCCTCTCCGGCCGCGCCAATTCGGGCGATTGGGGCCCCGATCTTGGCCGGCACACCCTGCTGGACGATGATGTCGAGCACTCCGTCGGCCTCGGACTCCAGGTCGAACGTCGCCTTGTCCGACTCGACCTCGGCGATCACCTCGCCCTTCTTGACCGGGTCACCGCTCTTCTTCTTCCACTCGACGATCGTGCCCTCCTCCATCGTGTCGGAGAGCTTCGGCATATTTATGTCAGTCATTTACCTTCCTAGGGAAAGAGCGCAGCGGCGCTTGCCCCGCGGCTTGCCGCTGGGTCGGCTTTGCCGACGCCGCGATGAGGGGAAACCGTAGGTTTCTCCTCATATCCTTGACCTCAGCCATCGAGGCGCTTCCTGCCAACGACCTCGCGCGCGAGCCTCTTGATGTCCTCGCTGGTCGGGATCGACGCCTTCTCGAGCGGCAGGCTGTAGGGCATCGGCACCTGCGCACCGCCGAGGCGGCGGATCGGCGCGTCCAGATAATCGAAGCATCGCTCCTGAACGCCGGCGGCGATCTCGGCGGTCACACCGTACGTCGCCCAACCCTCCTCGACTACCAGGCACCGGCTCGTGCGGCGAACCGATTCGACGATGGGCGCCCAGTCGATGGGCCGGATCGACCGGAGGTCGATGACCTCGGCATCGATGTCCTCCTCCTCGAGCTGCTTGGCCGCTTCGTTGGCGAGCACCGCCATCCGCGACACGCCGATGATCGTAAGGTCGGAGCCCGCGCGCCGGACCGCGGCCTTGCCGATGGGAGTGGTGTAGTCGCCGTCGGGCACCATCCCGCGCACGTTGTACAGGCTCATCGACTCGAGGAATATGACCGGGTTGTCGGTGCGGATGGCCGACTTCAGCATGCCTTTGGCGTCCTCAGGTGTCGTGGGCGCGACCACCAGGAGGCCTGGGATGAGTCCGTACAGGACCTCGAAGCTGTGCGAATGCTGAGCCGACAGCTGGTGCCCGGCGCCGCCTGGCATGCGGATCACCATCGGCACCTTGGCCTCGCCGCCGAACATGTAGCGGATCTTGGCCGCGTTGTTGACGATCTGGTCGTATGCGACGAGCGAGAAGTTGATGGTCATCATCTCCACGACAGGGCGCAGGCCAAGCATCGCCGCACCGATGGCGCTGCCGACGATCACCTCTTCGGCGATTGGCGCGTCGACCACGCGCTTCTCGCCGAAGCGGTCCAGCAGGCCCTCCGTGACGCGATACGCGCCGCCGAACTTCCCGATGTCCTCGCCGATGAGGTAGACGGAATCGTCGCGCTCCATCTCCTCGGCCAGGGCCTCGCGCAAGGCGACGCGGTACAGCTTTTCTTCAGCCATCAGAGCGGGTCTCCACGCAGCTCGGGCCGATCCTCCCACTCGCCGACGTATGCATAGCGGTAGAGCTCCTCGACCTTCGGGTCGGGGCTTTCGTCGGCGAACTTGATGATCTCCTGGACCTCGGCCTCGACCTCCACGCGCACTGACTTGAAGTACTCCTCGTCCGCGAGGCCCGACGTCTCCAGCTCGTGCTCGAAGAAGACGATCGGGTCGGCTTTGCGAAACTTCTCCTTGTCCTCGGCCGAGCGGTACTTGTCCGGGTCGACGACCGAGTGGCCCTTGAAGCGATAGCAGAGAGCTTCGATGAATCGCGGCTGCGAGTCGGTGCGCACCTTCTCGATCATCTCCGACGTGCGCAGCAGGACTTCGCGCACGTTCATGCCATCGACCTGGATGGATTCCATGTCGTAGGCGCAGGCCTTCTTGTAGATGTCCGCGACCGCGGAGGCCTTCTCGACCGGGGTGCCCATGCCATATCGGTTGTTGACGCACAACCACAGCACGGGCAGATCGAAGACCTTGGAGAAGTTCAGCGACTCGTGGAAGGCGCCGATGTTGGTCGCGCCGTCTCCGAACAGGCACTCGACGACGTCCTTCTCCTGGCGGTATTTGATCGCCGCCGCGCCCCCGGCCGCGAGCGGCAGGTGGCCGCCGACAATGCCGTATCCGCCCATGAAGCGCAATTTGGCGTCGAACATGTGCATCGACCCGCCGCGACCATGCGACGTGCCGGTCTCCTTGCCGAACAGCTCCGCCATCACGGCCTTGGGATCGATGCCGCGCGCGATCGCATGGCCGTGCTCGCGGTAGCTGGTGAAGATGTAGTCGGTCAGCTTGAGGGGCAGGATGGCGCCGACGACCGTCGCCTCCTCACCGATGTTGAGGTGGCAGTAGCCGCCGATCTTCGCCTTCGTGTACTGCTCCTGTGCACGCTCCTCGAATCGACGGATCAGCTGCATCGTGCGGTGGATCCCGAGCAGGAAGTCGCGATTCTCCTTGGTGAGCTCGAGCTTCTTCGCCGTGATCGCGGCGGGAGCGGGCGGAGCGGTGGGTTTGACTGGGGCGACCATCTGTCGCTCACGATTGTGCAACGGAAGGGTGGCGGCGATGGGGGATGGAGTCGGCGCCGGGTTGGCCGCCGCGGCCGGCGAGCGACGGTTGGCGATGTGGATCGCCCGACCCTGCGCGGCGAGCGCGGCCTCCATCAAGGATTCGGGCAGCGTCGGGTGTGCGTGGATCGTGAGGTCGAGCTGTTCGAGGGTGAGGCCGTTCTGGACCGCGAGCGTCGCCTCGGCGATGAGGTCGGTTGCGCGCGGCCCGATGATGTGCACTCCGAGCAGCCGGCCCGACCCCGCGTCCGCCACCACCTTGACGAAACCCTCGCTCTGTCCGAGCGTGAGTGCCCGGCCGGAGGCGGCGAACGGGAAGCGACCGATCCGGATCTCGAGACCGCGCTCCTTCGCCTCCTTCTCGCCGAGGCCGACATGCGCGATCTCGGGATCTGTGTAGACGCAGTTCGGCGCCGCGTGATAGTCGGGGACGCGCGCGTGGCCCGCGATGTTCTCCACCGCGCAGATACCTTCGTATGAGGCGACGTGGGCGAGCATGATGCCGCCGATCACATCACCGATCGCCCAGACACCCTGGGCGCTGGTGCGGAGATGATCGTCGACGACCACGCGGCCGCGCTCGAGCTTGACGCCCGCCGCCTCAGCGCCGAGGCCCTCTGTGTACGGGGACCGCCCGACCGCAAGCAGCACCTGGTCTGCGTCGACCGCACCGCCCTCGCCACCGGTCGAGAACCGAACCTGCAGGCCGCTGCGAACCTTCACGACCGCGTCGACCTTGCTGTCGGTGTGGATCTCACCGCCGAGGCCGGCGAGATGCTTCGCGTACACGTTGACCAGGTCGGTCTCGACCATCGGAAGGATCTGCGGCAGCATCTCGAGCACGGTGACCTTGCTGCCCAGCGCGGCGAACATGGCGGCGAACTCCATGCCGACAACCCCGCCCCCGATAACAGCGAGCCGCGGCGGAATCTCCTTCAGCTCGAGGATGGCGTCCGAGTCGATGGTGAGCTCGGCGCCCTTCAAAGGGATGCTGGACACGGCCGAGCCGGTGGCTATGACGATGTTTTTCGCCGGGAGGCGCTCGCCCGCCACATCGATGGCGCCCCCGCCCGCCAGCTTGGCCGCGCCACGGACCATGGTCACGCCGCCGGCCTTGAGCAGTCCCTCCACGCCCTTGACGAGCTGGTCGACGACAGCGGTTTTTCGCTTCTGGGCGGCCGCCCAGTCGAAGGCGATGTTGTCGGCCACGACTCCGAACGGGGCGCCGGCCTTGGCAAGGCTGTACAGCTCGGACGACTGCAGCAGAGCTTTGGTCGGGATGCAGCCGCGGACGAGGCAGGTGCCGCCCATCCGGTCCTTCTCGACGATCGCGGTAGCGGCGCCCAGCTGCGCCGCGCGGAGAGCCGCGACGTAGCCTCCCGGCCCGCCGCCGACCACAATGACGTCGAATGAACCCCCTGCCATATAGCTCCTATCTATACCTGCTATCAGAATTGATTATGCCCAGCCGGGCGTCTACTTCGCTCGGTGGGCGCCGTTGGGGACGTATCGATTGGTGATCGGCATTCGCCGGTCGCGCCCGAAAGCGCGCGGCGTGATCTTGACGCCGGGCGGCGACTGGCGCCGCTTGTACTCGCTCCGATCGACGAGTTGGATCACGCGAGCCACGGTCTCCGGGCGGTGGCCGGCGGCGATGAGCTCGTCGGGGGTCAGGTCGTCCTCGACGTAGCCGCGCAGGATCGGATCGAGCTCCTCGTAGGGTGGGAGGCTGTCCTGGTCCTTCTGTCCCGGCTTCAGCTCGGCGGAGGGCGCCTTGCTCAGGATCCGCTTGGGGATGGCCGGACCCAGCGAGTTGCGGTACCGGCTGAGCTCGTAGACGGTGGTCTTGAAGATGTCCTTGAGCACCGCGAAACCGCCCGCCATGTCGCCATACAGGGTGCAGTAACCGGTGGCGATCTCGGACTTGTTGCCGGTCGTGAGGACGATGTAGCCGAACTTGTTGGAAAGGGCGTGCAGGATGATCATGCGGATGCGCGGCTGCAGGTTCTCCTCCGCGACTCCGGGCCTGGTGCCTTCGAACGCGCCCGCAAGGATCTGTTCGAACGCGTGGTGGGGAGGCTCGATGGGGAAGTCGAGGAGTTGAATTCCCAGCGCTTCCGCCACGAGCCCGGCGTCTTCGAGGCTCTCGGGCGCTGTGTAGCGGGAGGGCATCCGCACGCCGATGACGTTTTCGGGGCCGAGCGCGTCGGCGGCGACCGCCGCGGTGAGGGCGGAGTCCACGCCACCCGATAGCCCGATGACCACCTTCTGGAACCGCTGCTTGCGGATGTAGTCATGGGTGCCGAGCACCACGGCCGCGTAGATCTCGGCTGCGCCCTCGAGCGGAATCTCGAGGCGGGGCGTGATCTTCGCATAGGACCGCTGCTTGGCCGGCGCCGGCAGCGGCACCTCGGTCGTCTCCAGCTCCAGGCGGGCAGCGCCCTCGGCCTCGTAGTGGATCTTCTCGTGCGGGCGGTGGAATGCGGTGGCGGTCAGGTCGATGTCATAGACGAGCAGGTCCTCGCGAAACGACGCGGCGTGAGCGAGCACCTCGCCGTGCGGGCCGAAGACGACGCTGTTGCCATCGAAGACGAGCTCGTCCTGGCCCCCGACCTGGTTCACATACGCGACGTAGGCGCCATAGTCGGCGGCCCGCCCCGCGACCATCTCCTCGCGCGGGCCGCGCTTGCCGGAGTGATACGGGGAGCCGTTGATGTTGATCAGCAGCTCTGCGCCGTGATGGGCCTGCCAGGCCATCGGGCCCGACGGGTACCAGCAGTCCTCGCAGATCGAGACCCCGACTCGAATGCCCGAGAGCTCGAAGATCGGAGAGCGGTGGCCGACGGCAAAATAGCGCTGCTCGTCGAACACGCCGTAGTTGGGCAGGAACACCTTGTGGTAGATCGCCTTGATTTCTCCGTCGTGCATGAACGCGGCGGCATTGAAGATGTCTCCGTCCTCGTCGACGAAGCCGGTGACGACGGAGATGCCCTTGGTCGCGCCGGCCACGACCTGGAGCTGCTTGAGGTTGTCGCGCACGAAGCCTGGCTTCAGAACGAGGTCCTCGGGCGGATAGCCGGTGAGTGCGAGTTCAGGGAACGCGACGATGTCGACGCCCTCCTCGCGGGCACGGCCGATCCAGTCGACCATCAGCCGCGTGTTGCCTTCCAGGTCGCCGACGATGGTGTTGACCTGGGCCAGCCCGATCCTCACCAACCGTTCCACGACTTCATGCTAGTGGTGCGCCGGGGACGTCCGCTGGCCAATGCATCGGCCCATTTCCGCCGAGCGCCCTGCGGGCGCTGACGCCGGCGTTAGGGGGCCCGTCGCTTCGTCGTCACGCATCAACGATGCGCTCCTCCTCGCGCCACCCCTGCCTTGGCGTCGGCGGTCTGGGCCGCGCCTTGACCAGCTCAGCCCCCGACGCACCACTAGTTAGGATTCAAGCTGCCTGTGAGCTTCTTCGAACGGCTGCGCGCGCTTGCGAAAGACCGGGACACGCTGCTTTGCGTCGGTCTCGACCCCGATCCCGAGCGCATCGCGGGCGGCGCGGCCGGCGCGCTGCGGCACTGCCGCGAGGTGGTGCGCCAGACGGAGGAGCACGTCTGCTGCTTCAAACCCAACAGCGCGTTCTGGGAGCAGTACGGCGCGGATGGCTGGCACGCCCTGCTGGAGCTGCGAGAAGAAGCGCCGAACACCCCATTTCTCTTCGACGGCAAGCGCGGCGACATGGACAACACCATGCGTGCGTACGCGGTCGCCGTTTTCAAGACGCTCGCCATGGACGCCGCCACCGTGAATCCATATCTCGGCGCTGACTCGATCCAGGAGTTCGCCCGCTATGAGGATCGTGGGGTGTACGTCGTCTGCCGCTCGTCGAATCCCGGCGCTGCGGACCTGCAGCACCTGGACGCCGCGGGTGCGCCGCTCTACATGCGCGCGGCTCAGCTCGCCGAGCGCGTCAACGCGAACCAGAACGTCGGCCTGGTGGTCGGCGCCACCGCTCCCCAACAGATCTCGGATGTTCGCCGTTCGTCGCAGCTGCCTTTCCTCATCCCGGGGATCGGCGCGCAGGGTGGCGACCTCGAGGGCTCGGTGCGCGCGGCCTGGAATGGGGATCCTGCCTCGTGCCTCCTCTCGGCCAGCCGCAGTGTCCTGTTCGCGGAGAAGCCGGCACGTGAGGCGGCGAAGCTGAAGGACGAGATCAATGCCGTGGTTGGCGCGCTGAGGTGAGCGGCCAGCGCCATACGGCGCGGCTGGTCCTCAAGGGCCACATCATCGACTCGATGATGCTGCCGCAGGTCATGGACCTGGTCATGGACCTGGGCGGGAACTTCACCATCGAAGAGATCAAGGTCGGTCAGCACAAGACCGACACGTCGCTGTGTCGCATGGAGGTGGTGGCGCCGACGGCCGAGCAGCTCGACCGCATCGTGCGCCAGGCTCGCGCGCTGGGCGCCACCGCGGAATCCGAGCAGCCGGCCCAGCTGGAGAAGGTCACCAAGGAGGGCGTGTTCCCCGAGGGCTTCTACTCGACCAGCAACCTTCCGACCGAGATTCTGCTCGACGGGCGCTGGGTTGTGGTCGACGACATCGAGATGGACTGCGCGATCGCTGTCGATGCCAAGGCAGGTCGCGCGCGGTGCATCGTCTTTCAGGGCGCGAAACCTGGGATGGACATCGTCGTCGGCCACCAGGGGGTCAGGGTGACTCCACTCGAGAGGTCGCGGCAGACGGAGATCTTCACGTTCATGGCCAGCGAGGTCTCGGCCGAGAAACCCAAGAAGGTGCTGATCGGCGCCATCGCCGACGAGATGAAGCAGATCCGGTCGGCGGGGGGGCGCATCGCCGTGGTCGCCGGTCCCGCCGTCGTGCACACCGGGGCCGGGCGCTACCTGTCCCGGCTCATCGAGCTCGGATTCGTCCAGGTGCTGTTCGCGGGCAACGCGCTGGCCGTGCACGACGTGGAGTCGGCGCTGTTCGGCACCGCCCTCGGCGTCAACGTCGAGAGCGGGCTCGCCATCGAGCATGGACACGAGCACCACATGCGCGCGATCAACCGCGTCCGCGCCGCGGGCGGGCTGCGGCAGATGGTCGAGAGCGGTCAGCTCACGTCCGGGGTGATGAAGTCAGCGATCGATCACGGAGTCGACATCGTGCTCGCGGGGTCGGTCCGCGACGACGGGCCGCTTCCCGACGTGATCACGGAGATGGTGGAGGCTCAGCGGCGCATGCGCGCGTCCCTTCACGGCGTGCGCATGGCATTGATGCTGTCGACCATGCTGCACTCGATCGCCACCGGCAATATGCTGCCCGCCGGGGTACGCACGGTCTGCGTCGACATCAACCCGGCCGTGGTCACGAAGCTCGCCGACCGGGGCAGCTGGCAGTCGATCGGCCTGGTGACCGACGTCGAATCCTTCTTGCGCGAACTGGCCCTGGTCATAGAAACTGGGACCCATGGCTAAAGGACGCAACAAGCAGGGACGCGAGGTCAAGAAGAAAAAGAAGTCGAAAGTGCCCGGTGGGGCGCCGGCGGCGGACGTTCAGTTTCGACACCACTCGGTGGTGACGAGCCAGCCGGAGGCGCCGGTCAAGCCGCCGGAGTAGCCCGGCCTCGGGGCCAAGTCCGCACGGCGGCGAACAGCAGGAAGGCTCCGAAGAGGCCGCCCAGGAATCGCTGGGGCAGCCACAGCGCCAGCGCGGCGCCGACGAGCGCCGCCGGCGCACCGGCGATGCCAATCCACGAGGCCGCGCGCAGGTCGACGTTTCCGCTTCTGTGGTGGGTCAGCGCGCCGATGGCAGCGGTGGGGAGGATGGCCAGGAGCGATGTGCCCTGCGCGATCCGCTGGCCGATCCCGAACCCGAGCCCGAGAAGTGGAACGATCAAGATTCCGCCACCCACGCCGGTAAGACCGCTCGCCACCCCGATGAGCACGCCGCCCGCTGTGATCAGCCCGTAGTCCAGGGGCGACAACCGCAGGACGGTGGTTCCGACCAGGTGCGGCGCCACCCCGATCACCGCGTCGTAGAGCTCTTTCGAGCCCACCGCCACCAAAAGGATCGCCATGATCACCTTGAGCGTCCGGTCCGAAAGCCGGCTGGCCAGCAGGGCCCCCAGGAAGGCACCCGCCGAGCTGCCCGCCGCGAGGAAGAGCGCCACGGTCACGTCCACCTCCGGAGTGCCTCGTGCGAAGTAATAGGCTGCCGCCCCGACGAGCGAGATGGGCAGGATCGCCGCAAGCGAAGTTCCGATCGCCTGATGCTGGCCACGTCGCGTCCACCAGACCTGCAGCGGCACCATGAAAAAGCCGCCGCCGACTCCAAGCAGGCCGCTCGCTACGCCCGCGATGCCACCAATCGCGGCATCAATCCGGCGGTCACGAGGGTTCGAAGATTTCTGCGTGAAGATCAGCGACCTACCATAGTCGACGCGATGACCGAATCGCCGCCGCTTCCACTTGCCTCCGTCCGTGTACTCGACTTCACTCACGCACTGGCGGGCCCCTACTGCACCATGCTCCTGGGCGATCTCGGCGCGGATGTCATCAAGGTGGAGCCTCCATCGGGTGACCACTCGCGTCAGTGGGGCCCTCCATTCATCAATGGGGAGTCTTCGTACTTCCTGTCCGTGAACCGCAACAAGCGCAGCGTGGTCCTGGACCTGAAGAGCAAGGGCGGGGCAGCGGACGCGGAGGCGCTGGCGATGATGAGCGACGTGGTCGTCGAGAACTTCAAGCCCGGCGCCATGGAGCGCCTGGGCCTTGGCGCAAAAAAGCTGCAAGGTTTGAAGGCTCAGCTCGTCTATACATCGATCAGCGGCTTCGGCCAGAACCAGCCGACGCTTGCCGGCTACGACCAGATCGCCCAGGGCACGTCGGGGATGATGAGCGTCAATGCGACCCCGGACGGCCCGCCGACGAAAGTCGGCATACCGATCGGGGACATTGCCGCCGGGATGTTTGCTGCCCAGGCCATCCTGGCCGCGCTCATCGAGCGAGCCACAACGGCCAAGGGGCGCTACATCGACGTGGCCCTCAACGACTCGCTCATGGCGCTTTTCACCTATCAGGCGGGTCGGTACTTCGCCACAGGAAAGGCCCCAGGTCAAGAGGGAAACCACCACGCCACGATTGCCCCCTACGGCACGTTCGCGGTCGGCGACGGCTTCATCAACCTCGCGGTCGCGACCGATGCTCAGTTCGTCCGATTCTCCGAGGCGATCCGCGCACCGGAGCTGGCGCACGATCCGAGGTTCGCCACCAACGCGCTGCGGCAGGCGGCGCGACCAGAGCTCATCCGGGCGATCGAAGGCCACCTCCGGAAAGGCACCCGCGAAGAGTGGTTGGCGCGCTTCGAGCAGTTTGGGATTCCGGCCGGATCGATACTTGATATGGAAGAGGCCTTCGCCAGCGCGGTTGCAACCGAGCGGGGCATGCGGGTCGAGATCGAGCACCCGAAGGCCGGGCTGATCAGCCAGGTGGGGACGCCGTGGAAGATCGATGGCCGATCCAGCCCGATCCGGCTGCCGCCACCATGGCTGGGACAGCACACCGACGAGGTGCTGGACGAGCTGCTCGGAGCGGATGCGGGAAGTGCGCGTTTTTGACGAGCCAACGCCGTGACC
>Ga0209701_10000736_pt1 | contig 20065 bp, 14 predicted proteins | sample CZO8metaG_4_FD_188356 | JGI IMG/M metagenome (GOLD analysis project Ga0209701, IMG submission 188356) | Vadose zone soil microbial communities from the Eel River Critical Zone Observatory, Northern California, USA - CZOApr15con2H3.8 metaG... | ecosystem: Environmental > Terrestrial > Soil >... | reverse complement strand
CGCTAATGGGGATCCTACTCTCCCGCCAGGAACGACGCGCACTCCCTCGTTCGTACTTGGATCGAAGGGTGCTGATCCGGCGCTGGCAAAACGGCGCAAAGCATACGAGCGCGCGACAGTATTTAGCGAAGCGCAACTCTCAGAGATCGCCGAGGAAAGCGGTGGCCAGATTTGGCTCCCTGAGTCGACCAACGATCTGCTAAGCGAGGCTGAAAGCATCGCCCGCGACATAGGATCGCAGTACGTCGTTACCTATCGTCCAACTCGTTCGCTCGCCGCGGCGAAACCTGGCGAATATAGAAAAGTAGAAGTTGCTTCGCGGCGCGTGGGTTTGTATTTGCGAAGCCGGCGAGGCTACATCGTGCCTAATCCTCAATGATGAACACCCAGAGTCTAAATCGCTTAGGTGGGTTGAGCTTAGAACACACACTATTTTCAATCGTCCTATTGGTTTCTCTTTTATCGGCGGCCAATACGTATGCTCAGGACAGGCCGCAGCTTAAGCCAAAACCTTCGCCGACTCCGAAGGTCGAGCCTAAATCCGAAGATCAAGAGCCCGTGCGAGTTTTCACCGAAGAAGTTCGTCTGCCGGTCTCGGCGATGGATCAGTACGGCCATTACGATCCGACGCTCGAAATCGATGACGTCCTGGTGTTGGAAGACGGCGAGCCGCAAAAAATTCGTAGTGTGCGTCACATCCCGGCGAACGTTTTGTTTATCCTCGATACGGGTGGCGACGGAAACGGTCTCAGCGGGTTGTCGAAAAAAACGAGCACGACGCGAGCCGTCGCTTTGAAGGTAATCTCGCGCCTGCCCGAAGGCGATCGGATCGGCGTGATGCAGTCTTCCAATCAAGCCGAGCTGCTGCAATCGTGGACCGATGACGTGGACGAGGTCACCCGCACGCTGACGTGGAAAATGTTCGCGGGTAAGCGCTCGAGACTATTTGAGACGATGACTAGAGCGGCGCAATTGCTGTCCGATCAGCCCGAAGGCAGTCGTCACGTAATCCTCGTAACCGACGGAGTCGAAACACCCGGCGGCAAAGTTTCACTGGATGACGCGCTGAAACAATTGCTCGGGGTGCGGGCCACCGTGCACGTGATCAGCTATACCGCGTTCGTGCGGCAGAAAACCGATCAGCACAAACCTAAGATCGTAACGAAGGACAATCCCATCGCCGGCGATCCGGTGATTACGAATGATCCCACTTTGCCGCCAGGTGTGAATCGCGGCGGCCCGACCTTTGGCGTCGGCATAACTTTCGATCCGGCGATGCGAAGAGTGCGGAAAGCCTACGAAGCAGAAACCAGGAAAAGCGAGAAGTGGCTGGCGACGCTGGCGGACGAAACCGGAGGCCGGATCTTTCTGCCGAAGTCAACGGATGAAATGATTGATGAAGGCGAAGAAGTCGCGCGCGAGATCGGCGCGGAATATGTCGTTACCTATCGGCCCACCCGTCCACTGGCTGAAGCGAAGCCGGGCGAGTATCGCAAGGTTGAGGTCGCGTCGCGGCGGGTCGGGTTGCACCTGCGCAGCCGTCGCGGTTACATCGTGCCTAATTCTCAATAAAGGTTCAGAGCTCAAACTTCAGTTTGCCGCCTAAAGGCTGAACTCCAAATCTCTGCTTAACTCACCGGGGCATTCAACTGAGATTCAATGGTCGCAGCGACCGGCTGCCAATCAGAGTCGTGAGGTTTTCGCATCAGCGAGCGGCGGCGCAGTTCGTCCCAATCTTCCTGCGGGACCCGGTGAAACGCTTCGACGACTTTAGGATCGAATTGCCGCCCGGCCCATTCATCCAGTTCCGACGCCGCGGCTTCATACGGCCGGCCCTTTCGGTATACGCGGTCGCTGGTGATGGCGTCAAACGCGTCGGCCACGGAAAAGATGCGCGCGCAGATGTCGATGTCTTCGGCTTTCAATCCGAGCGGATAACCCGAGCCGTCCCACTTCTCGTGATGTTGCGCGACAACTTTAGCCGCCCCTTTCAAGAATTCTATGCCGCGCAAAATCTGTTGCCCATGCAGCGGATGCTCGCGCATGCGTACCCATTCTTCGTCGGTTAATTTCGCCGGCTTGCGCAGGATCGCGTCGGGCACGCCAATCTTGCCAATGTCGTGCAACAACGAGCCGAACTCCAGCGCTTTCATGTTAGGTGTGTTCAACCCGTACTCGCGCCCGAGACGCAAACTGAAGGTGACCACGCGCTCAGAGTGACCGTGCGTTTCGGCGTCACGCGTCTCGAGCGCCGCAGTCAGCGCTTGCAAGGTTGTGCGATAAGCCCGCTCGAGCGAATCCAGCGCTTGATCCAATTCTGCGGTACGTTGCTCGACCAGTTCTTCCAGACGAGTTTCATAACGCTTCTTTGCGACGACCAGTTCGTGATATTCAAGCGCGCGCACGACGGCAGCTTCCGCCTGGCGCAGATCGAAGGGCTTCATCAAATAATCAAAGGCCCCCAGCCGCAGCGCATTAATAGCGCTTTCGATCGTCTGCATGCCACTGATCATTACGATCACGGTGTCAGGCGAAACGGTCTTGACGTGCGGAATCATTTCCAGTCCGCTCATTCCGCTCATCGTGATGTCGCTGATCACCAGGTCGAAGACGTGGTTGCGAAGTTGGGCCAGAGCTTCTTCAGCCGACGACGCCTCGGCGCACTCATATGCGCCGCACAAAAGATCGTGGAGCACACCACGTACTTCGATTTCGTCATCGACGATTAGCAGGCGGGGCTTGGCAGGGCTGTCAGTCATGAGTTCGTTGAATTGAATTGTAGCTAAGACAATTTGGGAATCGCGTTTGGGGCAGCACGCAGCTTTGTGCTGAGGGTTCGCGGCCGGCCTTCTGGCCAGCCCGAGGATTGTATAACAGCAGCTCGTTAATGGCAAACGTTCTTTTACCGCACTCTGAGCCCAGATTTTACGGCCTCTCTAGCGTTTGCCAGGGACTGGATACTGGGAAGAAATCGGCGTTCGCCGGTTGACGATTGGAAGGTCTGCCCCTAATATGGCGTGACCAACTTTCCCGATCCATGTCTGCCGGAGTGGCGAAATTGGTATACGCACCAGACTCAAAATCTGGCGAGGTCACACTCATGAGAGTTCGAGTCTCTCCTCCGGCACCAGCTTTTTCTCCGGAAACATTTTGACCGCTTACCTTCGTCGCTGCTATCGTGGGCCTGGTGGCGACGCAAGCAACTGCGCGGGCAACGGAACGTCAGACTCGCGATGTCGATTCGCGATCTCTACCATTGACCCCTCCGCTGAAATGGGCCGGCGGCAAGCGCTGGCTGCTCCCGGATATTCAACCGATCTGGCGCGCAAATCAGAATCGTCGTTACGTTGAGCCGTTCTGCGGCGGTTTGGCCGTTGCGCTTGGATTGCAACCTGAGCGAGCTTTGCTGAATGACATCAATCCGCATCTGATTAATTTCTACCGGCAAGTGAGCCGTGGGCTGTCGCTGGCTATCGATGCTCGCTACAAACGAAAGCTTTTCTACGCGCATCGCGCGCGCTTCAACCAACTGATCAAGAATGGTTCGGCTCGGACGAAGGAAGCGGCGCAGCTCTTTTATTATCTGAACCGCACTTGTTTCAACGGTCTGTGCCGCTTCAATCGCGACGGCCAATTCAACGTGCCGTTCGGCCAATACAAAAAGATTAATTACGCAACTGACTTTCACGTCTACCAGGACTTGTTTCGGCGCTGGAAATTTGCGAACCAGGATCTCGCTCGGCTTTCGATCGAGCCGGACGATTTCATTTATGCCGATCCGCCATACGATGTTGAGTTCACGACCTACAGCGCCGGTGGATTTTCCTGGGAGGATCAAGTGCGGACAGCCGAGTTGCTGGCGAAACATCGCGGACCAGTGCTGCTGTCGAATCAGGCAACGAAGCGCATCGTCGATCTGTACACCAGACTGGGGTTTGATTTGCGGTTCTTCGCGGCGCCGCGACGAATCAGTTGCAACGGCAACCGCGCCGCTGCGCGTGAGGTGCTAGCCAGCCGCAACCTGTAATTAGCCGGACGAAAACTTGAGGGCTGGGTGATCTCAAAACAGATCGCCCAGCCCACTTTGCTGACTTCATTGAAAACGATCGCTACGGAACGTTCACATCTCCGGCCGGACTGCTCGGCGGTGCGTCGGGATCCGCGACCGCCTGGCCTGCGGGAGAAATGCCGTGCGACTTGATTTCATGCTCCAGCGATCCCGGATGTGTAGGCGGCGGTATTTTCCCGGACTTGGCCCTTGAATGGCCGCCGAAAGCAACCGCGACGCCGATAACGATTCCGAGTACCGCAAAAGCCACGGTATACATCATCTGAGATGGCGACTCGGCCATGAACATGTAGGCCGCGACTCCTGCTACGATTCCATCCAACAGCCCGAGCAGCACGGCCAGCGCGCCCGGTGAGCCAAGATCCCCCGTAGACATTACGCTGCGATACCGGCCATAGCCGAAGTAGATATTGAAACCGATTACCAGCCAGATAATCAGCCGGTACCAATTCTCCGCCGGCAGCGAAAACATCAACAGCAGACACGTGAGGATTCCAAGGATCGGAATCAGCGGCACCAGCGGCGCGCGGAATGGACGGTTCGCGTCGGGATTTGTCTTGCGCATGACCAATACGGCGCCGCAGACAATCACGAAGGCGAACAGAGTGCCGATACTCGTCATCTCCGCCAGAATACTCAGCGGAATGAATCCCGCCATTGACGCAACGAAGAGACCCGTCAGGATCGTTGACTTCCAGGGCGTGCGAAACTTCGGATGGATGGCGCCAAAAAAGCTGTTCGGCACCAATCCGTCGCGACCCAGGGCCAGCATCACGCGCGGCTGGCTGAGCATCATTACCAGCAGCACCGACGTAATGCCTGTCATCGCACCGAAAGCTACGAGATACTGCATCCACGTCAAACCGGCTCTACGAAACGCATCAACGACGGGCGCGTCGATATTAATGTCCTTGGAAGGAACCATTCCCGTCAGCACTCCCGCGACCAGGATGTAGAGAATGGTGCAAATGATCAGCGAGGCGATGATGCCGATGGGCACATCTTTCGCGGGTTGGCGTGCTTCTTCCGAGTGAACTGAGACTGAATCAAATCCGATGTAAGCGAAAAAGATGATGGCCGCGCCGGCAAACATGCCCAGAGGTTCACCGCCCTTTGCGGTCTGCCCTAAGATGGTGTGACCGAAAAAGCTGACGCCGGTGTAGCCAAACGGCGCGAACGGATGCCAGTTAGCGGTGTGAATAAAGAAGACGCCGATGCCGATCACCATCAGCACGATGATCAGTTTGACGGCGACCATCAGCGCGTTGAAGGAAGCACTCTCTTTGATACCTTTCACCAGAATCACGGTGAGAATGAAAGTTATCAGCACTGCGGACAGATCGAAATACGATCCAGTGGCGACGAATCCCGTGTGTGGGCACTTCGCTCCGACACTGACACAGTAATTGATCGGGGCTGTCTGGAAGTGGGCAGGCAAATGCGCGGGTATCCACGAAAGGCCCTCGTGAAATATGGGAATGAATTCCTGAAAGTGCGCCGACCAGCCGTGCGCGACCGTTGCCGACCCGACCGCGTATTCGAGGATCAAGTCCCAGCCGATAATCCAGGCGAAGAGTTCACCGAGGGTCGCGTACGCGTAGGTGTAAGCCGAACCCGCGACCGGCACCATCGAAGCAAACTCTGCGTAACAGAGCGCGGCGAACACACAAGCGAGTCCCGCCATCACGAACGAAAGCATCAGCGCGGGGCCGGTGCGATCGTGCGCGGCTACACCCGTCAGGATGAAAATGCCCGTGCCGATGATTGCGCCGACACCGAGGGCCGTCAGTTGTACTGGCCCAAGGATGCGGCGCAGACGATTCTCGCCCTTCATCTCTTCGAGCAAAAGGCTGAGGGGTTTTGTCCTAAACAGTTGACTTGCCATTAGTGACCTCCGCTTCGATCTTAGACAACTATGAACGCGGAACGCTGAATGATGAATAATCTATTCGTCTTGGGCTTCGGCCTCGGAAATCGATCCCTGCTCGGGCATAGGAACTCCAACTTTTCGCCAGATGAAATACACCGGGATTCCTATGGCGACGATCGCGAGCCCAGGCCAGGTCTGCGCCGGTTGATAGACAAACAGGACGATTGTGATCACGGCCGCGCCGACAATGTAGAGCACCGGAATGATCGGATAGCCGAAAGCCTTGTATGGCCGCTCGGCGTCAGGCCGCCTTTGTCTGAGCACGATGATTCCGAGAATCGTAAGAATGTAAAAGATCAGCGCCGCCGAGATCACGTAGGTAAGCAAATCGTTGTAGAGTGATCCGAAGGTTCCGTCCGCGTTAATAGTGCGCGGCAGGACCAGCGCCGCCGCCCAAATTCCCTGCACGATCAATCCCCACGCCGGCACGTGTTTGTGATTCAACTGGCCTGACGATTTGAAAAACAGACCGTCGCGGGCCATCGCGTAATACGCGCGCGCGCCCGCCAGAATTAATCCGTTGTTGCAGCCGAAGGTCGAGATCATGATCGCGACCGCCATGATGGCGGCGCCGCGTCCGGGAAAGATCACGTTCATCGTCGCCGAAGCGACGCGATCCGCAGGCACCGTCTTGATAGCTTCAACGGGCAGGGTCACGAGATAAGCGACGTTCGCGAGCAGATATAACGAGATCACCAGAATGGTGCCAAACGCGAGCGAGAGCGGAATGTTTCGCTTCGGATTCTTGACTTCACCGGCGGTGAACGTGATGTTGTTCCACGCGTCAGCAGAGAAGAGCGAATTTGTTTGGGCCACGCAAATGCCCACGAACAAGCCAAAAGGAGCGGCCGCCGTCAGACCACGACCCACCTCCTGCAACTTGCCGCTCACGTGCCAGAGATTGCCGAAGTTCAAATGAACCGCGTTCGCATTCCAACCCAGGAACACGCCCAACAGAATTAGCGCGATGAGACTTCCGGTTTTCGTAATCGTGAAAACATTCTGTACCAGCTTGCCCAGTTTCAATCCGCGCGTGTTCATGAAGGTGAGCAGGATAATCATGAGCACGCCGACGAGCTGGGCCGTGGAAAGCGAAATCGCGTAACCAGAGGTGATTCGAATCGGCGCAACGATGTAGTTGTCTATCGAGATTCTTGGCCACAGCACACCCAGGAATTTTGCGAATCCGACCGAGACCGCCGCCACGGTTCCGGTCTGAATAACGAGAAAGAGGGTCCAGCCGTAGAGGAATCCCCACAGCGGCGAAAAGGCTTCGCGGAGATAAACATACTGCCCGCCGGCCTTCGGCATCATCGCGGCGAGTTCGCCATACGACAGGGCGGCCATCACGGTGAGCAAACCCGTCACCAGCCAAACGACCAGCAACCAACCCGGGGCGCCGACTTCTCTGGCAATGTCCGCGGAGACAATAAAAATGCCGGACCCGATCATCGAGCCGGCCACAATCATGGTCGAATCAAGCAGACCCAGCCCGCGAATAAACCCGGTGCTTTTGTTTCGAGCGCTAGCGGCTGCTTCGGCCATTCGTTCCTCCAGCAATCGTGCTACGGATTCCGCGATACTGCTTTGCTTGCTCGGGACTGCTTCAGGGAGAGACTTGCGACGCGAGCCGCAATTATTACTGAATTCGCCCGCCCTGTCGAGAGTTTTTCGGCCTGGCAAGCGCGACGCAGTCACTTGCTCTGCCCAGGGAGTGGACTGGCGCGCGCTATCCGGGTCAGGTGGCTGAGGCTAACACAAGTTCTTCTCGTGGACAGCCGCGTGGAGTGATCTCCGCGCGCAGAGTCTAATCCAAGTCAGGATGAAAAGAATCTTTCAATTCACAATCGTCGCCGTTGCCGCGGTCCTGCTGCTGCCCGGCTGTCGCGCCAGAATACAGTCACCGACGGTTGCCGCAACGCCCGCGGCGACACCAGCAGCGAGTGCGTCTCCGACACCGTTGGCCGAAGCGATTCCGCCAAAGGAGCAAGAGCCGGCTCTCTTGCCCGGTCCCAACGCGGTGCCAGGAGACACGCGCATCGTCGTCAACATCCCCGCCTTTCGCCTGGACGTTTTTCACAACGGCACGCTGACCAATTCGTACCGGATCGGCATCGGCTATCCGCAATTTCCACTGCCGACGGGTTTGCGCAAAGCTCAGCTGATTATCTTTAATCCGACGTGGACGCCGCCCGATTCGCCCTGGGTGGACTCAATGAATGTCACGCCCGGAGAAACTATCCGCGCCGGTAGCAAACTCAATCCGCTCGGCCCGGTTAAGGTCCCCCTCGGCGAGGCGACGCTAATCCACGGTGGAAAGCCGCTCTCAAAGATCGGCACGTTCGCGTCGCACGGCTGCGTGGGAATGACTAACGCGGAGGTGAAAGACTTCGCAAAGGTTTTGGTTCAGGCTTCGGACACGGACTTGTCCGCCGAAACCATGTCGGCGTATCTGGATAAGAGAACCAGAACCCGAGTCGTAAACCTGAATAAGCTAATTCCCATCGAACTCCGTTATGAAACGATCGTGGTTGAGGACGGCGTGCTGCATATCTATCGCGACGTCTACGGCCAGAACACAAATACCGAGGAAAATCTGCGCGAAGTGTTCAAGGCCAACGGAGTCGACGGGAACCATCTAACGGAAGACGAACGAGCACAGGTGCGCGAAGCGCTGAACGCGATGTCGCCGCGGCCGAAGAAACGATCTGCTGCCAAACCGGTCATCACCTCACCTGCGGATTCCGCGAACGCGATGGCCGCTGCGACTGAAAGAAAAGCCGAGGCCGAGCGTCAGAAGAAACTGCGCAGCCAGAAAGAGATCGTGATTGAGAGTGCCGCGCTGAGTGGGAAGGGCTATCCAGCGCCGGTGAATCTGGATGCGGGCACGGGCACAGTGGTCAGTGCTTTGCTGTCACCAGCGACTAACAAACCCTGACCGGTGATGGACTAATCGATCGACGGTTTCATCTCGCCGACATATTGATCGAGTTTCGCGATGCTGTTCAGCACGACTCTGATCGACGCTTCGGGAAAGCCTGACTCGAGCGTGAAGTTATAGCCGGCGAAAATATCAAAGGTGTCGTCCGCGCCCCAATAAAGAAAATTCTTGTCGCTGAACCGGAGCATTTGCCGCATCAGCGCGGTGCTATTTGAAACCTTGTCGACGTTGAGATAAGCACCCTTGTAATGCGGATAAATGCGGAAATGAATGGTGTCCTGGCCGCTGACCGAGATCACGATTTCAAAGCTGTCAGCATTCGTGAGACTCGTACTCATGATCCCGACAAAGTTGTAGGGGTTCTTGTCGCTCTGCTTGAAAGCGACGTTGATCTTCGGTCCTGTGGTATCGAGCAACGCGCGCATCTTTTCTCTGGTCGCGTCGCGCGATGCCGTCTCCTGTGACGTGGGCGCTGTCGTGGCCGTCGATTGCGTTTGATGCGCCGGTTGGGCGACTGCGGCGACGCTGACCGCGAGCAGGAAAACTAACGTCGCCGGGACTGTAATGCGTTTCATTTTAATAGCCTCCGATTAGAAGAAGATTGGGTAGCGAAATAGTTTATGGCGCGGCAACCGCAGCCTCGCATGAATCCAGCACCGGCGCTTCGATGGTTGGCTTTCCGGCTTCGCCAAAGTACTGGCGGCCGGCGCCGATCGTTGCGAAGTATTCGGAAATGCGATCGAGAATCTCTGCCACCGAGTGCGAGTGATAGATCGCCGTGCGGAACAACGCGCCACCCTGCAGTCCGCGGGTGAACTGTCCGGCCAGTTGTTTCATGCGACCGATAGCGGCCAGCTCCGGCATGTCCTGGCGCAGCATGTCAAAGTATTCAAGCAGCACCGCGCGTTTGTCATCAAGCGTGGGAAGAAAAATGTCGCGACCGGCAATCGTGTCTTGAATTTGGCGAAAGATCCACGGGTTGGCCATCGCGCCGCGGCCAATCAAGACTCCATCGCAGCCGCTCTCGCGAAAGCGTCCGAGCGCCTGTTCAATCGTTGCCACATCGCCGCTGCCAGAGACCGGCACGCTTACGTTTTCTTTGATCGCGCGCACCAGATCCCAATTCGCCAGGCCGCGATAGCCTTGCTCTTTCGTGCGGCCATGCAGGGCGATGTGCTCAACGCCGCAGGCTTCGGCCAGCTTCGCAGTCTCCACTGCATTGATCGTGCTGTCCGAGTATCCGGCGCGAATTTTGATCGTCAGCGGAATCGTGATCGCTTTCTTGATTTCTTTCAGAATCGTCTCCAGTCGCGGCAAATCGCGCAGCAGCCCCGAGCCACCGCCGTGCTTCACGACTTTTGGCGCGGGACAGCCGCAGTTCACGTCCAGGATATCTGCGCCGACTTCTTCGGCCATCTCGGCGGCCAGGCGCATGCGCTCAGGCTGTGCGCCGAAGACTTGCACCGCAAACGGGCGCTCATCCTCGTAGAAACGCATCTGACGTTTCGATTTTGGATTATTGCGCGTCAGGCCTTCGACCGAGATGAATTCGGAAACAGTAAGGCCAATGCCGCCGCGACGCTTCAGCAACCGCCGGAACGAAACGTCAGTCACACCCGCCATCGGTGACAGGATCAGCGGCGGGTTGATTTCGATGTCGCGAATCTTGAATGACTTGATGTCGCCCACAATAAAAGCCTCAGAGGATTCTACCTCATGAGGCTTTTATCTGGCATGCTGGAGCAGCAGCTGGAATTTCTACCAATTCACTACCAGCTTTTCGGCGTCTTCCCATGCCGGCCCATCGAGCCTCAGCGACGCTCGCTGCAGCTTCTCCGGCTCAGCCAGCAAACGCCCAGCGCCCAACGCCACGGTGGTCAACGGATCCTCAGGCACGGTTACCGCCAGTTTCAAATCATTTCGTAGACGATCGGCCATTCCGCCGAGGAGCGCGCCCCCGCCCGTCAGAATCACGCCGGAATAGTAGATGTCGGCGGTAACTTCCGGTTTCGAATCTTCGATCACACGGCGCACCGTCGAAATTATCTCTGAGATGACCGGTTCAAGCGCCCCGCGCACTTCGTCCGCGCCGATAGTAACCGGCAAAGCACACCCATTCGCGAGCTGCTTACCGACAATCTCAATCTGTTTATCGTCATCCGATTCGATGTTCGATGCTGAGCCGAGCTCTCTTTTCACCCGTTCAGCCGTCCGTTCGCCGGTCTGGATTGCATAGCGCAGGCGCAGGTAATCACTGATCGCCTCATCCATCGCATTGCCGGCCGCGAGCACGCTGACGGAACTTATGACACCGCCGGAGGCCAGAATGGCGACGTTGGTTGTGCCGCCGCCGATGTCGACCACCAAACGAGCCCGTTCGTCTTCAAAGTCGACGCCAGCCCCCAGCGCAGCGGCTAAGCCTTCATCGACCAAGTCCGCGCGACCCGCTTTGGCGTCGCGGGCTGCATCCTTGACCGAATGTCTTTCGAGCGGCGTGGACGATCCCGGCACGCCAATCACCAGATGGCTCCGCTTCGGATGATCGTTGTGCTGCACGCGGCTAATCACTGCCCGCAAGAATTGTTGAGAGATTTCAAAGTTATCTATGGTGCCCCGACGAATCGGCCGGTGAACTTCGGTATCGTTGGGCTCGCGGCCGAGCAGCTTCAGCGCTGCTGACCCCACGGAGAGAACTTCGCCGCTGTGTTTGTGTAACGCCAGTACCGAGGGCTCATTCAAAACAACTCCTTCGGTTGGCGCGTACACGATTGTATTCACGGTACCCAGATCGATCGCCAGATCCTCGGCGAAAAAACCACTCAGAATATTCATAATCCTTACCTCAAAGTGACTCCCTTGAATCGAATTTTATGAGGGTTCACAGCAACCAATATGCCAGTGTCTGGCAAAACGATGCCGGGGAATGAAGATTTGGTATTCCTAAGGTTTGAGAGAGCGGGGCCGCGAGTCGGATTGCCTAAGCAGGAATAAATTGGCGGGCGCGACTGACCGAAAACCGGACGATCCAGGGACTGATTTACACGATCTGAGGCGTCAAAGATCCGAGATACAGAGCGAACCAACCGGATTGAGACCGATGCTCTAGTTATGAATCACGGTTCGATTATGACGGGCGTGGCGACACTAACGGCATTGAACAGCTCGCGGATGTCTTCATTCTCCAACGCCACACAGCCCCATGTCCAATCGCTCTGCGCGCCGTTGCCGTGAATGTAGATGTCGCCGCCCAGGTGCGTGTTTTGCGGCGGCGCCTTTTTCGCCCTCAGCGCGCGCGTGATCGCTTCGTACTGGGCGCGCGTGATTAAGCCATCGCGCAAACCTCTCTCAGCATGTGCCGTGTTCGGATAACTCAGGCCGAGCGAAAGATAGAAAGCACTCCTTTCATTTTTTGTGAAGATGTAGAACTCGCCTTCCGGCGTGCGCCGATCGCCGGCGCGCACTTTGTCGCCGACAGGACTCAGGCCCAATCCGATCCGGTAAGTGCGCGCCAGCTTGCCCCCGGAAAACAGCAGCAACTGTCGCTGGCTTTTTTTCACCACGATTTTCGGATCGTAGAGCGGCAGCTTCAGTGGCGCGCGGGTGACGGCAGATGGTTCGAAGGCGCGCTCTTGATTAGCCGCGCGCGGTTCCTGCCGTGGTGCTGATTTTGTTAGACAAGCCGCCGACCAACAGAGGAGCGACGCAAGCGTCAGGCACGCGGTGAAAAACTGCTGCCGCGCCACAGGGCGACGCGGGCACAGCCATTTGTCGATGAGCGGATTGAGTCGCACCTGTTAGCCTGCTGGGTGCGGAGAGACTGAGTTAATGTGGTTGTTCAGGGCTTGGGAAAGATCCCCAAAATCTTGCTCTTTTTCTTTTCCGGTTTGCCGGTAGAGCCGTCGCCGGTTCTCTCGACGAGGAAGTTCTGCTTGACCTTTAACAGGGGCTGCACCGATTCGTTGTAGTCTTTGGAAACTTTGATGAACGCATCGTCGCGCAGGGTCTGCAAGTAATCTTCATGGGCTTTCGGCGAACGTTCGGCGGCCATCGCGAGGCGCACACTGTTTTCGTTGAAGGTCGGAGTGTTGCTGCCCGCGGTGCGTACATCAACGCGCAGAATCTGATAACCCTCGTCGGATTTCAGCGGATCGCTGATGCCGCCGGCCTTTACATTTTTGATTGCCGCCGCGATATCCGCGCGCAGATCGGAAACCTGGAACAGGCCTACCTTGCAGGGCTTCTTCCCATTGGTCGCCGGCCGCTCTGTATAAGCCGCCGCCAGAGTGCAGAAGTCCCCGCCCTTCCGCGCCTGGTCCGCCAGCTGAGCAGCCCGCGCTTTCACATCTGTCTCGGGCTTGCCGGCGAGACTCAGGAATATCTCCGAGAGTTCGACGCTCTCAGGCTTGAGAAACTTATCCTTGTGCAAGTCGAAATACTTGTGCAGCTCGTCCGAGCTAAAGCCATAGAACAGCTTCGAATCGACCTCACCCTCGAACACCGCCTGCTTCATGATTTCCGTGCGGAGGGTGCGACGCACGTCCTCGCAACTCAATCCTGCCTGCGTCATCGCTTCGCACAGCTTGTCCATGCTGGTGATGTTGTTCTCCTTGGCAGTCTCCAGCATGCGCTTGTTGACTTCGGCTTCTACCTTTTCAGTGAGGTCAAGCTCTTTGCCTTTTTGCAGTAGCAACTGTTCACTGATCAAAATGGAGATCAGCTCGGCCTTGTGGGACTGGACTTCGGCGTTGGCCTGCTGCTCAGTCATTCCGTTCTGCTTCAGCGTATCGACGCGCTCTTTCATCTCACGCTTCAATTGCGAAAGCGTGACGACGCCGTCGTTGACCTGCGCGATCACTTCGTCAACGACGACCGGCTCGCCTTCCTGCGCGCGCGCGAGCGCCGGTGAGATGACGAAAGCCGCAAGCAAAAACAGCATGGAAATAGTTAGTTTGAATTTCACAGTTTAGTTACCTCGTAATAATAAGAACTCCCGAGGAGCGCAATGCTATAGCTCGAAGCCTTTCGACGATTGCTTTAGCTCCTTACAGGAGCGGCATATCTTTGCTCTATCGGGAGCTGGAATAAGATTAGCGAAAGACGCGCCATAAACATCTCGCACCCACGGTGCTGGTTTTGACGGTCATTCTAACCGTCAGCCCTGATTTGCAGCAACACGCGGCGAGCCACCTCCAGCGCATGATCCTTCTCTTCTTCATCAAGCTCAAGCCGCAAAACCCCGCTGGGGGTGAAACTTGCTCCCGATCGGCGCTGCACCAGCTCCATCAACTTTTCCGGCGCCACGCGAGCTTTTTCGGCCATCTTTACGGCCATTCCATCACGGGTTCGATCGATCGAAATGATGCCAAGCTCCTCGGCCGTTTGCCGCAGCCGCGCATAAGCAAATAGATTCTCGACCGGTTCGGGAATGCGGCCATAGCGGTCTTCGGTCTCGGCGCGAATCGCCGCGAGCGCTTCGTCGTCGCGCGCCGACGAAACCCGTTTGTAAGTGCGCAGGCGTTGGCCCATGTCAGCAATGTAGCTTTCCGGAATCGCGACATTGACGCCGAGATTGATCGAAACCGTCGTCTCGTCTTCGACCTGCTCACCGCGCAACTCCGCAACGGTGCGCTCGAGCATCTGCGTGTAAAGATCAAAACCGAGCGCGTCCATGTGGCCCGACTGTTGGCCGCCGAGAAGATTTCCCGCACCGCGCAACTCCAAATCCAGAGCGGCAATCCTGAAACCAGCGCCGAGATCAGAGAACTCACGGATCGCCGCCAGCCGCCGGCGCGCGATTGGTGACAACTCCTGCTCTGCCGGAATCAGCAGGTAAGCATAAGCTCGTCGATTCGACCGGCCCACGCGTCCGCGCAATTGATAAAGCTGAGAAAGACCGTAATTGTCGGCGCGATTTATGATGATGGTGTTGGCGCGGGGGATGTCTATTCCATTCTCGATGATCGTGGTGGCGACCAGCACGTCGTACTTGTACGCAATGAAATCAAGCATCACGCGCTCCATCTCTTTTTCGTTCATCTGGCCGTGACCGACGGCCATGCGGCACGACGGCACCAGACGCTTGACCAGCGCCGCAATCGTTTCGATCGATTCGACGCGATTGTGAATGAAAAAAACCTGACCGCCGCGTGACAGCTCAAGTTCGATCGCTGATTTGATAACCGAATCGGACGACTGCACGACTTGAGTTTGAATCGCCAGACGATCACTGGGCGGCGTTTCAATCAAAGACATGTCGCGCAATCCGCTCAAAGACATGTTCAGCGTGCGCGGAATCGGCGTCGCCGAAAGTGTCAGCACGTCCACGCGCTTCTTCAATTGCTTCAGACGCTCTTTGTGGGCGACGCCAAAACGTTGTTCTTCATCGACGACCACCAATCCGAGGTCGCGAAAGCCGACGTCCTTCGAAAGCATTCGATGCGTGCCGATCACTACGTCGACCTCACCGCCTTCGACGCGTTTGACTACTTCCTTTTGTTCTTTCGCCGAACGAAAGCGCGACAGCAATTCAATCTTCACCGGAAAGGGCGCGAAGCGCTGGCGAAAAGTATCGAAGTGCTGATAGGCGAGCACCGTCGTCGGCGTCAGGATGGCGGCTTGCTTGCCGTCCATCACGGCCTTGAACGCGGCGCGCATCGCGACTTCCGTCTTGCCGTAACCGACGTCGCCGCACAGCAGGCGATCCATCGGCGTCGCGGTTTCCATATCGTGCTTCACATCTTCGATCGCAGTTTCCTGATCGGGCGTTAGCGAGTATTCAAATCCCTCTTCGAACTCGCGCTGCCAGGGCGCGTCGGGCGGAAACGCGTGGCCGGGAACCAGCTTGCGCTCAGCATAAAGCCGCAACAACTCGTCAGCCATGTCGCGCATTGCGCGCTTGGCCTTCGCTTTCGTTTTTAGCCAGCCAATCCCGCCCAGCCGTTCGAGCGTCGGCTGATGTCCTTCCGCGCTGGAATAACGCTGCACGAGATCGAGGCGCTCGACGGGAACGTAAAGCTTTGCTTCCTCGGCATAGTAAAGCAGCATGAACTCGCCGCGCGTCGCGGCCGGTTCCGGAAGCCCGCGCGTTATCATCGGGTCGGTTGGCCCGAGATCGAGCGTGACCAATCCGCCAAACCGCCCGATGCCGTGATCGATGTGCACGACGAAGTCGCCGACTTTCAAATCGCGAAAGTCGGAAAGGAACGCCGCGGCGCGCGTACGTTTTCGCTTTACTTCCGCTTTCTGTTTTTGAATCGAAAGTCCGCGACGTTCCAGCGCCGAGTCCGCTGCCTCGTCAAACAGATCGCTTTCCACGTGAACGACCAAACGCGCCGACGGCAGCTCGAATCCAGCCGAAAGCCGCCCCGAGGTAACCAGCGCATCGACTGTCGCGGGGGATTCCGAGGGTTCAGTCGCGTTTGTCAGCCGCACGCCGGCCTCATATTCGCGCAGAATTTCGGCGACCCGCTCAGCCGTGCCTGAACCCGGCATCACAAACAGCGTGGTGGCGTTACGGTCAGCGCGCCGCGCGATCACATCGCGGGCCAGATCAGGCAAGCGCCCGTGATAACGCATCGCTGAATGTGACTTCCACTCGACTTCCTGTGGTGCAAGTTGTGAACTTGCGCTCGTTTCGTGCGGAAACAGGAACAACGGCTTTCTCTTCGCCCGCTGCTTACCAACCGAGACTTTCGGCTCTTCAGCTTCCAGCGCAATTTCTTCGTCGATCTTAGCCGCGGTGCGACCGAGCGCGCGCAATTCAATTCGCGGCAACGCATCAATCCGGGTGCGCAATTCTTCAGGCCTGAGATAAAGCTCTTCCGGGGTCAGAGCGAGATCGTCCGCGGCGTCAGTTTCCGCGTAACGCTCTGCCAAGGTTTGAAAGGCGCCGGCCAAATAACTCTCGATCGTCGCGGGCTCGTCAATGACCAGCACCGAGTCCTTAAAATAATCGAGCGCGCTCGTGCCATTCTCGTGCACCAGCGGCAGCAGCCACTCCCACCCGGGAAAGTCTTCGCCTTCATCGGCGTAAACCGTTCGGTCATGGAGCGAGCGGGCAAAGCGTTCATCGCGCCAGCGCTCGCGAGCTTTCGTCGACCACTCGCGAAAGTCGTGCTTGGTGACGGCAAACTCGCGCATGGGCGCAATTTCGAGTTCGGCTAATTGCGCGGTCGATAATTGCGTCTCCTGATCGAAGCTGCGAATCGAATCAACCGTGTCGCCAAAGAATTCGATCCGCGCCGGGGTGACCGTGCCTGGCGGCCAGACATCGAGAATGCCTCCACGGATCGAGAACTCACCGACGCCGCGCACCGGATCTTCGCGCACATAACCACCGGCGAGCAGCTTTTCCACCAGCTCTTCGGGCGCTGTGTCTTCGTCGCGTCGTATGACTGCGCCCATGCGCAAGATTTCCTCGGGCGAAGCGGTGCGCCGTGCCACCGCTCGCGACGTCAGCAAGACAAAACCTGTGGCACTCGCATCCTGCGCGTGACTCTCTACGGGCGAGAAGCTGCCACCTTTCCGGCGTCGGGCCAGACGCCAAAGCGCGAGCGCTCGCTTCTCCAACGTCTCGGCGTGCGGGGAAGCGCCGGCGTAAGGATCGGTTTCCGACGCCGGCAGCACTGCAATTGCGCCTTCGTATTCGGCCACGCCGTACAGCGCGCAGTACCAGAAACCAAGGTCGCGCTCCCAGCTTTCGAGGTCGCGTTGCGCCTGGGTGACTATGGCAAATTGCTTTCCACATTCGCGCTGGAGCGCCGCCAAAACTAGCGCCTTCGCCGGACCAGCTACCAGCCCGCTGATCGAGATCAGGCGCGCGCCGCGTTTGATTTCATCGATGACGCGGCGGCATTCCACGCTGTCGACGACTCGATCCAGCGTGGTTTGAAGTATTGAAGGTGTTTCGGTGGTGGCGGCCATCTCCAGAATTCAGGTTCGCCTAATCAAACAGTTTCCAACCGCAGAGGACGCGAAGGAACTCGCAAAGGAACGCCGAGTGACTGTCCTCCTTTGCGGCCTCTGCGAAAACCTCTGCGACCTCTGCGTTTAATTCTTGTCTCTCATTCTTTCAATCAGGGCGCTCGACGAAACGCCTTCGACAAAAGGCAAACTCACCACGCGTCCGCCGCCGGCTTCGACTTCTTCGCGACCGTGAATTTCGTCCAACGCATAGTCGCCGCCTTTCACTAAAACGTCGGGCAGCAAGTCGGCGATCAGTGATCGCGGCGATACGTCGTCAAAGACGCTGACATAATTTACCGAGCGCAACGCGGCCAGAATCTCGGCGCGCTCGTCCTGGTTGATCAATGGACGGCCCGCGCCTTTCAACTCGCGCACCGAGGCGTCACTGTTGATCGCTACGACCAGCGCGTCGCCCAGAGCGCGCGCTTGTTCGAGATAACGCACGTGTCCGACGTGCAGAATATCAAAGACGCCGTTGGTGAAAACGAGCTTCTGTCCCGCATCACCCAAACGCGCGCGCTCGGCGAGGAGCTCGTCGATGGAGAGTATCTTGGATTTCATCGTACGAAAGAATTCAATTTGAAGCCAGCCGCAGAGCGGCGCAATATTTATAGCACCGGAGCACACCTTTGCTATTTTTCTGAGATGAGCAAAATGTCTGCATTTTGCTCATCTCAGAAACCTCAAGTTGGAGCAATTGGTTCTATAAATATTTCGTGCCTAACGGCACTATTTGACTTCTGCCGGAGAGGTTTAGCTTCATTTCGCCCGGCGATTTCGCGCGGCGCGGATGACTTCTTCATAGGGGATACCTATGGCCGTGCCGTCATCAATCGCTTTAATTCGCGCGAGAATCTCCTCTTCCCACGCCGCTTCGATCTCCGGGATATCACTATCCTCATCGTCACTTAACAGACGATTGGCGAGCGTCAGCCTCTCTTGACGAGAGAGCGCCCGGGCCTTCTCGGTGATTTCTTCAAGGGCAGCAGACACAATAACGATGTTACCAGAACCTGTTCTACGTGCAAACCACTTCGAGAGAGCTTTGGCCTATTTGCGATTCACGGTTTACTATCTACGACATTCTTATGACTGTCCCTTTCATTGAAGAGAACGATCAGACCCGCGCGCGGCACGAGCATCTCGACGCTCTGCGCGAGTTGGTGGGCAATGTCTATCCGAACAAGTTTCAGCGCAGCAACGTTACTGAGACTCCGGCGGGCGAAGACACGATTACTTCGATCGTGGGGGCGTTTCGGAAATTCGAGCCGCAAGTTCGAGAAGGCGAGAGACCTTCGGCAGACTCGCTGGGATCCGCGAATGCCCGGTTGAACAAGGTTCGAGTAGTCCTGGCGGGACGCATCGCTGCGCCGCCGCGGGTGATGGGCAAGGCGGCGTTCGTGCACCTTTCTGACGGCACGTCGCGTTTGCAGATTTACGTGCGGCGGCAGGACGTGGTTGGCGCACGCAATGATGGAGGCGGCAGCGACGTCGATGGCTGGGAGCTTTTCGGTTTGCTGGATCACGGCGACTTCATAGGCATCGAGGGATTCTTGTTCGTCACCAAAACCGGCGAGTTATCGGTGCATGTTGAGAAGTTACGCTTCTTAGCCAAAGCCTTGCTGCCGATGCCGGACAAGATGCACGGCATACACGATCCGGAGATTCGTCAACGCCAGCGCTACGCTGATTTGATCGCCGGCAGTTTGAAACTGGAGCGCGACGAAGGTGGATTGACGCCGCGCGAAGTGTTCGAGTTGCGCTCGAAAGTTGTGCGTGAGATTCGCCGCTTCCTCGACGACCGTGACTTTGTAGAGGTTGAGACGCCGATGTTGACGCCCCTGGCCACCGGCGCCGCCGCGCGTCCGTTCAAGACTCATCACAACGCGCTCGACATCGATCTCTACGCGCGCATCGCGCCGGAACTTTATCTGAAGCGTTTGGTCGTCGGTGGGTTTGAAAAGGTCTATGAGCTGAACCGGAACTTTCGCAACGAAGGCATCTCGAGCAAACACAATCCCGAGTTCACGATGCTGGAATTCTATTGGGCCTACGCCGACGTGAATCAGATGATGGATCTCTGCGAGGAGCTTCTGCGCTCAGTCGTGTACGTAGCCCTGGGTCACACGCACGTGCGCTATGGCGAGCATGAGATCGATTT
>Ga0209701_10000735_pt1 | contig 20075 bp, 18 predicted proteins | sample CZO8metaG_4_FD_188356 | JGI IMG/M metagenome (GOLD analysis project Ga0209701, IMG submission 188356) | Vadose zone soil microbial communities from the Eel River Critical Zone Observatory, Northern California, USA - CZOApr15con2H3.8 metaG... | ecosystem: Environmental > Terrestrial > Soil >... | reverse complement strand
TCAAGCCGTTTAAATCGTTTAAGCTGTTAGGCACTGGCCCATCGGCCGCAGCCTAAGGCACGCTCCCCGAGGAACTTGTCCAAGCAAGTCCCGGAAGGGTCGCTGCGGGAGACCGTGGAGCGAAGGGAGTCCCGAAGCCCTCGTAACTTTTCACGACACTTTTTGACGGAGAGCCACTCGGCCTGTTTCCTATTACTTCCGTCTCTGATAGGTAAGACTGACCTTAAAGACGAACGGCTATCTAAGGAGGGAACATGCTGGACTTTCTCAGGCCGACCCATCCGTTTGGTTTTCATGTTCTTAGGCTGGTTGCCGAAGCGCAGCAGGGGGGCGGAGATGTCTTTGGCATCGCCCGGCTCTGCCAGAAGCTCGAGCCGGGCGACCGGGAAGGTTGGGAGCGAGCCTGGCTGGAATTGGCCGAAAGGACGGAGGACGAAGCCATTCAGGCCTTCGACGCCGGTCACAAACAGACCGCGATGGAGAACTTCTTCCACGCCAACCAGTACTACCGCATGTCCGACGTGCTTCTGACCGCGGCGGAGATGGCCAAGAAGAAGCAGCGCTTTCTCAAATCTCAGGAAAATTTCCGCGCCGCGGCCCGGCTGCATTCGTCGCCGATCGAAGTGATAACCGTCCGCTGCGGCGCTGAGGAGTATGACGGCTATTTCTGCCATCCGGCGGCTCCAAGGCGAGGCCGGTGGCCGGTGGTCTTCTTCATCGGAGGCGCCGACGCCTTCTCGGAGGAAATCTTTTTCGGCGGCCGACAGGTGCTGAGCCGCGGTTGGGCGTTGTTGCTAGTCGATACTCCCGGCCGAGGATCGTCGCACTACCTCAAAGGGATTTCAACGCGCGCCGACTACGAAGTTCCGGCCAAGGCCTGCATCGATTATCTCGTTTCCCGCCCTGAAGTGGATCCGAAAAGGATTGCTCTCATGGGAATCAGCATGGCGGGATACTACGCGCCGCGGGCCGCGGCCTTCGACCCGCGGGTCAAGGCGTTGGTTTGTTGGTCCGGCTGCTACAGCGTGCTGGAAGATCTCTATCTCTTTTGTCCGCACCTCCAACCGACTCTGCAGCGCATCCTGGGCGGCGTGTCGGACGCCGAGGCAAAGAAACGGCTCAAGTCCTTCACCATGGAAGGCGTGGCGCGAAACATTACCTGCCCGACATTGATCACCCACGGCTCTGAAGACCGGCTCATGAGGGTCGAGGGGGCGAAGCGTCTGTTCGCGGAGCTTGGGTGCTCCGACAAGACGCTGAAGATCTACGATGACCCAAGCGCCGGCGGCACGATCCACTGCAGCCACGACTACTGGGCTCACAACCTCCCCTTCATGCTCGATTGGCTGGGGGAGCGGCTGTGACGAAATTGAGTCTCCAGATCAAAGCCTCGCAAATAGGAGGACAGACGAAAATGAAAGCCAAGTTTATGATCTTGTGGAGCATCGCGCTCTTCACTTTTCTCTTTTTCTATTCTTCGGCTTCGGCCCAGCCAACCAAAGTCGCCATCGGCTACAGCGGCATCAGCGCGGACCAGTTGGTGATTTGGGTCGCTAAGGAATCGGGGATCTTTGCCAAGAACAATCTCGACGTGCAGCCCATCTACTTTACGGGCGGAACCACTTCGGTGATGGCCATGGTCTCCGGGGAGACCCCGATGGTTCAGGCGTCCGGCCCTGGAATCGTAAGCGCCGGTCTGGCGGGCTCGGACCCCGTATATGTTGTCGGCGGCATCGTCAGCCTCGACTACCAACTCATGACCCAGCCTGAAATAAAAACGGCGGAGCAGCTCAAGGGCGGCTCTGTCGCCATCGCCCGCTTCGGCGGCGCCGCGGACTTTGTCGCGCGCTTCGCCCTCGCCAAGCTCGGTCTCAACCCGCTCAAAGACGTCACGATCGTGCAGACCGGCAGCACACCCGAACGTCTGGCGGCGATGGAGAGCCGCCGGGTTCAGGCTACGGTGCTCGTTTCCCCGACAACATTTATTGCGCAAAAAAGAGGATTCTACCTGATGGCCGACGTGGCCGCTTTAGGATTGGCCTATCAACACCAGGGAGGGGCGACGACCCGGAAATTCATTCGGGAGCATACCGACGTCGTCAGAAATTTCGTCAAGTCCTACATCGAGGCGGTTCACCGCACGAAGACCGATCGGCAAGGAGCGATACGAATTTTGGCCAAGTACCTTCACCTTGAGGACAAGGAGGTGCTCGAGAAGACGTATGACAGCTCCATCTCCGACAACAAGCTGCCCCCCAAACAATATCCGACCCTAGAGGGGATTAAGACGATCTTGGACCAGCTCGGCCAGAAAGATCCCAAAGCGAGAGCGGCGAAGCCCCAGGATTTTGTCGATACGCGCTTTGTCGAAGAATTCGACAAAAGCGGCTTCATAGATGGCCTCTACGGCCGGGGCAAACATTAGCCGTCCCGGCTCACCGGAAACCGAACAGCTGCATTGCGTTCTTGTAGTAGATCTTTTCTTTGTCTTCCTTGGAAACCTGCAGCTCGTCCATCTCTTTCAACGTCATGGGATAGAACTGGTCGTCCCTCCCTTCCCTGCCGTGCGGAAAATCGGAGCCGAACAGAACCTGGCTCACGCCGACGGTATCACAGACGAGCTTGATGAAAGGCGCCCGGATCGGCCCGGCGGTGTCGTAGTAGATTTTCTTGAAGTAGCGCTCCGGCTCCTCTTTGCATTCCGGATTCCCTTCGCGCCAATTGAGCCGGGCCAAATAGTTGAGAATCATCCCGCCGAGATGAGAAGCGATCAGCTTGAGGTTGGGATAACGGTCGAAGATGCAGCAATAGACGATGCGCGAGACGGCGAGCGTCGAGTCGGTCGGCCAGAGGATCTTCTGATGCAGGGAATATTTGTTCCAGTTCGCCTGGCAAGGCGCGTTACAGGGATGGAGAAAAAGAGGCTTACCACGGCGCGCCAGCTCATCCCAGAAAGGCTTGAATTCAGCTTCGTCGAGATACTTCCCGGCAAGGTTCGTGGGCAGCATCACGCCGTCCATCTTGAGTTTCCCGAAGCATCACTGCATCTCCGCGACGCAATCGTCCATGTGGACCATCGGCAGCCTGGCGAAGGAACGGAAGCGCCTGGGATGTTTGGCGTGGGCGTCGGCAAAGGAGTCATTTTGCACCCGGCAGAGCCGCATCGCTTTCTCGCGGTTGCCCCCGCGCTCGATCACCGCTGACGTGCTCGAGAGCACGCCGATGTCCACACCGTACCGGTCCATCACGTCCAAGTACTCGCGATGATTGAAGGCGCGGTGCTCATCGCCCCGGGCGCTGGTCCCGGAGATCTCCGGAACAAGATCGAGATATTCCTTGGGGAACGCGTGAAAATGGGTATCGATGATCATCTGAGCCTCCCGTTTGTGTTGTCTCTCGTCTCTATGGGCTCAGGGCCGCATGGCCGAAGAGCTGTTCACCGTGGCGTGCAAGTTGCGCGCGAAATCGGTAGCCGCCTGCGTGCTGAGATGGAAAGCGGAGCGGGCATACTCTTTCGCCGCGAGCAACGCCGGGATGGGCGTCTGCTTCATCCGCTCCACGAGGGCCGCGACGGCTCGGTCGAGCTCCGCAGCGGGAACGACGTTGCTCACCAGACCGAAAAACAGCGCCTTGTGCGCGTCGATCTCTTCGGTCGAGTAGACCATGTAGGTCGCGGCCTTGCGCGAAACGCGATCGACCAGTGCCGACATGGCGATGGTCGGCATGATGTTGTGGGCCATCTCCGGCAGTTGAAAGCGCGCCTGGTCGCTCGCTATTGTGATGTCGCAGAGCGCCGCCAGCGCGCAGCCGAGACCCACGGCCCCGCCTTGGACGACCCCGACGATCGGCGGTTTCGCGCGGCGAAAGGCATCGTAGAGATTGAAAATGATATCACTCCTTTCGCGCACGGCGTAGGCTTCGAGCACCGGCCTCGGTTGTCCCGTCGCCTCGCGGCCGAGGCAGAAATCGCCGCCGGCGCCTTTGAACAGAATCAGCCGCGACTCTTTCGCGGCGGCGTCGATCATGTCGGCCAGTTGTACCGCCTGGGCGTCGCTCAATCGGTTGCCGATCTCCGGCTTGTTGAGAGTGATCGTGGTCACATCTCCGTCTTTTTGCCTTAATATAGGTTCTGCCATTGATCTTCCCTCCATACTCATTTCCCGCCGAATCGGACGGTAGATAAGCCGCGTGCACGTTGCCAGCGGAAGTCGAACCGCCCTTGTCGCCAGCAAAATATGCAAATTAAGGAAATGCGTCAAGCAGGAAAGCAAAAAAAGAGCCGGCTCTTTCGAATCGAGCTCTTCGTCAAAGTAAGGAACCTCCCTGCCCCTGAGCGAAGATTGACTCAGAGTCGTTGGAAGTCGCTGCAAAGCTGAGGAAAGGCAGCATCGATGTTTGATCCGCCACCGTTCTTTGGCGGAGAGTTTCGATGCTGCCCGAAGCAAGCAGCCACGAGTTCCCGACGAGGAGGCACTGAAGCGAAGAGATAGGGGGTTCCGTGCAGAAGATGGTTTAACCCTCATGGAATCGTTGACATGAGAACTGCCCGGTGGTAGCTTCCGCCTGACTTTTAGCCGCAGAAACAAAAAGGAGGAACGACCATGGGAAAACTCCGTCACGTCGCGATACTCACCCACCAGCCGGAGAAGCTGGCGGATTTCTACAAAAGAGTTTTTGAACTCAAGGAGATGTACCGCACGAAGAACGGCTCCGTCCATCTTTCCGACGGAGACGTCAATCTGGCGATACTGAACGCCAACAATCCCAAGGAGCCGGGGCATCGTCCCGGACTCTATCACTTCGGCTTCCATGTAAAAGATCCCGAGGCGGTCGCGAAGCGGATCAAGGAAGTCTATCCGGAAGGGGCCCCCAAGGAGCGCCAGGCGACCTACGCAGAGGGCCGCGGATCGGATCCGGATGGGAATCTTTTCGACATCTCCACTGTCGGCTGGGCCGAAAAGCGAAGAATGGACTATTAGTCAAGAACTTCCAGAAAAATAAAGGTTCCATGCCGATGATCCTCCTCGGTTTGCTCCTCGCATTGATCACTTGGACTCCATCGGGTTTAGCCTTTGCGGCCACGGCAGAGGAAACGGCAAAAAAGATAGCCAGTCTGTCACCCGCCGAGAGGAAGGCTTTCTTGGAAGAAGGGGCCCGCAAAGAAGGGCAGCTTGTCTTTTACACCTCTCTTAGCCTGACTGACTATCCCAAGATCATGGCGTCCTTTGAAAAGAGCTACCCCTCTATCAAGACAAACGCGTATCGCTCGACGCCCTCCGGCGTCTTTACCAGAGTCGACACGGAGGCGAGGGCCGGCCGCTACGCCGCCGATGTCGTAGGCTCGGCTCCCGTGGAAATGTGGGAGCTCAAACAGAGAAAGCTTTCCATCTCCTACCTCTCTCCCGAGCGTGGAGCCTTTCCCTCCGCCTCCTACGATCCCGAAGGCTACTGGCAGGCCTTCGAGGTCACTCCTCTCGTGCTCGCGTTCAACATGCGGATGGTTCCGGGCGGAGATCTACCACGCAGTTACCAGGATCTGCTGAGTCCCAAATGGAAGGGGAAAATGAGCCTGGGCACCGACGAGTATACCTGGTTCAACATCATGCTCGACTCCATGGGGAAGAAAAAAGGGATGGAATATATGCAGGCACTGGCTCGGCAGGAACTCCAGATGCCCGGCTCCAGCAGCGTGATGAGGGTCCAACTCATGCTGGCAGGCGAGTCCGCGATCGCCATCGCGGCCCGCGGACGGCGCGTGACGGAATACAAGCAGCAAGGCGCGCCGATAGATTTCCGCATTTTGGATCCCTATGGCGCCGAGCCGAATCTCATGGCTTTGATGCAGCGGGCACCTCACCCTCACGCCGCTTTGCTTTTCATCGATTGGAGCCTGTCGGAGGAGGGACAGGCGAAAATCTCCGATCTGGCCGGGAGGATTTCCATTAGAAAAGGCGTCAAACACAAAGCGTGGATTCAGGAGCTCTTTCAAAAGGATTTCGTTTTTTTGAGCCCCGCCTCGATCGGGCCGAACCTTAACGAGATCATCGACCAGTACAACCAGATCTTCGGAATTCAGAAGAGAAGATGATCTGAACACTCGCGTTAGCGGCTGTTACGCTCTGCGGTCTGGTGAGCAAGCGACTCGTCGCGTTTCACAGCTTCTTCGCGTCATAAACGATCCTGCCGCCGACGATGGTCAGCACCGGTTTCAGATCCTTGATCGAGTCCGCCGGCACCGTGAGGTAATCGCGATCGAGCACCAGCAGGTCCGCGTACTTGCCTTTCTGTATCGAACCGAGATCGGCTTCGCGGAACGCGAAGTAGGCGTTGGAACGCGTGTGCGCGATCAGCGCTTCCTCGCGCGTGATCGTTTGCTTCAACACCTTGGCTCCGCCGATCATCTTTCCGGTCACCGCCCACCACAGCGTATAGAACGGGCTGGAAGGTGTGACCGCGGTCGCATCCGAGCCCAATCCCCATCGCAGCGCGCTGTCCTGGATCATCCTGAGCGGTGGCATGGAGTAAGTGCGCTCGCCGTGGACTTTCGCCATCAGCATGCCCTGTATCGTCGGCCGGCTGTGGATCTGCGCATACATGCCGAGCCTGCGCATGCGCTCAATATCCTGTGATTCGAGCTGATCGACGTGCGAGAACGCCCAGCGCAGACCCCTCATCGGCTTTACTTTGTTGATCGCTTCTATTTCGGTGAGAAACGCCTCGATGGAGCCGCGCAACTGGGCGTGCACATTGAGCGCCATGCCGGCATCGGCTACAGCCTGCGCGATGCGCCGCCATTGCGCCATCCCCTCCGGCGTAGGCTTGGCTGCGGCGACGAGCAGATTGTCGTGCAGCGGGAAATAGACGGTTTCGCCGTAACCGACGTTGTCGAGATAATCGTCGCCCTGGAACGGCTTCATCGCTTTGATCTTGGCAACCACGCCATCCACGTCGGCGGGCGATTCGGGTTGCAGCCACATGTGATGGAATACCCGCACCGTGAGCTCATGGTTGCGCGCAAGCGCACGGAACGGCTCGAAATACTTATCCTGAAAGCCGCGCCCGCCCATATCGATAAAGCTGGTGATCCCCATCTTGTTGAGGTCGGAGAGCAGCGCGCGCGCATTCTGGATCATGCGCTCCATTGGCACCTCGCCGAGCTTGGCGAGCGCCATTCGCACCGCGCCGGCCCCGTTAAGCTCGCCGGTGGGCTGTCCTGATACGTCTTTTTCGATCTTGCCGCCGGGCGGATCCGGCGTCGCAGCATCGATGCCGAGCGCCTTCAGCCCTGGGCTGTTGGTGTAGATGCGGAAATAAATGAGCTGCAGCAGCACCGGATTTTCAGCCGCGACGCTATCGAGCTCGTCTTTGGTAAAACTCTGCGGGTTGTCGGTGAATTGCTCCAGCGACCACCCACCCAGCACCAGCACCCAATCACCGGGCTTCGACTGTTTCGCTTTGGCAGCGATCATGTCGAGCGCTTTCTTGCGTGAAGTGACGCCGTCGAGCCGAACTTCCTGATGCCAGTATTCGGCGGCGCGCATGAAGTGAGCGTGATTATCGATCAGTCCCGGAATCACCGTCTTGCCGCCGAGATCGATTTTTCGCGTTGCGGCACCGGCGAGCTTTCCAATGTCCTGGTTTTTGCCCACCGCAACGACGCGCTCGCCTTTTACCGCGACCGCTTGCGCTACGGTGAAGCGATCATCGACAGTGACGATCTTGCCGTTGGTGAGAATGAGATCAGGGACAGACTGCTGTGCGCGGCCGCGACCCGCCGCGACGAGCAGCACCGCCGTACACAAGCATGCAACGAACGGTTTCAGCGAACTCATAGCTGGCCTCCTTAGTAGACGATTCTCCCGCTCACCCTACTGATGGGCGGCTTGCGGCCTACTCCCCCATACGCGACCCCTTGCTTCCCAATTCTTTAAGCGGTCCTTTGAGATAGCGCTAATCGGGAACTTGACCTTCTCTCCCTTCTACGCAAGCGCAATCGAAACAACAGAGGAAAAAATCAGGCACAAAACCACTGTCAGCCGTTTCATGGCACTCACTCGCTACAACTCTTAAACCCTTTAACCCTTTAACTTTTTTTTAGTCCTTGTCCCATTTATACGCGCCTAGCCCCGGTTGATACTTCTTGTCGCGGAACTGTTGAATGCCCGGACGCCCCCCGTGCTGCTGCGTCACGCGCTGAGAGATGAGGCCGGAGATCTCGTAGGCCACCTCAGGCGGAGAATAAAATGTGTAGTACCAGGCCTCTTTGACCGCCTTCAACGCGATCGGGTCCTTTTCAGCCAGATTCTGGGCGATCGCCATCGTTTCCTTTTGCAGATCGGCGCGCGGGACCGCTTTGGTGATGAGGCCAATGCGCTCAGCCTCCTTCGCGGTGAACGTCTTGCCGGTCAGGGCGTAGAAAAGTCCTTGCTTGGGCTGGAGGTGCTCGGTCAGCACGATCGTGACCTCTCCGCCGGGAAAATGTCCGAAATTGACCTCGGACAATCCGAACGTCGCGTCTTCGGCGGCGATGGCGATGTCGGCGGCTGTGACGATGGTGAAGCCGCCTCCGAAACACCAACCGTTGATCATGGCGATGACGGGCTGCGGCATCGTGCGGATCAACTCGTTGCGCCAAACCTTTGACAGGCGGCGCACCTCGTCCCGAACGCTCTGCGGCTGGGAATCCATCTCCAGAAAATACTGCTTCAGATCCTGACCGGCGCAAAAGCTCGGACCCGCGCCCGTCAAAATGATAACCCGCGTCTCTTTATCGTAGCGCAGCTCGTTCAGCGCCGCGTACATGTCGCGGTGCAGCTGCGGGCTCATCGCGTTGCGCTGCTCCGGCCGATTGAACGTAATCGTCGTAAGCCCGTCTTTCCTCTCCACCAGGATAGTTTTGTATTCCGCCATAAGAAACTCCTTTCTTTGTGTTACTCAGTTTCGCAAAACTAATGGAAATGCCTCCTGTTCCACTGCTCCCCCTCACCCTTCCCTCTCCCTGTCAGGGAGAGGGTTAGAGTGAGGGTCGAGTTCTATCTCGCACCGCGCCATCTGCTGCAACTTATCCTTCGCCACCTTCCCCAACTCTGTGTGAGGAAGAGAGTCGACGATCTCAACTGACTTAGGCACCTTATACGAAGCGAGGCGCTGCTTGCAAAATTGAATCAGCTCTTCCCCCTGCACAGCGGCGCCCTCTCTCACGACGACCACCGCCTTCACCGCTTCTCCCCATTGAGGATCGGGCAGGCCGATGACCGCCGCCTCCAGGACATCGGGATGGTGATAAAGGACCGTCTCGATCTCCAGCGGATTGATGCTGATGCCGCCGCTTTTGACCATGTCCTTTTTTCTGCCGACGACATAGAGATAGCCCTCTTCGTCGAAGTAGCCGAGGTCGCCGGTGTGAAACCAGCCATCGTGGAACGCCGCCTCGGTCGCCTCGGGATTTTTGTAATAGCCCTCACTCGTCAGCGGGCTTTGGCAGACGATCTCTCCGACTTCTTTGACTGGAACCGGCTGATTCCGCTCATCGACGATGCGCAAATCCACACACCAGACCGGGCGACCGGCGGCCAATGGCTTGGCGTCGATATCGCCGGGCTTAGCGATCGCCATCTGCCCCGAGTCCGTCGACGCGTAGGTGCGGTAGATGTTGGGCGTGATGAACCTGCGCAGCTTCTCCAACACCGGCGGGTGCACCTTGCCGCCGGTGATCGCAAGGCAGCGCAGCGAGCTCGTATCGTATTTGTCGATGTCCGGCGCCTGCAGCAGCCGCTCGCACATGGTCGGCACAGCGCCCATATAAGTGATCTTCTCGCGTTCGATGGTCTTTAACACCTCGACGGCGTCAAAACGGTCGTGAAGGATCATGGTGCCGCCGAAGTAGATGATTCCGAGCGTAAACGATCTGCCGGCATTGAAGTAGATCGGCGACGCGAGCAGCGCCGTGTCGTGAGCGCCCAACCCCTTCTCGATGGCATTGTTGATGCAGTGAAAAACGTAGGTCCTGTGGCTCGTCAAACAGGCCTTGGGAAAACCCGTCGTCCCTGAAGTGATCATCACCACGAAGGGATCATCCTCCAAAACTTCCACGTCGGGCTCGTCGGCGCTCGATTTTTCGGGCAGCTCATCATAGCTCTGTTCGTCAACGACAAATGTCTTCATCGAGTCCAACCCATTCTGACTTCTGGCCGCGTTAAATTCGGACAGGCTGCTCTTTTCCACGAACAATGCCGCCGGTTGAAGAAAGGACAAAGTCGAGCCGATCTCCAGAGCGCGCCATTTCACATCCAGGGGAATCGCCAGCACGCCGACTTTCGCCAGGGCAAAGAGTATCTCGAGGTGCTCGATCCGATTGCCCACGAGCAGCGCCGCGGAATCGCCCTTGCGAATGCCCTTGGCTAACAAACCATGAGCCAACCGATTAACCCGCTCGTTCATCTCCCGGTAAGTGACGCGCCGCCTGGAATCCTTCGCCGCAACCTTGGCGGAATATTTGTAGGCGTTGCGCCTCAGCGCGTCGCCCAAAACTAAAGGCAGAGACATTTTTCCTTATACCTCTTCTTCTCCTGCGTCGGCCGGGTGCGGCTCATTCTCTCACTCCCCACCGGCCGGATGGCGTCGTGAAGGCACGATGCGCCGGACGGGAAAATCCAACCGTAGCGAGTAAGCAACAAACAGAACCCTGTGTCGCGCGTAAGACGCCTCTATCGCATCGTACCTGAATGATGCCGCCGGCCGGTCTCACTTCCCTTTCCATACCGGCTCGCGTTTCTCCGCGAACGCCCGCGGCCCCTCCTTGCAGTCTTCCGTCGCGGCGATGAGCGCGGAAAGATCCGCCTCCAGGCGCAATCCCTGGTCCAGCGGCAGTTCCATCCCCTTGCAGACCGCCTCCTTTATAAAGCGGACTGAAATGGGCGCGCCTTTGAGGATGGCTTGGGCCAAGCGCTCCGCAGCCGCGAGCAGCTCTTCTTTTCGAACCACTTCGTTGACCAGGCCGATGCGATGCGCCTCTTTCGCATCGACCAGATTGCCGGAGAGACAGATCTCCAAAGCCTTCGCCGGTCCGACAAGGCGCGTTATCCGTTGCGTGCCGCCGGAGCCGGGAATCATACCGCGGCGCACCTCCGTCAGACCCAGCTTGGCATCCTCAGAGGCAATGCGGATATCGCAGGCCAATGCGATCTCGAGCCCGCCGCCAACTGCATATCCTTGAATCGCAGCGATAGTCGGTTTGCTGATGGCCGCGACCGCCTGAGTCGGGAAGTTGATGACTCCCGGCGCTATCTTCAACTGCCTTCTCTCAATCGCCGAGAAGCTTCTCTCCGCCCGCTCTTTCAGATCCATGCCCGCGGAGAATGCCTTTTCACCCGCGCCCTTGAGAACAACAACGCGAACGCTGTCATCTTCCTCTGCCCAGCGGCAGGCGCTCACGATCTCGCCGGCCATCTCCTGATTCATCGCGTTCATCACCTCCGGCCGGTTGAGCGTGATCCAGCCGATCTGATCCTTGCTTTCGTAAATCACATACCGATATTCCATGGCTCGCCTTTCTAACCCATTTTCTCGCGCCAAGACCTGTCTGCGTGCGGACACGCACAGGCAGACGCCAAGAACGCAAAGAGGGTCTTATTTTTTCCTTGGCGCCCTTTGCGCCTTTGCGCGAGTCATAATTTTCCGACTGCTTTTTTCTCTAACGTCCCTTGCTCTTTCTTTCCTCCCGGAGTCTTTCAAGAAACGAAAGATCGAGCAACTCAGCGGCATTCAAGTTCATCCCGGAAAGGCTCTTGTCGTTTGCGATAACATTTTCAATCGCTTTAGCCGAAATCATGGGAAGGCCGGGAGTAAGCTGGCTGTAGACCCTGCGCGTCTCCTCCAACTCCTCCACGGCGTTGGACCTGTAATATTCTCCGAGAAACTTGATGACCTTGTCCTTATTTCTCTCGTCACGGTAAAAGTCCATTCCGTCCGCCAGCCCGCGCATAAAGTTCATGACGGTTTCTCTGTCAGTACGAATGAAAGAGCGAGTCGTGAGAGGACCGGCTATGGTGTACTCAAAGTCCTCTTTCGAGAAATCGATGAGTACAGGGTAACCCGCTTTGCGGGCCAGCAGCGTAAAAGGCGGCTGGACGACCGTCGCCTGAATGTGCCCACCGGTCAGCGCGGCCCAGCGCTCTCCTTGACCGCCGACGCCGACGATCACGACATCTTTGTCTGGAATTAGGCCCAACCGCCGAGCGGCAAGGCGCGCGATAAAATCCGTACTCGCCCCGATCTGACTGACGCCGATTCTTTTCCCCTTGAGATCCTCCGGCTTACGGATGGAGGGCAGCGTTGCCAAAATATAATCGAGTCGGTTTCCCACCGCGCCGATAAATTGGAGATCCTTGCCTCCCTGTGCCCACGCGCTGACCACGGTGGATGCCCCTTGCAACTGGAGAAGAAGGTCCCCGGAAAGGGCGGCTTGGATGCCCAACCGACCTCCCCTGATATAAATCGGCTGGACCTTCAATCCGTACTTTTCAAAAGAGCCGGAACGGTGAGCTACCCAGAAAAAACCGGTGGAACCTCCCAAAGGGTACCCGACCGTCAGTTCTCTCGGCCCCGTGGTCTGAGCAAAAAGAAAGGAAGGAAATAGAAGCAGAACGTAGCATAAGAACGATAAAAGCCACTTGCGTTTCTTCATTAAACCTTCCATACGATTTTAGATTTTGGATTTCTTAAGTTCTCTTTCTCCATCCGTTTCTCCTCAATCTAAAATCGGCAATCGAAAATCTAAAATCACTTGATCACCTTGCCCGCTCCCGGTTGTAGAGTAGATCAATGAACCCCGTTTTTCTCAGTTCGTCGACAAAGCGCACATCGACAAAATCCTCTACCTTGACCTTGGCAGCCTTAGGATCAAACGACGCTTGGATCTCCAAGGTATTCTTAAGCCCTTCCAATGTGGGATAGACGTCCTCAACCAGAAGCTCACTGTACGCAGCGTAGGTTCCCTCCAGGGCCGCCCGATTCTGTCCGCGGGTATATTTCTGCATGATCTTGATCGCATCTTCTTTCCGGGTTTTATAGTAATGAACCGCCTCGGCCATAGCCTTAACCATGCTCCGGACCACATCAGGATTTTGCCGGATCATCCTCCCCGTGGTCACCGTGCAAGAAAACTGAAAAGGGATTTTGAGCTTCGCCATGTCTATAACGACTTTAAGACCTGCCCTCTCTCCTTCTATTTTTCCCGAGTCAGTCGCCACGGTGAAGTCCACCCTGCCAGTTATTACGGCCGCATTCCGAGCAGGGGCGCCCCCGACTGTGACGGCCTGAATGTCCTTATAGGAAATGCCGACACCTTTAAGGGCAAGACGCATGGCAAAGTCCGCTGATGTGCCGGGGATGTGTACGGCAGCGGACCTCCCCTTAAGATCCTCCGGAGATTTGATGGCCGGCTTACCAATGATGTAGTAAGGAAGCGTATTGACCAGGCTACTTACAATAGCGATATCCCCGCCGGCCAGCCGGCCATTTATCGCAGAGGTTCCGACGGCGTCCGTAAAGCTCAAGTCTCCTGCTATTAGGCTCTGGACACCGCGACTGCTGCCGTCAATGAAGATCAATTCCATGTCCAAGCCGTGTTTCTTAAACAACCCGACCTCTTTCGCCAGCCAATAAGCTATGGAAGTGTCAGGGCCATCGGAGATATATGCGGTATAGAGTTTTCCCTCTACCCGCTGCGTTGACCCAACGACGATGCCCAACACTAACGCGATAATGGTGAAACGCAGATGTGAACTTTTCATACAGTCTCCTTCTTATTTGATAACCCTGTCCGCCCTTACCAGCACGTTCGGCGGAATCGTCAGGCCGATTTGCTTAGCCGTCTTCAGATTGATGATGAACTCGAACTTTATCGGCTGCTCGACGGGGAGATCAGCGGGCTTGGTCCCTTTGAGAATTTTGTCCACATACGTGGCGGCGCGCCGGTACAAGTCGGGAGTGTTCGCGCCATAGTACATGAGGCCGCCGGCTTCCGTATATTCCGTTTGTGCGTAAATCGCCGGGAGCCGGTTCTTTACCGCGAGTTCTGCAATCTGTGTTCGCTGAGAAAAGTTGACGGGGCTCGCCAACACGAGGAGCGCGTCAGCACGACCCTTGCTCGCGGCTCGGAACGCAGTCTCAATATCCTTGGCATTTAGTACGTCTAGGTATTGAAGCTTCACTCCGAACGCCCCTGCGGCGAGTTCCACCTCTCTTAACAGTTGTGCGTAGCCCGAATTGGTTGAAGTCCCGAGGACGGCCACGCGCGAGAGCTTAGGAACGATCTCTTTGAGAAGCTCCAGTTGTTTTCCGCTTATCTCCGGGGCAAAGGTTGATACTCCAGTAACGTTCCCGCCCGGCCGCGCGAGGCTGGCGACGTGCCCGCTTCCAACAGGATCGTTATCGTTCGCCATGACAATGGGAATCGTAGTCGTTGCTTCCTTGGCGGCACGGGTTGGTGCCGCACTACTCGTGACGATAACGTCTACCTTGAGACGCACTAGCTCGGCCGCAAGGTCAGGAAGCCGCTCTATTTTCCCCTCGGCCCACCGATACTCAATGACAATGTTCTTCCCCTCCACGTACCCAAGCTCGGGCAGCCCGTGCCGGAATGCCTCGATGCGGGCCGACGTGGCGGATAGGGAGGTAGCACCTAGGAATCCTATCCGGGGGATTTTCGTTGGCTGCTGCGCCTCGGCCACAGCCCCACCGAAGACGAATGTGAGAGCGATAGCGAAGAGCCCCACCCATTTTAGATTTTGGATTTTAGATTTTCGATTGTCGAATTGAGAATCTAAGAATCGAGGCGGATTTGTTCTGTTCATTTGTTTGACTCCCCTAATTGTCATGAATCATTATGCTTCGCCCTTGACCATGAAAACCCTCACCCCTTCCCTCTCCCTCTCGGAGAGGGCGAGGATGAGGGAATCTTCCTGAGTTGATGATCCATTTTCGGAGGAATCTAAAATCGGCTCAGCCCAAGGCTGATCAGTCCTTCGGCTGAAATCAAAAATCTAAAATCCTTTGCCCCTTCAACCATTATTTTTTGTGGCTGGCGATGCAACCTTCATATTGAAGTCAACGGCCGGAGCCGAATGGGTCAGGGCGCCGACCGAAATAAAATCGACCCCGCTCTCCGCTACCTCGCGTATCCTCTCGATGGTGATTCCCCCGGAGGCCTCGACCCAGGCCCGCTTGTTGATCAGCTTGACCGCCTCGGCCATCCCTTTCGTCCCCATGTTGTCCAACATGATGACGTCGGCTTTCGCGTCGAGCGCTTCCTGCACCTGCTTCAGGTCCGAGCACTCCACCTCAACTTTCGCCATAAATGGGGCATGGCGCCGGACCTTTTCCACCGCCTTGGCGATCGAGCCCGCGGCGACGATATGATTATCTTTGATCAGACCCGCATCATAAAGGCCGAGACGATGGTTGGAGCCGCCGCCCATGCGCACGGCATATTTCTCTAAAGTGCGAAGGCCCGGCGTCGTCTTGCGCGTGTCGATGACTTTGCAGGGAAACTCTTTGACCGCATCCACGTAGCGCCGAGTCAACGTCGCCGTTCCCGACAAACGCTGGAGAAAGTTCAGGGCAGTCCTCTCGCCCATGAGCAGCGCTCTGACCGGCCCATCGACTTCGGCCACTACAGTCCCCTGCTTCACATGCTCTCCATCCTTCGTGAGGCAACGGACCTTCACCTGCGCATCCAAGAGCGAAAAGATTTTTTCCAATAAAAAGAGGCCGGCGACGACGCCGTCCCGCTTGGCCCGGAACAGCCCTTTACCCCGGAGCTCCGCCGGCACCGTGCTCAGCGTCGTAAGATCTCCCGCGCCGATATCTTCTTCCAGGGCGGTCTTGATGAGCTGTTCGATTTCAGGAGTGATAAGAACATCCATGACTACGCCCTCCCTTCCCCCTCGTATAGCTCCTGGATCCGCCCCAGGCTTCTGCGCAGCGTTTGCAGCTTTTCCTCAAACTCCTGCAATTTCACTTTCTCCTTCTGGACAATCTCTTCCTTGGCATTAGTCAAAAACGCCTGATTGCCGAGTTTCCTTTGAACTCGCGCCAGCTCTTCCTCCACCTTCGGAATCTCTTTCAAAAGACGCTCCCTTGCCTCTCCGAGGTTGACCGTTTGATCGAGAGGAAGGTAAATCTCCACCGTCCTGACCACGGTCGTAGCGGCGCCACTCGGCCTCTCTCCCGCAGTTAAATATTCCACCGAATCCGCGCGCGCAAGGGCGCGAAGATAGACTTCCTGCGATCGAAGAAGAGCCATATCCTCTTCGGAGCCAAAGAGAATGATTCGGACTGGTTTCGAAGGAGGGCAGTTCATCTCAGTCCGGAGATTTCTTATGGCCCGAATAACTTCAATTAAGAAATCTATTTGTTTTTCAACCTCAGGCCGAACCCAACGATTATCCGCCTGGGGATACGGGCGCACCATGATGCTCCCTCTTGGCGCCGCTACGCCTTGCCAGATCTCCTCGGTCACAAAGGGCATCACCGGATGCAGGAGATGAAGCAATTTTTCCAGAACCGCGATCAAAACGGTCCGAGTCTTGACCGGATCATCGCCCAAAGTCCCGTTAAGCGAAAGCTTGCTCATCTCGATGTACCAATCGCAGAACTCGTGCCAAGTGAACTGATAGAGATGATGCGCAAAATCATTAAAGCGATAGGAATCGATCGCCCTTCTCGCCTCGTCAATAGTGCTGTTCAAACGAGATAAGATCCACTGATCCGCCAGGTTCAACTGTCTATTATGGAAGGAATCCAGCGAGATCTCTTCCGATCGTGCGCCGTCGCTCACGTTCATCAGCACAAAGCGCGTAGCATTCCAGAGTTTGTTGACGAAATTTTGGTACCCGCCGATCCGATCTTCTGCCAGCTTCACATCCCGCCCCACTGCGGTCAGTGCCGCCAGCGTAAAGCGCAAGGCATCGGTTCCGTATCGCCCCATAACCTCTAATGGATCGATGACGTTGCCCTTCGACTTCGACATCTTCTGCCCTTCCTGGTCCCGCACCAGCGCATGGATGTAGACATCCCTGAAGGGAACATCCCCCATGAATTTTAGACCCATCATGATCATTCGGGCCACCCAGAAAAAGAGGATATCGAAGCTCGTGACAAGGACAGAGGTAGGATAGAAAGTTTTAAGGTCATCGGTTTTCTCAGGCCATCCAAGCGTCGAGAACGGCCAGAGAGCGGAAGAAAACCAGGTATCGAGCACGTCGGGATCGCGGACAAACTTGCCGCCGCCGCACCGCGTGCAGCTTTCCGGCTCTCGGCGCGCGACGATGGGCTTTGCCTCTTTGGTCAAGATGAAATCGCCCTGCCCGCTCTGCACGATGTGGCCGGAATCGCAAGTGACGCAATACCAGGCCGGAATCTGATGCCCCCACCAGATCTGGCGCGAGATGCACCAGTCCTTGATGTTCTCCATCCAGGCGAAGTAGGAGTTGGTCCATCCTTCGGGAATGATTCGGACTCTTCCCTCACGGACCGCAGCCATAGCCGGCTCCGCCAGCGGCTTGATTTTCACAAACCACTGCGGCGTCAAATACGGCTCGACGACGGTTTGACAGCGGTAGCATCGCCCTAAGGCATGGCGATAGGATTCTACCTTCTCCAACAGCCCCTTCTCTTTAAGCTCCTCCACGATGAGCTTTCGTGCCTCGAAGCGATCCTTGAGGCGGTAGCGCTTTAGCCAAGCCGGCTCCTTCCCGTCCTCAGCGAAGGCCGACGGCCGGATTTTCGCCTCCTCATCGAAGATGCTGATCTTCTTGAGTCCATATTTCTCCCCGATCTCAAAGTCGTTGAAATCGTGCCCCGGCGTAATTTTGAGAGCGCCGGTGCCGAATTCCCGGTCGACGAAGGAATCTCCGATCACCGGGATCTCCCGGCCAACAATGGGGAGGGAAACTTTTTTTCCGATCAGCCGTTTGTAGCGTTGATCTTCGGGGTGAACGGCTACCGCCGTGTCGCCCAGCATGGTTTCCGGGCGGGTCGTCGCCACCGTAATACCGTCGGATGGAGAATCGGCGAACGCGTAGCGGATATGCCACAGGTGTCCTTCAATATCCTCATGAACCACTTCGATGTCAGCCAGCGCGGTCTTGCAGCGCGGGCACCAGTTGATCAGCCGCTCGGCGCGGTACAACAATCCATCTTCCCAAAGCCGGACAAACACTTCCTGCACTGCCAGAGAGAGGCCCTGATCCATAGTGAAGCGCTCGCGACTCCAGTCACAGGAAGCTCCCAACGCCCTGAGTTGGCGCAAAATCGTGCTGCCGGATTTTTCCCGCCAGGCCCAAACTCGTTCGACGAACTTCGCTCTCCCCAATTGCGCTCGCGTCAGCCCTTCTTCAGCGAGCTGCCTCTCGACTACGTTTTGGGTGGCGATGCCTGCGTGATCCATTCCCGGGATCCACAGGGCGTTGTATCCGTCCATCCGCTTGTAGCGGCAGAGAATATCTTGGAGAGTGTTGTTGAGGGCATGGCCGATGTGAAGCGATCCGGTGACATTGGGCGGCGGAATCACCATAGAGAAGCTGCGGCCTGCCGCATTAGCTGGGCGGAAATAATCCCGCTCCGACCAGTAGGCGTACCACTTCCCCTCGATCTCTTTGTGCGAATAGGACTTGGGTAATTCCATGAGGCTATTTCGGCTTCTTCGAACCTTTCCTTTCCTTCTTGGCTGAGGACTCCTCCACCACATCGACAAGATCAATAAACTGCAGCGTTGCCTGTTGCGGCCCCTCATCTCGGCTTTTTTTGGCGGCCTTCTTAGGCGTATCCGTTTTCGTCTTTGCCGCGGCGGATGGACCGCTCTTTTCCACAGCCCGACTCGATTGAGGAGAGAGGAAACGGTTCAGCGCGGCATGAAACGACTCTCTTTCGATGGGTTTTTTCACTACGACGACGTTCTCGCGTTTTACCCCCTGAGTCTCGCCGTCTTCCTCCAGCCAAACCACGCGTGCGCGGGAGCCCTGTATCGCGCGGGATAAATCGGGCGACAATTGGCCGCTCGCTCGCAGCGCCGCCGCGTCGACAACGACCAGATCGTAATTGGCCAGAGATTCCATCGGAAGACCCTTAGGGTTCTCCCGGACTTCGACCTCGTGTTCCGGAAAAAGGGAAAGCGTGATAGCCTGCCGCAGCAGCTTGTGGGGCTCAATAAGAAGAATCTTGCTCATGGTTTATATCTCAAGATCGGGTATTAGCTTGACAAGAATCAATGCCCAAGTAAGATAGAAAGCGAAAAATGTTTTGCATGATGTGCGAAAGTGGCGGAATTTGGTAGACGCGCAGGATTCAGGATCCTGTGGGCTAACACCCGTGGGGGTTCGATTCCCCCCTTTCGCACCATTCGTAGAAGCTAACTTATCATAGCCGCCAAATTTTCTCTATTGATCCCATCACCGATGTAACCATTCCAGGCTGGCAAGGAGACAGCGCGGTTGAGACGACCTCGAGCGATACGGCAGAAAAGTAACTTAGCAACGATGAAGTCTTCCGGCATGAGATGGATTGGATACGGGAAGCGCATGCGCGGCGCTGCTGGAAGGTGGTATCCGGTCTTATGTCTTACTTTTCTTCTCAGCGCCTGTGGCAAGGATTCCAATCGTCCGGTAGAAACAGCGCGTGCGGCCGATCCTGCGCGTGGAAGGCAGATCTATCAGGCCAACTGCGTGGCGTGTCACAACACCGACCCCTCTAAGGAGGGCTCGTTGGGCCCGGCCTTAAAAGGCGCCTCACAAGAACTCCTGGAGGCGAGAATACTTCGGGCCACCTATCCTCCGGGCTACGTCCCGAAGCGCCAGAGCAAATCGATGCCGCCCATGCCGTTTCTTAAATCGGCTATCCCGGATTTGGCTGCTTTTCTCCGCTAACTTCAGGTGAGCAAGAAAAGCCCGTAAAAAATAGCCGCCAGGATGAATCCCGACCATAGGGTTCCACCGACTGTGTCGAGCGGCTTTTTTGTGGCGCCTTGTGTTCCCACCAGCGCATTGATTTCGACCGCACCAGTGATGATCAAGACT
>Ga0209701_10000734_pt1 | contig 20077 bp, 18 predicted proteins | sample CZO8metaG_4_FD_188356 | JGI IMG/M metagenome (GOLD analysis project Ga0209701, IMG submission 188356) | Vadose zone soil microbial communities from the Eel River Critical Zone Observatory, Northern California, USA - CZOApr15con2H3.8 metaG... | ecosystem: Environmental > Terrestrial > Soil >... | reverse complement strand
GGAAGGACGAGCACGAGCTGTGGGAACTGGGTCCATGGCTGCTCGCGCAAGAAGGGATCCAAGTCGTCCGAGTACTGCACTCCAGAATCGATGCAGCAAGTTCCGGCAGGTAATTGCCGATGTTGCGCGTGTCGCTCCGACCAATACAACGGTGCTGATTTGTGGTGAAACAGGTACCGGCAAAGAGTTGGTCGCCCGAGCGATTCACGCGAGAAGCGATCGAAAAAATCAAACGATGGTAACTGTCAATTGTGCTGCGCTTCCGCATGCTCTGGTGGAGAGCGAGCTCTTTGGCCATGAAAGAGGGGCGTTTACCGGAGCACAGGCTCGCAAACTAGGGCGATTTGAGATAGCAAACGGCGGCACCATCTTCCTCGACGAAGTGGGTGAACTCTCACTTGAGACGCAAGCAAAGCTGTTGCGTGTTTTGCAAGAAGGAGAATTCCAACGACTTGGTGGAACCCACACGATTCGGGTTGATGTGAGGGCCATCACTGCTACGAATCGCAGCTTGGATGAGCTCGTCGCCAAAGGCAAATTTCGTTCGGACCTGTATTACAGACTCAACGTGTTTCCGATCACTGTACCTTCATTGACCGATCGCCCCGAAGATATCCCCTTGCTCGCTAACTACTTCGTTCAGAGATTCAAGAGTGAATTTGGCAAGAATATCTCCAGGATTGATCGGGCTTCTATGAAGGCCCTAATGGGCTATCGATGGCCTGGAAACATCCGCGAGCTTGAACATGTAATAGAGCGCGCCGTTCTAATCTCAGAAGACCCAATTCTTCGGATCCCTTCGCTGAGTGGAATTTCTCACGAGCCTGCAAGCTCAGGAACGGCCGCGGCGCAACGTGTCGCACTTCGGACCGCCGTTCAAGATGCGCGGGCGCCCGAGCCGTTCAAGCCAGGAGCGGGCAGAATCCCCGCGTCCAGCGCCGGAGCCGGCGGGAGTCCGGTCACCTCGAGGATCTCCCGCTCGTTGAGCGTCTCGCGCGCAACGAGCGCCTCAGCAAGCGCGTCGAGCTGCTTGCGGTGCTCCGTCAAGAGGCGCTTCGCCTGTTCGTGGCTCTCGCCGATGATGCGGAGCACCTCGGCGTCGATGACCCTGGCGGTTTCCTCGCTGAACGGCCTCTCACCTACGTAACCAACTGGGCCGCCCAGGTACGGATTTTCGCGTGGCGCAAGCTGCACGAGCCCGAGCCGCTCGCTCATGCCCCAGCGCGTGACCATCCGACGAGCGAGTGCCGTGGCCTGCTCGATGTCGTTTTCGGCGCCCGCCGTCCTCGTCCCGTAGACGATCTCCTCGGCCGCGCGGCCTCCCAGCATGCCGACGATCCGCGCGCGGAGGTACGCTTCCGGATAGTTGTAGCGGTCGCTGTTGGGCCGCTGGTACGTGAGGCCCAGTGCCTGCCCGCGCGGCACGATCGTCACCCGGTTCACCGGGTCCGCCCCGGGGACGACCAAGCCGAGGATGGCGTGTCCGCCTTCGTGGTAGGCGATTCGCTCCTTGTCGGCGCGGCTGAGAAGGAGCGGGCGCTCGGGGCCCAGCACGATCTTCTCCAGCGCATCGAGGAAATCCTTCTGATGGACCTGATTTTGCTCCCGCCGCGCTGCTAGCAGCGCCGCCTCGTTGACCAGGTTCTTCAGGTCGGCCCCTGAGAAGCCCGGCGTCGCGCCGGCGAGCTCGCCAAGACTTGCGTCGGTCGCGAGCGGCACGCGCCGGGTGTGGACCTTGAGGATCGCCTCGCGGCCGGCCTTGTCGGGAAGGTTGACCACCACGCGACGATCGAAGCGACCGGGCCGCAGTAGCGCCTTGTCGAGCACGTCGGGCTGGTTTGTCGCTGCCAGCACAATGATGCCCTCACGGCTGGAGAAACCGTCCATCTCGGTGAGGATCTGGTTCAGCGTCTGTTCCTGCTCGCCCGATCCGCCGATCGCTATCTGCCCGCGCGCGCGGCCGATGGCGTCCAGCTCGTCGATGAAGACGATGGCGGGAGGGTGCTCGCGCGCCTGCTTGAAGAGGTCGCGTACCCTCGCCGCGCCGACGCCGACGATCATCTCCACGAACTCCGCCCCGCTCATCGAAAAGAAGGGCACGTTCGCCTCTCCCGCCACCGCTCTCGCCAGCAGGGTCTTCCCGGTGCCCGGCGCACCGATCAGGAGCACACCCTTAGGGGCCGTCCCCCCGAGCCGCGTGTGCTTGCCCGGGTCCCGCAGGAAGTCGACGATCTCAACCAGCTCGTCCTTGGCCTCGTCGATGCCGGCGACGTCGTCGAAGGTCACCTTGGTGTCCGTCTCCTGATCGTAACGGCGGGCCTTGCTCTTGCCGATGCCCATCAGGCCCCCGAGACCGCCGCCCTGCCGAGCGGCCCGCCGAAACATCCAAACATAGAGTCCAATCAAGAGCAGGGCAGGGCCGAATCCGAAGAGGAACGTCACCAGCGGGCTGCGCTCCTCTTCGACGGGTCTGGCGCTGATCTCGACACCGTTGTCGATCAAGAACTTTTCCAGACCGGGATCGACGAACCCCGGCAGCGTGCTGGCGAAGGACTTCGCGGTCTTCGTCGGCCCACGCGACGAGGTGGCGCGCTCGCCACCCGGCGCGCTCTTCTCACCCGCCGGGGGGTAGGTGACCGGCGTCTTGAAACGCCCTGTGAGGGTATCGCCGCGGCTGTAGATCGATTCGACGTTTCCCTTTCTGACCTCCTCCTTGAAAAGCGTATAGGGCACCGTGATCGATTCTTCCCCTGCGGGCTGCAGCAACCGGAGCACGACGAAGTTCGCGAACAGCACCAACAGGAACCACGGCCAGGTCCTCTTGGGCGGCATCTTCGCCGGCACGTCTTTGGTGTCTCGGGCCCGAGTGTCCGTCGGCCGGAGGCCCCCGGCTGGGGTTGCTTTCGATGCCATGGTCATCTCCTAATAGATCTGCGTACCATCTTTGGTGGTGATCGTGCTCACACGCTTCTCTGCTTTGTTGCCGTGCGAAGCAGAAGCGCTCGCAGGCTTGGTTTCGCTGGTCTTCCCAAAGCACGTTTCATGCCGGTACCGCCCTCAGTTCGCTGACGATTTCGTAAGTCTTTCCCGTTTAACGTTCCGCAAATATAGACGCCGTATTTGGTGGCCGGGTTTGGCGTCGACGCCACATTTGGCGGTCGCCCATTCATGTTTGTACTGGCCTGATTTCTATAACCCCTCTTGAGTTCACGAAAATCGCGCACAGCTCGCAGGAGGGAGCGGTGGCATGGTCGCAGCACACATTGCTCTTTACGGAGATGACGAGACCTACGCGATTGTGTTGTCAAACCTGCAATCAGGAATGGTCCAACGGCTTGCTACCGACCTGCACTCTTTCCTCTTTGGCGATGGCGTCGTTTCCGCGCCCCCTGACCTGCGGCCAGTCGATATGTCCGCCCCCAAGCTTGCATCCCTCGAGGGAGATTTTTCCTCCGAGCACATTCCAGTTCCCCTTCGCGTTCGAGTGGAGAATGGGCAGCTCACTTCTCGTTGGGGCGACAATCCCTTTAGGATGATTTGGCTTCCGGTCGGTGAGGACGAGTTCTTCACGCGTCAGGAGTACGCTCGGGCTCACCTTGAGCGCGATTCGAGCGGCGTCGGGACTGGTGCCACTATTGCGTGGCCACAGGGGACTCCGCTCTCGTTCGTGCGCCTCAAGAATTAGCAGCACTCGCCAAATATCTTAGCCGTTTGTTTCAAGGAACCTTTGTTCCAGTCCACCGAAACGGCGGGACGGGGCAGGTGCCAACACCGCCCAAACCGAAACACAACAGGTTCTCATTGAATCTCCGGGTGTCTGGGTTAAACCACTCCACCGGCGAGTAGGTGACGACCATCGGGCCGGCACCGCACGCTGGCACACCCTCGGCGGTGGCAGGTCCTAGCGGGCCTTCTAAGCTGTTGATCACGATGTTCAAGCCCAGTTCCACGACGCCCATTAGTGAACCGTGCGCCGAACAATTCCAATTCTGTAACTCAGAGGAAGTGATCCCATTGGGCGTGGTGACCAGAGGATCGGTCGGGCCAGCAATACTGACAGTGTTGCTGCAAAAGCCCGGGCTCGCTCTGATACCAAAAGGAAGCATTACTCTCTCAACTGCTCCCCCAAAATAATTGGCCAGATGCATCTCCAGTATTCCCCCGCCGAGAGCGTAGCTTTCGAAGCGCCCGCGGAAGTCCTGAAGCCGCATGTAGAAATCGTCGGGTTGCTGAGACACGAGAACCACTTTGCGGAATTGAGTCAAATCTAGGTCGCCCATTCGAGTTGAAGGAAAAGTTTGGAAAGGAACCCCTCTCGACGTCAGAATGTTCTCATTTTGGTTGCTACCCCAGGGTGCTTGGTCCTCAAATAAAGCCACGACGGCTGTTCCGTCTGGAGAAACCTCCGGCGGTGGGTTGTTGTAGTTTGCTGGCTCGATTGAGCTTTGTGCATAAACTTGCAGACTCAATTCAGTAAAAACGATCGCACTCAAACAAATGACACGATGTAGCTTCATTTTCCCCTCCCTTTAACCGAGGATTCTCCAGTCAGTTCCCCTCCTTCGAACCCCGGTTCGGATCACGATACAGCCAAGTTCGGCAGTCTCGCAACGGACCCGTTCGGGAGAGGTCGGAGCGTTGTCCCGAGACGTTGTCTGGTTTCGGTTGAGAAGCGCCTCAAGCTCCCAGCCAGAGCAACTCTCGCCAGCCACTGGAAAGGAAATCTGGTATCAGTGCCGTGCGGGAGGGCGCGATGGAGATTCGCTTCGCTGTCTTCATTGCCGTGAGCCTCGACGGCTTCATCGCTCGGCCGGACGGCGGCCTCGACTGGCTCGAACCCTTCCACAACGAAGATCACGGGTACGAGGCGTTCTTCGCCGGAGTTGACGCGTTGGTGATCGGCCGCGGGACGTATGACACCGTGCTCGGCTTCCCGGTCTGGCCTTACCGCGGCAAGCGCGTGATCGTCTGCACCAGCCGCCCGGCTAGCCCAGCGCACGGCGAGGAGCTGTGGTCGGGCCCGCCCCGCGCCCTCGCCGAGCGGCTCGACCGCGAGGGCGTCAGACGCGTCTACCTCGATGGCGGCGCGCTCATCCGCGGCTTCCTCCGTGAGGGGCTCGTCGATGAACTCACCGTGGACGTGGTGCCGCTCGTCCTCGGCGCCGGGCGGCCGCTGTTCGCGAGCGGGCTCCCCGAGCTTCCGCTGCACCTGCTCGAGGCAAAGAGCTTCTCGTCCGGCCTGATGCAGCTGCGGTATGCGAGAAAGAGCCCGTAACCGATGACGTCGACGTCCGGCAGAACGCTCGGAGGCAAGTCACTCGATAGAAACCTCGAGGCAATTATCATTTTTGCGTCGATCGCCCTTGGGCTCTCCGTGGTCTATTGGCTCATCTTCTATCTGTCGCAAAAAGGGGCTATTCGATTTGCACCGGATCGCTCCACCTGGGGGGCTGCGCGGGCGTATGGACCCACCGCTGCCGCAGTGATCTCTGCTCTATACGTTGGAGGCCTCTCGAGTCTTAAGCGTTTGTGGATGAGGGTCACAGCTTGGAAAGTTCCTTGGTGGCTCTATGCTCTCGCCCTCCTCGGTTTCCCGGTAGCAGTGCTGGGAGTTACATATGCCACTGCTGTTTTTGGCACTGCGCCTGTCACCGTGGGCAGGACAAGTCCCTTGCATCTTCTCCTGCTCTTTTTTTACATCTGTAATCGATGGCCCCCTGGGAGAAGAGATTGGATGGCGGGGCTTCTTGCTGCCAGGACTCCTCACAAAAATGAGCGCCGTACAGGCGAGCCTGATAGTTGGCCTCATTGGGTGGCTCTGGCATCTCCCTCTGTATCAGGCTGATGGCCGGAACCTCACCTTGCTTTTCTTAACAAGATATCTAGTCATTGAAGTGGGCTACTCCCTGATCTGGACTTGGTTCTTCATTCGCTCAGGTTACAGCGCGCTCATTCCGATCATTGTCCACACTGCGTGCAACTACTCATTCCTACTGCAAATGAGGATCGTTTTTCCTGCGGTTCATGTCCCCGAAATCTATTTCGTGCTTCTTATTGCCATCGTGGCGGCCGTCGCGGCAATAAACCTCAAGAGATACTCGGCACGGCCATCGGGTATATGACCGGAGGAGCGCATTGGCGCAGTCTCAGGTGTCGGGAAACAGCGACACCACGTCTGCTACCCAGCGGCTGAGCGTGCGCCAGCCCCTCTCTGGCATGTGACCGAGACGGACCAGCACCAGATCTTTCGAAGGCACGATGACGGTGAGCTGCCCCTCGAAGCCTTGCGCTTGGAACGTGTCACGCGGAGCAACGATCGCCGAGCCGTAAGAGGGCCGCGGCTTCCCATCCGCTGGAGCCACCCAGAAACCGGCGCCGTAGATGTTTGCATCGCTTCCCGGAGCCGGCGTGCGGGCGAAGTCGACCCAGCCTTCGGGGAGCATGCGCGATCCTTCCCAGACGCCGTCGCGCAGATAGAGCAGCCCGAAGCGCGCGAAGTCCTGCGCGGTGGCATAGACGAAAGCGCTACCGAGAAAAGTACCGCTCGCGTCGAACTGCGGCTCCGCCGACACCATCCCGATCCGGTCGAACAGCTCGCGCTGCATGAACGCGCGCATCGCCGCGCGGCGAGCGTCCGGATTTCTGGCTTCAGGCGCGACTGCCCGAGTCAGCGCGTCGCTCGCGAGATTGATACCCGCGCTGTTGTAGTTCCAGTGCTCGCCTGGGCGATGGATGAGCGGCAACCGGGCGGCGTATCCCGCCGCATCTAGCCGGCCCTCGCCGAAAAGCATCTTGGTGGCATCATGTACGGCGGGATTGGGTGCCAAAATCTCGATATAGGCCTGGCCATCCACCATCTGCAGCCACTGCCTCCAGGTGATTGCCCTGCGCGCGTCGCCAGCTGGCCAGCGTGGATTGCCCATTGGCTGGTCCGGATCCAGCTTGCCTTGGCGCACCGCAATACCGACCAGGGCTTGGGTGATCGATTTTGCCATCGACCAAGAGATGAGCCGCATCTTCGGGCCGAACCCTTCGCGGTACCGTTCGGCCACAAGGCGACCCCGATGCACCAGCACCACGGCGCGCGTCTCGCCGAGAAAGTTATCGACGCGATCGACAGCGTCGAGGAGTCGAGTCAGGGCGGCAGCGTCAACGCCCGAAGAGAGCGGACCTGGCGGCCATTGCTGCGTTGGCCACGCGACGCCCGCTGGCTGCGCTGGCAGCGGTACGAGAGGCGCTGCTAGGAAGAGCAGCCCAAGGGCGAAGAGCATGGCAGCATGCACATAGAAGGAGTGGCGACGATGCGCAAATGGGTTGTGCTGGCCAGCATTCTGGTGGTGGGCGGTGCCACCGCAGTCGCAGTGAGATTGCAGCTGCCCACGCTGATTGAGATCGGCCCCGGCTATAGTGCCGACCTGGCGTGCGCGTGCGTGTTCGTCAGCGGACGGACGCCCGAAAGCTGCATCGCGGATTTAGATCCGCTCGCGCGTAGGTTGGTCTCGGTGTCCGTCGTTACCGCGAGTCGCTCGGTGACTGCCAGAGCGCTCGGCTTGGTTTACCGTACGGCGCGCTACCGCGACGGCTACGGTTGCGCCCTAGAGGATTGAGCTCAGTTCTTCCCTAGGCCGGGTGGAGTTGGCGCCGGCGGAACGTTCGGCCCCTGAGAAGATTCGAGAGCCCGCTGTATTTCTCTTAAGGCGGCTGCCGTTTCTTCGGCCATGTGGTCTCGAATGAAGCTCTCGAGTGCAACTTGAAGCTCGCGGGCGAACTTAGCCGGCGATTCGCGCGAGAACTGAAAGTCGCGGCCTAAGAAAAAGATTCGGTCCCCATCGCGGACCAGGTGAAAGCCGTTGTAGTCGTAACCCTTGTCAGGGCTGCCGCTCGCTGCACCTCGGCGGCGAGGACGCCCAACATGCTTTCGCAGCCGCGCGACGCTCCATCCTCCCTTTGCCGCTCGCTTGGCGAGGGTCACCCGTTTGCCAGCGTTCGTCAGTCGATTGAGGTAGCGCAGGTGCCCTTCGTGCAGCAGGTGTTGGGACACCAGGTCCAAAATCTCTGGCGGGTGGTTGAGCAATCCAGCGACTCGTCGAACCGAGATAGCATTCTTGAGCCCCAGCTCAGCGGCGATCTGTTTGAAAGAAAGCTTGAACGGGGCGTCGTGCAGCCGACGGTAACCCCTCGCGCGCGCAACGGCGCTTAGCTCACCGGTTGCAGTGCCTTCCCGAAGTCCCGTGACCAAAGCCTGCTGGTCCGAAAGAGTCTCGATACGACCACCGATTGTCGGCCACCCCAGCTGCTTGGCTGCGGCTAACCATGCCGCACCCCAAATCAGCTCGTACTTTGGCGTCCCTTTCTCGGCCGAGGGGCGAACGAGAAGTGGCCTCTGGAGCCCCCGTTTCAAGAGTCGTTTTGCGAGCGGAGCGATTTGCTTCTCCGCGATCGTCGTCTCGCCCAAAAGCGGGCATGGGCGAATCTCCTCAACCGGTATTTTCTGAGTCTCGGAAGCATCCATGCTTGTGCCCCCCATCCGCCTGCCCGCTAAAGATGTCACAGCCGGCGAGTCGCTGTCAGCACAAGAAATCGACTCCCGGGCACCGCCCCAGGAATGGGCCAAACTGACCGCAGATCCCGGAACGAAGCGAGCATCTTCAAAAGATGTCACAGACCGGCAGCGGGAGGTTGGGAGCTGACCCTGCCCTTCCAAGCTTGAAGCCCGAAAAGATGTCACTGGAAATCTGCTGCGAATCGACGGCATCTCGATCTCCAAAGTCCAGGAAAGTGTCACTGGATTAGCGCAGGAAATCGATGGCCCGTTGGCCTCGGAAATACGACCCAGGACCCAAAAGATGTCACAGTTTTCAACTCTGAGAAGTTCGAAAAGATGTCACAAACGTGGACCTGGCATCCACCAGTCCAATGCGGTGATCTAGGGGCTGAAATCCAGCCAAGATGTCACTGCAGCCTGTACCCAGTTCCTGCATCCACGCTTGGCGGATTCGACAAAAGATGTCACGGCCGCTCGTGGGGCTCGGTTCCACCGCTTGGTGTCCAAACTGAGGAACCGAAAAAGATGTCACGGACCGCGATAGCCGCCCAGACCACTAAGGGGTGGGTTCGCCACGGCGCGAAGCTCCCAAAAAGTTCCTGGAGGCTCGCTAGCCTCGCATGGCCTCCTACCCAAAAGATGTCACTGCTCGTACGCCTGCTTCAGTCCCGGCGTCAGTGGCTTCGACGACTTCTCAGCTCAGGGGCAGGTACCGATGCCGCTCAAACCGAAACACAACAGGTTCTCGTTAAACCTTCTGGTGTTTGGGTTACCCTGGTACTCGATCGGCGAGTCGGTCACCACCACTGTACCACTGCAGAAACCGCCCCTACCCTCCGCGGTTGCGGGCCCCTGCGGCCCTTTTTGGTTGTTGACCACGGTGTTCAAGCCCAGTGCTTCCGCTCCGATTATCGCGCCGTGCGAGGAACAGTTCCAACCTTGTAACTCAGACGAGGTGATTGCGTTGGGCGTGGTAATAATAGGATCGTTGGGATCCACAATGCTGACGGTGTTGCTACAAAAGACTGGAGTGACTCGAAGGCCAAAGGGGAACGTTGTTCTCTCGGCTTGCGATCCACCGAAATTCGCGAGATGCATTTCAAGTATTCCATCAGCAGTGTTCACGTAGTCTTCAAATCTGGCCCGGTTCGTCTCAACCTGCGTAAAGTACGGGTCAGGCTGCTGAGACACCAAAATGACTTTCCTGAACTGGGTCAAATCAAGATCCCCCATTCGACTCGAAGGGAAAATTTGGAAGGAAATCCCTCTCGCGGCAAGAAGGGTCTCGTTTTGGTTGCTACCCCAGGGTGACCCATCCTGAAAGAGAGCCACGACAGGAGGGTCGTCGGGCGAGGCGTCGAGCCGCGGTGGTTGCCCGTAGGTTGCTGGTTGCGTTGAGTCTTGTGCGTAACCCTGCATACTCAACGTGGTAAAAACACTCGCTACCAAACAAATGATACGCAGTTGTCTCATGTGGCCCCTCCCCTTTTTGCCAGGTTCCCCAGCCAGAGGTCCGCCCCTCGCGGTCCTGGCTAGAATCTCAGCTTTGAAACCCAGGTCGGAATCACCCTACGCCCAACCAATTCTCGGTTGAAGTCTTTTCTTCATCGAAACCGCGGCTCTTGCGGTGCTAGGCTGTTTAGGGCGCGCCGAGATGTGGGATCTCGAACAAAGCTGAGCCTGAGACACGGTGCCAAACGGCACTTGCTGCTGAACGTACCTGATCGCTTGTCCCACCCTAGGGGATCCGAATCCGCATGCCCGCGCGCGCTAGTCGCCGCAACGCTGATTCAGAAACGTAGTTAGCGCTTAGGGGGATCGGATGTTCAAGAAGCGAAAGAGGAATTCCGGATGGAGCATGCTCCCAAGTTCGGTGAAACTGAGCTCCGTAAAGCCATCTCGGGCGCCCTGGAACAGATGGCCATCGATGACCACCAGCTGATCTTCATGGAGCTTGGCGAGCGTGCCGTAGAGCGGCGAATCGTGAGCAATCAGAGTACCGGAGCCCTCATCGGTCATGGCGTTATTCCACGTCTTAAAAGTCGCGCCGCACGGCAGCCTTACCTGAACGACGGCATCGCCATCTCCGGTAGTCCTCGGCTTCGTGAGCGTGGCCGTCCAGCTCGAGATTTGCGTCGTTCCCATGGCCTGACGAAGCGCCTCGGCTCGAGCGGAACGGAGCTCCGCAAGCCTCAGCTCATTGCCGTCTCGCTCGCTCAAGGAGCGGTATTGTTGGGCAAACTCCCTTACGATGGTGCAGAACGCCTCCTCGTTGGGTGAGGGATCTTGGCGCATCGGACTGCCCCCGGTCGCCGCGAGGGCGCTTGGATCCTGGAGCGGCTTTGCGACCGTTTGACCCTCCAGCGGTTTCGTGGCGGTTTGAAGCTCAAGCTCCTTCGGAACGGTCTGAACCTCCACCTGCTTTGAGGCCGTTTGAACCTCGAGCTGCTTCGGGACGGTCTGAACCTCCAGCGGTTTCGCGGCGCCTTGAGCCTCGGGCGGTTTCGGGTTGGGCTCTTTCGCGGCGGGCGCAACCGCCGCGCTGCTCTTGGGAGCACTGGTTTTCGGCTTGGGAGGACAGCTTTTCAGCTTCGTTGTCAGCTGGTCGAGCTTCGCGCCCTCGGCCAGCTCGTCTCCCTTGAGCTGGCCCATATAGACCTTCCAATACCGGTCCTCCTGCTCCTTGACTGCTTGGGGCAGCTTTTCGCAATCCGGCTGCTCCCCCCCACCTTCGATTCCGCCGGAAAGCATCAGGGCCAGCAGGGCAATCATGGCGGTCATCGCGGCGCCCTCCTTTGAATTTGCGAGTGTCTCCCTAGTGTCGCGCGAGCGCAAGCCACGCCATGTGCAGAGGGGTGAAATAGCAAGAAGCCAACATCAGAGCGGGAGGCGGGCTCGAGGAACAAGGTTTCTCCCCTTCATGGACAATCGTCGCAGGACTGGATTAACTGCCAGCCGTGCGCGGGGCCAAGATTGGGCGTTATCACGTCTTGGACCGCCTCGGTGAGGGCGCGATGGGCGTCGTTTACGCGGCCTACGACCCCGAGCTCGACCGGAAGATTGCCCTCAAGCTGCTGAACGCGCGCTTGGGCGAGTCGCCTGCGGCCCGCGATTTCGGAATGCGCCTGCAGCGCGAAGCGCAAGCGATGGCGATGGCGATGGCGATGGCGCGGCTGTTCAGGCTTGGGCGCTGCCAGTCGCTGACTCGCGGCCGCTGATTCTCAGATTGTGATGTCTCGCATCACCCTCCGCGGTTCGCAGTCTTCACGATTAGCCCCGCCCTGTTGTCCGAGTTGACTCATACAGGCGCCGGAGACTTTTCGGCTTGCCCCGGACCGGCGCTGCCCCTCAGCTTGGGATCGGGTTTGCTCGAAACTGCGAGAAGCAGCGCGGCCACCAACGCTGCACCCGCGACATCCCAACGTAGAAAGATGTAACCGGGAAACGCTGTCAATCCAAACGCGCCGGATCCTTGCGACATAATAACCAGACACAAACTAAGTAGATAAAGGTCGTACGAGTACTCGGTAAACCCTTTCCCGAGCTTCAGTATCTTCCAGAAGGTTCCGATCATCATCTGGAACCCAAACAGCGCGGCTGCCAGTTCGGCGTAAAGCCCAAAGAAAATCGCAATTCCGCCGAAGAATTCCACCAACACCCCCAGGGTCCCCCAGAGCATTCCTGGTCGAAAACCCATCTCCACAAAATCTCTTGCGTTTGACTTCGGATCGCGGATTTTCGGCCAACCGTAATAAATCAACGACACCCCCAGTACGACGCGCAAAAACAGCAATATCCAAGGTATTTCGATGTACATATTGCGCCCTCTAACGCCGATGGCCGTTCGTTTCCAGTGGCCCAGGGGACAAGCAACCTATCGCAAGGGCAACTTAGGGCGCGGACCCTTTCGGACCGTGGTAAGCAGACGCCATCCCGATGCAAAGGAGAGCGCGATGAGCTATCTGCCTGCGCCTTTCAAGAAATTTATCGGTCGGTATCCCGAGATCAGCCGAATGTACGAAGAACTGGCTCTCGCCTGCCATGAGGCCGGGCCATTGGATGAAAAGACCCGGCGATTGGTGAAGCTAGGGATTGCGATCGGACATCAGTCGGAGGGCGCGACCAAGTCGCACGCGCGTCGGGCCCTGGAAGGCGGCGCCACTGCTGAAGAGGTGCGCCACACCGTGCTGCTGGCCCTCACCACTGCAGGATTCCCAGCGATGACCGCCGCCGCGCTGTGGGTGGAGCAAGTGCTGAGCAACCGCAGCGACAGCAGCAGCGACTGAAGGCGGTGGTGCGCCCTGCAACTCGTCAGAGTCAGGGAGAGGCTTCGACGATCATCTCGAAGTAATTGGTGGTAGCCCCATCGGCGATCGCCCACGTGTCGTTGGTCGCCCAGGCGACGCTGGCGTCGGTGTACCAGATCGTGTTTGGCCCACTGCCCACGTCCGGCGGCGCGGCACTCGAGTAGGGACCGGCCACGCCTTCCGGACCGAAGAACGTGTTGGTGGGGTGCGTGGAGCTGATCACGACAGTAAAGCTGTCGGGAACTACCAGGCCGGAACCCGTGTAGTTGAACACCACCGTTTGATTAAACGGAGGCATGATCACAACGGTGCTGGCAGAGCCAATGAGCGTGCTGGGCTGCAACAGCCCGCTGGGATCCGGATCACCATCGTTCAGGTAAAGATCCAGAGTCCAGGTATCGGTCGCCGGAGCCGGGCTACCTGCCGCATTATTCAGTGCGACGTTAACGCTGATTCGGTCCAGGGTACGATTGGTTCCATCCAGCGTAATCGTGTTGCCCAGCTGATCCCCTGGAACAGGACGGTTTGGCGTTCCGTCCTCACCAAAGGGGACGTAATTGTTTTCTACAACATTGGCCCGATAAACGATATCCGCGCGTGCATTTCCTTGGGTAACGACGATCATTGCGACAATACCGGCAACCATCGCCAAAACATTCTTTATCTGTGTAGTCATGGAGACCCCCTCGAGAGAGTGCTCATTTACAACGATGCCGGTTTTCCGGTCAACTGCTCTACTACGGCTCAGCTTGAGGCACACACCAACTTCTCCGGCCTGCCCAGGCGAACATGATCGGAGCGTTCCTCTTTTATACGGGTCTCATGGTCGCCCTCGGGGGAGCCGCATTTCTGATCAAGCCACTCGCGTTCCTCGGAATCCACACCCGGCCGCAGGGTGGTGTCATTTTGGGAGCCGGACTTCTGCTTTCGATCGTTGCGCTTCTTTTCCCGGCCACGAAGAAGACTGTCCTCGCGCCGCGGACGAAACTCGACGCCTTCTCCCCCGTCTTTCAATTCAACGAGCGGCACTCCGCGCGCATCCACGCCCCTTGTGATCGCGTCTACGCGGCAGTCAAGGGAGTGAAAGCGGATGAGATCCTCTTCTTCCGAGCTCTGACCTCAATCAGGCGTTTCGGCCGCTCCGGTCCGGAAAACATTCTCAATCCGCCCGAGCAGCCTCCCCTACTTGACGTAGCGACGCGAACCTCCTTCCTGCTGTTGAGCGAGGAACCCGGGCGCGAGATTGTCGTCGGAACTGTCGTCCTTGCGCCCCAGGACACGCGCTTTCGGAGCCATTTTACTCCGGAGCAGTTTCGGGATCTTGACGCGCCTGGCTTCGCCAAGGGCGCGATGAACTTCCTCTTCGAGGGGGACGGCAAAGATGCTTGCTTGTTGACGACTGAGACACGCGTGTACGCGACGGATGCATCTGCACGGCGACGATTCGCCGCGTATTGGCGCGTGATCTATCCCGGAAGTGCGCTCATCCGTCGGATGTGGCTGAGGGCCGCCAGGCTTCGGGCCGAAGCGGGGACATCGGTACACTGAACTGGTGCGCGCCTGGACGGTTTGCCGTTGTCCCGAAAGCCGTAGCACAGCGGTTAGGCCCGCAACTCCGTGGTTTGCAACTCAGCCGCAACCTGCGCCCGCCAATGGGCAAAAAAGCCGGCCTGGCGACTGCGCACCTCGTCGGGCCTGCCGTGGTCAATGATCCGTCCGTGGTCCATCAGAATTACGGTATCGAAGCGTGGCAGTAGGTGGAGGCGGTGGACGGATGAGATGACGCAGGCTCCAGCGAAGGCGGCCATCAGTCGTTCGTAAATTTGCGCCTCGGTCAAAACGTCCATGCTGCTTGTCGGCTCGTCCAACAGCACCATCCCGATATCCTTCGCAGCCAAGAGCCCCCGAGCCAACGCAAGCCGCTGTTTCTGGCCGCCCGAGAGGTTGAGACCGCGCTCGGAGATAATGCTGTCATAGCCGTGCGGTAGCTGCGCGATCACCGGACTGAACCCGGCCAGCTCACAGGCGCGCTCAATCTCTGTCATCTGGTACGGGAGCCCCATCGTGATGTTCTCGCGGACGCTCGACTCGAATACCTCTGGGTCCTGAGGCAACAAGAGAGAGGCCGAGCCAAAGTGCTTGAGGTGGGGAAGGCGAGCGCCATCGACGGAGATCGAAATGCGGTCGGCATCGACTAGACCGGCGAGAACGCGAAGCAGCGAGCTCTTTCCCGCGCCGCTCGCGCCGACGAGGGCAATCCGCTGTCCCCGGCACAGCTCAAAGGAAAGATCGTCCAAAGTCGGCCGTCCCCCGGTCGCGCGCGGGTGAAAGAAGCGCAGACCCTCGACATCGATCTGTTGCCAGGCGGTGGGAACCGCCGAGGCATCGAGTGGGCGCGCCGGACTGGTAAGGATCGGATCCACATCGCTGACCTCGGTCTTTTGGCGGACCAGCTCGTTCCAGTGCATCGCCATCGCCGCCACGACCGTCCCCACTTGCTGGGAATACTGGTGCACCACCACCGCGGTCCCGACGCTGATCGTTCCCCGCTGGCGCCAGTCCAACCAGGCGTAGAGCGCGACTAGACCGGTGCGCATCGCGTTATTCAGCAGATCCACCCCTCCCCACTTCACCTCGTTGAACACGATGGTGCGGCGCAATGGAGCAAAGACCTCAAGGAGCCGCGATCCAAGCATCTTGCGCATCGGCTCCTGAAGGCGGAGCGTGAGCACGCTCGCAATGTTTGTCAGGCAGTCGACCAGCGCGGAGCTGTAGCGTCGCTCGGCGCGGTTCTCCTCGCGAACCAAGAGGACCATGAGGGCGTCGATTCGCACCACGAAGCACCCGATTGCGGCATAGCCGACCAATGCCGCGGTGCCCGTTTGCCACGAGACAAGGAAAAGTGCGGCAATCGGTCCGATCACACTCACGGTGTTCTGCAGATAAATGAACTGGCTCTGAGCGAAGGCGAACAAAGAAGAAGTTCCCTTGGTGATCCGGTGGAGCGTGTCTCCGGAATGTTGCTGCTCGTGCCAGCGAACGGGAAGCGCGAGGACCTTGGCGTGGAGCGCATCGGCGAAGCGCTCGCGAACCGCCAGCGCGTTGAACCGCTCCAGGATACGTGCTGGCCCGTGCATGATCCACGCGACGCCGACGGCAGCGAGCATCAGCAGCAGATCGTTTCTTGCCCGGGTGATCCCCTCCATGCCGCGGGCTTGGAGCGCGTTGACCGCTTCGCCGAAGAACCAGGGAATGGTCAGCCGGACCCCCTGCGCCAAGACGAGCAGAACGACAAAAATCACGACCTGCTGCCGGCGGCCCTGAGCGTGGCGCCAGAGTGTCGCGTAGAGCCGCATGATGCTGCTCACGGGCTGAGTGCTTGAAGCAGAATCATGCATGCTGGAGTCCCCTGCGCATTGCCCGCCGCCACTTGCTGACCGCGAAGTATACGTGCCCAAAGGCGCGCCCAACTAGGTGCCCGCACTACCCCGGACATCCGACACGCAATTGAAAACACCTGTTGTGGGTTGCTACCAGCCTACGAGGGCTTCCTCGAACAGGTGAGTCAGGTCCGCCTCGCTCGCCGGCCTTGGCGACAGTTTCGTCACCCGGGCTTGCGGCAGTGTACCTTGCACCAGAGCCGGGATGTCGGACTTGCCATAGCCGACTGCGCGTAGCCCATTGGGCATCTTCAGCCGCTGCATGATCGCAACCAGCCGGTCCGAGAGAATTTTTCCGGCGTCTTCCGGCTTGGCGCGGGAGACGTCTGCTCCGAGAATTTCAGCGGCGATCAGGTGTCGATCGGGGCACGCTTCGGCGGTGAAGCGGAACACCGCTGGAGCGTTGAGAATGACGGACATCCCGTGAGGCACGAGCGGGTGATCGACCGCAAATCCGTCGGGCCGAAAGTCGCGAACCATTCCCGAGACCGGGTACGACATCCCGTGCGGAAGATGCACTCCTGCATTTCCGAATCCGACGCCGGCATAGGAAGCGGCAAGCAGCATCTTCTCACGAGCTTCATCGTCGTCCGGATCCTCAACCGCTCGAACGAAGTACTTCGATACCCAGCGCAAGGCCTCCAGCGACCACAGATCGCTGATCGGATTCGAACCCTGATAGGCAGGGCGTAGGATGGGCCGCTCGGGCCGAGGGCGCCGATGGTATGGCAATGCAGTGAAGGACTCGATCGCGTGACTCAGGACATCAAATCCGCTCGTGGCCGCCACTTGCCGAGGCATGCTTCGGGTGTTGTCCGGATCCAGTATCCCGATCGTCGGCTTGAGTCTTCGATGGGCGATACCAGTTTTGGCGTGCAGTGGCGCGTAATCGAAGATCGCGACGCCGGTGGTCTCGCTGCCGGTTCCAGCGGTCGTCGGCACCGCGATCAACGGCTTGAGCGGCCCGGGAACCGGACGGCCCTTGCCGATCGGGGCATTGACGTATTCCAGAAAATCCGCCGGATAGGTGGAGTAGAGATTGGCGGCCTTGGCGGTGTCTATCGTCGACCCGCCGCCGACCGCGACCAAGGCGTCGAAGCCCCCTTGGGTTGCAAAATCGGAAGCCTCGCGAAACGACGTGTCGGAGGGCTCGACTCGAACCCGATCAAAGAGCGCAAATGAGATCCCGCTGTCCTTGAGGCTTTCGATGACGGTGGCTACGGGTGACAGCTTTGCGAGGTTGGGATCGGTCAACACCATCACGCGCTTCACCCTCATTTCGGCGAGGTCCATCCCAATCTCGCGGGTGACGCCCGCCCCGAAGCGGATGCTGGAAGCAGCAAGCTCGAACGCGTATTCGAGAGCCATGGACTTGCCTCACGAAGATTGGAGTAGACCACCGACGCGCGTGGTTCCAGCACGCCAGCCGAACCACGCTACTGCAACGCTCATCGCGGCAAGTACAACCACGATGCTGATTCGCGAAAAGAGCGTGAAAAAGTTGAGCGTCGCGCTGGAGAGGCCGGTGAAGGCAAGTCCAATCACCGGCAAGACGGGAACGCCGCAACCGGCGAGCGTGCAGGGACCGGTGGTCAGACCGAACACGCTCGTGAGCGCTCCCGCGACGCCGGCAGGACGCGCCACCTTGGAAGGAAGTCCGCAGGCTTCTCCCTGGCGCCGCCGGTAGGACCAGAGCGCGAAGTAGGTACCGAACACGAGCGAGGTGAGGAGGATGCGAACTAGCGTCGGAACATCGACGATGAATCCCCACTCGACCCCGTCCTTGCCGTCCGCGCTCACCCAGGCGATCGCCATATTGGAAAGGAACGACAGCTTCCTCGAGAGCGGCGCTTCCGAGAGCAAGTATTCGGGCAGGCGCGAGAGCCAGGGGTTGAAGGTGAAGTAGTCAGCGCGGTTGCGGACGAGGGAGAGAACGAGCACAGGCACTACCAGGTTGAAGACGCAAACCGCCGCCGTCACTCCCCAGATGACCTTCGGCTCGGCTCGAATCGCCGCGCCGATTCCGCGAAGCGTTTGGGGGATTGCGGCCAGCGGCCTTTGAGCCATTTCGTCCGTCCTTTGCGACGCTCGAACATATGTGACGAGCCCTGGATTCCACAACTCGCCAGCGACGGATGCCCGGCTGCGCGATAGAGTGCCGCAGTCCAAAGAGCCTCTGGAGCTACCAATGCACCGTCTGATTGCGTGCGGCGCCAGCACGCTGCTCACTTCCTGCGCGGCCACCAGCGCCGCACCAACTCCGCAACGAAGTGCCAAGTACGAGGACTTCATTTCGTTCTTCGCCGAATGGCGCGCGTTCCAGAAACCGAAATTGGTGGACGGCGTCCCCGACTACACGACCACCGCGATGGCCAAGCAGAACTCCGAGCTTGCCGGGTATCGGCAACGGCTCGCCGCCTTCGATCCGCACGCGTGGTCCATCCCACAGCAAGTCGATTTCCACATCGTACGCGCGGAGATGAACGGGCTAGACTTCGACCATCGCGTTCTTCAGCCGTGGTCGCGAAACCCGGCGTTCTACGTCACCGTGGTGGCCGACGAGAGCGATCAGCCTGCCCGCGAGGGCCCCTTCGCGCTCGGCACCGTCGAGCTGTGGAGGTGGCATTTCCCGCTCACCAAGGATGCGGCCGATGAGCTCGCTGCGCGCCTGGCGCCGATCCCCGCGCTTTTGCAGCAGGCCCGTGGCAACCTCACCGGCAACGCCCGCGACTTCTGGATCTACGGTATCCGCAGCGTAAAAAGGCAGCGTGCCCTCCTCGCCGAGTTTGCGTCCAAAGTCAGCTCCCAGCCGGCACTCGCCGCGACTGTTCAGCGCGGCCTCGAGGCGACGGACAGTTTCATCCGCTGGTTGGAGGAACAGGCATCTTCGAAGAATGGTCCCTCGGGCGTGGGCGTCGAGAACTACAACTGGTACCTCGCGAACGTTCAGCTGCTCCCCTACACCTGGGCCGAGGAGATGACCCTGGCAGAGCGGGAGCTCGCTCGCGCTCGGGCGTCGCTCGCCCTCGAAGAGCACAAGAATCGTGGCCTGCCGCCGCAGAAGCCCATCGCGAGCGCGGAGGAGCACCGAGTGCGTTTCAACTCGGCGGTCTCCGAGTACATGGCGTTTCTCGAGCAGCGCGACGTGCTCACCATCCGCAAGCACATGGATCCCGCCCTGCGGGGGCACGTCGGTCAGTACAGCGCGGCGCGGCCGCTCGAGTTTTTCACCGAGGTCGACTACCGAGACCCCGTACTCATGCGCACGCACGGATATCACTGGTTCGATCTGGCGCGAATGCAGCATGATCCACATCCGAGCCCAGTGCGCCGCCGTGCGCTCCTCTACAATATCTTCAACAGCAAGACCGAGGGCTTCGCCACTGCGATGGAGGAGCTGATGATGCATGAAGGACTCTGCGACGCTCGCCCTCGATCGCGGGAGTTGATCTACATTCTGCTCGCGCAGAGGGGAGCTCGAGCGATCGCCGAATTGCGGATGCATGCGAACCAATTCTCTCTCGAAGAAGCCGCGAAATTCGCCTCCGCCAACACGCCTCGCGGATGGCTTTCGCTCGAGGGCAAGACGGTGTGGGGCGAGCAGCACCTCTATCTGCAGCAGCCGGGTTACGGAACGAGCTACGTGATCGGGAAGATCGAGATCGACAAGCTCATTGCCGAGCGCGCGCGGCAGCTCGGTAGCGCGTTCACCCTACGAAAGTTCATGGACGAGAAGGACGCGGCCGGCCTCATCCCGGTGTCGCTGCTGCACTGGGAGCTCACGG
>Ga0209701_10000731_pt1 | contig 20095 bp, 18 predicted proteins | sample CZO8metaG_4_FD_188356 | JGI IMG/M metagenome (GOLD analysis project Ga0209701, IMG submission 188356) | Vadose zone soil microbial communities from the Eel River Critical Zone Observatory, Northern California, USA - CZOApr15con2H3.8 metaG... | ecosystem: Environmental > Terrestrial > Soil >... | reverse complement strand
GCAGAAAACCCCACAGGTGTGTACTGAAGCGGCAATCGCCGACTACCTGCATGACACCACCATAGGATGGCGTACCTGGTCAGACATGCATCAGAGGTACGAAGGACCGTGGCAGGACCTGGTCCATCACAGCGGGCGAGTGCTGCAGGCGCTCATGTTCCGGCCCACCGGGGCCATCGTCGCAGCGCCCACCACCTCACTGCCGGAGTCCATCGGGGGAGAGCGCAACTGGGACTACCGCTACACCTGGGTGCGCGACGCCAGCTTTACACTGGATGCACTCTGGGTCGCCGCCTGCCCTGATGAGGCGCACAGGTTCTTCTCGTTGATGGCGGGTGCAGTGGCTACCCAGATCCGACGAGATGCCGATCTCCAGATTATGTTCGGAATCGGTGGCGAACACGACCTGAGCGAACGCACGATCAGCCACCTGTCTGGATGGCGCGACAGCCGACCTGTGCGCGTGGGCAACGGAGCCTGGAATCAGCGCCAACTCGATGTCTACGGTGAACTCCTCGGCGCAGCTCGCCGCCTTCGCGACCAGCTCGGTGATCTCGACGAGGTCACGCGCGCCTTCCTGGTCGAGGTTGCCGACGCCGCAGCATCGCGTTGGCAGGAGCAGGACCAGGGCATCTGGGAGGTGCGAGGAGATCCGAGGGACTTCCTGTACTCAAAGCTCATGTGTTGGGTAGCACTCGACTGCGCTATCGATCTCGCCGATCTATTGCATGCGCATGACCGCATTGACGAGTGGGAGACGACGCGTGAGCAGATCCGCGATGCCATCTTCGAGCGCGGTTGGAGCGAGAAGGCCGGAGCGTTCACCCAGTCGTTTGACTCCGATGACCTGGATGCTTCCGCCCTCATGATGCCGATTGTCGGGTTCCTGCCCGCCACCGACCCGCGCATGCGCTCCACCATCGACGCGATCGCAGAGCGGCTCACCGATGCGCACGGCCTGGTCTACCGCTACCGCGCTACCGATGGCCTGGCTGGAGAGGAGGGAACGTTCCTCCTCTGCACCTTCTGGCTGGCCCAGGCGCAGGCGCTGGCCGGGGAGGTCGAGCGGGCCAGGACGACCTTCGAACAGGCGATTGCCTACGCGAACGATGTCGGGCTGCTTGCCGAGGAGGTAGACCCGGCGACTGGCGAATTGCTGGGCAACTTCCCGCAAGCCTTCAGTCACATCGGCCTCGTAAATGCGGCCTGGGCTATCTCGCAAGCGCAGTAGCAGCCGCCAGAGTGAAGAACGTGGGAACGGCTTGCTGCCTTCCATTTCTGGCGTGAGATAGGCCGGCGCATGAATATCAAGGCTATCCCAGAAAGCTACGAGGAGTTTGAGCAGTACAACATTGCCTATGAGCGGGATCATTTCCGCTACGCGGACACGAACCGGCGCGTGGCTGAGGCGACACGCGACCTCTTTCTGAGCTGGTTCCAGCTCCCTGGGTTTATGCGCTCCTATTAGCGATACTTTGTTGCTTTGAGAAGCACCGCCTCCTTGCCCTCTACTGAAGGCCGATGCTGCCCGATATGTTGGTCGGGATAATCATAGCTATTAAAGCCTGAGATTGGCGCTCGAATCTTGTTCGAGCGCCTTCAATTCAACGCTATTACTTTGACTACATCCACCTCAACTCACTATCCTCGATACTTCTCCACCGCGCATTCATCTGAGATCACATTCCCAGTATCTTTTCAGTTAGCTTGTCATTGCACTGACTTTCGGGGTCTTTTTATGCATTAGCGAACCAGTCCAGGGAGTGCCCAACAGTGGCAGGACAATGCTGTCTCCACCGTAGTAGCCCGCGATGCGCCAGGCCAGCACCAGGAAGATGGCCAGGAACCCGATCACCGGGTTGATGCTCACTGCTCCTGCCAGCATGAAGTTCAGGTTCATGAAGACGCCAAAGAAGGCGGCAATCCCGGTCAACACGCCAAAGATCAGTCCAAGACCAATCAGCAATTCACCAAAGGTGACGAGGTAGGCGAACAGGGTCGCATTCGGCAAGACCACGTTCTGTAGGAGGGAGGCATACCAGCTCTGCACTGCGGGATACGGGCCGCTCGCCTGTGCCAGTGCGCCGCCGACGAACCCTTTGATCGCCGCTCCATCCTGGGCACCAAAGACCCAGGGGCTCGACACTTTTGTGCCGAACGTGGAGCCAAAGGTGAAGGAGTAGCCGGTCAACTTGTCTAACCCTGCGGTCAGCCATTCGTAACCCACATAGAGGCGAACGATCAACCACAGCCAGGCCATGCGCGTGTCGGCAAACAAGAACCTTGCAATGGGAGGTTCTGGAATTTGTGTCGCTTCTTTTGGCCGTACAAAATTACTAATACTCATGATAGTGTTCTCCTTTCGGATTGATTAACTGTTATTTGACCTCACTCTCTGTGAGGTTTTCTCTTCATTTGTTGTTTTCCATCCGACACTCTTAGGGTAAGACACTGATATCACAACGAGATCATAGCGAAGAACATTTTTATCACGAACACATCACAGCCGACTGTGGATGAGTTATGTTATGTTGCATGATCCTGCGTTTTATGAGACGGATTGGGCATGCTCTTCCAGTTCGCTTCCAGGGTTTCCCTTGCTGAAACGGCTGAAGAATGGCATAGCCAGGGTACTGCCACCATCTTCGAGAGTCGTACGCTGCAATCGAGTCCCGAAAGCAGCGTATGGGTGGGCTACGATGGGTCCAAACGGCGCAAGGCTCTTTCTGTTGGCCTGCCACAGTTGGAGCAAAAATCTGTGGTAGCAGAGAACTGAAGACCACAATACAGGCAATCTTTATGCGCAAGTGGGCCACTGCAAACAGAGTAGAACCCCTGTTGTCGTATCATATCATCTTTTTCCTTCACTTCCCTGCGGAGGCGGTCAAATTCGGACTCCTGAATTGGACGAATTTTGAAGCCTCTTTCTGTTGGCCTGCCACAGTTGGAGCAAAAATCTGTGGTAGCAGAGAACTGAAGACCACAATACAGGCAATCTTTGATAGGGGTATGCAAGTCATCGATGGCGTTATCAGCTACGACCACTGCGTCTGCCTTGTCGCGATCATCGGTCTCCAACGTTTCAAGTACCTGTGGCAATGCATTCTCTACTAGAGAACCCATCTGTATTATCTGAGCATCCAGTTCATGTAACTCTGTATCGAGCAGTATCCTCGTCATAAGACACCTCCTTAGCTTGGAGTGGTTGTGGCAATGGCTAGTGTTTGTACGGCTTCAACAATACGATAGATATGGGTTAAGTGAGCCACTTTACCTGGCATCGCACCCGCACCACAGTATCGTTTCTCAGATAGTTCAATTTGTTTTATGTTCCATGTCCTAAGCATAATGGCAAGGAATCACATACTGCTCACGGTTGTTAGTGGATATGTCACAGTTGGCACACATAAAGTGCTATCATGGGTCACCCCAGATGGTAACGAGAAAGCGCAACAACGCTTTCTCGTTACTATCCAAACTAACTTATTACACTGCTGGTGCAGCCGTTGGTTTTGTCTCTGTTGGAGTTGTGCGCTGTGCCATTGAACGGTTAGCGGACATCCACGCCCGGATGAAGAGCCAGCCGGCAACCACCACGACGCCAGCCAGGGATACCCACATGATTCCCAGAGCCCACGGCGTATTCGTGTTGCTGGTGAAAAACTGACCAAACCCCGACAGGTACGGCTGACTTGCCGACTCGACGGCAAAGACCAGGGGACCATAGTAGAGTGTGGCTCCCAGTACAATGAACACGGTGGCAAGGCGGTAGGCAGCGATATCGTCGTCTACCCTGCGCGAAAGCTTGACCGCCAGTCCAAGCAGCAGCAGTAATGCTGCCAGGGAGCCGGTGATGGGAAGTGCCGCGCTGGCAACGATGTTCGGTTGGAACATGATCCAGCTCAGCGCGAAGGTCATCAGCATCAGCGCATCGCGCATGAGCAGGTAGGACATCCACCATACATCGGCCCCAAGCCGCAGACCGCAGCGACGCAGGATGCGCAATACATAGGGGCGACCCAGGTGGAGCATCAGGGTCATCGTCCATAAGGCCGGTAAGAAAGCAACAATGGTACTGATCATCCACTGTGCGCCACCCTGGAGCAGAGCCTGGGTGATCGCGGTTGAGACATCAACTGGTTTCATAGTGTAATCCCTCACTTCTCTTCAGCCTTCCGCCATCCTTCTTTTGTAAGACGGAAGGCTGCTTTATCATTTCTCTGCGTAAACTGTTCGTTGCATTTCTTTTCTCTCTTTTGGAAAGGAGAGAAGAGGTTCAGCTTTAGATGTTGGTGGCGGGAGCCTCGGCTTCCGGCACTTCTGCCCGTCCTCCAGTCCTCAGGGCGTAGATCGTCGCTATAGCGCCCATGATCGCCAGTAGGGCGATGGAGACGTAGGCGATGCCCACTGCCCATTGCGTGTTGGTATTCGTCACCAGGAAGTTGCTGATCGACTGGTATGGCTCAGTTGTGAAAACAGCATTGGCCTGGACGCCCAGCACGTACGGGACAAAGTAGAAGACGGATCCGATCGCTAACAAGACGGTGACGAGACGGAAGTCACGCAGGTTGTGGTCGGGGTCTCCCATCAATTTGACCAGCAGGACACCAAACAACATTGCCGCGGCTAGCCCACCGGTGAGCGGTAGAGCATCGGTAGTGACCACATCTGGGAAGAAGAACATGAAGCTCATCACCACCCCAGAGATGATCAAGATGTCGCGCAGGGCAACATAGATCAGCCAGAGCAAATCCGCGCCCAGGCGCAGGGTAAAACGATCAATCATATCGAGGATGTAGGGACGGCCCAGGTGCAGTCCCAGGATGGTGAGCCAGATAATCGGCAGGAGCGCCGCCAGCGTTCCCTCTAAGAACTGTTCAGCTCCCGCGTTGATCCCTGTAATAATGGCTTGCGTAAGATCTTGTACTGACATTGTCACACTCCTTGCTTGAAATCATGGGGCAATCTCCCAGATTGCCCTTACAGCTAGCGAACTGCTTTGGCCTTCCCTACCCCCCCGACCGTCTCAACATTGAGGACCTTGATGGTTGGGCAAAGATAGGCCAGGTCACAACGTAAGCAGCGACTGGCCTCGCGCCGGGCCTGTTCCTCCGTAAAACCTGCCGCGAACTCGATTGAGCGGTCTCGTGCGGCCTCGTCCCGCAGGGGCATCACCGCTCGCGGTGTTGGACGCAGGTCCAGATGCACGGTACTGTCGGATGGCAGTGTCGAGGCCGTCTCAAATTCGTCGTCTGGCATCTCGCTCACGGCCTTTGGCGAGAGCCTACGCAGGTACGCGTGCATGGATTTGGCAGCTAATCTCCCGTGTGCTGCCGCGTGAATGACCGTCTTTGGGCCGTAGGTTACGTCGCCCGCGGCAAAGATTCCTGTAGCACCCGTCGCCAAGGTTTCTTTGTTGATCAGCAGCCCGCCCCAGGCAGCCACCTGCACGCTTGAACCTTCGGGTAGGAAGGAGGGGTCGGGTGCCTCACCAATGGCGACAATCACCTTCGAGGTCGGGACCTCAAATGCTGAGCCAGGCACCGGAACTGGTCGCCGCCGACCCTTCTCGTCAGGCTCTCCCAACACCATGCGCTGGCAGCGCACGCTTGTGATGTGTCCACTTGCCCCCAGTACTTCGACAGGAGCGGTCAACTCGTGGAGATGGATACCTTCTTCAAGGGCTGCCCGGACTTCCTCACTCTGAGCCGGCATTTCAGCGCGTGTGCGGCGGTAGAGGATGGAGACACTGCTGGCTCCGGCACGCAAGGCTGAACGTGCCGCATCCATGGCGGTGCTGCCACCTCCAATCACGGTAATGTCCCCTTCTATGCGCGTGGATGGATCCAGGTTAAATTGTTTGAGGAAGGTGATGGCTGGAAGCACATCGCGATACTCGGACTCGCCAGCAATGTCGAGCCGTTGACTTTGTTGTGCGCCGACCGCCAGCAGCACTGCATCGTACAATGCCTGTAACTCATCAAGAGAGTAGTCCACCCCAATGGCCGAGTTCAGGCGAAATTCGACCCCGAGCTCTCGAATGGCATCAATATCGCGATGCAACTCGGCTCGTGGGAGACGATAATCGGGAATACCGACCGCCATCATGCCGCCTGCGACCGGCATCGCGTCGTACACCGTCACCTTGTAGCCACGCCGAGCAAGGTAGTAGGCGGCACTGATGCCGGTGGGGCCTGCCCCCACAATCGCCACTTGCTCAGCGTAATGTCGATTTGGTGGAGGAAGCTTGCGCTTGATGTGTCCGCCGTGATCGGTGGCGAAGCGTTTCAAATCGCGAATCGCGATAGGCGCGTCGAATTCTCCCCGCCGGCAGACATCCTCACAGGGTGCGGTGCAGACACGACCACAGATGGCTGGGAAGGGGTTGGGTTCGGCAGCGACCCGTAATGCCTCGTCGTAGCGCCCCTGGGCGATCAGGCTGACATACAGACCAGCATTGGTCCCGACAGGGCAGGCCGCCTGGCAGGGTGCTCGCAGATCCTCTTTTCTCTCGCCAAGCCAGCTTCTCCAGCTCTGCCAGGTGGCCTGGCGCTCGGCAACATGCCACGCATGATCTTCACCCCACGGCGCTTCGCCTGGTTCCTCTGGCGAGGCTTTTGTGTACGCGTCGAGAGCCACCCACCCGTTGTCTGGAGGGAGGTGTGATATCGGGCCGCGCCTGGCAAGCACTACCTCCTGTATCTTGCTCTCAATCGTAATGGCATTGGTGGGACATTCTTGGACGCAGACCTGGCATCCCACACACGAGGCGACCTGGATGGGTACCAGCATCATCCAGGGGCGGTCCGCCCACATACCTGGAATCGGACTCTGCCGCGCCCACGCTTGACCGATCTCTCCCTCGCCAGATGGGCGAGACATGTCAAGGCAGCGCACGGGACAAAGATCCATGCAAATACCACAATTAATACAGGTTTGTTGATTGACCTGAAAGCGATAGGCCATGCCGACCTCCTCTAGGAAACATTCCAGTGTTCCCAACGGCTTTTGCATACTGGCAAGTGAGTGCCGACGGCATTCCTTGCCTTCCAGTAGCTTAAGCTGAACACATCACAAAGATGTCTCAAGGGTGCCAGGCAATATCACATATCAAGCACATTCATCACAAAAAATTCAGTCCGGAAACGAACCGAGCCGGGAGAAGGCTAGCCTTCTCCCGGCTCGGTTCGTTTCCGGACTGAACTTGTATTTACTCTTCTTTGTTCTGGTCTTTTTTATCTGGTCGAATGGTATAGAGTTGGAAAAACATATTCATCATTTTCTGATAATGTTCCAGTGACGAGGCCCAAAACTTCAGGTAGTTTTCGCCAGCCTCGGTGATTGAATAGACACGCCGTGCTGGCCCCCCCTCGGAGGTATCCCAACTCGAACTCACCATCCCATCCTTCTCCATTTGCCGTAACGTGCGGTAGAACGTGCCCGCGTTCATCGTGTTCAAGCCAAATTTCGCCATTTTCTCCATCAACTCATAACCGTAGGAACTCCATTCCCGCAGCATCAACAGCACGATTGGCACCATCCAATTTTTAGACCACGCCTCTGTTGCGGCATTTTGTGGCTCTTTGTCTTTGTCTCGCTTCTCTTCTTCTGCCATTGCTTACCCTGACACTCTCACCATTTGGATAGAGAATCTACTCTGCATTTATATGCATCTTACAGTTATATAAAATGATTGTCAAGTGCTCCTACGGTCGTACAGGCAGAGCCACGAAAAAGGTCGAGCCTTTGCCTTCGGTCGATTCGAACCAGATACGCCCACCATGTCGTTCTATAAGTTCCCGGCAGAGATATAGCCCCAAACCCGTTCCACCAATCCCATAGGTGCGGGCATTATCCGCTCGGACAAAGCGACCAAAGACATTTGCCTGCTGGTGCGTAGGAATACCTATACCTTGATCTCTGATACTCAGGAGTGCCAGACCTTTCTCTTCATCTTCGCTGATGCTCATATCAATCGTTCCTCCCTGCGGACTATATTTAATCGCATTGTTGATGAGATTGCTCAAGACTTGCTCAATGCGCCTTGGGTCGAGATAGACCACAAGGTGCTCCATTGAAGTATGCAAGCTAAGTCGATGCCGCTCAGTCGTGATCTGAAATCGTGCCACGACGCGCTGTACCAACGCTACCAGGTCGGTAGGCTCCAGGTGTAATTCAAGCCGACCCGCCTGTAAGCGCGTGACATCGAGCAGATCATCGATGAGTTCAACCAGGCGCAAGGTTGACTGATCGATGCTTTGGAGTGCTTCCGTCTGCCAGTCAGCGAGTTCTGATCCTTTGCCGCGGGCTGTCTGGACGAGCAGCATTTGTGAGAAACCCTTGAGAATGGCAAGAGGATTGCGCAGTTCATGTGCCGCGATAGCAATAAAATCGTCTTTCAGGCGTTCCGTCTCTTTCAGGGCCGTGACATCCTGGTGAACGACGATGGCTGCAGGCTCCTGTCGTTCCATCGGGGAATGTTTGGTTGGGTCTGCCGGGAAGGAAATATTCAGATCTTGCGCGTCGATGGCAACGGCATTCACCAGCACCGGCAGCGTGGTGCCGTCAGCATGGCGGATGACCTCCTGGTGGTGATGGACAGTCTCTCCACTCTGGACGACGCGCAGGGTTGCCAGTTGCTCGGGGGCGAGGATATGCCCATCGATGCTGAAAATACGGATACCGTTCTCCTTGAGAAAATTGGCCATCGGCTGCCCATGCGGCCAGTGTGCCCCCCAGACTGTAGCGGTTGCTCGATTGGCGAGTACCAGGCGTGCATCACATCCAAGTACAAGATAGACACTGCTGGGTAATTCATCCAGGATAGTTTGCAGCAATGCCCGGCGGGCCTCTGTCTCGGCATGGATACGGCGTTCAAGTAAAAGGCGGCGGGCCTCCGTCACATCATGCCAGACGACGACCGCACCGGAAATGCTCTTTTGAGCATTGTTTGTGTTATCCTCATACTGTAATAGAGGGCCAGATGATGTCGTTGGGAAACGCAGCGGGGAGGCGTTGACGATATACTCTCGCTTTTCTTTCTGCTGATCAAAGATCGCCACCTCTATATTCCGTGCTACCTCACCATTCAGGGCATGTCGCGCTGGTTCTTGCAGCAGTGCTTCGCTTGCCTGCTCACCTTCAGGAAGGTCTTTGAGTGCCTCACGTAAACGACGGGCAGAGCCATTCTCGCGCAGGATATTGCCGGTACTGTCTACGAGCGTGACACCATCGGCTATACTTTCAAAGATAGCATTCAGTTCCTGAGCTCGCATTTGAGCCGCACGATATAAGCGTGCGTTCTCCAGTGCAACAGCGGCTTGAGCCGCCAGGCCAACCAGTAATAGCTCATCCTCCTGTGTGAATTGGCCAGGCTTAGTATGACCCAGCAGTAGACCTCCGCGTACCTGCCGATTCCGGTCGAGCAGTGGTGTGCCGAGGAAACTGCGTATCACCGGGTGGCCACGAGGGATGCCCATTGAACGTAATCCTTCCACCGGGATATGTCCATGAGCATAGGCAATGGCTGCCTGTCTTGCCTCTTCGTGTAGGTCTGAAAGGTGCCTGTCCTCTGCATGAGGAATGAGCGTTAAGGCGTCGGGAACGAGTACAGAGACTCCCTGGCGGAAAATAGGAGCGAGCAGACCTTCACCACCGAGGGGCATACGCCGAAAGAGTTCTTCCTGCATTTTCGTCACTCCTACCACGGCTGCCAGGTGAAACAGATTCCCTTCCGAAGCCACTAGAGGCCGACCCTCCTCATCCACCGGACGTAAAGTGAAGGCCGCAAATGAAGCGTTGGTAAGCTCACTGGCTGTTTCGGCGATCAGATGTAGAAGGCGAGACTCATCTAACTCACTCATCAGTGCAGTGCCTATGCGGCTCAAAGCCGCGTATCGTTCTGCTGTTGAGTGTTGTTTGGTCGTCGCCTCTTCTGGTTGCATGTCTCGTCTACCTCTAAATGCTGCTTCCAAGTACCATCATGTATGGGTGAGATTATTTCACACCTTCTATCATACAATTTCAAGCGTATCGAAACAACTATGAGCTTAGCGACCGCAAGAGGAGATGGGGACATGGCGACCTGTCCCCTCGGTGTTTTGTTGATACTTCCAACTTCTGTGATGTGTTTGTGATATTACGCCCCAATTTGTGCTTTTTCTGTGAGCACATCTACCTTATAATAAATCACAAATACGTGGCATCACAAAGGTTCTCGTGGAATGCTCACAAAAAAACCGACGAGGAATGAGATGGAAGCACAAAAAAAGCACATACAGATGCCTTCTTCGCCTGAAGTGACTCCAGCATTAATAGATCTTGCCCGGCTAGCACAGCGTGTTGGATACGCTGTATCTCAAGGCGCATCTAATACAGTTACTATGATGCTCCTTGAGAGGCTTTTGACTCTCAGCGAGGTACAGCGTGGTGCTTTGTTTCTTACTACACAGAATCCCGTTGAGCCTGGACATTTTTACGTATCGTCTCTTCCAGGCAATAAGGTCTCCCGCACTTTTGCTCTACAAGGCATGGACGAAGACGAGGCACTTGCACTATTAGCTACCTATCCGCTAGAAGACCCTGATCTTCAGTCTCTTCCTGGTGAACCTTACTGGCTGATCTGCAGATTGCCCATTTCATCTTCTTTCTATGCTCTCCTGCTACTGGGTTGGGTGGGCAAGGATGTGAGTGACTGCCTACCCGCTGTAGAAAAAGGCCGTTACGTATTACCCCTTGTCGCCGATGTTGCCGGCGCGGTGATCGCCAATATCCTCCTGGCCGAACGTGTTCACGAACTTGAAATCAGCAACAATCACCAGGCCCTGCACGAGATGGAGTTGCTCAAAGCGGAACTGCTGGCTACTGTTAGCCATGAGTTGCGCAGCCCTCTTTCGTCAATAAAAGGATACGCTGCAACCCTTTTGCGCCATGAACACCGCATCGGACGCGAAGAGCGGCACGAGTTTCTTTTAGCCATCAATGAAGCCAGTGACCGCCTGGCAGTGGTGATTGATCGTCTCCTGGAGATGTCCCAATTGGATACTGGTACCATCACGCTTGATCCCGCTCCCGTCAACCTGGTACACCTGGTGCAAGAAGCCATCACGGCTCTGGGAGAACGGGTCGGAGAAAAGCCGGTCGTGAGCACGGAACTTCCACGCCGGGTGCAGCAGGAAGACGCCTCTGCTCCCTCACCGAACTCGGTATGTACAACCATCATGGTGCGCCTGGAGGATCTCTATGGGATGCTCACGAGCGAGGAGCCGGTCATCCAGGCTGATCGCCTCCGCCTCAGAGAAATACTGGATAATCTCCTGGAAAATGCGCTCAATTATTCGACAGAAGGCGGAAGAATAGAAGTGATCTTGCGGCCAGTTGTCGCTTCAGGTAATGTTGGTAAGATACGAACCTCATCACTCACTGATGAGTATAATGGGAAAGAGACTGCTACTACGGTAGGATTGCCGGAGCATCAACGGATGATAGAGATCGTTGTGCGTGACTATGGTGTCGGTATCCCTGATAATCAACTTGAGCGTATCTTCGACCGTTTCCATCGTGTAGACACAGGGCTCACACGGGAAGTCAATGGCCTGGGGCTGGGCCTGGCAATCTGCAAGCGCATTGTCGAAATGCATAAAGGTGTAATCTGGGTGGAGAGTGAGCTTGGCAAAGGAAGTGCGTTCCATATCTGGCTGCCGGTGGACCTGTAATTTGCGGTGAGGGTGTATGGCCTCGTATCATAGCTGCAATATTTTGATAAAAATTCATAATAGGCCTCTTACGAAGGAAGGATAGTGAATCATGCCTGCAAAGAAAACGACCATACTGACGGCTGATGATGACCCGCAGCTGCTCAGATTAGTGATGCGTAATCTCCAACTGGAGGGCTACGAGGTGTTCGTGGCAAGCGATGGGAAGCAAGCCCTGGAAGAGATCGAGACGCATCAACCAGATCTCGTGCTGCTTGATGTGATGATGCCCAAATTGGATGGTTTCACGGTCTGCCAGCGTGTTCGTGAATTTTCTTTGGTACCTATTATCATTGTGACAGCACGGGGCCAGGATCAGGATAAGATTCGCGGCTTTGATCTGGGTGCTGACGATTATCTCACCAAGCCCTTCAGCGTTGATGAACTGCTGGCGCGGGTGCGTGCTGTGCTACGACGGGCACAGTTCACAGCGCACGACCGGGCTGCCGCCGCACGCACGACCACCATTGGAGAGCTGGCGATCGACTTTACCCAGCACTTGGTGACCATGGCTGGACGCGAGATCACGCTCACACCGATAGAATACCGCATCATCTCCTATTTAGCCATGAATGCTGGCCGTGTCGTGACACAAGACCTGCTTTTAGAGCATGTCTGGGGGGCAGAGTATGCCGGCGAGAGTCACATGCTCCAGGTCAATGTCAACCGCCTGCGCCGTAAGCTGGAAGCCGACCCTACCTACCCACGCTATATCCTCACAAAAGTCGGCATCGGCTATCTCCTCGCCACCCAACCAGGTACACAGGTAGCCAAATAACCTGCTTCGGTACTCACCCTCAAGAGTGAAGAAGAAATGGGGCAGAACGAAACATCACCTGCCGTAATGGTCGGGCAACTCGCGAAGAAGGGAGTGAAGGGCAGTCATTTGCCGCAGGCAAATGACTGCCCTTCACTCCCTTCTTTGAGAGAAGAAATCTCGTCTACACCACCTGCGGCATCCTCTGCTGTGCAGCGGCGACAGCCTCGGCTGGATATTCGAAATCTTGCAGCTTACCCGCGAAGTAGGCCTCGTAGGCAGCCATATCGAAGTGACCGTGACCAGATAGGTTGAAGAGAATAACCCGCTCCTGCCCGGCCTCTTTGGCCTCGAGGGCCTCGTTGATGACGGCACGGATGGCGTGCCCGGCCTCTGGTGCGGGTATAATGCCCTCGGCCCGTGCAAATTGCACGGCGGCTTCGAAGACGCTGATCTGGTGATAGGCCTGCGCCTCCAGAATGCCCTCTTCATGCAGCAGCGATACCAGCGGAGACATGCCGTGGTAGCGCAGCCCGCCCGCGTGGATACCAGGAGGCATAAAATCATGACCCAGCGTGTGCATCTTAACCAGCGGAGTCATACCGATGGTATCGCCAAAGTCATAGGCGTACACGCCCCTGGTCATGCTGGGGCAGGACATCGGCTCCGCCGCCAGGAAGCGGGTTTTCAGTCCCTTTTTACGGGCTTCACCGATGAAAGGGAAGATCAGGCCCGACATATTGCTGCCGCCGCCCGCGCAGCCAATCACCACTTCCGGGTAGTCGTCGGCCAGGGCCATTTGCAACAGTGCCTCTTCCCCGATTACGGTCTGGTGCAGCAAAACGTGGTTAAGCACGCTGCCGAGCGAGTATTTGGTCGTCCCACCGCTTGTGGCCGCGACTTCCACCGCCTCGCTAATCGCAATACCCAGACTCCCAGGATTTTCCGGGTCTTTCGCCAGGATGCTCCGTCCCGCGTTGGTGAGATTGGAAGGGCTGGCATGGATGCTCGCCCCATAGGTTTCCATCATATTGCGACGGTACGGTTTCTGCTGGTAGCTGACCTTGACCATGAAGACTTCGATTTCAACCCCGAAGAAAGCTCCCGCCAGTGCCAGAGCTGACCCCCATTGTCCTGCCCCCGTCTCGGTCGAGATCTTCTTGACGCCTTCCTGCTTGTTGTAGAAGACCTGGGCCGTGGAAGTATTGATCTTGTGACTTCCTACCGGACTGACCCCCTCGTACTTGTAGTAAATGCGGGCAGGGGTGTCGAGGGCTTTTTCCAGGCGGCGTGCGCGGAAGAGCGGGCTGGGCCGCCACAGCTTGTAGATCTGGCGAATCGGATCTGGAATTTCAATGTAGGGTTCAGCACTCACCTCCTGCATAATCAATGCCATTGGGAATAGTGGAGCGAGATCGTCAGGCGTGACGGGCTGTTTTGTGCCGGGATGGAGCACCGGTTCGGGCGGTCTCGGGAGATCAGGGACAATGTTGTACCAGGCGCGGGGTATCTGGTCTTCACTCAATAAATATTTGGTGTGGAGCTTGTCTACCATGGTTCGTTCCTTTCATGGCTTGAATAAAAATACCTTGAACTGCTTCCTTAAAAGGTCCAATGGAAAAGGACATACGCTTGCGGCTCAAAGTCGTATGTAGACAATGGTAGGCTCTACCGCCTGGAATGTCAAGTATTTACTTCGGCAAGTCAGGGTATACGATTTTTGCATCGAGCGTAGTGGGGCGAGCATGGCTCAGCCATGCAAAAATCGCACGCACATCCCTGCACTGCTCGCTCGCTCTATATCCCCATAGTCACATATGTAGTGCCTTTCATCGTCCGATAGTGTATAGTATCTCCAAATTACTGTCGAGGAATTGAGAAACCGTGAACAAAATACAAATTGGCGACGTTGAAATTATTGCCCTGACTGATGGCGCGGCGGGCCTGCGGCTAAAGTTAGATGAAGTTTTTCCTACTATACAAGCAGCACAATGGGAACCCTATCTTCAACGCTACCCCCAGGTATTTACAGATGCTGCCACCTGGCGTATTTATTATGACTGCTATATCGTGCGCAGCCGCGATTACACTTGCCTGGTCGATACAGGTGTGGGAACGGGCCCGTATATGGGTCAACTCTATGGCCAACTGCTCGATTCATTGAGTGAGGCCGGTATCAGCCCTCAAGACGTGGATGGCGTTTTCTTAACCCACGCCCACAGCGACCATGTTGGCTTGAACTTCACTGCCGAGGGCAAGCCCACATTTCCAAATGCCCGCTATATCTTGCACCGGGTTGACTGGGATTTCTACCAGTTGCCCCATGTGAAGATGAGCATCGCGCCTTATATTGATCGTTTGCTTACTCCACTCAAGCAGCTCGGAGTGCTTGACCTCCTACAAGATGAGCAATCCCTTACAGAGGAGCTTACCGCCGTCTTTACCCCCGGACACTCTCCGGGGCACATGTCCCTCCTGATCTCTTCACAGGGTCAAAAAGCCCTCATCGGCGGGGATGCATTTATCCATCCCGTCCAGGTGACTGAGTTCGATTGGTGCGCCATCTTTGATATGGATAAGGAGGAGATCATTGCTACACGCCGGCATCTCCTGGATTGGCTGGAGCAGGAAAAGATCGTGCTGGCTGCCGGGCACTTTCCCTATCCCGGCTTCGGACACATCATCTGTCAGGACGGACGCCACTTCTGGCAAGAGTTATAAAAAGATGACGAAAGCAGGTTTTGGAACATGGCCATGTTCCAAAACCTGCTTTCGTCATCTTTTTATGTTTTTACTAGCCGTTTATACAGGTGGTTTCTATCCAATTGGGTGATGTGGGTTGTCATTTCATAGCTTATAGTATATACAGGCATTGGACTCTACCGTTCGCATAACGAAAGAAAGCATACTATGGAACAGACAGACAACAGTACTCACGTATTGCGATTACTCTCCAACCAGATGGCCGACGCGGTCGAGCGCGTAAGCACCTCACTGGTACTCGTCAATGGGCGTCCACGACAACCCGCAAGCGGCGTCGTCTACGCGGCGGATTTGATCCTGACGGCGGATCACGTCCTTGAGCGTGAAGAAGATTTGACCATCCAGACCCACGATGCTCGCACCCTTGCGGCACAATTTGTGGGGCGGGATCCATCGACTGACCTGGCTGTCTTACGCGTAACTGAGCCTGGACTCAAGGCCGCCTCTGCCGCGACAGACCCGGCTCGCGTAGGTCAACTGGTACTGGCGGTCGGACGCTCTTCAGCCGAGGGGCCAATGGCAAGCTCCGGTATCGTCAGTGCCATCGGCGGCCCCCTGCGCACGGGGCGCGGCACAGCCCTTGAACGCTACATCCGCACCGATGCCACCCCCTATCCGGGCTTCTCAGGTGGGCCATTGATCGACGCGCAGGGGGAAGTCCTGGGCATCATCACCACCGGATTGGTGAACGGGGTCGCGCTTGCCGTTCCCTCGTCGATCGCCTGGGCCATCGCAGATACGCTTGCACAGCAAGGCTACATCAAGCGAGGTTACCTGGGCATCAGCAGCCAGTTGGTGCATCTACCTCCCCAACAGCGCGTAGGGCGTACTCAAGAGCATGGCCTGCTGATTTTAAAAGTGGACGAGGATAGCCCTGCCCAAAAAGGCGGCCTGATGCTCGGCGACATCTTAGTTGGACTTGACGGCAAGACGGTCAACGACACTGAGGATCTCCAGACGGTGCTCGCCACCAATCGCGTAGGTAAAACAGTTCCCATCGAAGTCATTCGCGGCAACACGCTCCAGACATTGCAGATAACCGTAGGGCAGCGCAAATAAGGGTAGATCAGGTACAACATGACACAAGAAACGCTCTTTTCTTCAGCAACATCGTCTCTGCTGCCCGATGCGTTTTCGCACGCGCTGATGCAGATTGTTCAGCGGGTTCGGCCGAGCATCGTACACGTCATCAAAGAGGGACGCGGTGCTGGCACCGGTATCGTCTGGAATGCTGACGGTAGTATTATCACCAATCACCATGTCGTTCCCGATGATACGACGAAAGTCGAGGTTCACCTGGCGGATGGCCGCAAGCTGGACGCGAAGTTGATTGCTCGTAATCCAAAACTAGACCTGGCGATGCTGCATATTGCTGCTGGTGACCTGGGTGACCTGCAGGCCGTACCAATTGGAGATTCGGCGAAGCTGCGCGTCGGCGAATGGGTTTTTGCTGTAGGCAATCCCTGGGGCCAGCGTGGAGTCGTTACCGCGGGTATCGTCAGCAGCGTAAGCTCGACAAAGGCACCTGAAGGTGACAGAAGTGATAGCGAACAGGCGATACGCTATGTCAAGTCAGATGTAATTCTCGCGCCGGGAAACTCAGGTGGGCCGCTGCTTGACGCTGATGGTAGAGTGGTTGGGGTTAACGCCATGGTCTTTGGCGGCGACCTGGCGGTCTCAATTCCGAGCAATGTGGTAATCTCATGGATAGAGGGCCTGCCTAGACGTCGTAATATCACTCTGGGCATAGAGCTGGAAGCGGTCGATTTGCCGGTTGCTATTCGCGAGAAGGCGGGCGTGGGAACCAAACGCGACTCAGGGCTGCTCGTAGTGGCGGTAAACTCAGATCAACTCAATGGTCATTCTGATAACGCAAGCCTGCTGATTGGCGACCTGCTGCTTGATGCGGCAGGCAAACCAATCGATGACGCAGCAACGCTGCTGGACATCCTCGGCAGGAAAGACCCGCAGGAAACGCTGCCGGTGCGCCTGGTACGCGGAGGGAATGTTTTGATACTTGATGTAGCTGTAGCTGCTTTGGAGCACGAGGGATGATACGTGTGTTCGTTGTAGCACCGACGCCACTGATGCAGGCAGGATTGCGCACCATGCTCACTACCTCGGAGATACAGGTGGTGGGTGAAGCGTCAATCGCCGAAGATATGATTGCCGAGCTTCCAGCCATCGATGTACTCGTGGTGGACGAGACGCAGTTGGAGGGTGCGGTGCGTGCAATAGCGAACAACCCGGCGACAGCACTGCTAGTGCTCACCGACAATGACGAGCGACCACTAGCAGTGCTGCGTACTCTCTCGCTGCGCGGCTGGAGCGTTGTACCATTGGATGCGACGAGTACGCAGCTACAGGCATCCGTCACAGCGGTAGCCCAGGGATTCGTTGTGCTGCCGGTGGCCTCCACCCGTCAGCTCTACGAACAACGCCCACCAGTCGAGGCCATCACCCTCGGTTCGCTGGACGAAGCATTGACAAACCGCGAACGCGAAGTGTTGGAACTGGTCAGCCAGGGATTATCGAATAAGCTGATCGCGCGTCAACTTCAGATTAGCGAACACACCGTCAAATTCCACATCTCGTCGATCTCTACCAAACTTGGAGCCTCTAGCCGCACGGACGCGGTAAGCCGTGGAGTAAGGCGTGGGCTGATCACGCTTTGATGCCAAGGAGTATCGCTGGCTGGCACGTATGCTCGATCAACATCTGCCTTCCAGGTTCCCTACGGTCCAAAATAGGAGGTTCTTTACGGAGCCATCGTGTGCCTGTTTGTTGCGCTCGTGGCGTGTTCACATGGGCAACAAGTGAAATTGGTCAGTCTCGAGATTAAAAATACCGTGCGCCTTTGGAGTAGAAAGTGTGAGGATGTCATTATGCACGGCGAGAATGGTCAGTGTACCGACAGGTTGTGATGTCTGATAAAGGTGGAGGCTTTGCTGACCAGTCGTGAGATTCTCCCGGAGTATGGCAAGGGCTCCGATGGCAGGGGCGCGCGTCATGGAGCCGGCATAGATGGACATGAGTACGTTAGTCACAACAACACGGGCTATATTGCTGGGATGGAGAACGTTCGCCGGAACAGGAATCGGCCCGCCCGCGGAGAGCGGAAAGATGCCTGTCGTTTGTAGCGCACCTGGCGTGTTACCACCGATGGGTATGGTAGCCATGGTACCAGTAGCTAGTAGTCGTACTGTGGAATCACCTGTTGGAGCCTTGCCCTGGCTGGCAGCATTCGCTGCCAGCATCAGACAAGCGATGACCACAGCAAGTAATGCCGCCATCCATCCCCAATGGATATGAGAATATCTGTCTGGCACAGCTACTGGTTTTTTTGTTCGACGCTTCTTATACCTGCGTTTCTGCATGGCATCCTCGACTCTGTCAACGCGGTCTCTTCCAACATTCTTCAGGGCGAAACACGATGGTCAATGTGAAACACCTCTCCCGTCCCTACGGAACAACACCGCTTCCTTCTCGTGAACCAAATGCCTATAGGGCGCACGCACCAGCGTTACGTGTGAAAGATCTCGGTTGAGAAAATCATGCCGGGCAAGTCTCGCGCCGTGCAACTATTCGAAGCTTCAGCATTGTACATGTCAATAAATGCCTGGGCGGGAGAGTTAGTGCCGCGTACGTCCTCGGAGATAGTACCTTTGAAGTACATGGGACCGCCTTCGTATCTACATGCCCACACGTCCAATGGCTCCCAGTCATATGTTGCATCAGCGTTGTAGAAAATCTCCGGCAGAGGTAAATTGTCTGTGGCTCCATACGCGATGTACCACACCTGGTAGTTGGACCACCATCCTGGTGAATCGTCCCCAAAATCGAAGTATACGTGCTGGGTGACGCTGTTATATCCATTCACAAGGCTGCTGGTCAAGGTAAAGTTCTCCCACTCCACCTCCAGATCGCCGGCCCCGTTGGCACCCACAACAGTGTAGTGATTGTTGGTAATAAAGCTTTGTAGATTGTTGACCAATATGCCCCATTGCTGGCCATCGGCGTACCATGCCGCGGTTGTAAGGGGGATGGCATTGCCAGAGTAATAGTTACTCTGGCCAATAGCGATGGCGATGTTCGTGGAACGGGTGCGGCAGTACCAGGCACCTTGAGCGAAGTTGGCAACGGCATGTAAGATGGCCGTATCCGTGTCGTCATGACCACCAAAGTCGTAGGTGCCGTAGGTGTTATTGCCAAAATAAACCGGCTGGCCCCAATCAAGGATAATCAATCCAGGCGCTCCATGGGCGGCACTACAGCCTTGATTGTACATCGTGACTGCGTTGGTTGTGGACTCGTAGAGCGAATTGGTATTGGCTGGAACATTGAATCGAGGTGATAGTTTCTTTGGCAGGATTTGTGAGTTATCTTTAGCTGGCTTGCGCCATGACGCATGTGTCACCTGTGCGGTGAGAGCGTTTAAACCGATGAGCGTACAGAGTACGACCAGGATGGCTATGTGGCCAATAAGCTGGCGTCGAACATACATGAAGTAATACCTCGCTTCTTGTGAAAGCTCGTCATGATTGTATGTGCATAGCGGTACTGCTATCTGTGAAAGCATGTCTCTAGATCTCAGTACAACAGGTAAAATCAAGACAAGACGGCATTTTTGTACAAGGCCCGAATGCCAAGTCGAGCTATATTACTTCATCGGATAGTTTGCGTGGAAATACACTCCTGATACTCACATCTCACATGAATCATACCGAATTCTCAACCAAAAAGCACAACAATTTGGGCGTTTGACTCTGTCAAACGCCCAAATTGTTGTGCTTTTTGGTTGAGAATTCAAATTAGCTCTGGC
>Ga0209701_10000728_pt1 | contig 20133 bp, 20 predicted proteins | sample CZO8metaG_4_FD_188356 | JGI IMG/M metagenome (GOLD analysis project Ga0209701, IMG submission 188356) | Vadose zone soil microbial communities from the Eel River Critical Zone Observatory, Northern California, USA - CZOApr15con2H3.8 metaG... | ecosystem: Environmental > Terrestrial > Soil >... | reverse complement strand
TTTTCCTCCTTGCCGATTCTCATGGTCCGTTTTCCGCAAGCCTGGTGCCGTCGGCAATGCAGGCTTGCAGATAGGCCGGACGTTGATCCCACTTCACGCTCAACGCACTGATCAGGATCGCGGTGTGCGTGGCCCGCGCGGTCATGTATTGCGGCATCGGAATCGACAGATGGGGGCCGGATCCAAGAAGACCGCCGGCCCATCCGGCTGCGAGCGCGACCCAGGTCAGAGCATCGTCGCAATGGCCCCTGGTTCCGAGCTCCAGTGCCGCCTGCCTGCGCTCGTCGTCGGGCTCCCTGACCCACGCCTCGGCGGCCAGCAGCGCGGCGGCACGGTCTTCTGCAAAATGGTCCGAGGACGCCCTCGCGGATCGGCAGGCCCACCACACAGCCTCGCGCCGCGGCAGCAGGTAGGCGCAGAACGTCACGGCGTCCTCGATCTTGTCCGCGGTAACCAGGGTCTGCAGAAATTTCGTCGGAAATTGTTCGCTCGGCTTGGCACTGATTTTCTGTGACAGTTCCGGAAAGGTCTCGAACAAGGCCTCGGCTGTGGAGAAGCGCACCAGCGACATCGAAAAAAACTCCGGCGCCGGTCCCATCGGCGCGTTCACAATAAAATCCAGTTGACCAACAGCGGGAGGTACGTCAGGCCACGGGCCGACACGCCTAAATCGGAATCCCGCTGACGGTGGCGGCTCCGGCATTCAACACCGGCGTATTCAGCACCGCGCCGGCATTGACGGTGGCGCCCACGATGTTGACGGCGCCCGTGGCCGTGAGGTTGATGACACCGGACACAAGGCTTATCGAGCCCGGCGTAATGCTCACAGTGCTCGCCCCTACGGTAAGGGATATGGATACGTCCGCCGTGGTCGAGATTGCCATCGCAACCTTGATGGTCTGATTGCCCGTCTCGATGGTCAGTTGGTCGTCGCCATGCTTGATGGTCGTGCGGCGGGACGGACTGCCCTGCGGCGGTTTGAACGTCTCGCCGATCGTCCGGGTCTCGGCGTGCTTGACGGTGACCTCGTGATCCCGTTCGGCGTGCATCCGTATTTTTTCCGAGTCCTGGTGGTCATCGAACACGAACTCGTTGTAGCCGCCATTGTGTTTTGAGGAGTCGGATTTCCAACCGGAAATGGTCTTGTTGTCCGGCAGATCGTATGGCGGCCTGTTGTCGCCGTTGTAGACGCAGCCCGTGACAAGCGGGCGGTCCGGGTCGCCTTCGATGAAGTCGACGACCACCTCCATTCCGACTCGTGGAAGGAAAATCGCTCCCCATCTCTTGCCGGCCCATGTCTGCGCGACGCGGACCGGGCAGGACTTTTGCGGTTCGCGGTCCCAGTGGAACTGGACCCAGATGTGCCCGTGCTCGTCGGTGCTGATCTCCTCTTTTTCTTCGCCTTTCTTGCCGACCACCCTTGCCGTCTGGATGCCGTAGATGCGCGGCTTTGGGGTCTTCGGCAGGCTGCGATAGGGCCGGCTACTGGGGAGGATGTCGTAGGAACCGGAGTAGGTGTCACCGCTCCCGCCACCGCCGCTGCGATAGGACTGGGACGAATACATGTGCCTCGCGCCGACGATCAGGTACTCCTGGTTTTCCGACGCAGTCGGGTGGCGTTCGACCGTGACAAGACCTCCCGGATGGATGGAGGCGGCATCGCCATGGATGCTGCGTCGATAGTCGAAGGCCTGCTCCGCCTCAAGGCGAAACTTCGCGTGGCTCTCGCCCTTGTCCTTCTCGTCGTACTTGTGATGGTAATCGTACATCTCGAGCTTCGAATGAGCGTATTTCTCCTCGGATTCCTTGGGTGCTTTCAAGTCTTTTCCTGGCTTCAAATAGTCGTAATCATTGAAGTGAACCTTGCCGGTGCGCAACTTACGATCTGAAACCCATGAATGAACATGCTGCTTGGTACGAGTTGCGCCCGCGTGCCGCTGGATGAACGGGAGCTTCGGCAGATCCGGGATCGACTTGTGGGACGTCCGCGCGTCCGCCATCACCAGCGTGTGCTTGCCGTCGGCGTGCTCGAAAAAGTAATAAATACCGTAGTGCTCCATCATGCGACTGCAGAACGCCAGATCGGTTTCGCGATACTGGACGCAGTAGGGTATCTTGTGAAAATCACCGGTGGTGCGGAATACAAAGTCGGTAAATCCCGCCTTTTTGAACACCTCCGAAATGATTTCCTTGACGTCCTTCTTGAGAAAAATACGACAATCGGCCTTTCGGCTGAGCAGCCACAACCACGGGCGCAGCGTGAGATGGTAATGAAAGAGGTCTGCCGTGCTGCCGGTCCGTCGTGTCGCCGTCAGGATACCATTGTAGTAGCGGGTCTTATTGTCATAGGTAATCTGCTTGATCGTGCACGCCCGGCCGATTGCGTCGTCGAAATTTATGTTTTCCTTTTCGCTGAGCGTTTCGACGTTGACTTCGAATAATTCACTTAATCCCTCCGTGGCGACGAAACTTGCCAAGACAAGAACATCCTTGCCGAGCGGAGTCTGCAATTGGGCGAGACGCTTATCCTGAGTAAGCTGAGCCATCAGCGATTTCCCTTCGAGGCTGCATGCGAGTCCGCCATGTCGACCAGCTCGTGGCTGTTTCTCGAGGCCAGGCAATGAAAGGGATGCGACATTTACAGTATCCTATCGAATCGCGGCCTCCTCACCCACTCGATGCGCGGGCCGCATCCCCTGATCAGACCGCTGAACAGTTCCAATTAGGACGCAGCACAGGCCGTTATGGTTCATTTTCTGAATAGGAAAATGTTCTGAATAGGAAAATGCATCTTCGGAAATCATTCCAGTGCTTCAAACGACAAAGACGCGGCTTTTTGCGACAACTCATCAACTATTTTGACGCGAAGGAGCAGGATACACGGAAAAGCTGAAAGAGGTCAGGACGCATCGGCCACGCCCAACGTCCATCTGGCTGGAGAGGGCGTGAAGTCCGCTTCGGGGTCATTCGCTACCGGGTCGAGCCAAAGCCAGGTCCGGCCATGTCCGCTATGCCGACGAAAGCGGAAGTAAATTCAGCGCAGTAGCGGCCCCGCTCTCAGGACGGAGATCCGTCACACCGGCCGTTCGCCCTTCACCGTCACCCGCGTGCCGGCGCGGGTGTGCGGCCAGTAGTCCCACATCGCGCGGTGCTGGGCGCAGCGATTGTCCCAGAACGCGATGGCGTTTTCGGTCCAGCGGAAGCGGCACTGGAACAGCGGATTTTCCGCGTGCTGGTAGAGATAGTTCAATATCGCGTGGCTCTCGTCGCCGGGGATGCCGACGATGTGGCGGGTAAAACCGCGATTGACGTAGAGCGCCTTCTTGCCCGTCACCGGATGGGTGCGCACCACCGGATGCTCGGCGTGCGGATAGGCCGGCCGGTCGGCGACGCCGTAATTGGCGTAGAGCCCGCGATAGATCGGCTCGCCGTCGTGCAGCGCCGTCAGCCCGTCGAGATAGGTCTTCATCCGGTCCGACAGCGATTCATAGGCGGCATACATGCTGGCGAACAGCGTGTCGCCGCCGCGCGGCGGGCATTGCCGGATATGGAGGATCGAGCCCATCGGCGGCTCAACGTCGCAGGAGACGTCCGAATGCCAGCCCTCGCCGTTGGCGCGCGGCGAATCCTTGTCGGCATAGATCTTCATCAGCGCCGGATCGTCGCCCTCATGGGGAGCGGCGGGATGGATGTGCAGCTCGCCGAACTGGCGCCCAAAGGCGAGATGCTGTTCTGGGGTGATGGGCTGATCGCGAAAGAAGATCACGAGATTTTCGGCGAGCGCGCGGTGGATCTCGTCCATGGTCCGGTTGGAGAGCGCGCCGGCAAGATCGACGCCCGAGATTTCCGCACCGATGATAGGGGTGAGTTTTTCGACCCCGATGATCTCGTAGGGCGCCGTTTCGTCGGCGGTGTGCCGATAGCGGGGACCCTGCTTGCTGGCGAGCGAAGACATGGTTCCTCCGGTGAGTTTCTTATGGGTTATCGTAGCCAGGGCACAGCGAAGCGCAATCCAAGCGGGCACGATATTTGGTACACTTGGAGGGCTTAGTCTGACGAACAGATGGAGGCGGGAATGGACAAATACGGCCGATCGGGCGAACCTTCGCTGCTTCCGCAAGCAAAAGAAGGCGAACGGCATCCGATATTCGGGGCATTGAAGGGGCTCATTTGGGTTCCCCCGGGCATCGATCTAACGGAGCCGGCCGATCCCGACTGGGGCAAAGTCCACGAGACAAATGCCACTATTCCTGCTCGACGCTAAACGCCAATTTGGAGGCACTCATCCTCAAATCGAGGGTCTAGTGCCGGTGACAGCCCAGCGCCGATCCGGAAATCAGGTCCACTACTCCGCCGCGGTCACCGTGCCTGCGGGCGCGCTCGCCCCCGCGCCGTAGCGCTGGTCGATGTAGTCGATCACCATCGCCTTGAATTCGGTGGCGATGTTGGGCCCGCGCAAAGTGCGGAATTTCTTGCCGTCGACGAATACCGGCGCCGCCGGCGTCTCGCCGGTACCGGGCAAGGAGATGCCGATGTCGGCATGCTTGGACTCGCCGGGGCCGTTGACGATGCAGCCCATGATCGCGACGTTGAGCGATTCGACGCCGGGATAGCGCGTCTTCCAGCTCGGCATTTCGTCGCGAATGAAATCCTGGATCGAGCGCGCCAGTTCCTGGAAGGTGGTCGAGGTGGTGCGGCCGCAGCCGGGGCATGCCGCGACCAGCGGCACAAAGGTGCGAAAACCCATGGTCTGCAGCAGTTCCTGCGCGACCTGCACTTCCAGCGTGCGATCGCCGCCGGGCTCCGGCGTCAGCGAAATCCGGATGGTGTCGCCAATGCCGTCCTGCAGCAGGATGCCGAGTGCCGCGGCCGAGGCCACGATGCCCTTCGATCCCATGCCGGCTTCGGTGAGGCCGAGATGGATCGCGTAACCCGAACGCGAGGCGAGCGTTTGATAGACCGCGATCAGGTCCTGCACCGCCGAGACTTTCGCCGACAGGATCATCTTGTTCTTCGGCAGGCCGATCTCCTCGGCACGCGCGGCCGACAACAGCGCCGACTGCACCATCGCCTCGCGCGTCACCGCGCGGACATCCTTCGGCTCGGCGAGCAGCGCGTTTTCGTCCATCAGTCTGGTCAGCAGTTCCTGATCGAGCGAACCCCAGTTCGCGCCGATCCGAACCGCCTTGTTGTTCTTGAGTGCTATCTCGACGATGTCGGCGAACTGGCTGTCGCGCTTGTTCTTGAAGCCGACATTGCCGGGATTGATGCGGTATTTGTCGAGCGCCTCGGCGCAGGCCGGATAGTCGGCCAAGAGCTTGTGGCCGATATAATGGAAATCGCCGATCAGCGGCGTGGTGATGCCGCGCTTGCGAAGTTCGTCGCGGATATGCGGCACCGCGGCCGCTGCCTCGTCGCGGTCGACCGTGATCCGCACCAATTCGGAACCGGCGCGCGAAAGTGCTGCGATCTGCGCCACAGTGCCCGCGACGTCGGCGGTGTCGGTGTTGGTCATCGACTGCACCACGATCGGCGCGCCCCCGCCGACGGCGACATTGCCGACCATGACCTGGGTGGTTTTACGCCGGGCGTTGGGGCCGGCGACATCGTCTTGGGGTGGTTTTACTGGCTGGTTCATGGGGTCTCAAATATCAGGTTTTGGTGACATTCACCACGGGGCCGGCGGCAGGTCTGTGCGCATCATCACGGTTTGGACGGTTTGGAATTTTTCGTCCATTTATTCAATAGCTTGGCCCGGCCATTTCGGTCCAGAAAGCAACAGGCGGCCGGCCGCGCTATACCGGACGGTATATTGGACCGGAATCCCGCGATTAAAGGGCAAGGCAGCGACGGGAGGCCGACTTTTCATCGTTGACGGCACGCCGTAGCATCGGCCCAAACATTCCCGGGAGGGCGAGCCCATGGCCGAGCGCGACCAGCTTATCACGACCGCGGAACTCGCCGCCATCCTCGATCAGCCCGGTCTGAGGCTGTTCGATTGTACCACCTACCTCGAATATCAGCCGGCCGGCAGTGACATTCCCTATATCGCCGTACCCGGACGGCACACCTTCGAAGCGGCGCATATTCCGGGAGCGGATTTTCTGGATCTGCAGGGCGAATTCTCCGACCAGAATACGACGCTTCACTTCATGATGCCGGCGACCGCGCAGCTCGAAACCGCGTTTGGTCGCCATGGCATCGGCGCGAACAGCCGGGTGGTGCTCTACAGCATCGGCTCCGCGATGTGGGCGACGCGATTCTGGTGGATGCTGAGCTCGCTGGGTTTCGAGAACGTTTTCGTGTTGGACGGCGGATTGGACCAATGGAAAGCGGAGGGCCGCGCCATAAAAACCGGGCCGGCGAAGGGATATCCGCCGGCGAGCTTCACCGCGAAAACCCAACGGGGATATTTCGTCGACAAGCACCAGGCGCTTGCGGCGAGCACGGATCGCAACACCGTCGTCGTCAACGCGCTCAGCCCTCAACTCCACAGGGGTTTGGAGCCAAGCCGTTATGGCCGGCCCGGGCGCATTCCCGGCAGCGTCAACGTATCCGCGGCTACGCTGTTCAACCCGGAGACCAAGACCTTTGTTGCGCTCGCGGACGCAGCGGCGAAGTTCGCAAGCCAGGGCATAGCCAAGGACAAGCGCGTGGTCGCGTATTGCGGCGGCGGCATCTCGGCCACCATCGACTTGTTCCTGCTGCATCGGCTCGGTTACGACAATCTCGGCCTTTACGACGGCTCGATGGGAGAATGGGCGAAGGATGCTTCGCTGCCGATCGAGACCGGCTGAGACAGGCTGTTGCTTCCATTGCCCGGCAATGACTGAAATGGCCCCAAGTTAAAGAGCTTCCTTTTCCTTGGGTTTGCCTTTCTTTACGAACGTTAACCGGAGAACTCATTATTTTAGGCTGTTGAGGGAGTGTCAATTAACAGTTGACAACATGCGCCACCGGACCAATCTAAGATGAGTAATGCCAGAGGGTTACCCCCTCGGCAGGACAGCGAGATAGGATATGAACACCGCTCTGATTCTGACAACCGTAAATGCGCCGCATAGCAAGCAGCTAAACGCGCTTGAGCTTGCGCAGTGTTTGCTAGATCAAACAGCCGCCAAAGCTGCGGCCGGGCATATGTCGTCGTTTTTTGGTGAAGTTAAGCCCGAATTGCAGATCGGCTTTGCCAACATGTTTGATATTACCACACCCCAACTTATAGCTGCAGCAAAAGCATTCGCTACGTATTCGGGCGAGTCTTATCCGCTCGCCGCGTGAGCATTCCGACCCGCCCTTCAGATTGGGCACGGTTGCTTCGCATAGCTTGCTCACTGATACGTCAGGTAAACTCCGAGCAATCAATTATTGACTCTTGGTCGTTCGGTGGTGGCACAGCGATGATGCTACAGATCGATCATCGGCAAAGCCATGACGTCGATATTTTTCTACCCGACCCTCAATTACTTTCTTATCTCGATCCAAAATTGCACGACTTCAAGTTTGAAATTTTTCCTGCCGATTACGACGGAGACGGCTCGGGCTTCTTGAAAATTGCATTCAAAGACATCGGAGAAATCGACTTCATTGTCGGGCACTCACTCACGTCATCGCCAACGATACAAAAGAGAATTGAAAACGAGACAGTTCAACTGGAAACTATTCCTGAAATTATAACAAAGAAAATCTATCACCGGGGCGCTAGCATAAAGCCGCGCGACATCTTTGATATAGCCGCAGCAAGCGAAAAATATGCGGACTCTATAATTTCGGCATTGCGCGACTACCCGGAAAAAGTGGCTGCAACGCTTAAGAAAATGAACCAACTAAATCCAGAGTTCGTCGAAAGTGCGATATCTGAGCTCGCGATTAAAGACCAATATAAGCCGATGGCGGCAACGGCTTTCGAGCAAGCAAAAACGCTTCTATCGAACGTATAGACACGCTAAGCCCAGTTAGCGCGGTGTGCTGGCTCCGCTCACGCCGGAACGTTGGGATCGGGCACGAGCTTCGGCCCGGAAGCGTCGGGCCTGTTCACGAGATACAGCCCGGCAATCACCAATAGCGCCGCGGCGCCGAACACGGGGGTCAGGGTGTCGTGCATGATGAAATAGCTGGCCACGACGCCAAACAGAGGGGTGATAAAGGTAAACGCCGACAACTTGCTGGCGGAATAGGTTTTCACCAGCGTGAACCACAAGAGAAACGTCAATCCGACCACCCAAATGGCCTGATAGGCCATCAGCGACAGCGCCAGCGGGCCGGGAAGGCGAGTGATGGTTTCGCCTGATATCCAGGCCGCAAGCCCGAGAATCGGGATCGACAGCGCCACCTGATAGCCCAGCGCCTTTTCCGGCGGGGCCTGAAGCAGCGCCGTCGCCTTCACCAGCAGCGTGGTCGCCGCCCACAGCGCGCCGCCGGCGACGATCATCAGGTCGCCCAACAGCACGTTGGCGTCGACATTGGCCTGGGGAACGCCGATCGCCAGCGCCACGCCAGCGAAGCTCAAGCCCAATCCGCCCCATTGCGAGGCGCGCAGGCGTTCGCCGAGAAACTGATACGAGCCAAGCGCCACAAAAAACGGCGCGGTATAGAGAAACACCACCGCGCGCGACGCCGACGTCAGCAACAAGCCGCGAAAAATCAGCACGAATTCAAGGCCGAACAAGAGGCCCGCGAACAGGCCAGCGAGAAGCGTACCGTCGGAAGAAAAGATTTTCACGCCGCGCGCCTTCGCGATCAGCAGCAGGACCGGCAGAGCGCCTGCGGAGCGGATCATGGCCTGCAGCATCGGCGGGATGTCCGGCAGCGCCAGTTTTACCGCGATCTGATTGAAACCCCAGCTCAGGCAAAGCATCAGCATCAGCGCGACGGCGCCCGGGCTGAGCGGACGCCCGTTCGATGGAACAATCGATTGTTCTGAAGACATGAACCCTCGTGGCCCGGCTTGTCGCCGTGTTGTTATGGGGCATGATCCCGAAAAAGCCTGTCCCGGACCTGATCCGGGATGGTCTTCCGGTTTTCGGAACAGATCATGCCGATTTATAAAGTGGTTTTCTGGCAGTGCGCGCAGGTGCCGGTGATTTCGACCACGGACAATTTCGGCGCAAAGCCGGTGGCGCGCGCCGCGGTGTTGAGGCTTTGCGCCACCGGCGCGGCCGGAATTTCGCCGACCGAGCCGCAGCGCTCGCAGATCAGGAACGCCACCATCGCCGCGGCGTCATGGTCATGGGCGCAGGCGAGATAGGCATTGCGGCTTTCGATGCGGTGGACGAGGCCGTTCTCGATCAGGAAATCGAGCGCGCGGTACACCGTGATCGGCGCCGGCCGCGGCATCGATTTGGCGAGCTTATCGATCACCTCATAGGCGCCGAGCAGACGGTGGCTGGACAACAGCGCCTGCAGCACCTGGCGCCGGATCGGCGTGAATTTCTGCGCCCGCTGCGCGCAAACCCGCTCGGCATGATCGATCCCGTCCGCGGCGCAGCGGTCGTGATCATGGTCGGGCGCGGGAAACGTCGGTTTTGTCAGGGCCATTGCGGCGATCTGTAGCATTTCGGCGGACAAAGCCCAATCCCACCCATCTCGCGGGATCGAGCCATGTGCTGTCAGCAGATCAGCCTTCTCCGGGCTTGCCAGGTCTTCTGCCTTGCCATGTCAAATTCATGAGCTAGCTTATCATATCGCAAGCTTACGGAGATGGCCCCCGATGTCCCGCGGTTCCGTGGATATGAACTTCCTGTTTACGCTCGGCGAATTGGCGCGGCTGGTGCGCGCCTATGCCGACAAGCAGGCCGCGCGCTACGGTATTACCCGCGCGCAGTGGGCGGTGCTGGCCAAGGTGGAACGCACCGAGGGCCTCAAACAAACGGAACTCGCCGAACAGATGGAAATGCAACCCATCACACTGACGCGGCTGATCGACCGCCTCTGCGACAATGGCTGGATCGAGCGGCGCAGCGACGATACCGACCGCCGCGTCAACCGGCTCTATCTGCGGAAGGCCGCGCGCCCGTTGCTGGGCAAATTGAGCGGGCTGCGCTCCGAACTGACGGCGACCGCGCTCGAAGGCATCAGCCCGGCCGACGCCCACCGCATGCTCACTCAACTGGAAGCCATCAAGGAAAACGTGCGCAACGCCATTCAAAATCCGGCCGGTGAGCCGCCGAGCAAGGAGCAGCGCGTTGGCTGATCCAATCCTGAAGTTCCCGCCCGATCAGAAGGGCAATCCGCCGGCGGCCGTTCCCGGCGTCGAAGCAAAGCCACGACGTCGTCGCGTGCTGGGCTTTGTCCGGCGTTTCCGCAGGACGTTCCTGCTGGTCGTGCTGCCGCTGCTGGCGGTGATCGGCGGGCTCGCCTTCTATCTGAACGGCGGCCGCTACGTGACCACCGACGACGCCTATGTCGGCGCCCAGAAGGTTCTGATCACGCCGGACATTTCCGGCAAGATTGAAAAGGTCGTGGTGCGCGAAGGCCAGCAGGTCAACGAGGGCGACGTGCTGTTCGAGATCGATCCAGTGCCGTTCCGGCTTGCCTTGCAGCAAGCCAAGGCCAATCTCGACCAGACCCACACCACCTATGACAACCTGAAAGCCAACGTCAAGATTTACGGCGACATGCTCGGTCTGGCGCAGCAGGGCGTCGACCTGAAGCGACGCGACGTCGATCGCAAGGCATCCCTGGTCAAGAGCAATGTCGGTTCGCAGCTCGACCTCGACAATTCGGGGACAGCCCTTGTCACCGCGAGCGCGCAGCTCGAATTCCTCAAGCAGCAGCTGTCCTCCTCGAAAACCCAGTTGCTCGGCAATCCCGATTTGCCGATCGAGCAGTTTCCGCCATATGCCCAGGCCAAGGCGGCGCTCGACCAGGCCGAGCGCAATCTTGATCACACCGTGATGCGCGCCCCGATGGCCGGCATCGCGACGCAGGTCGATCAGATCCAGCTCGGCCGCTTTGTCATGGCCGGCACCCCGGTATTCTCCGTGATCGACACCTCGAAACCATGGGTCGACGCCAACCCGAAGGAATCCGACTTCACCTATGTCACGGTCGGGCAACCCGTCACCATCGACGTCGATGCCTTCCCGGATCATGTCTTCAAGGGCACCATCGGTTCGCTCAGCCCGGGCACCGGCGCGCAATTCGCGATCCTGCCGCCGCAGAACGCCACCGGCAACTTCGTCAAGGTGGTGCAGCGGGTGCCGGTGCGAATCTATTTCGACAGCAACGACAAATACGTCCAGAAGCTGAAGGCCGGCATGAGCGCCTATACCACGATCGACACCGGCCACCGCCGTTCACTCGCCGCCCTGCTCGGCTTCGCGCCGGCGGCGGCGAACCAGGACTGACCGATCATGCCGACTGCGGCTGCATCCCCGATCGCGGTTCCCGGCCTGCGCCGGAACATGGTGACGATCTGCGCCATGACCGCGACCATCATGCAGGCGCTCGACACCACCATCGCCAATGTCGCGCTGCCCTATATGCAGGGCACCCTGTCGGCGTCGCAGGACCAGATCAACTGGGTGCTGACCTCCTACATCGTGGCCGCCGCCATCATGACCGCGCCGGTGGGATGGATCGCCAACCGGTTCGGCCGCAAGCGCATTTTCATCCTCTGCTCTGGCGGGTTCACGATCGCTTCGGTGCTGTGCGGGCTGGCGCAGGACATCAACCAGATGGTGCTGTTTCGCCTGCTGCAGGGCGTATTCGGTGCGGCGCTGGTGCCGCTGTCGCAGGCCGTGATGCTGGATTCCTACGCGCTGCACGAGCGCGCCAAGGCGATGTCGATCTGGGGCATGGGCGTGATGATGGGACCGATCATGGGCCCGTCGCTCGGCGCCTGGCTGACCGAAACCTATTCCTGGCACTGGGTGTTCTTCGTCAACCTGCCGTTCGGCGTCTTCACCGTGCTCGGCCTCTTGGTCTTCATGGACGAGACCAAAGCCGATCGCGATCTGCGCTTCGACTGGTTCGGCTTTGCGGCGCTCGCGGTCGGCATCGGTTCGATGCAGGTTGCGCTCGACCGCGGCGAACAGCTCGGCTGGATGGAATCCAACGAAATCATCGCCGAGATCATCGTCTCGATCGTCGGCTTCTATTATTTCTTTGCGCATTCGCTGACGACCACAAAGCCGTTCATCCAGTTCGCCATCTTCAAGGACAGGAATTTCGTCGGCGGCTGCGTGTTCATGGCGGTGATGGGCCTCGTGCTGTTCTCGACCATGGCGCTGTCGTCGCCTTATTTGCAGAACGTGATCGGCTATCCCATCATCACCGCCGGCCTGCTGCTGGCGAGCCGCGGCTGCGGCACCTTTGTCGCGATGATGCTGGTGGGGCGGATGATGCGCTATATCGAGGCGCGCACGCTGATCATCTCAGGGCTCGGCCTGACGTGCCTATCGCTGTTTTATATGACCGGCTGGACCGATCAGACCGGCGTTCCCGAGATCGTGACCTTGAGCATCATCCAGGGTTTCGGGTTCGGGCTGGTGTTCGTGCCGCTGAGCACGGTGGCGTTCCTGACGCTGCCCAATCATCTGCGCACCGACGGCACCTCGATGCTGACCCTGATGCGCAATGTCGCAAGCTCGATCGGCATATCCGTCGTGATCGCGCAGCTGACCGAAGGGTCGCGGCGGGTTTACGCGGTGCTGTCGCAGCATATCAACCCGTTCAACAACGCGATGCAGATGCCCAATGTGCGCGGCATGATCGACATGTCCACCGACGCCGGCCGCGCCATGGCGGACGTGATGGTATCCCTGCAGGCGCAGATCATCGCCTTCTCGCAGGACTACCAGATGGTGATGCTGTTCACGCTGTGCGCGATCCCGCTGGCGCTCATGATCGGCTCCAGCAAGGCCGCCTTGCGCAAGCAGGCGCGGGCACCGGACCATGCGGTGATCGAGTAGATTGTTTCTGCCTAGGCTTTGTCGATCTTCCGCTGTGCAGCAGCGCGCACGTGCGCCGGCAAGCTAGTACACAAGACGGTTCGCTCTGCCCCGATAAGATTTATCACCCAGTCGATGTGTTCGGGGAGAACACGCATGCGAGCAGCACTGAGTGCGTTGTACGCCGCTTCGGCAAGTCGCTCGTCTCCTAGCGCGTTGGCAACCCGATCGAGGGCCAGAATGTCGACGGTCGAGGCCACGACCAACCCCGGATAACGGGCTCGGCAGATGCGCTTTGCTTTCCGCTCGTCAATCACCGCGACGGCTCGCATTTCTACTGCACAGGCGATGGTCGCCGCTTCTCCGTCGTCGAGGGTATCAGCAGTATTGCCAAGCACTAGGCGCTCGAAATGGTCACCCTTCAACGCCTCTATCGCGACCTCCGATAGAAGGCCGTCAGCTATGAGGCTCGCCAACAATTTTGCATCATCGCGGGAACTACGATTGTCCATTCGCAGTTCATCGACCACCGCATCCATCACAATGATGCGGTTTGGAATTGCAACCAATATTGCCGCGGCGCAGCCAGTACCGTTTAGGTTGATGACCGTGCTTGCATCGACGATGAACGGGGCGGTTTCATCATTAAGGGAGGAGAGCCCCATCGGCTTCGCTCCCTTCGATCTGAAGACCGTCAAGCATCCTGCGCAATTCAACGCGATCGAGGTGAAGAAGCCGCGACAATTGACCTTCGCTTAGGAGTTCTTGCTGCGATACCTCAGCCGCTAACAGCCCGAGTCGCAGCGTCGTCGGTCGGTCGGCATCAGCCTTGTGCATGTCTGGTCCCGATAAATCGCCGAGAACCTGCTGCGCTTGTTCATCGGTAATACCGCCATAAGCCGCAAACCAATCCCAAGTCCCATCGCGCGTGAGATTAAGCTCCTCTAAGCGGCGAACCATGGCTTCGCGTGAAACGCCGAAAAAATGGGCTAAGACGACAACATGCCGACGCATCAGCTTTTCGGCTCCGGCAGTTATTTCCCTGAACTTTTGCTTAACAGCGAGGGATGGCGTAAGGAACGCTCGCGCGAAAGCATTGGCATACCGTTCTTCCTTCGAATTGATACTTTCACGTTCTTCAAGAATTTCAGCACGTCGGCGGGTACTTAAGAAGTGCGCCGTCTCATGAGCAGCGGTTTGAGTGCGGCGTTCTCGCGGATGACTTGCGTTTATGAGCATACATGCGCCCAGGGCCTCATCAAAGGCGAAGAGCCCCGCCACACGAGCGTCGAGTCTGCGAATGTAGACGCGCACGCCGAGCTGAAGCTCTAAAAGCGTTATGATGTCCGTCACAGGATTGAAGCCCAAACCGAGCCATTGCCGCAGCTCAAGCGCGTCGTGCTCCGCTTGTACTCGGACATCGCCCGGCAGGATAGGCCGTTCAGGTGGATAGTTCCGGCTCCGTCCAATACCGAGCAGATTTTCGAGTTCGACTTCGGCCTGCGCCAGTTCGGCCAAAAGCTTAGCTGCATGTTCAACCGCATCGTCCTGCCGACCATATTGCTTCCGAAACTGTGGAGCGAGATCAGTCACGACCGCTTCCGTCCGAAGCAACGCGTTTATCGACGTACCGTAAAGCCTTGCTAATCGGCGAATTTCGTCGACTCGGGCTCGGCGTTGCCCCTGTTCAATGGCTACGAGAGTCGTTCGTGCGATGTCGAGCTTCTCCGCAACTTCGGACTGTTTGAGCTTGGCCGCATCGCGCGCTAGCCGGAGGCGGGTTCCGATTTCTTCGGCGGATAGTTGGTCAAGTTGCATCGTCATTTTTGCTATTCGGCCCAATTGCGAATGTAGGACGTTGGTCCAAGGGAATTTACGAACGACTTCCATTCTCTTCGATGTTGAGAAAGAAGGTTATCCAGATTCGCTCGCGCTTCCGAGTTAGAAATCTTCAGCGGTTTCTCAAGACGCGAAGCATTCGTTGCAAGGACGTGTTCCCCCAAAGGGGATTGCTTCAGCCAGGCCAGATGGTCGAGGTGCAACGTTCCCGCGAGTGCATATTCCTTCTGCACTTTCTCGATGCGCATCAGGGTGCTCGGCGCCGCCGCTTCAAAGGTGTTCGCGGTGAGATCATCCCATACATACGTGTCTTTATCTTCCTCCAGTCCGGCGGCGTGAACACTCAGTCTTCGCAGCATGCAAGCCGCGCATATACCGCATTGGCGCCGCTTTCCATCGACAGATGCATGGCGATTATCCTGCCAGCATGAGCGCGTCGTCTTCCAATCCCCGCTGCTAGGAAGTGCTACGTAGGCTCTGAGCGTCTGACCTTTAGTGTACCAGAGCCGAGGAAATTCATATTCAATAGAAACACCAAGGAGCGCCTTGAGAAATTGGGACACTTTGGTCGTAAATGCAGGATGGTTCCTAAAATCGTCGTGCGATTGGCCTACGGTCACTAAGCTCGGACCCAGGGCGCCTTGCCCGCTTTCGGGAACAATGACGCGCCTTACGTTAGCGAGATAGGCGGCAACGCCACTCAACAGTGCAAACTTGAACCCCCGCGATCGAGCGCTTGTTTCGGGGAAACTAAAATCTCCTTTTGGAACCTCGTACGGCACAGTGGTGAACGGCATTGCCCTGCCATTTAAGTCTCTCGGCTTGTCGAACGACTTTGTGCCAAGGCGCACCCTAACAAGACCAGCGCCAAGCATTTTCGTCATGAGTCCTGCAACAGCTCTCGAATCCAACCCCTCGCTGAAAGGTATGACGGCTATTTTGTCTTCCAGAGCGAGGAGACCTTGCTGCGGGGCGGGCGCGATCGTCCTGCGCTGAACGAACTCGATCTGCCAGCTATCGCCAGTAAGAAAGTCTAGAGCGCTATTGAGCGCGCTCATCACGTCGGCTTTTTGCCACCTTGCGAGATCATGAACGGGCAACCGAAGATAAACGCGCCGCCCCCATCCAAGCTTGGGACGCTTTTTCACCCTGTCGCAAAATTCCACCGCCGCGGCGAGCAGTAGCGTATCGAACACAATCGGTTCCCACCTAGCAAGAAAGTATGATGCCAGGTCATCAGTCCTTAGCTGAAGGTGCGTGCCGATCTGGCAATTTGTCCATTGTTTACGAGTAGTGCCACCGCGCTCAATGACGTTTACTTTGATTTGTGGCAACTCCGTTTCTATGTTCGTCATGGCAGCGGTGGCCCATCGTCAATGCCGTCGCGTTTGCTCGGTGGCGGGAGCGACGAAGAACCCGCATTCATCAATTGGTCGGCCAGTGATTTTAGAGATACGTTCGCCACACCCTGTCCAATACGGCCCCTAACCGTTCGAGCCGCTTCGGAGGTAATGCTCTTCGACTTGAAGTGCGCCGCGCACGATGCGTTCAGCCAACGCGCGCGCGACGCCCGCTTGCACAGCATTCGCGGCGTCCTGTCCATCTTCTGCGGCTTGGGTGATGCTCTCAATAAGCATGCGTCTGAGCGGGAATCCCGCAGCGGAAACATCCTTCAATGCGTCGATTCTGTCTTCCTGCGCTTGACCGAACAGAGAGCCCTGTCTGTTGTCTTCGAGAATGTTGCGTAGTTCACGAACGGTTTGGTCACAGCCCTCCGCATACCAATCGTCTTTTATGGCGATGGGAATGGCTTCAGAAATTTCAGTCGGCTCGAAATTCGTGTTCGCGGCCCGCTCGGCGAGTTTGCGCCAACCGTTACGCATCGGCAGGCCTCTATGAGGTCCATCGCTCATATCCCGTCTCCGTGTCAGTTATATGTATCATAAAATCAGACAATGTCAAGGAGACGGAACCTGTTGTGAGTAATAGTATTTTCATACCTCGGTTGATAGGTCCTTCCGCCGTTTGGGATCGAGTCGACGATTTAGGTGTGAGATGCGCAAGCTAGCGTCTCCGAACAATTTCGGAATGCCGACCCCTCGGCAAGCGCGGTGCCTCGCCGTCCGGGTCGCACTGGACGACGCTACGCGTCGCCGAGGCGATCCGACCTCTCCCCGCGCAGAGCGAGGCGAGCTTAAAAAGAGCAACACCTACACGTCGAAAAACACCGTCTCGTTGTCGCCCTGCAGGCGGATGTCGAAACGATAGACCGCGTTGCCGTTGCCGAGCTCGCGGGTAGCGATCAGCGTGTCGCGCCGGTCCGCCGGCACCAGCGCCAGCACCGGGTCGGCGGTATTGGCGACCTCACCACCCAGATAGATCCGCGTATAGAGATGCAGCAGCATGCCGCGCCCGAACACCGCGAGCAGGATATGCGGCGCCTGCGGCTTGCCGTCGGGATCGGGCAGCGAGCCGGGCTTGATGGTGTCGAACGCATAATCGCCGTTCGCGTCGGTGCCGCAGCGGCCAAAACCCCGGAATGCCGAATTGGGCAGCGCGCGCTGGTCCTGCGGATCGGCAAACCTGCCTTGCGCATCCGCCTGCCAGATCTCCAGCATGCAATCCGGCACCGGCTGGCCGTCGCCGTCGAACACGCGGCCTTCGATCCTGATCCGGTCGCCTGACACATCCGGCGTCACGAGGTTGTTGGTAAATGCGTCATTCCACTCGTATTGGCCGTTCGGCGTCAGCCCATACTTGAAATACGGACCGACGGTCTGCGATGGCGTAATCCCCTGCCCTTTAATTCCCTGCACTATTTTGTCTCCATCGGCGTGGCGTTACGCCCACGCAGCACAATGTCGAAGCGGTAGCACAGCGCCCATTCCGGCTGGGTGTTTTCCAGATCGAAGGAGGAGACCATCCGCAGCCGCGCCTTCTCGTCCGGCACCGAATTGAAGATCGGATCGAATTCGAACAGGGGATCGCCTGGAAAATACATCTGCGTCACCAGCCGCGAGATGAAGGCGTGGCCGAACACCGAGAAATGGATGTGGGCCGGCCGCCAGGCGTTGTGATGGTTGCCCCACGGATAGGCGCCGGGTTTTACCGTGACGAACCTGTAGTAGCCGTCGCCGTCCGTCCGCGCGCGGCCCGCGCCGGTAAAATTCGGATCGAGCGGCGCTGGATGCTGATCGACCACATGGATGTAGCGGCCGCAGGCATTGGCCTGCCAGATCTCGAGCAGCGTATTCGGCACGCCGCGGCCGTCTTCGTCCCTTACATGGCCGTGCACGATGATGCGCTCGCCGAGCGGCTCGCCGGTGTGCTGGGTGGTGAGATCGGCATCGTTCTCGCGCACCGTCTCGTGGCCGTACACCGGTCCGGTCAGTTCCGACAGCGTATGGCGCAGGACGATCAGCGGCTTCTGCGGCGATCGCTTGACCGTGCTCTTGTAGGCCGGCGACAAACGTGGCGGATGCGCCGCATTGCTCGCGATGGGATAGGTGAGTGTCATGGTTGTGTGTCCTCCACATCCGCTCCGTCACCCTGAGGAGCGGCCAACGGGTCCGCGCGAAGCGCGGCCCGATGATAAACTCCGCCGCGTCTCGAAGGGCAGTAAGTTTGGCATCCTTCGAGGCTCGCGACTGACGTCGCTCGCACCTCAGGATGACGTCCTTTAATTCAGCTTCTCGATCGCCATCGCGACGCCCTGGCCGACGCCGACGCACATCGTCGCCAGCGCGCGTTTTCCGCCGCGCTTCTCCATGCCATGCACCGCGGTCATGGCGAGACGCGCACCGCTCATGCCCAAGGGATGACCCAGCGCAATGGCGCCGCCATGCGGGTTGACGAAATCGGCATCGTCCTGGACGCCGAGCTGGCGCAGGCAGGCTATTCCCTGGCTGGCGAAGGCTTCATTGAGCTCGATCAAATCGAAATCGCTTATTTTCAGGCCCAGCCGCTCCATCAGCTTGCGCGTCGCCGGCACCGGGCCGATGCCCATGATGCGCGGCGGCACCGCGGCCGAGGCGAGGCCGAGAATGCGCGCCCGCGGCGTCAGCCCATGCTTCTTCACCGCCGCTTCGGATGCGAGAATCATCGCCGCCGCGCCGTCATTGACGCCGGAGGCATTTCCCGCGGTCACCGTGCCGGGATTGCGCACGATCGGTTTCAACTTGCTGAGGCCCTCCAGCGTGGTTTCGGGACGCGGATGCTCGTCCTTGTCGACCGTGATCGGCCCGGCCTTGCCGCCGGGCACCGAAACCTGTGTGATCTCCTCGGCGAAATAGCCCGACGCAATCGCCGCACCTGCCCGCTGCTGCGATCGGATCGCGAACGCGTCCTGGTCGGCGCGCGACACCTGGAATTCCTCGGCGACGTTTTCGCCGGTCTCGGGCATGGCATCGACGCCATATTGCGCCTTCATCAGCGGATTGATGAAGCGCCAGCCGATGGTGGTATCGAAAATCTCCGCCGTGCGCGAAAACGCTTCCGGCGCCTTGCCCATCACGAACGGCGCCCGCGTCATCGATTCGACCCCACCGGCAATGGCAAAATCGATCTCGCCGGCGCGGATCGCGCGCCCCGCCGCGCCGACCGCGTCGAGCCCGGAGGCGCAGAGACGATTGAGCGTCGCGCCCGGAACCGATTCCGGCAGGCCGGCCAACAGCAGCGCCATCCGGGCCACGTTGCGGTTGTCCTCGCCGGCCTGGTTGGCGCAGCCGAAATAAACCTCATCGACCGCGGCCCAGTCGAGCTTGGGATGCCGCGCCATCAAGGCCTTGATCGGGGCCGCCGCCAGATCGTCGGCGCGCACCTTGGCCAGCGCGCCGCCGAAGCGGCCGATCGGGGTCCGAACGGCATCGCACACAAATACATCACCCATCGAATCTCTCCCTGAAAGCCTGCGTTTTCCGCGCTGACCGGCCCGAATTGAGGCTGAGTTTTAGGAGCGCCGCCGGGGCAGGTCAATTGATGGCTCCGCCTCCCAGACGCGCTTTTGCGCGAGGTCCGTTATATCAGCGGATCCGGGGGTGGGCGGGGTGGGCCGCGGAGGAGGTGGAAAACACGTATAGCAATGGCAAACCAATAGGACCGGGCGGTAAAATTTTGTAGTTTGCGCCGCGATGACGATCCAGCAATCCATTCCCGTTCCGCCAGACGCCACACCGCCCGCCGAAGCGGCGGCGCGGGTCACGCCGATGATGGAACAATACCTCGAGATCAAGGCCGCCAATCCCGGCTTGCTGCTGTTCTACCGGATGGGCGACTTTTACGAGCTGTTTTTTGAGGACGCCGAAATCGCCTCGCGCGCGCTCGGCATCATGCTGACCAAGCGCGGCAAGCATCAGGGCCTGGACATCCCGATGTGCGGCGTGCCGGTGGAGCGCTCCGACGACTA
>Ga0209701_10000727_pt1 | contig 20134 bp, 19 predicted proteins | sample CZO8metaG_4_FD_188356 | JGI IMG/M metagenome (GOLD analysis project Ga0209701, IMG submission 188356) | Vadose zone soil microbial communities from the Eel River Critical Zone Observatory, Northern California, USA - CZOApr15con2H3.8 metaG... | ecosystem: Environmental > Terrestrial > Soil >... | reverse complement strand
GGGCGTTCTCTGAGCGAGGTCTTCCCTGCCGCTTTCGTCGAAGAGTTCTACCGAGTGCGTCAGAATCCGGGCATCCACAATCTGTACAAGTTCCGCATGGGAACACCTACCGGCGAATGGCGCACCGTCAATGTCGCGATTGCGCCGCTGGTGACGCGCAAGTTTCACGTGGTAGGACGCCTCGTGATCATGGACGACATCACCCAGAGAATGGAACTCGAAGCCCAACTCTCGCAGGCGGACAAACTCTCTTCCATCGGCCTGCTGGCGGCGGGCGTGGCTCACGAAGTCAACACGCCGTTGGCGGTGATCTCGTCCTACACGCAAATGCTGGCGAAGCAGCTGCAGTCGGATACGCCGAAGGCCGGGGTACTGGAGAAGATCATCAAGCAGACTTTCCGCGCATCGGAAATCGTCAACAACCTCCTGAACTTCTCGCGCACCACGGGCGCCGAGTTCACAGAGGTCAATCTGAACAAGGTGATCGAGGACACGCTCGCGCTGCTCGAACATCAATTCAAAGTGGCGAACGTGAAAGTGGAGCGCAGCCTCGAGAGCGGGTTGCCCGCCATCCAGGGAAACGCCGGCAGGCTACAGCAGGTTTTCCTGAACCTGTTCCTGAACGCCAAGGATGCGATGAACGGTGGTGGAACGTTGCAGTTGAGCACGCAGAACGGCGACTCTGTCAGCGTGCGGGTTTCCGATACCGGCAGCGGCATCACGCAGGAACACATCCAACGCATCTACGACCCTTTCTTTACGACGAAGACGGCGCCCGCCGAAGGCCAGAATCGCGGCACCGGTCTGGGACTCTCCGTGACCTACGGCATCATCCAGGAGCATGCAGGCAACATCCGAGTGGAGAGCCGTCCCGGCGAAGGGACGACGTTCACCTTGGATTTCCCCTTGATCAGGAAGGCTGTCCATGTCTGAAGCTGCGGTCATCTCGCGCCGGAGTATGCCGGAAAGCGTCCCGGATAGCCTGGGCCGCGTTCTCGTGATTGACGACGAAGCGGAAATCCGGGAGTCGCTGGAGACGCTGCTGCAGCTCGAGGGTTATGCGGTGGCCAGCGCAGCAACCGGCAATGAAGGTACGGCCCTGCTTGGAGAGCGCACGTTTGATATCGTTCTGCTCGACCTGGCCCTGCCTGACAAGAACGGCATGGACGTGCTGGCCGAGATCCGCATGCTGAATCCGCAGCAGCCTGTCATCATGATCACTGCCTACGGCACGGTAGAGAATGCGGTGCGGGCCATGCAGAGCGGCGCCACCAACTTCATCCAAAAGCCCTGGGACAACGAAAAGCTGCTCGCCGACGTGCGCGCGGCGGTTGCTCGCCAGCGAGCCGAAGAAGAAAATGTTCAGCTCAAGCGCGCTCTAAAGCAGCGCTACGACTTCGAAAACATCGTGGGCAAGAGCGAGCCCATGCTGAAAATATTCGACCTCGTCTCCCAGGTCGCGCCCAGCCGCTCGACCATCCTGTTGCAGGGCGAGAGCGGAACGGGCAAGGAACTGATCGCCAAGGCGATCCATCTGCATTCAGCGCGTCGTGACCGGCCCTTCGTGCCGGTCAACACCGGTTCCATGCCGGCGGACCTGCTGGAATCCAATCTGTTCGGGCACGTGAAGGGCGCGTTCACAAGCGCTATCGCCTCCAAAAAGGGCCTGTTCGAAGTCGCCGACCGGGGCACGCTGTTCCTGGATGAAATCGGCACCATGACTCTGGACACGCAGAGCAAGATTCTGCGGGTGCTGCAAGATCGCAAGTTCATGCATCTCGGCGGCATCCAGGAAATGCAGGTGGACGTGCGCATCATCGCCGCCACCAACGTCGACTTGCGCCAGATGGTCCGCGAAGGCCGCTTCCGCGAAGACTTGTTCTACCGGCTCAACGTGATCACGATCGACCTGCCGCCCTTACGACAGCGCAGGGAAGACATTCCCCTGCTGGTGGACCACTTCCTCAAGAAATATTCCGAGGAAAACGATCGCCCTCGGTGCCGCGTCAGCACCGAAGCCTTGCGCCCACTGCTTACCTATCCGTGGCCGGGCAACGTTCGTGAACTGGAAAACGTGATCGAGCGCGCCGTGGTCTTGTCTTCCGGCACGGAGATCACACCTGACCTGCTGCCCGACCACATCCTGGGCCGCGGTATGCCCGTTCCCGTCGTCGATACCGATCCGGCTGCATCCCTGTTCGACATCATGGAAGACTGCGAACGCCGCATCATCATGGACATGCTGGAGAAATGCGGATGGAATCAGACCGAAGCCGCCGAGCGCTTCCATGTGCCGCTTTCCACTCTGAATCAGAAAATCAAGCGGCTGAATATCGAGATCAAGAAGAAGAACAATCACCGCGAGTAGTTCACCTACGCAACAAAAGCCCTGCTACCGCCGCACACCCAATCAGAATCGGCTCGGGAACCTTCCAGCGAAAGAGAACGCCCAGGCTCACGGCACAGATGAGAATCGTCGGCCAATCGTAGACCGAACGCCGGGCGAGAACAACCACGGCGCCCGCGATCGCTCCGGTTGCTGCCGCCGTCACGCCGCGCACGAAGGCGTTCAACTGCGGGTTCTTGGCCCAGCGTTTGTAGGAGGGAGCCAGCAACACCACGACCAGATAAACGGGCAGAAATATCCCGAGTGCCGCGGCTGTCGCACCCGCGACCCCGGCCACCAGATATCCGATGAAGGCCACCGTAATCACAACCGGTCCGGGCGTAATCATGGCGACCGCAACCGCATCCACAAACTGATGATCGGTCAGCCAGTGATGTCCCTGCACAACCCCGCCGTAAAGAAATGGCACAACCGCGAGCCCACTTCCGAACACGAACATCCCGGCCTTGGCGAAATAGAGAAAGATTTGAATCAGGGTAGTGTTCGTTCCGAAAATTGCGAATGCCCCTGGAGGGAACATTAAAGACGAAGTCCTTGCAGCTTGCATGCGGCTGGGTAGGGCCTTAACCAGCAACGCCACTACTCCGCCGAGCAGAAAGAGCCAAATGATTTCTCGAGAAGTCCAAGCGGTCGAGACGGCAAGAACGGCAAAAATCCCCCACAACAATTTGTCCTTCCCCAGAGTGAGTTTGGTGAGTTTGAACGCGGAGCGGGCGATGATGCCGATCACGGCCGCGCCGATTCCGTAGAACATCCCCTGCATCCACGGCAACCCGCCAAAGCGGACATAGGCTGCCGAGAGCACTAGCACCATCAGGAACGAAGGCAGAACAAACGCCACGCCAACCGCGGTAGCGCCAAGCACGCCCGCACGAATGTAACCAAGGTAAATCGCGAGTTGGGCCGCCAGAGGGCCCGGCGCCAGTTGCGCGAGGGCGAGACCTTCGACGTAGTCTTCCTTGCTGATCCACCTCCGCTTGTCGACCAGATCCTGCTGCATGTGTCCGGCCAGGGCGATGGGTCCGCCGAATCCCACGGTTCCGAGCCAGAGGAAATAGCCGACGAATTTAGGGAGTGGCACTCTCGTGAGTTCGTGTGCTGGCAAATTGATCTCTGCGCTCATTCGTGGTCGCCTTCAGGCTGCGAAGTTTAATCGAACACCAGACCCCTCACGCTGGGCTTTCTCGTACAAAAAGGCCGCCGTTGCCACGTCCTGTAAGGCCATACCGGTGCTGTCGAAGATAGTGATCTCTTCGTTCGATTCGCGGCCCGGCTTCTTGCCCGCCACGATCTCACCTAGCTCGGCATGCACGTCGGCTCGCGTTACCACACCCGCGGCGATCGCATGATGCAGATCACCCATTACGGCACACTGCTCAACAATGTCGGCCACGATCTTGCTCTTCGCCATCAGAGCCGGGTCAAGCTCTTGTTTCTCGGGATTATCAGCGCCAACGGCGGCAACGAAGGTTCCCGGCGAGACATCATCTGGTCCGAGCAGGGAGTGCCGAGATGTTGTGCAGGTAACACAGATATCGCTCCGCCGGACTGCTGCTGCAAGGTCGGAAACCGGGGTTACCGGGATCCCCAGGTCTGCGTTAAGTTGCTGCGCGAGACGCTGCGCCTGCTCTGCGTTCTTGTCATAAACGAAAAGAGTATTGAGTTTATAGATTCGGGAGATTGCAATCGCCTGAACCCGGCCTTGATTGCCGCAGCCACAAATCGTTACCGTGCGTGAATCCTTCCGCGCCAGGTGCTTCGCTGCGACGGCAGTCGCCGCCGCCGTCCGCAGCGAGGTGATTTCCCGCGAGTCCATCACCGCGAGTGTACTTCCCCTCTCGGCATCACAGAGAACAATGACTCCCTGAATCGTGGGCAGTGAAAATCGGGCAGCGTTCTCCGGAAAATTGCCATTCACCTTCGCAGCAAAGTATTTTCTTCCGAGATCGAGTACGCCCGTCTTCACGTGAAAGCCACCACTCGGGACGTGCATGCTGAGGACCGCCGGTGGGATCGCCGCGCCTTCTCCAAAAAGCCGGAATGCTTGTTCCACCGCGACGATGCAGTCGTCGATGGTCAGCAAGCCTGCAATCTCTCGCGGAGTCAGCAGCAGGATCTCTCCCGCGTTCATGCGAGCGCTCCCACAGAAATGGCGGTTGTCTCCAGGAGTTCGTGCAGGTTGGAGCCGGGCGTAACCTCGACAGGCTTCTCGCCGCACCGAAAGATACGTGCGGTGTGCGGCCCCTGCAACATTACGACTCCGCCCTGTAACCGCAGAATCGAGCCCTCGCGCAAACCCACTACAGGCGCTTCGTTTTCCTCGAGGAACTGCGTAATGCGTTCCTCCTGCGTTTCTCCCATGTGCGTGGACGACGGGTCGGGGTCGAGGTAGTGCGGACTGATCTGGAAAGAGACCAAACCCAGCGCCTCGAAAGATGGAGGTTGCACCACGGGCATGTCCTTCGTTGTTTTCAGAGTCGGGCAAGCTACGATCGAACCTGCGCTGGATCCGATGTAGGGCGTGCCCGCTGCCACTCTCTGGCGGATCGGATCCAGGAGATCGTGGTCATAAAGCCCTTTCAGCAGCCGGAAGGTATTGCCCCCACCGACGAAGATTACCTCGGCTTCTGCGATAGCCCGCCGCATGTTGGACACATCATGAACGGATGTGAGCGCGAGACCCATGTCGCGAAAACGTTCCTGCGCCTTGGCCGCGTACGCTTTCCAATCGTGGACAGCAAATGGAATGAAGATGACCCCGGTCCTGTTCCCAATAAGATCGCGGATTTCTTTTTCCGCATGATCCAAGTACCCGCTGCCATGCAGGGTCGAGTTGCTGATCAGCAGCAGCCGTTTAGTTTCATCCTTACGCGTCATCGCAACCTCCGTGGGCTCACGCCAGCGATTCATACAATCCTTCGATCAATTCAATCCCGCGCTGCAGGAGTTCATCGTCCGGCAGTTCCTGTTTTGCCCAGCCATTCAGCACTCTGTCCAAGCCCTGTCCTTCCGGGCGGGCGAATCTCTCGTCGCCGAGGTCCGCGTCGTGAATGATTTCTGCGATCCGTCTTACCCTGCTATCCCGGATCGAGAACTGCTTGCATAGAGTCTCAAACGTGCAATCTTCGCCACGATGCCCGAAACCTTCTGGAGAAAACATATCGAACGGGATTGCATCGGCGTGAGCGGTGGGCTCGACGCCAAATACAAACTTCGCCTTCGGGTCGATGAAGCGCCGGATCAGCCAGGCGGACGAAACCCGGTCGATGCCGGGACGAGGCCGGGTGATCCACAAACGGTTCACATACTCGCCTGCCTTTCGTTTGCGTCCGCGTGCAGGCTTGGCAGCTTCTGCCTGGTCGGCGCGATTCAGCAGACTCTCGAGCCGAGCACGCAATGGGCTCCCGAAGAAGTCGATGTCTTGCAGCTCCAAGAACCGGCGACGAAGGCGATTCAGACGGCCGGCAGGTCTTCGCGACGGAGACATTGCCAATATCTTCTTCGCTTCATAAAACAACTTCTGATAGTCGTGCGCTCGGGCTTCCAGGAAACGCTGTTTCAGCCGCGCCGCCGGCAAGTCATCGAAGCTCTGCGCCTGAACCACTGAAGCTTGCCCTTTGTACGTCCGAATGGCGGCGGCAAGCCACTCCATGCGCTCCTGGTTAACGGCCGAATTCGGCAGAACGTAACCCGAGCTCCGCAAAGGCAACATGCCGTAACGTCGAAGCTTGCGCCAGATCTCGACCCGTTGGCTGGCGCGCTTCGCCGGAAGGCTAAAAACCAGCAGCAGCCACGGGGCAGCCCCGGTCTTTGTGGTTACAGTCATCTCTAATATGTTACATATGTAACATATAACATGCAAGGAGTGTAATGCATTCCTTGCGGCTCACCGCTGGAGAAGCTGGGTGGTAGCCGTCCTTCTTCTCCAACTCTTTTTCCCTCTGCTATAGTCTCTGGAGCAAATATGGCGATGGAACTCGAGCTGACTTCGCCCTTCGACGTCGCCAAAGACGCAGTACTGGCGATTCAGGAATATGCGCGGCTGGCGGGGCAATCGGTCGGCAATTTCTTTCGCCGGCCTGTCTATTGGGGCGACATCCTGCAGCAAGCCGATCTCATCGGCGTCGGTTCCCTTCCCATCGTGGTCCTTTCAGGTCTCTCCATCGGCGCCCTCCTGGCTCTCAACTCGGCAAGCACGCTGGAACGGTTCGGCGGGATCACCCTCATCGGCCAGCTGGTGTCGAGCTCGATGGTCACGGAACTGGGCCCGCTGATCACGGGACTCATGGTTTCCGGGCGCAATGCCTCGGGCATGGCCAGCGAACTGGGGTCCATGATCGTGACCGAGCAGATTGACGCCATGCGCGCCCTAGGCACCGACCCCAGCAAAAAACTGGTCACGCCGCGAGTAGCAGCCACCGTCTTCATGCTGTTTTTCCTGACCATAATTTCCGATCTGCTCGGCCTGGCCGGAGGTTTTGCGGTCGCCAACCTGCTGTTCGGACTCGACTCACGCCAGTACTGGAGCAACGCCTGGCAGACCCTGGTTTTTCGCGACGTGTTCATGGGCCTGGTCAAACCGGTTCTGTTCGGATTCATCATCGCCACCATCGGCTGTTATTACGGCATGTCCACCCGCGGCGGCACTCAGGGAGTGGGCCGCTCCACCACTCAGGCGGTGGTCACTTCCTCGGTGCTGATTCTGGTGGTCGATTTCTTCGTCACCAAGGCGATCTTTGCGATGCTTGGTTACAGGTAGCCCATGTCGGCGCCCACTCTGCCCATCGAAGATCCCGCTGTCCAGCAAGGCGATTCCTCCGCCGACGCCGTGGTATTCGACAACGTGTCGATCGCATTCGAAGAAAGCATAGTGCTGGACGGCGTTTCCTTCCATCTGCCGCGGGGCGAAACCAAAGCTCTGTTCGGAGTAGCGGGATCCGGCAAGAGTACGACCCTCAAGCTCACGTTGGGACTGATGAAACCAGATGGGGGGCGGATCTTCCTTCTGGGACAAGAAGTCACGAGCATGTCAGAACAGGAGTTGTTCGAACTGCGCCGGCGCGTGGGGATCGTGTTTCAGGAAAGTGCGCTGTTCGATTCGCTCAAAGTGCGGGAAAACGTCGCCTTCCGGTTGATGGAAGAACACCTTTCGGAGGAAGAGATCGACCGCCGGGTGCGCGAAGCTCTTCGCTTCGTGGAGCTGGAACGGACGATTGACATGTATCCTTCCGAGCTCTCCGGAGGCATGCGGCGCCGGGTGGCCATCGCGCGCGCGATCATTACCCAACCCGAGGCGCTGCTCTACGACTCGCCTACCGGCGGACTGGATCCTGTGACCTCGAATACTATTGTCGAGTTGATCGTAAAACAGAGAGATGTCTACAAGACGAGCGCGTTGATGGTGACCCACCGCCTGCAAGACGCCTTCACTATGGCCACTCACCAGTTCGATAAAGATAGCAACAAGATGGTCCCGTTGCCGAAAGGCCAGCGCTCTGAAGTGCCGATGAGCTTCCTGATACTACGCGATGGAAAGATCATTTTCGACGGCGATATGCGCGAACTCGCTACTTCGCGCGACCCCTACATCCGCGAATACATTTCGTAGTTACCCCTACTTCTGAGCGCCCGTCGCCGCCTGCTTCATCTGGATGAAGTTCTCCACGTTGCTCCTGTCCACCAGCGAAGAACCGGTATCGACGAAAGCAGGCACGGGAGCGAAGCTGTCTTTGGAAAAGTCTCCGGTCAGCGAAGGAAGTTTGTTGTGATACAGGTCGTCGAGGACACGTAAACCAAAATAGGTCATCGTGTATGGTTTCTGCGAGATGGTGGCAGCGATCACGCCTTTGCGAATCCACTCCAGGGTGTCTGGATCGGTATCCATCGCGATCACAATCTTGCCGTTCACCTTGTTCGAGCTGAGAACCGTGGCCACCTCCTTGCCACCCTGCGCCTCCAAGCAGACGAATGCGTCAATCTTGTCCTTCTCCTTGCCGAGAATCTGGGTGGTGGTATCAAAAACAATCCGGGGATCGCCGGCGATATCGACCACGCGGGCGATCTTGATTTGGGGGTGGCTGTCGAGGGCAGTGCGGTAGCCGCGCAGGCGTTCCGCCATGTTGGTTTGCGCCGGCATGGTAAATACAACCACGTTGCCTTTGCCCTTGAGTTCGGCCGCCAGGCGCTCGCCGCCCGTCAGTCCGGCCTGGTAATTGTTTGTGCCGATGAAGAAGAGGCGCTTGCTGTCGGGTGCGTCGGAATCGATAGTGATCACAGGGATGCCCGAGGCAATTGCTTTGTCAATGTTTTCCGTGAGCGACTTGGCGTCTCCCGCCGAGATCAGAATACCGGTGGGCTTCTTTGTCAGCGCTTTGTCGAACGCTTCCTTCTCTGCTTTGGGGTCGTACTCATCCGGGCCTACAAACTCATATCGCACTTTGAGCTGGGAAGCGGCCTGCGAAAGTCCGGCCCCGGCCGCCTTCCAATAGGGCACCTGAATGTTAGTTGAAACCAAAACGTAGAGTTCGTCCGCGGAATGCCCGGAACCGCAGTTGAGAAGCGGCACGACAAACAACAGGACTGCAACGAAGGCCAAGAACTGGCGCTGACGAGGCATGCGATCCTCCTGGGGAGCCGGATACCTGTAAGGACTTTCTTCAGAACGGTAGGGATTGTAGACCGGAGACGGAGCGGAAGCAAAGGGTGGAATGCGGAGGTCAGAGGTTAGAGGTCAGATTGCAGAGGCGAAAGCCCTTGATGAAGTATGGGGCTGGCCAGACCGTGAAGATTTTTGCCTCTGCAATCTGACCTATTTCAGCGTCTTATCCAACACCTTCGAAATCGCGGATACCTCAACCTCGCCTGAGGCGTTATAGGCGATCTTGCCGTCGCGATTCAGAACGGTCACGTGCGGAATGTATCCCTTATAGAACCTATTCACCAGATCTTCCTGCGCTGCGGACCGCTGCCTGTCCATATCCACGACCACGAACTGCACTCTGTCCTTGTACTTTTCATAGAGCTCAACCGTACGCCGCGCCTGGCGCTTGGAATTGAAACAGCCTTCGCCATAGATGATGACGTAGCTCGGCTTGCCGCTGGCCGCGCCGTCTTCGAGATGGTCGCCGGTGATCAGCGGGCCGTCCTGGCTGTCGCCGGAATAGTCGAGATGCTCATTGAGCTTGAGATTGTCGGCAGCGCGCGATGGCAGGGCTATGGCCATAGCCACCGCAAAAACCAGACACCATTTCGTCATAGAACCCCCTGGCGATTTGACTTCTAGACTCGCAAAAAGTTTCAGGCCTCCGCCAGAGGCTAAAGCCCTCATGTTTTTGTCATTTATGAAGACCTAAAGGCCTGCTCCACCCAATCGTGCTCCGCCCGTTCGCGAATCACCCGCCACCTTCGGGTTTCTTGAGTTGATCCCGCTTTCCCGGCAGCGCAACCGGATTTTCATGGGTGCGCTCGCGGAATCCACCTTTCATCCCGGTCGCCAGCCCTATGCTCGATTCGCCGAACTTGTCGCGCAGATGGTCGGCGGCCTGAAGGGCCTTCTGCCAGCGCTGCTGACGCGACGGCTCGAGCAGGTCAATCTGCGACGGTCCCGCTTCGAAATTCGAGGCCTGCACGCCCAGCAGTCGAATCGCCGCGCCTTGTTTCCAGTTTTGCAGGAACAGCCGGCGGGCGGTCTCATAGATTTCAGTGTCGAGTTGCGTCGACTGATCCAGCGAGTGGGCGCGCGTGAGCGTCGTGAAATCTTTGTAGCGTAGCTTTAACTGGATCGTGCGGGCGAAATACCCGCCTTCGCGCAATCGCCGGCCTACCATCTCGCTCAGCCGCATGAGGGTGGACTGAAGGCGCTCCAGACTGCCCGTATCTTCGTTGTAAGTATGCTCGTGGCTGATGGACTTGGCATCCGTGTCTTCGCCGACTTCGCTGTCGAACCATCCACCGGCATCCTGACCGCGGGCTTTGCCCGCCAGCGCCAGTCCCCATTTTCCGAAGCGCTGCTCCAAGTCGCCTTCTTCCAGGCGGGCGAGATCACCCACCCGCTCGATCCCCATTTCGTGCAGCTTCTTCTCCATCACCTTACCGACACCGGGAATGTCGCGCACTTCGAGCGGCGCCAGAAACTTCGCTTCCTGCGTGGGCAGTACCCAGAGCACCCCATTGGGCTTGGCCTTAGCGGAACCGACTTTGGCAATCAGCCGCGACGTGCCAATGCCAATCGAGCAGTTCAATTGCGTCGCGGACTTCATCTCTTCATGCAATCGATGCGCCGAGCGCAGTGGGAGCCCATGCAGACGCTCGGTGCCCGTCATGTCGAGATAGGCTTCGTCGACTGAAGCCATCTCAACCTGCGGAGAAAAACGGCACAGCACTTCGTGAACCCGTCCTGAGTATTCCCGGTAACGCTCCGGATGTCCGTCGACAAAAACGGCCTGCGGGCAGAGCTTGGCGGCGGTGCGAAGGGGCATGGCCGAGTGCACACCAAGCTTGCGCGCTGCATAAGAAGCCGCTGAGACCACACCGCGCTCATCGCGCTGTCCGCCCACTACGACCGGCTTGCCCTTCAGGGAGGGATCGTACAACTCTTCCACCGACACGAAGAAGGCGTCCATGTCGACGTGAAAGATGGTGCGCGGGTAGGAGGTAGCCATTGGAGGTCGGAACGCCTTGCAAAAGTGTACCGCGAGAGAGTGCCAGAAGGAGCGTCCGAGTGGTGCCAAACGGATTCCAATTCGTGATTCGGATCGAGACACAAACCAGCCATGCAACGCGCAGAACGCTGGCCGGTTGCAGCCGCGAATGCGACAATGACGACGCACGTATGGAAATGAGAGTGACCTGTCGGCGGCTTGCGATTGCGTTTTTGCTAGCTGCACTGGCGCAATCACTCCTGGGCCAGTCCTCCCACGAGAGTCACGCGACACGAGCGCCTGAATTCACGTTCAGGATCGTCCGAACGTTCCCTCACGACTCGACTGCTTTTACGCAAGGTCTTGCGTACCGCGATGGATTTCTATACGAGGGCACCGGCCTCAAGGGCCGATCCTCGCTTCGCAAGGTTCGTCTCGAAACTGGGGAGATTGTTCAACGACTTGATTTGCCGCCAGAGTTCTTTGGCGAAGGCGTTACCCTCCTGAAGAATGAAGTGGTACAGCTCACTTGGCAGTCACAAGTGGGATTCGTCTACGACCTGAGCGAGTTTCGTTTGGTGCGCCGCTTTTCGTATTCAGGGGAAGGATGGGGTCTGGCCACGAATGGCCGAAAGCTCTTCATGAGTGACGGAACGTCCAAGATCCGTGTTCTGGATGCAGGCACGCTTGCAGAAGAGCGACGTTTTACAGTCTACGACGGGGATACTCCCATCGATCAGTTGAACGAACTAGAGTTCGTAGATGGAGAGATTTTCGCCAACGTGTGGCAGACTGACCGAATCGCCCGGATCTCTCCGCAAAGCGGCAAGGTGGTCGGCTGGATTGATCTCAAGGGCCTTCTGAGCCCGATCTATCGCCTCGAATCGGAGGCCGTGTTGAACGGAATCGCATACGATTCAAATCGAAAGCGGCTGTTTGTTACTGGCAAACTGTGGCCTAGCGTCTTCGAAATTCGACTCGTTCGGAAGCAGGCCAAATAGGCATCCAGAAATCACCGCGTCTATCGGATGGCCTGCGGCTCGCTGGCAAGAACAGGTTCCTTCTTCGAGTCCGCGATCGCGCTTGCGCCCGCCGTGGTCCGCATCTGCCGCACGCGATCGTAGACTTTGCCATACTCGCGCGCCGAAGCGCCCCACGAAAAGTCTTTGCTCATGCCATTCCGCATCAGGACCTGCCAGGACGCCTGGTCGCGAAAGGCAAGCAATGCCTGTTTGGTGGTCGCGAGCAGTGCTTCGCCCGTGTACTCGGAGAACTTGAAGCCTGTTCCCTTCCCGGTGCGCGCATCCCAAGGCTCAATCGTATCGTCAAGCCCGCCGGTTGCTCGCACGATCGGCACAGTGCCGTACTTCAGGCTGTAGATCTGGTTTAGTCCGCAGGGCTCGTATCTCGATGGCATCAGGAACATGTCAGCCCCGGCTTCGATCTTGTGGGCAATCGCGTTATCGTAGGCGACCTTGACTGCGATCTTGTTTGGAAACTGTTTGCTGAGCCGCTGGAACATTTCCTCATAGGGTTTGTCGCCGGCGCCGAGCGCGACCAGGATCATCCCTTCGCGCGCCAGCCGATCTACAATCTGCGAGATCAGATCAAAACCCTTCTGCGCCGCAAAGCGCGAGACGATCCCGATCACCGGCACGTTGGGATCCGCATTCGTGAGCCCGAAAACATTCAGCAGGTCCTTCTTGCAAAGCTTCTTGCCGCTCAAATCCTGCGGCGAATACTTGGCCACGATGAACTTATCGGTCTCCGGACTCCATTCGTCGTAGTCGACGCCGTTCAGGATGCCGGTGACAGTCGCAGCCCGGTTGCGCAACACACCTTCCAGTCCAAAGCCGTATTCAGTCGTCTGGATCTCCTGGCTGTACTTCCTGCTTACGGTGGTGATGAAGTCAGAAAAGACCAGCGCGCCCTTGAGGAAATTCGCCTGCCCGAAGAACTCCATCTTTGAGATGGTGAACAAGTCCCAGGGCAACATGAGGAGCGGCAGAATATCGGGTGGGTACAGGCCCTGATATCCCATGTTGTGAATAGTAAAGACGGTGGCCACTTCGCGGAACGCGGGATCTTCGGCGTACTCGGTCCGCAACATGACCGGCAACAGCGCTGACTGCCAGTCGTGGCAATGGAACACATGCGGCACTCCCAGAATCTTCGAAGCTTCCAGCACGGCGCGCGTGAACAGGTAGTAGCGTTCGGCGTTGTCCGGATAATCGCCTGCCGAGGTGCCGTAGAGCGCTTCCCGGTCAAAATAAGGCGGATAGTCCACGAAATAGAAGCGGACGCCTCCGCTGCTGCCCGCGGTCACCACTGAGGCAAAGCGATACTTGTCATCGAAAGGGATGGTGATGCTGCGCAGGACTGTCTGCGGGTCCGTGAGCTTGGTCTGCCGGTATCGCGGCACATAAACGCTGACCTGATGTCCGAGGGCGGCCAGCGCCTTCGGCAAAGCGCCGACCACATCGGCCAGCCCGCCTGTCTTTGAAAACGGAACGCACTCGGAAGCTACAAACGCGATGTGCATCGGCAGGAGACCTCCCTGGGCAGGACTCCAAATCTACCGGCTCAGGCTATGATGGTCGGACACATGATGATCCCTGCCAGTCTAAATGCCGGAAAGAAAGAGGGTCAACGTGGCTAAGGGGACCGTCCCCCAGGAAGGCCGCAAGCCCAAACTGGGACAACACTTTTTGGTCGGTGAGCCCGCAGCTTTGCGAATTGTCGAAGCTCTGGGCAATTTCTCCGACGCCACGGTGCTTGAGATCGGCCCAGGCCGCGGCGCGCTGACTGCGCTGTTGGCCGCGCGCGGACGGCGGATCATCGCTGTCGAACTTGATCGCGTGCTGGCCGCGCAACTTCGCATGAAGTTCGCCACTTATTCCAACGTGGAAATCATCGAAGGGGACATCCTGAAGATCGAGCTCGACACCGTTTTCGGACCGAAGCCCGGTACCCTTCGTCCCGGCCTCAACTTTGCTCCCGAGCCTGCTTACGTCGTCGGCAATCTTCCCTACTACATCACCTCTGACATCCTGCTGCGCCTGCTCGAATATCACCGTTACTTTTCGACGATTGTCATCATGGTGCAGAAGGAAGTAGCGGACCGACTGGCGGCATCGCCGGGAAACCGCGACTATGGCCTGCTTTCGGCGACGGCGCAGTTGTATGCGCGCGTCGAGAAACTGTTCACGCTTCCGCCGGGCGCGTTTTCTCCACCTCCTAAAGTTCACTCCAGTGTGGTTCGCTTGACGATCGAGCCGCGCCTCGACTCCCTGCGGGTTCCCGAAGCCGAGTTCATTTCGTTCCTCAGGCTCTCTTTCGGACAAAAGCGCAAGACGCTCTGGAATAATCTCAAGACGCAGTACGATCAAGAGGCGTTGCGCGCAGCTCTGGCGAAGAGCGGCGTGAAGCCGACCGTCCGGGCCGAGGCGTTGCCGCTCACAAAGAGCGCCGCATTGTTCAGGGCGTTGCAAGACGGTAGTCGGTAGCAAGAGTTCTCAGTTCCCGGTTCTCAGTTCTCAGTCTGCGTTTCGACTGATGTTGGTCTTACTGAGAACAGAGAACTGGGAACTGAGAACCGAAGTCAGGAGGCCGCTCATGACTTCCGCTGTGCGAACACCGGCCGTTGCTGGTAAGTTCTATCCCCGCCGCCCCGAAGAACTCCGCCGAGCGATTCAGGAATACACATCGACTGAACAAACGGGCCGTATCGCCGCCATCGGCTGCATCGCTCCGCACGCCGGATACATGTACTCGGGCCACGTGGCCGGAGCAGTGTACTCTCGGCTGCAAATCCCGAACCGCGTAATCATTCTCTGTCCCAATCACACCGGCATGGGACATCCCTTAGCAGTCATGACGCGAACCTCGTGGCAAACGCCGCTGGGAGTTGTGGCGGCCGACGCGGAACTCGGAACCGCCCTGCTCCAACGCTACCCTGCCATTCACGAGGACAGCGCCGCGCATCGCTCCGAACACGCCATCGAAGTGCAGCTGCCCTTTCTGCAAACGCTAGGGCCGAATCTGACATTTCTTCCCATCGCTGTCGGAACCAGCGACTTCAGCGTGCTGCGCGAACTGGGCGAGGCCCTCGCCGAGGTGATCTCCGCCCAAGCGGACAAGGTTCTGATCATCGCCTCCAGCGACATGAATCACTACGAGTCCGACGCGGTCACGCGGATTAAAGACCGCAAGGCGATCGAGCGCGTGCTGGCCCTGGATCCACGCGGCCTCTGGGAGGTCGTCATGAACGAGGACATCAGCATGTGCGGGTTCGGACCGTCCGTCGCGATGCTGACGGCGGCCAGGAGGCTGGGTGCAACGTCGGCCGCGCTGGTGAAGTACGCGACCTCGGGCGACATCTCCGGCGACCGCGACATGGTAGTCGGCTATGCGGGAATCATCGTGGAGTGAAAAGTTCTGTGCAACAAAAAGAGGGCGCCCCGATCGTCGCCCTCGTCCAGGAGAAACTGACAAGTTAGTGTGGCTTGCTGCTGCGCACCGGCGGTGGAGATGGCGTCCGCGAAGGAGCCGGCGGAGGTGCCACGCGCGGAGTTGAGACCTGCGAAGGCGAACTCGCCGAAGAAGGCGGACGCGTACCAGAATCGGCCGAATTCAAGCTTCGAGTCGTCGACCGGCTCGGTGGAGCGATCCGGCCCCCCGGTTCTGTGCTGACTTCCACCGGACGAGCGTTCTTGTTAACTTCGCGCGCGAAGCGGTCCAGATTGCGTACTGTTCCGCGCGGCACGCCCAAACCGGCTGAACCCGGAGTGATCGTCAGCCGCTGCGGTAGTCCAGACGCTGGGTTCACCGTCAGACCTCGGCCCAACATGACCGTCCCGCGACCGCGCACTGGAGGCACCGGAACAGCAACCCGACGCGGCGGATTCACAACCCGCGGCACCGCATACCAGGTATTCCAGTAGCCTGGCTGCCACACCCAGCCATAGCCGGGAACGAAAGCCCAATTGCCGTAGCGGTACGGCATCCATCCCCAGGGATACGAAGAGACCCACATGTAGCCGGCACCCGGATAGTAGACCCAACCGCCATCCTGGAACGGACTCCAACTCGCGTCGAGGAAGTAGGGCTGCCAAACCATGCCGTAACCTGGCACCGACATGTAGCTGCCGTAATAATTCAAGTCGCTCATGCCATATGCGTACGGAGAAGAGCTGCGGTAGGAATTACTGGCGGCGTAGCGATCGTGATACTCGCTCTGTTGCTTGTCCCAGTCGTCGTAGGGACTCTCTTCGTAGTTCTTGGCGACATCGTAGCGGTCGCTGTTGATATCAAAAGTCGCGCTGTGCTTCTGGTCGACTGCAAACGGTCCCGACTGCCCACTCACATTCAAGCTGCCTTTGAAGACAGCCAGAGTGGCTTGGTCGTTGCCCAGGCCCACGCGGAAATGCGATTGCTCCGTCAGCGTGACGGACTCACGGCCGAAGTTCAGCGTGAACTCATCGCTTTTTTTCCCTCGATAGTTGATGTAAGCCGTGCCCGCGGCGAGTTGCATGGTGCTTATCTTCTGACCATCGTCGCCCAGAGCAAGACGCGTGAACTCGACTTCGCTGTTGGGCACAATGCGAAGCGTGCTGCCGTCCTCGAATTCCACTTCGGCGCGCCCGTCATCCCCGGTCTTCAGGCGGGATCCCTCGACCACGGGCATGTTCAGAAACGTCTTGTCGAAGCCATCGCCAGTGCCGCGGTCCATCTGCACGCTGCCTTGGACTTCGCTGAGACGCACAATGCGAGCCTTCGATTCGGCCGACGCTGAAACCACCAGCAACACGCCCGCGAGCACCGCCCAGATCGCGAATGTCTTTCCTATTCTGTCGATCGTCATATGCATCTCCCGAGTCTACCCCTGGAACGTTAGAACCCTTAGCAAGCCGCTTAGTTGCCGCAAGTTTCCGGAACGCACGTTAAACACAATCCGTGCAAACCTGTCAGGAACTTGCGCTAGCACCTAACCTGTTGAAATTAAGCAAGTTCGTATGATTGTGAGGTTTTGGACTGCGCTTCAGTGTGGAAGCGCGAGGGGGCGAAGTCAAGCGATTTTTATTACGCTCGACAGACGTCGTCCTCATAAGCTGCCCCCGAACCCCAATCTCTGCCGGAACGTCAACGACCTGCCGGACGTTCCAGCAACCTCTGCGCTCGCGCGCGAGTCACGTTCATCACCGACGAATCCGCAATGATTTGCTGCAGAATCGGCGCGATCGCCTGAATTTCTACCGGAGGACTGAGGTGTGCTGATTCTTCCATGTGCTTCAGTTCTTCCGCCAGCGCCAGTTTCTGGTAGCGGAGGCTGTGTTCAAGCCGATGGCCAAGCTCCAGCGTGGCTGACAGGCCCTGGAAAAGATTCGTCAGTTCCTGCACAGCGACATCGGGCGAATAGTTGTAGGTGGACTCCCCGCTTCGTCGCGCGTCTTTGTAGCCGAGTGTCTTCTTGCCGGTGAACGCCATGTTCTTTCGGTGGGAGTCAAGATTCTTTTGAAAGTATCCCGCCTTCGCCGAGAGATCGAAGATCTTCTCCCGCGTCGCAGGAGAAATCGCGAATTCGTAATCGAAGTTGTCGCTCTCCTGGGACTCGGGAATGGGTCTGCCGCTCGACTCGTAGCGCGCCTTGCCGTCAGCTTGAACCTGAACGGAGTAGTGTCCCGGCTGGGACCCGGGGAAGTCGAGCGTGAAGGTGACGGTCGCCGGCTCCTGGTTTGTCTGGGAATGGACGGACGCTGGGAGAAAGACGAGCAGGCAGGTAACGTGAAGCGCGCGCAGCATGGGCCGCTGTAATGATTGGGTACAGGGAGGAGGTTCGTCAAGTCAGCGGTCAGCATTCAGCGGTCAGCATTCAGCGCCCAGGCAAACTCGTGTTGCGCTGATGGCTGAAAGCTGATGGCTGAGAGTTGACGGCGGAAGGCTACTTGCACACTGCCGTATAGCCCAGCGTGTTGGTCTGGGTAAAATAGATCTGGCCCGAAATCAAGCCGTTCTTGTTGATTCCACCGGCGGTGGCGTTTTTTGCTCCGGCATATACGATGTTGGCCATTGTGTTGTTCTGGTAGATGAACCCGAAAGCGTGATCTGCCGAGAGATGGTTGCCCACAATTACGCCGGCGCTGTTCACGTCAGTAAGAACTGTGCCAAAGCGGGCATTCGGGTAGTCGATGGTCTTGTAGGAACCGGTTTTCCAACTGAAACCGTGGTATAGAGTGCCGGCGAAATACGATCCGACGACCAGGCCGCTGTCATTGACCGCCTGCGGAGTGGTCACCAGCGCGTTCGGATAGCGGATCACAGTGTACTTGCCACTATCCAGCTTGAATCCCTTGATTGCTGTGCCCTTGGAGAAATTTCCCACCACTGACCCCGCGCCGTTGATGCCATAAAGCCAGGTATCGGTGGCGTTCGGATAATTTACCTCGACATAATTGGCCCCCGACTGGGAGAGGCCATGGACGTGAGGCGTACGGGCAGTGTCCAGGTAGGAACCGACATTCACGCCAACCAGGTTGCGGCGGTTGAACCAGGTGAAGGTGGAGTTCGGGGGCGCGAACAACGTAAATTTTCCAGCCGCAGAGCGCGAGAACGCCACAAATGAACCGGAATTCTTGTCTTCCAATTGGCCGACTACCGTTCCGTCATCGCTGACACCGTTGACCTGCGCCAGGGAATAGCCGGCTGGAGCGGAAAAAGTCGTAAATGTGCACGACGCCTGGTTGGCGGCGTACGTAACGGCAGAAAATAGTAGCAACGATGCAAATGACGCAAAAGCAGCGCGGGGAAGACGCATGAGATCCTCAGTTTCTTAGGGTCAGCATTCCTTCCAAAAGCACGCGAATTTCAGAGGGAATGCCAGCCTGATCAGAATACCCAAAGACTCCGCACCAGTCAGCGCCTCATGCCCAAACGAATATACGTGCACTATTCCGGCTCGCCGACTAGACGCCCGTAACTTGACTGTGGACCGCGAAGTGCATGAACATCCATCGTGCCGCCGGTGACCGCCAATTCTGCCGCGCGAGAGGCGACCGATTCGGTTTCTGGCCGCGCCGCAGTGGTAGCTGTTACGCCCAATTTGGACGTTCGTCCAGCGGCGTCCGACCTGCGTGAAGCACGGCGCTACGTTCCGAATGGCTCGGCTGAGGAACAAGCGGCCTTTGCGGAGCGCCAGTTGCGTGCCCGTTCTCGCGCAACCCTGCTTCTGGATTTCTACCGCCGTTATCCCTGTCACCTTGCCGAACTGCATCTGCTTGCTGCCTGCGCGGTCGCGCTCGGACGCTTCCGCGCTTCGACCACGATCTTGCGGGCCCATGAAATACTCCGCGCGCGGCAACCCGCCTTGATCGCGGCGGCTGACAGTCTCTTCCCACACGTCCGACCAGGCAATGAAGACATCCGCGCCGTAGAGGATCACTAGCAGCACAAGCGTCGGTCCGTGAAACCGCAGGTTGGCGACGATCAGAAACTGCAGCCCTTAGATCAGGTGGCGCACCAGATGCCAAAACTGTTCCCGATGACACTCGGGTCGCGTGTGCAGAGCGCACTTGTAATAGTGAAAGTAGGTCACATCGAACACGCCGATGTGTCCGATCACCAGCAACAAGTAGAATGCTGCAACCATACAATTCCCCTGGCGGGCTCGGCTCATTGTGTCAGTCGTCGATCATGGCAGCAAGGCGCTCGACATCCGCCACAAAAACCAAACTCATCGGGACGCAGGCGTCACGCTCAACTAACACTTCGTTGTCGGCGAATGGCGAAGGACCAGTTTCCCCCGGGTCCAGCCCAGGGTCCAGCCCCGAAGGGGCGGCATACGTTAGCCCAGGGCGTAAGCCCTGGGTCCAGCCGACTATTGACCGAGTCCGCAGGGACGCCACAAAGGCCGCGGCGAGCTAAGACGGGCGCCCAGTCCCGTCAACAGCGTGCGGCGCTCTGCCGCTCTTTTGTGGCCGCAGTATGCAGATGGCAGATCGCGATGGCGAGAGCGTCAGCCGCGTCGGGGGACGCGGGGACCTGATCAAGGTTCAGCAGTCGCGTCACCATCTGCTGCACCTGATGCTTCTCC
>Ga0209701_10000725_pt1 | contig 20140 bp, 18 predicted proteins | sample CZO8metaG_4_FD_188356 | JGI IMG/M metagenome (GOLD analysis project Ga0209701, IMG submission 188356) | Vadose zone soil microbial communities from the Eel River Critical Zone Observatory, Northern California, USA - CZOApr15con2H3.8 metaG... | ecosystem: Environmental > Terrestrial > Soil >... | reverse complement strand
CCAAATGGCTGGGCATAGTCTAGGCCGCATCGACGACAGCTTGCTGGTCCGCGAAGCGCAGCGTGGCAATCGCGCCGCCTTTGAGGAGCTGGTGCGGCACTATGATCAGGCGGTGCTGCGGCTGGCCATGCATCTCACCGGATCGGAACACGAAGCCCAGGACATTTACCAGGACGCGTTTCTGAAGGCGTACAAGAGCGTGGGCAACTTCCGCTTCGAGTGCTCCTTCTATACCTGGATCTACCGCATTGTGACCAATCTTTGCCTGGACCACTTGCGCAAGAAGCAGGTACGCAAGGAAGACGCTCCGGTCGCGGTGGACGCGCAGGGCGAATCTTACGATGTTCTGGCCCAGGTTCCGGACGGACGGTCCGGTGCCAATCCGGAGCGCGACTTAATGCGGCGCGAGCTGGGAACGCGCATTAACCATGCCCTGGAGAAACTCACTCCGCGCGAGCGCATGGTTTTTGAGTTGAAGCACTATCAGGGGCTGAAATTGCGGACCGTCGGAGAAATTTTGAACACGACTGAAGAGACTGCGAAGAACACCTTATTTCGAGCCACCCAAAAGTTGCGTGGCTCACTGGCGGACATGCGATGAATCGCCAATCAGATGGGGACAGCCGCCCCCAGCTGTCCAGCCGAGCGAAGCTCGGCAGCACAACCGAAAACGTTCCGGAGCACGGGGTGAACCAATGAAGTGCGAATGGGTCCAAGAAAACATTCTGTTGCATATCTATAACGAGCTGCCCGACGACGCTCGTTACGAACTGGAGCAGCACGTAGCGCGCTGCAGCGATTGCGCGGCGGAGCTGAAAGCGACGCGCCAGTTCCATGCCACCATCTCCCAGTTTCCTGTGGAAGAGCCATCACCCAACCTAGTGGCAGCCTCCCGCATGCGCTTGCAGGAATCGCTCGAAACCACGGAACAGGGCGGCTTCTGGCAGCGGTTAGTATTCGATCCGGGGGCGTGGCTTCGCCCCATCAAGCTGGCTCCCGCCCTGACAGCGGCAATTTTCATCTTGGGCTTCGCCGGCGGGATTGGGGCCACATATCAGATGATGAATGGCCGAAGCCCCGTCGAGATTCCAGCCGCCACTCCCATAGAATCCTCCATTACCGGCATCCGCTCAGTCACGCAACAGCCTGGATCATCCCAAATCAGCATCAAGTACGACACCGTTTCCACTCAGGAAGCGCAAGGGTCGTTGAACGATCAGCGGATCCAGCAGTTGCTGCTGTTCGCCACCCGTAACAATTACAACTCCGGGGTGCGGATGGATTCGGTCGACCTGCTGACGCAGACGCCGAACGATGCCCGTGTCCGTGAGGCGCTTTTGTATGCCTTGCGCTACGACTCGAATCCGGGCGTGCGGCTGAAGGCAATCGAGGCCCTGGGCTCCTACGTAAAGGACGATGTGCGGGTGCGCGACGCGGTGCTTGAGGCGCTGGTGAACGACTCTAATCCTGGTTTGCGGGCTCAGGCGCTGCGGCTGCTCGAGCCGGTGCGTGCCGACAGCAGCGTGCGCGTGGTGCTGCAGAAGCTGGCGGAGAAGGATCCGAATCAGTTCATTCAGTCGCAAGCCCGCAATGTGCTGGCTCAGACGTCTGAGATCGATTGAGATTGGTTGGGTGGACGGTGGGTTTGTGAGCGCCGGGGATCCACGGGTCGAACCAGGGTTCGGTGTGCAAATGAAATCGGAAGGTGACCGGTGAAAACGTTTCCCAAAATCGTTGCGGTGTTGCTGCTGCTCCTGCCTTGGGCGGTGGCGCAGGAAACCCGCCCTGATGAACAGACTCGTGTTTATCAGGAAAATGGCAGATGGTCGCGCCAGATAACCGGGTCTTTGCCGGCGGCGAAGAATCTGCGAGTCAAAGTAGATTCGGGCTCCGTTCGCGTCCAGGGCGGTTCGCAACAGACTATCAACTACTCCATCAGCAATCATTCCTACGCCACGTCGGAAGAGAAGGCCCGCCGCGAATTTGAAGCCTACAAAATCAGCTTTTACGTCCGGGGGGACACGGCCTGGGTGCTCGGTGAATGGCAGGGGAGCAGACCGCGCCGATCCGCCAGCGAATTTGTGATTAACCTTCCGCGCAATGTGGAGCTGGTAAAGGTCGAGACTGAGGGGGGCGATCTCGCCGCCACTGGCATTGCCGGACGAGTGGAGGGGGAGAGCGGGGGTGGAACCATTCACCTCGACGACATTGGGGGCGCGATCAGTGCCGAGACCGGCGGCGGCAGCATCGACGTGGGCACGGTCGGCGGCGACCTGGCTTTGCGCACTGGCGGCGGCAGCATCAAGGTGGTCGCTGCCAAGGGCAAGATCAACGCGGAGAGTGGCGGCGGCAGCGTGGTGGTTGTCTCCGGCATGCAGGGCGCGGTTTTGGAAACCGGCGGTGGCAGCATCGAAGTGCAACGTTGCTCCGGGTCGTTGAAGGTCACGACCGGTGGCGGCAGCATCGATCTAGGCGAGATTGCCGGGCCTGCCGAAATTGAAACTGGAGGTGGAAGTATCCGTCTGAGCTCGGCCACCGGGGCTGTGCGCGCTGAGACTGGCGGCGGTAGTATTACCCTCAATGGCGTGCCCGCCGCCCGGGCCGAGACTGGGGCGGGTGGAATTGTCGCGAAATTTGTGTCGGGCACGGAACGCACTGATTCGGTGCTGGAGACTTCGGCCGGCGACATCACGGTCTACCTAGCGCCCAACCTAAGCATGACGATTCGGGCTTCCATTGACCTGGCGAACGGTCACCGCATCCGTTCGGATTTTTCCGAGATTCGAGTTGTCACCGAAGGCGGCAAGTGGGGACCAGGCAGCGCCACCGCGGAAGGAAATTTGAACGGCGGCGGCCCGGTGCTGAAGGTTCGCACCACAACCGGAAACATCAGCTTTGTCCGGGCCAGCCGCTAGAAGGTCCTACAAGGGGGAACGAACATGCGTAAATCGATCCTCAGGGTGCTAATTGTGCCGATGTTCGTAGCGGTTGCCTATGGGGCTCCGCCCTGCTCGCAGGAACCTTTCAGCGAGTCCTTTGGGTTCTCGAGTGAGGACTTCGGCGGTGGGGCGTATCTGGGTGTGGATACTCGCGATATCACCGCGGATCGCCTGAGCGAGCTGAAACTCAAGGAAGAACACGGCGTGGAAGTGACGCTAGTCGATCAGGATGCTCCCGCCGGCAAGGCGGGACTGAAAGAGCACGACGTCATTCTCAATCTCAACGGAAACCAGGTGGAAAGTGTGGAGCAGTTGCGCCGCATGATCCACGAAATTCCTCCAGGGCGCCTGGTAACCCTGGGGATCAGCCGCGAGGGACAGCCGATGACCGTCAAAGCCCAGCTGGCGGATCGGAAAAAAACTTTCGCTTTGGCGATGCCCGGCAAAGCATTCAGCTTCGCCATGCCGGCCATGCCCGCGATACCAGCCATGCCGGCGATGCCCGAGATGGATGTGCCGGTCTCCATTGTGGTGGTGCATTCCTCGGCGCGCAGCGGGTTGATGGTGGAGAATCTCACTCCTCAGCTGGGAGATTTCTTCGGCACTAAGAATGGCCAGGGAGTGCTGGTGCGCTCGGTGGAAAAGGGGAGCCGTGCCGAAAAGGCGGGATTCCACGCCGGGGACGTGATCGTGAAAGTGAATGGCGAGTCCATCAATGACAGCGGCGATTTCACTCATGCCATGCACGGCCGCAAGAGCAGTACCGTGAACATCAGCATTATTCGCGAGAAGAAGGAACAAAACCTGACTTTGGCGCTGCCGGAACGCAACCAGTCGGAGCTGCTGAATGAGAGCTTTGAGGCTCCAGAGGTTGACGCGGAGACCGAGATCGATCTGAGTGAGGCTTGGTCCGAAATTGCGCGCGTGCGGCCGGAAATCGAGCGCGTGGTAAGCGAGATCAAGCCGGACCTGAGGAAAGCCAGGCGGGAAATACGCAACCATCAGGAGGAGTTGAAACGAGAAATGCGCGAACTGGAGCGCGGACTCCGCGACCAATTCCAGTTTCAACAGAATCTAAGGCACGAGCTTTGGCAACCTCAGGCAGACATCTAGAGGCGCAGAAAAAGGGGATCGGGACTAGTACGCCACCGGCGAGACGCCGGCGCTACATTGGACTGTCCAGGGAGCAACGCTCCGCGTGAAGAAAGAGAGTGCCGCACGTAGGAGCGGGGATGCTTGCGCCTACATCGAGTGAGCGGTCGATTGCGTCCGTCTCTGCTGAATTGCGGAAGCCACCCTTACACAATTTCTTCCTGCCTGTTTGGCGGCGTACAAGCCGGCGTCAGCCGCTTTCACCAGTTCATCGCGAGTAGTTCCGTGGTCAGGGCAGGTGGCAACTCCAGCACTGATGGTGACCGGCCGGGGTACGCCCGGAAATTGCCAGGCGTCAACCATTCGCCTTAGCTTCTCGGCCACACCCAGGGCGTGCTGATGAGTGGTTTGTGAGAGCAGAATGGCGAACTCTTCTCCTCCATAGCGGCAGACGACATCGATTTTCCGCAGTTGCTGAGAAAAAATTGAGGATACCTGGCGCAACACTTCGTCTCCGAGCAAATGCCCGAATTCGTCGTTCAAGCGTTTGAACTGGTCGATATCCACCATGATTACAGCCATTCCGGAATTGAACCGGCGGGCTCGCTCCATTTCTTCCTCGATGCGAAGTTCGAAGAAGCGGCGGTTGAAGATTCCGGTCAGGCCATCGAGATAAGCCAGTTGCTTAACGCGCTCGACGTAGTGGGCGTTCTGAACCGCGGTGGCGCAGATGTCCGCGACGGACTCCAGCGACTGCATTTCGCTAATGCTGAATGAACCGGTACGGTCGCTGTCGAGAACCAGGACGCCAAGGGTTTGCCCGAAGGAAATCAGAGGAATGCACATGCGGGAGCCGGTTTCCAAATAGATTGCAACGTAGTCCGGCACTGCATTTATGTCATTCTCGATAAGCGTCTTGCTTTCGGATAGGGTGCGTCCCAACAACCCTTGCCCGGACGGCAATCTTCCGCCTTCCGCGATGCGGGGCGTGAGGTCACCGTGGTGGGCACGAAGTACCAAGTCCTCGTCGTCTTTCAAAAAAATCGATACATGAGAGACCAGGAAGGCCTTTTGGATCTTCTCGCAGGCCTTCGACAGCAGGTTCTTTATGTCCAGCACAACGGTAGTTTCCCGGGCGATGGCGTTGATCGCCTCCAACTGCGAGGCGCGGCGGCGTTCCAGCGAATACAGGTGGGCATTCTGTAACGCCATGGAGGCTTGGGTGGAAAACAGAGTCAAAAGATCGACAGTTTCCCGATCAAAGTGATCCGGGTTTTCGCTCTGACAATCAAGTACGCCGACGACTTCATCGCGGACCATCAGCGGAATCGCCAACTCCGAACGGGTTTTTTTCCCCCAGGGAAGATATCGAGCGTCTTTGCTGAAATCGGGCACATACAAGGGACGCTTATCCTTGGCGGCAATTCCGATCAGCCCCGTCCCGATGGTCACCCGGACCTGGTCAAAGCCCTGCTCCCCACCGATTTGGGAGCGCATGCACAAATGATTTTTATCCTTATCCAGCAATAGGATAGCGACGTTCTGCAGGTGGAAATAGTCCCGCGCTATGACCAGGATGCGCTGCAGCACCTCATCCAGATCAAAGGTGGACAGCACGGCCTGGCTGGCGTCGTATAGGATGGCGATTTTTTGCATGTTGCCAGCGGGATTGTAACCTTTCCCGAATGACTTACCGAGGTTCCGAAAGTAACGGGGTGTTGAGGAAAGGCCTCGGCATTTAACCTATTTGGAGAGGTTCTTCGGGCCACTTACAGCCTTGATGATTCCTAGGGCGACAAGGCAGAAACAGCCATCCAGCGCCAAGCCCAGGTCAATCTGGAAGGGCACATGGCGGGCCGGGGGCGGCAGTAAGGGCATCAGCAGGAAGTAGGCTGCGTTTCCTGCCAGAACAGCCGCCAAAGATAGTACGAAATTGGTCAGAGATCGTTTCGACACCGGCGCTCCCAGCATTTGGCACTTGGCGACTAGCAATTGGCTTCGAGCTTCTAGCGCTCAGGACTCGCGCAATCTGCAACGGCCATCCCTGGCCAAATGCCAAGTGCCAAATGCCAGCTACGGATCTCCTGCTAACATTCCCTTCAGATGCTGGAACCTACCACCTCCGTTCAATACGTAAAGGGCATTGGGCCTCGCCTGGCTGATGTGCTGGGGGCCAAGCACATTCATACCGTCGACGATCTACTCCACTACTTGCCCTTCCGCTACGAAGACCGGGTGAATCCGCGGGGCATTTCCGAGCTGCGGGTGGGAGAAATGGCGACGGTGATCGCCGAAGTACGCACTTCGGGGTTGTTCCGGACCCGCCGCATGCCCATTTTTCAGATGACGGCCGGCCAAGGCAGAAGCCGCCTGAACTGTATCTGGTTCAACTCCACATATCTGCGCGACCGCTTCAAGCCCGGGCAGATGGTGGCGCTCTATGGCAAGGTGGAGGAAGACCATTACCGTGGTGAGTTGCAACTGATGCAGCCCCAGTTCGAAATTCTCGGCGATCCCTCCGAGGAAACTGACGGAGAGCAAAGGGCTGCCTCCTCGCTGGAAGTCGGGCGGATCGTCCCCATTTACGAGTCGGCCGGACAAGGCCGCCTGACTCCTCGCTGGTTTCGAGGCGTCATCAATACCGCGCTGGAGAATCTTCCGCCGGAACTTCCAGACCCGGTGCCAGCCGTGGTGCGCCGTCGGATGAGCCTGATCCCTCCCCGGGAGGCGCTGTGGCGGGTGCACTGGCCCGATCCCGGCGAGAGTCTTCAGGATTTGCAAGCCTCGCGCACGCCTGCTCATATCCGGCTGATCTTCGAGGAGCTCTTCTTTCTGGAGCTAGGTCTCGAACTCAAGCGGCAGGAGCAAAAGGCACAAGTCGGCATCGCATTTAGCCTGGGCAATCGGGTGCGCGAGGCGATCAAGAAGATTCTGCCGTTCCACCCCACGGCGGCGCAAAAGCGGGTGCTCAAGGAAATCGCCTCCGATATGGAGAAACCTTTCCCCATGCGGCGCCTGCTGCAAGGCGATGTTGGATCGGGCAAGACCATCGTAGCCTTCGAGGCGGCAATCATCGCGATGGAAAACGGGCACCAGGTTGCGCTGATGGCGCCTACCGAAATTCTTGCCCAGCAACATTATTTTTCGGCGCGGCGAATCCTGGAAAACGCCGGATACCGGGTGGTGCTTCTGACCGGATCTCTGGAAGAGGACCGCAAGCGCGAAATCCGCCGCCACATCGCCCAGGGCAATGCCCAACTGGTGATCGGCACCCACGCCCTTATCGAGCAGAAGGTGGAGTTCGCCGGACTGGGGCTGGTGATCGTGGACGAACAGCACCGCTTCGGAGTGATGCAGCGCTTCAAGCTGATGAAAAAGTCTAGCGATGACGTCCCCCCGAACCATACCGGGACGGGTTCGGAAGCTGCCCGGGCAGGGAGAAGCCTGGCAGTTCAGGGCGAGGCCGATGTCCTGGTGATGACCGCCACTCCCATCCCGCGCACTCTCGCCCTGACTCTCTACGGCGATCTCGACGTCAGCGTGCTTGACGAAATGCCGCCCGGCCGCACACCCATCGTTACGCGCCGCGTGTCTAGCGACCGCGCTGACGAGGTTTGGCAGTTCGTGGGCAAGCAGGTAGCCGCCGGGCATCAGGCTTACGTGGTCTATCCCGTAATCGAAGAGAACGAGGAGAGCGAACTCAAAGCCGCCCTGAAGATGTCAAAAGAACTCGAAAAGCGCATTTTTCCTGAATTCCGGGTGGGGCTGTTGCATGGCCGCATGAGCGCTGATGAGAAAGAAGACGTGATGCGGCGGTTTCAAAAAGGCGAGCTGGACATTCTGGTTTCCACCACCGTGATCGAAGTCGGAGTGGATGTGGCCAACGCCACGGTGATGGTGGTCGAGCATGCGGAGCGCTTTGGACTGGCGCAGTTGCACCAGCTTCGTGGACGCATCGGCCGCGGCGCGGCCAAATCCTATTGCATTCTGATGACTGGAGGAAAAATTTCCGAGGATGGCGAACGCCGCCTCGATGCCATGGTCCGCACTACCGACGGCTTCCAGATTGCCGAACTCGACCTTGAGCTGCGCGGGCCAGGTGAATTCTTCGGCACCCGCCAAGCCGGGATGCCAAACTTTCAGGTGGCCAATCTCATCCGCGACCGCCAGCTCCTGGAAGCCGCCAAGCGCGAAGCCGCCGCGGTGCTGGCGGGCCCCAATGAAGAGGTCTCGAAAGAAGAGATCGATCATGCACTACGCCACATGCGGACGCATTGGCTAAAGACCTACGGGCTGGTAGAGGTGGGGTAGGGGTTGGTGTGGCTGGTGGCGCGGGCGCGTTCGCCCCGCAGGTGAGCGTTATCGTCAAACGCGGCGGACAACAGTGTCCGCCCCACGCGTTCCTGTTGACAACTGCTGCGTAAATCCAGAATCTGTTTTGTCTCGTATTTGAGGTGGGCCCAAATAATCCCAATTGATTGAGGAGAAGACTCACCATGTCAAGAACCTTTCGGAATTCCCTGCTTTTGGCGCTGATGCTGGCCTTTATTTCGCCTGGCGCATTGAAAAGTCTCGCCGTTCCCCCGTCCGCGGGCGCGCCCCAGGCTACCGCGCAGGACTCGCTGTACAAGCGACTGGGCGGCTACGATGCCCTGGCCGCTGTGAGCGATGACTTCATCGGTCGCCTGGCCACTGACCCCAAAGAGGGGCGCTTTTTTGTGGGCTTGAGCACCGATTCCAAAACGCGCGTCCGCCAGCATGTCGTGGACTTCCTTTGCGTGGCCACGGGTGGGCCGTGCAAATACACCGGACGCGACATGGAGACGGCGCACACCGGCCTGAATATCACCGAAGAGGACTGGAATATTTCCGTTAAGGCCCTGACAGACACGCTGAGCAAGTTCAAGGTCGCGGCTCGCGAACAAGGAGAAGTGATCAACGCAATCGCTGGGTTGAAGAGCAAGATTGTGGGCAGGTAGGGCCGAAACAGGATAGCAATTTTTTGGTCACACCCGGGAGGGCCCGACTGGAGAGTCGCCCCTGCAAATATTCTGATATCGCAGATCTTTTGGCTTCCGGCGCGCTGGATGGGATAATCGTCACCGGTACCCGTGACTTCCAAGACCGATCTTTACCGCAGGCTTCCATCTGTCGACGAGTTGCTGCGCAGTCCGGAACTGGCTTCAACCGTCGAGCGCGAAGGGCAGGCAGTTGTCACCGATGCCGCTCGCGCCGTGTTGGGCCGGTTGCGAACGGAGATTGCCGCCGCGCGATTGGATGCCGGCGGCGTTGACCTTGCCCTCTCTGGAGTCTCGGGCGCGGTCGAACGGCAGGTCCGGCAGTCGGCGAGTTACTCGCTGTGCGCAGTCATCAATGCAACCGGAGTAATTCTGCACACTAATCTGGGACGCGCACCGCTGGCGGCTTCCGCGTTGGAGCATCTTCGAAAGGCTGCCTCCGGATATTCGAACCTGGAGTTCGATGTCGATACCGGCGAGCGCGGCAAGCGTGATGTACATGTGGAGCGGTTGTTCCGAAAGCTTCTGAATGGAGAGTCCGCGGGCGTGGGCGCCCACTCCACGTACGACATTTCCACGATCGTCGTCAACAACAATGCCGCCGCTGTTCTACTGGCCCTGAATACCCTGGCCGAGGGCGGGGAAGTTATCGTCTCGCGGGGAGAACTGGTGGAGATCGGAGGATCATTCCGCATCCCAGAGGTGATGTCGAAGTCCCAGGCAACTTTGCGAGAAGTGGGCACAACCAATCGCACCCGGGTCGCCGACTACGAGCGCGCCATCAACGAAAAGACGCGGCTGTTGCTACGCGTGCACCGCTCCAATTTCCAGATCACTGGATTCACCGAGCAGTCGGCCATCGGCGAACTGGCGGCGCTGGCACGAAAGCGCAACGTTCCGCTTATGGAAGATCTGGGCAGTGGCGCACTCTTCGATTTACGCTCCATCGAAGTGGAGGGGGAACCAGGCGTGCACGACAGCCTCCGCGCCGGCGTGGATGTGGTTAGCTATAGCGGAGACAAGCTGCTAGGAGGCCCCCAGGCGGGCATACTCAGCGGCCGCAGCGATCTCATTGCTCGGATGCGGTCCAATTCCCTGTTTCGCGCCCTTCGAGTGGATAAGCTGACCTACGCTGCGCTGGAAGGGACTCTGCTCGCTTATGTGAAGCAGGACTTCGAAGCGGTCCCTGCGTTGCGCATGATGCATTTGTCGAAAAACGAAATTGGCAAACGGGGGGAGGCGGTTGCAGAAAAGACGAGGTCGTCGAGATTAAAGATAGAGATCATTGACGGTGAATCCGTGATTGGTGGAGGCGCAGCTCCGTCGGCCGTGCTGCCCACCCGTTTGCTGGCGGTGACTCGTGACGGTTTGACCGCCGCCGAACTATCGAGTCGGCTACGGTCCTCGGATCCACCAATCATCGCGCGAGTGGAAGAAAACCGTGTGCTGCTGGATTTGCGGACCGTGTTTCCCGAGGAGGACCGCGCTGTGACTGCGGCGCTGCAGGAGCTGGCTGGGTGATCAGAAGAAGATTTCCGATTTCACATTGCTGCTCGCGTGCGAGTACGTTTAAATCCGTAATCTAAAATCTACAATTTGCCTTGTCGGCCGTCTACTCCATCGGTCATTCCCCTCGCCCGTTCGACGAACTACCCGAAGCCCTGCATGGGCCTTCCATTTCAACTCCGGTCGATATCGTCCTTTCCCCGTTTCGCGTCGAGCGCCCGGCCACTCTGGCACCAGACGGAGAAGAGACCATTGCCTAAAGGGCGCACGAAACCTGGTAGGGTCGTGTAGTTCCGGCGTTATAGATCACGCGTTGCGATTCACGACTGGGTGCGGCCTGTTACTAACCGCGCCCAACTCATCTTGCCCTGCCATGACCCGGCCCTGTACTCTTATGCGGCCTGTCGGACCCGGTTTTAAAGAAAATCACTGCGAAGTTGAATCGAAGGTGTGAACGCCGCATAGCCACACACTCGGAGGATAAAACTCTATGAAACGAAGTCTGGCCCTACTCGTCGTTGTCGTTTGCGCCGCAGCCTCGGCTTTCTCTCAGACCCTCACTCAGGCCGACCGGGACCACGCGCGGCAATATCTGGAAAGCACAGAGCAAGGCGTGCTGATGCAACCGCTGGCCTTTCCGAGGCGCAATGGAACTTCAAGCCCGCGGCAGACAGGTGGTCCGTCGCAGAGGTGACGGAGCACATCGCCGCCGCTGAGGATTTTCTCATGGGCATGATTACCACCCAGGTGATGAAAGCTCCCGCGCGGCCCGCAGGCGACGATGTGAAGGCGATCGACGACATGGTGGTGGCGAAAGTTCCCGACCGCAGCAAGAAGGCCCAGGCGCCGGAACCGCTCAAACCCACCAACCGCTACGGATCACCCGCAGGATCGCTCAAGCATTTCACCGAAGCCCGCGCCCAAACTGAGGACTTTCTGAAAACGCACGACGACCTCCGCGATCATGCCATTGACAGTCCCATGGGGAAGAAGCTGGATGGCTACGAGTGGATCCTGTTTGTGGCCGGACACAGCGAGCGCCACACCAAGCAGATCAACGAAGTGAAAGCGGACCCGAATTTCCCCAAGAAATAGGCCCCGGCCTAACTTCCCATAGCACCGCCGGGTACACGGGAATAGGAGGCTTACTTCTTCTCGCTTTTCTTGGACGAATCTTCCGACTTCTTTGAGCTTTCCGACTTCCGGGAGCTTTCGGACTTCGCGGAATCTTCCGACTTCGATTTGTCTTCTTTCTTCGAAGGAGAATCTCCGTTAGAAGAATTAGAAGAGGACGAAGCGGCGGGGGACTTCTTGGCATAGTCGGTGACGTACCAACCCGAGCCCTTGAACTGCACCGCCGGCGCGGAGATCACCTGCTCGATCGACCCGCCGCACTCTGGGCATCTCTTCACATGAGGATCGGAAAATTTCTGGATTTTCTCAAAGCGATGGTGGCACTTCTTGCACTCGTATTCGTAAAGTGGCATGGACTTCCTGAGACGCTCCTGGAAAGCGGGTGAGGCACTTGTGAGCTGTCAGTCTTCGCCCCCAGCTTTCAGGGTTAAGGTTGAACTGAAAGCTGAAAGCCGATAGCTGGACAACTATGTACTTGATTCTAGGGTTTGTTGCCCAACCACGTCAATGAACGGAGGGCCACAGCCGCGGCACGCGATGTTACACTCGCCTTTATGAAGGCGGGTGACGACGCCGGCGCGAGTCCGAAGGGCACCCTGGCGCCGGGACTCTACCTAGTAGCAACACCTATTGGCAACCTGGAAGACATCACTCTGCGAGCGGTGCGGGTGCTCAAAGAAGCCGACGTGATCGCTTGTGAGGACACCCGCCAGACGCAAAAGCTACTGAACTACTACGGCATCACCACTCGGACGGCGAGTTATCACGAGCACAATGAGATGACCCGGGCGGCGGAACTGGTGCTCGATCTGGAAGGCGGAGCCCGTGTCGCCCTGGTGACTGACGCTGGCATGCCAGGCATCTCCGATCCCGGATTTCGCCTGATTTCTCTCGCCATCCGGCACCACATCCCGGTGGTTCCGATCCCGGGTGCGTCGGCGTTTCTGGCGGCGCTGGTGGCCAGCGGCCTGCCCACGGACTCGTTTCGCTTCGGTGGATTTCTCCCCCCGAAAAGCGGGCAGCGGCGGCAGATGCTGGAGAGCATTAAGGCGTCGCCGCGGACACAGGTTTTCTACGAAGCGCCGCATCGGGTGAAGGAAGCCGTCGAAGAAGTGGTCGAGATTCTAGGCGGAGAGCGCCAACTGGTGATCGCGCGCGAAGTTACCAAGATTCATGAAGAATTCCTGCGCGGCCGAGCCAGCGAGGTTCTGGAAACATTGAACGCACGGGGCGACATCAGGGGCGAGATCACTCTCCTGATCGGCAAAGCGGAAGAGACGGAACGGACAGTGGCAGCCGGTGTGAGTGTGCGACAACGGCTCCAGCAGATCATGGCCGAAGAAAAGCTGGACGGGAAGGCAGCCTTGAAGAGAATCGCCAAAGAGATGGGAGTTTCAAAGAGCGAGGCGTATCGGGAGTTGCAGAGGAGCAAGTGATTCTTTTGGCAGCACCCGCTTCCCCATTCCCATCGTAGCGCTCGACCGCCTGCTTGCGAGACCAGCTCCAGTCATTTCCCACTCAACTCCCGCCTCACCGCATCGCTAACCTGTTTCCCATCCACGCGAATTCCATCCCCCGCGAATCGCGCCATCACGTTCTTCATCACCGCGCCCATCTCTTTCATCGTAGGCGCTCCCATCTCGGCGAGCACCGCCTTCACCCCGGCCACCACCTGGTCCTCGCTCGCGGCCTTGGGCATGTAAGCTTCGATCAGTGTGATTTCAGCGGCTTCCTTGTCGGCCATTTCCTGGCGACCGCCCTTGGTGAATTGCTCGACCGAATCCTTGCGCTGTTTGATCAACGTGGTGAGGACCTGCTGCGCTTCCTTGTCGTCGAGTGGCGCCATCTTTTCGATCTCACGGTTCTTGAGTGCGGCCTTGACCATGCGGAGCGTTGAAAGACGGTGCTGGTCGCGAGCCTTCATGGCCGCGACAATGTCTTGCTGAATCTGTTCGGGGAGGCTCATGGTGGGATTATAGCGTTCGCGCGAATCGAACGCGGTGGCGGATGTCACATGCCTCTGAGTTGATGTCACATCCCCTCTCGGTTGGCGAGACGTAGCTTGCTACGTCAGGTTCGTGGCGGAAGAGGTAGCAAGCTACGTCTCTGCACATGTGGGGCGTAACCGGTCTCCTGAATGCGTAAATTCGCCTGATTCGGTAAACTAGAATGATCTTTCTTAACAAAGGACTCCTTGGTAAATGCTGCTTAAGAACCGCCTGTTCACTCCCGGCCCTACACCCATACTTCCAGCGGCACAGACCGCGATGGCTTCTTTCGCGATGCACCATCGCACTGCCGACTTCCGCGCTCTCTACTCGCGGGTGCTCGCGGACATGAAGGATTTCATCGGCACGCGAAATGACGTTCTGGTGCTGGCCTCTTCCGGTACTGGAGTGATGGAAGGCTCCGTCTCCAACCTGACCTCGCCCGGCGACAAGGTTCTGGTGCTGACCGCCGGGAAGTTTGGCGAACGCTGGCGTGATCTGGCTAATGCTTTCGGGTGCGCGGTTGAATTGATCGGCGCGCCCTATGGCGAGACAGTTTCGCTCGACGAAGTCCGTCAGAAATTGACTCCGGATGTGCGCGCGGTTTACGTGCAGGCGACGGAGAGTTCTACCGGTGCCCGCCACGACGTCAAGGGAATCGCAAGATTAGTCCGCGCCCAGGGCGACGACACCCTGCTCGTGGTGGACGCCATCACCGGCCTGGGCACAACCCACTTCGATGTGGACGGCTGGGGCATTGACGTCATCATCGGCGGTTCGCAAAAGGCGCTGATGATCCCGCCGGGCCTGGCTTATTGTGCGGTCAGCGAGCGTGCCTGGAAACGCATGGAGACCGCGAAGTCTCCGCGCTACTATTTCGACTTCCGCAAAGAACGTAAGGCTGCGGCCAAAGGAGAATCCGCCTATACGCCCGCGACCTCGCTGTTTGCCGCGCTGGGCGCCGCCCTCGATTTCGTGCGTCAAATGGGGAAAGGCGATCTGGCAGCTGGGCGCAAAGCATTGGTCAACAACGCCGAGGTGGCAGCGGAAATGACCCGCGCGGGCGCGCAGGCGCTGGGACTGAAACTGTTCGCCGCATCTGCTCCGGCGGCGGCGCTCACCGCGATTCAGTCGCCAGCCGGGGTTGATTCGGGCGCGATTGTGAAGGAATTCCGCGAATCGTTCGCGGCGGTGGTGGCCAACGGTCAGGGCGAGATGAAGGGCAAGCTGTTCCGCATCGCGCACCTCGGCTACTACGATTATCTCGACACCATTGGAATTCTGGCGGCCCTCGAGCATGTGCTCATCAGCGTGACGGGAAAACCGGTGAAGTATGGTACGACCGTGAGCGCGGCGCAGGAAGTCTACGCGCGCAGCTTAGCGGAAAAACGGCAGCCAGTTGGCGCCTGACTGCGCCGTAATTTATTGCACCAATTTATTTCTATTGCACCATAAAATTCACCGTGTTGGAATTCTGAGCGGGTTGATTGTTGTAGATTCCCGTTCCGCCTGGGTTCCTCACATAAACGGGCATGGTGCCGGCGGTGGCAATTTCCGTAGCGGAGATCGGGGTGGTCAGTTGGCCGCTGGTCATGAATTGGGTCGTGTGCGCCGTAGCATTCCAATAAATCACCGACGCGCCGACAAACCCGCTGCCGTTGACGGTCAATGTAAACCCAGCGCTGCCAGCAGTTGCCGTGTTAGGGACTAGCGGAGCCGCAATGCTAGGGGTCCCAGCCGCCATTGCACCCGAGCCTGAGCCGGAACCTGAACCGTAGCCACCGCATCCGAGAGCGAACAGCGCTAGCAGAACGATTGTCGTCAGAAAAAGGAGGATTGTTTTCATGATGATCCTCGCGCGAGATCGTATTTGAGATTCTTGCGTCAGCGTACAAGGCGGCGAATGAGCAGGTGTCAACGAGGTGTCACCATCTGGTAAAGATTTTGCATGCCAAAGCAGCTGGGCTGGCGGTAGCAGCGAAACCCGGCGCAACCTATTCTTGACGGGCGAACCCAAATCATGAAAGTCGTAGTAGCCGAGAAAATTTCGTCATCCGCAGTGGATCTCTTACGCGAGCCGCGCTGGACCGTAGTCACATCGGATCAGCTCGACGGCAAGCTGGCGGCGCAGCTGGAATCGGCAGACGCGCTGATCGTCCGCTCCGCGGTGCAGGTCAACGCCGAGCTTCTGGAACATGCGCGCAAGCTGCGGGTAATCGGACGCGCGGGCGTCGGCGTCGACAACATTGACCTTGATGCCGCGACCCGCAAAGGCATCGCGGTGATGAATACCCCCGGCGCCAATGCTATTGCCGTGGCTGAGCACACCTTGGCCTTGATGCTGGCCATGGCGCGCCATATTGGTCGCGCCAATGAGCTGATGCATGCCGGGAAGTGGGAGAAGAAATCACTACAGGGCACCGAACTCAGAGGCAAAACGGTGGGCATCGTGGGCCTGGGAAGAGTCGGAATGGAAGTCGCGCGGCGGGCGCGAGCTTTCGGGATGGAGGTGGTCGCACACGATCCCTTCGTTTCCACCGCGGTCGCAAAAGAGCAGGGCATCCGCATGGCGAAGCTCGAAGAAGTTTATGCGGCTGCGGACTACCTGAGCCTGCACGTGGGGCTCACGCCGCAGACTGCCGGCATGATCAACGCGGAATCTTTAAAGAAAATGAAACCGGGTGTGAGGTTGGTCAACTGCGCGCGGGGCGAACTGATCGACGAGGCCGCTCTGGCCCAAGGCCTGAAGCAGGGTCGCGTAGCCGGAGCGGCGCTGGATGTTTTTGCCGAGGAGCCTCCCAAAAACTCGCCCCTGACGGCGATCGAGAACGTAATTCTGACGCCCCACATCGCGGGCTCAACCTTCGAGGCCCAGGAGGCTGTTGGCTACCAGATCGCGCAGCAGGTGAAGGAATATTTGAAGGATGGCGTTATCCAGAATGCTGTCAACGTGCCCTCAGTGTCGCACGATGAATATCTTGAACTGCAGCCCTACATCGTTCTGGCCGAGAGGCTGGGTGCATTCCTGGCACAAGTGAGCGAGGGTACTCTGGAAGAGATTTCGCTGCGCTACTCCGGACACATCGCGGAAGCGAAAACAGAATTGATCCGCAACGCCGCGGTCAAGGGCATCCTGAATGAAGCGCTGGAGGAAAAGGCGAACCTGGTGAACGCGGCGGCGATTGCTGCCGCCCGAGGCCTGCGCATCCACGAGTCACGCAAGCCAAAAAGCTCAAGCGGCGGCTCCGGCAGCGTACTCTCGGTTCTGCTCAAGACTGCCGGCGAAGAACATCTGGTAAAAGGCGCGGTCCTGCACAAAAACACGCCCCGGCTTCTTCATGTGGATGGGATTGATGTGGAAGCTCCGCTCGAGCGTAATCTCATCTACATGCGCAACCGTGACGTCCCCGGCGTAATCGGGAAGGTGGGCACGATTCTGGGCAAACACAAGATCAATATCGCGGATTTCTCCCTTGGCCGCCGGGTAGGCAACGGGAAGCCGGGCGCGCCGCGGGAAGCGATAGCCGTGGTCCACGTGGATGGACGCGTGCCCCCGGAAGTGCTGGCCGAACTGAGAAAAGTACCCGCGATTGAGCGGGCCAAGGCCATTCGCCTGTTCTAAAAACGTGGCTACGGATGGCCACCGATTCACACGGATAGGGCAAAAGAACAACAGAGGTGGATCCGTGAAAAGCAGCGAAATCCGTGGGAGAGGTTTGGCATACAGAATTGAAAACTGAAATAAGATATTTACGACTGTACATCCCGAAAAGCTGCGGCGGATTCCAACCATCAAGGCTGAAGCTTAAATCTGATAATAGCGCGAGGACAATTGATGTTACGAACGACCGGCATTCTGGTGGTGGCAGTGTTCTTGCATACATCGATCGGACTGAGCCAGGACAGCCGTTTTGACCTGAGCCTGAACGGCGGGCCCGTGATCCCCAACAAACCCACGGGAAATGGCACGACACTGACTCCGACGAAATCTGGCGCCGTCCTTGTCACGGGCCGTTACCGGTTCTCGGAAAGGAGTTCCGTCGAATTCAATTACGGCCACACCGCCGACTCCCAAATCTACTCTACGCCCCCGCTGACCTATCGCATTCACAACACCATCAGCGAATATTCAGGAGCTTACGTTTTCAGTTTTCTCCAGTCAGCCAAAGTTGAGCCGTTTGTTTTCGCGGGCGCGGCAGCTCTGACCTTCTACCCAGGATACGGCTCGAACACGGTCAATGATGTGCTGACGAATATTCCAGCGTCCCAGCAAACCAAGCCAGCCTTTCTGTACGGCGGCGGATTGGACTACCGCATCTTCTCTCGGCTACCCCTGATTCGCAGGTCAAGTCTCACCAATCATCTTGCTTTGCGGTTGCAGTACCGTGGACTTCTCTACAAGGCCCCCGATTTCAAGGTGCAAAACTTGTTTACCGGAGCCAGGGGACACATGGCGGAGCCCACCATCGGAGTGGTAGTGAAATTCTAGAGAACGCAGCCACCGATTCACCCGGATAAGGTAAAAACAAAATAGGGCTTGATCCGTGAAAGTCCGTGAACTCCGAGGCCGATTTTGGTTAGGAGTTGAGAGCTTGCTTGCGCAGCTTGCGGCTTTCCGCCAGCAGCGCCATGGAGTGCATCAGGTTTTGCAGGGTGACGATACCCACCAGCCGTTGATCTTCTACCACTGGAATGATGCTGAGATTGCGGGCGGTGAGCTTGCGAAAGGCGGAGGCCAGCGATTCGCCCTTTTGCGCTACCTCAAAAATGCGGTTCATTACTGCCTGGACGTAGCCGTTGCCTTCGACGCGGAGCGCTTCCAAAATCTTCTGTCTCGAAATCACACCCACCATGTCACTGCCGCGAATCACGGGGAAATCGTCCTGCAGGGAGTGGACCGCCTTGTCGAGCGCGTCTTCAAGCGTGTCGGCGGGGGAAAGCGTGGCAAAGTCGGTGAGCATGATGTCTTCCAGATGCACCTTCTCCAGCACCGACTGAAAAACCGCCGAGCGCTCTTCCATCTGGGACCCGATGAACAAGAACAATCCCACCAGGGTCAGCCAGTAGTTCGGTAAAAGCATGCCGACCAGGATGAACAGGGTGGCGAAGGCTTGGCCAATCGAGACCGCTCGACGTGTGGCCTGGACTGGATCCATCCGTCGGCTGAACAATGCGCGCAGCACCCGCCCGCCATCCATCGGATATGCCGGAAGCAGATTAAAGCCGGCGAGATAGAGATTCGCCCACACCAGGCTGCGAGGAAGATTGCGGGACTGCATGAAGGGCCAGGTTCGGAGATCTACATGCGGCGCGACCACCAGGATAATTCCGGTAGAGACCAGAGCGATGAGCAGGCTGGTGAACGGCCCGGCCATTGCGATACGAATATCGCGCTTCCAGGGAACGAGCTTTGTGGTCTTGAGATTCAAGACCGCGCCTATTGCCAGGGGATCCACCGCCAGCGGATCCGTTGCCGGCTGGCTTTCGTCCAGTTGCGTAATTCCGCCGATCGGAAGCAGAGTGATTGACTTTGCCCGAATGCCGGAGCTCCGTGCCACCAGCGCATGACCAAGTTCATGGACCAGGACAGACCCGAAGATGATTCCAACCAGTGCCAGATCTCGCCCTTCGTTGGCGGTACCATGGTGGGAAGCGTAATCGTTATACCAGACGAAAAGCGGCAGAAGGAAATAAAAGGTCCAATGAATGCGAAGTTCAACCCCGAAAATGCGGCCTGCCGAGATTGACCAGCCTCTCATGAGAAACCCACCCTCATTTGCCCTGGCACCATTCTATCTAGTTAGACAGCGGGTTGGAGTGGAGAGTTGCAATTTCCCCAAATCAAAGGTAATTAGGACGGTTATGGGCATGGCGGACAGGACAGCCTCATGCGAGTGATCGCGGGTAAGTTCCGTAGCCGTCGGCTGCACTCGCTTCGCGGCATGGACCTGCGCCCCACGTCGGACCGTCTACGCGAAACCCTGTTCAATGTGCTGGCGGCGGGAAACCCAACGGCCTTCGACGGTAAAGTCTGGCTGGATCTGTGCGCGGGCACCGGCGCGGTCGGTATTGAAGCCCTGAGCCGTGGAGCCGCCAAGGTGTATTTTGTGGAATCTGCGGCCCCGCCGGCCAGCTTGATCCAGCGTAATCTGCGCTCGCTGGTACCGGAGAATGGTTCCGAAATATCCGGTTCCGAGGTACCTGGCTTTGAAGCCTCTGGTTTTGAGGTAATCAGAGAAGACGTCGCCTGCGCCCTGCGCCAGTTGGAAGCCAGAAACGTCACTGCCGACTTCATCTTCCTCGACCCTCCGTACCGCATGGAAAAAATCTACCAGCAGACCCTGCAGCAGCTGTCGCAATCCCGGCTGCTTAGACCCAAAACCATTGTCGTCGCCGAACATGAGAAGAGATTCGACCAGGGCGATGGATTTGCGCCATTGCATCGTTATCGCAAGCTGGAGCA
>Ga0209701_10000722_pt1 | contig 20161 bp, 14 predicted proteins | sample CZO8metaG_4_FD_188356 | JGI IMG/M metagenome (GOLD analysis project Ga0209701, IMG submission 188356) | Vadose zone soil microbial communities from the Eel River Critical Zone Observatory, Northern California, USA - CZOApr15con2H3.8 metaG... | ecosystem: Environmental > Terrestrial > Soil >... | reverse complement strand
GATCTGGCGGACGGGTTGGGATTTGAACCCAAGACAGCCTTGCGGCTGTACAGCATTTCCAGTGCTGCGCCTTCGACCGGACTCGGCCACCCGTCCCGCGAGAGAAAGTCTAGTGGCGGCCCTTCAGGGCACGCTCAAGACCCTGTGACCGCTGATCGACCCAGCACTCGCGGTCCCGCGGGGCCCGCCACGATGCACGTATCCGTCATCCCGCTGAACAATCCGTGCTCGACCACACCGGTCGTGACCTTGATCGCCATCCCCAGCTCGGCCGGATCGTCGATGCCATCTTCGAACATCAGGTCGAGGATCAGGTTGCCGTTGTCGGTGATGTAGGGAGCCTCTTCCCCACCTCTCACCGTGAGCGACGACCCGAGGGCGATCAGCCGCTCGGCGGTGGTTCGCCAGAGGAACGGCGACACCTCGACCGGCAGCACGCCCACGCCCAGCTGGTTGACCAGCTTGGATTCGTCGACGACAACCACGAAACGCTTCGACGCCGCCGCGACGATCTTCTCGCGGAAGAGCGCTCCTCCGCGTCCCTTGATCAAGTTCAGCGCCGGGTCGACTTCGTCGGCGCCATCCACCGCCATGTCGATCGCGCCCACCAGCTCCTGGACGATCTGGATTCCAAGCTCAGCGGCCAGCTCTGCGGTCGCGCGCGAGCTCGGCACGCATCGCAGCTTCATCCCGCTCGCCACCAGGCGGCCGACTCCCTCGGTGAAGTACTTGGCAGTCGACCCACTGCCGAGGCCGAGCAGCATCCCGTCCTGCACGAGCTCGAGGGCCTTCTCGGCGGCCGCGCGCTTGAGCGCGTCCTGTTTGCTACTCAACCGCTTTGCGAATGGCCGCGATGCCGGCGGAGATGCCGGCCTTGTGCCCGAACACCGAGCTGCCCGCCACCAGCACCGTCGCTCCCGCCTTCACGGCCAGAGGCGCGGTCTGGGCGTCGATGCCACCGTCGACTTCGATCTCGATGTCGGGTGTCATCGCCCGCAACCGGCGGATCTTGTCGGGGCTTCGGCCGATGAACTTCTGGCCACCAAAGCCTGGTTCAACCGTCATCACATTGACTAGAACGATGTACGGGAGGATTTCGCGCAGTGTCTCCACGGACGTCGCGGGGTTGATCGCCACGCCCGCATCGGCGCCCAGCTCCTTGATCACCTGCACCGTACGGTAGAGCGACGTGGTGGCCTCGACCTGGATCTCGATGAGGCTCGCGCCCGATTTCGCGAAAGCTTCGATGAACAGCTCGGGGTGCTCGATCATCAGGTGGGCCTCGATCGGCAGATCGGTGACCTTGCGCACTGCCTCGACCACCAGCGGGCCAAAGGTCAGGTTGGGGACGAAGTGGCCGTCCATGATGTCGACCTGAATGCGGTCCGCGCCGGCGGCCACCGCCTCGCGCACCTGATCGCCGAGGCGGGAGACGTCGGCAGAAAGGATCGAGGGAACGACCTCGATCTTCGTCACCGAGCCCCGGCGGCGTCGCGGTCGATCAGCCATCGCGCGCCCGCAATCATCCCCGATGGGACCTCGCCGCGTTTCGCCTTCCCGATGGCCTCTGCCTTCCCCGCCCCGGTCGCGAGGATGATCACGCGGCGCGCAGCGCGCAGCGTCGACAGCGTGAGCGTCACGCGCTGTGGCGGCGGTTTGGGCGCGTCGCGGATGCCGATCGCCCACCCCTTCGACTGCACCGCTGGATGGCCCGGGAACAAGGATGCGGTGTGACCGTCCTCCCCCACTCCCAGCAGCACGATGTCGAGGGGCGCCACCGCCGAGACCACATGTGAGTACAGTCCGGCCGCCTCATCAGGCCCGAGCTCAGCGGGAATTCGATGCACCGTGGCGGGCGCAGCGCGATCCAGCATCGCCTCCCGCGCCATCCGGTAGTTGCTGTCGGGATGGTCCGGGCGCACGCAGCGCTCGTCGCCGAACAGGATCGTGACGCGGCCCCATTCGACCTCGAGGCGGGCCAGCAGCTCATAGCAGCGCCGCGGCGTTGTACCCCCGGCCAGAACCAGAGTCCTGGCCCCATCGGCGATGGTTGACGCGATCTCAGAAGCCGCCGCGGCTGCCACGTCCTCGGCCGACTCGAGGACGATGAACTCCACCCTTACAGCGCCCGCATGAGACCGGCGCCGGCGGCCAGCGAGCGTGCGAACACCGCGTCGTGCGCGCCCATGGCGAGCAGCTCGACCAGAAGCGACGCGTCATCGTTCGATTCGATCCGCTGCACGTGCCGCAGCGTGTCGGCGCCTCCAATGTCGATCAGCGTGAGGAGCACCATCGAGTTGTCCGCCCTTCTACGCTCGCGCACGAACACGGTCGGCCGGGGAGGCACGCTCTCGCCCGGTGGATCGCCAGTGGCGATGTGATGGAGCGAGTCGCGGTTCTGGAACGCCATCTCGCGATGCTGGGCGGCTTTGCGCTGGGCGATCTCCATGCCGGCGTCATCCTCGCCGCCTGTTGAGTGCTGGTGCTGGAACGGCGCCGGCCCGAGGTCGGGAGCCAGGCGTCGGGTCCGCTCGGGTGCCCGGGCGATCGACAACCTGAAAGTAGTTCCGGCCGCCGTGCCCACGATCCGGACCGCACTGATCTCGCCCTCGACCAGTCCCGCCTTGACGACCGACCGGAAGGCCACGTCGACGATCCTCCAGCGCTCGGCTTCGAACTGCGCCGATACAACTCCGCCGGCGCCACCCACAGCACGCTGGAGCTTCCAGCCGAGGGCGCTTGCCATCCAGCCGACAAGCGTGGCGGATGGGATCCGGTTGCCGCGGCCCGCCCCTGTGTAGTCGATGCCGATCTCGCTGATTCCCGACAGGAACGGCCGCCGGGTCACCGGGGCGAAGAACTGCGCGATCGATTCGCGCCACGGATCCAGGCGCGCCCACTGCAGGTCGGCCAGCCCCAGGCGGCGGTGCGCGTGTGCGCTCGTGTCCGCCAAGCCCATGAAGGAGTGATAAGGACGCGCGAACCCGGCCGAGTCCACCACCAGGGCGTCGGCGATGTCCAGTGCGTCCCGGAGCTCCTTGGATCCGAACGGCGGAGTCCCGAGCCACCAGATGTAAGTCGGCACGCCGCTGACCAGGAGCGGATCGACCAGGCCGGCCAGGTGCGTTGCGGCCGGGCCCCGGACCTGCAGCGTCACCAGCTCGTAATGCGCGCGCGCTGCCGCGCTGGCCGCGCTTGCCTCCGTCACCTGCACTGGAGGAGGCGCGGTGATGGAGGCGTCGATGCGGCCTGATTTGACGTTCGCCTCTTCCCGCACCACGATCGCGAGCGACGGGTGGTGGACTGCAATCGCCGTGCATATGCGTTGGGCGAGCTTCTCCTCCGCCTCAGTCGCGACCACGGCGATGAGCGTCATGACGCAATTGCGCGGATGAGGATGGTCGTCGTCGGTGGATTGCGCCTGGGCGAATTTCCGCCTGAATTCGGTCAGGGCGCTCAGGACTTGCGCGATGGTGACCCCCTCGCCCTTCCACTCCAGTGCGTCGTTCGGTGGACTGCTCAAGGCCTGTGCCATTCCCTCCCATCCGCTTCCAGCAGCTTGGCCGCCGCCGGAGGTCCCCACGTGCCGGCGGGATACATCTGCAGCGGCGGCCTGCCCTCCCTCCACGCGGCCTCGATCGGATCGATGAGGGTCCACGCTGTCTCCACCTCATCTGCGCGCGTGAAGAGGGTGGGGTCGCCAATCATGCAGTCGAGCAAAAGGCGCTCGTAAGCCTCCGGCACCTCGACCAGGAACGAGGAGGCATATAGAAAGTCCATTGCAACGCTGCGCAGCCGGATGCCTGCTGCCGGCACCTTGGCGCCGAACTTGAGTGAGATGCCCTCCTCGGGCTGGATGCGCAGCGTGATGGCGTTGGGGTCGAGCTCCTGCCCGGCCTGGCGGCCAAAGGTCAGGTGGGGCGGGCGGTTGAAGAGGACGCGGATCTCGGTTGCGCGCTTGGGCATGCGCTTGCCGGCGCGGATGTAGAAGGGGACCCCGGCCCAGCGCCAGTTGTCGACGAAAAGCCTTAGGGCCACGAAGGTCTCCGTCAGCGAGCCCGGGGCCACATTGGGCTCTTCGCGATACCCATGGACGTGCTCGCCGAGCACCCACCCGCTGTTGTACTGGCCGCGCACCGTGGACTTCGCCGCTTCCTCCTCGGTGATGGGCCGGATCGCTCGCAAGACCTTCACCTTCTCGTCTCGCACGGCGTTGGCTTCGAATGCGACTGGCGGCTCCATGGCCGTCAGAGCGAGCAGTTGCAGTGCGTGGTTCTGGACGATATCTCGCAGGGTGCCGGCCTTGTCGTAGTAAGCACCCCGATTCTCGACCCCGATCTCCTCCGCGGCCGTGATCTGCACCGAATCGATCAGGTGGCAGTTCCAGATCGGCTCGAAGATCGAGTTCGCGAAACGGAACGCCATGATGTTCTGGACCGTCTCCTTCCCCAGGTAGTGGTCGATCCGGAAGACTGAGTCCTCGTGGAAGACCCGCTGCACCATCCGATTCAGCTCGCGCGCGGACTTGAGGTCGTTGCCGAAGGGCTTCTCGATCACGATTCGGTGATAGCCCTCGCCGGCGTTGAGGCCGGCCGCCTTCAACTGCTCAGTGATGGTCTCGTAGGTCGGTGGCGGCGTCGCGCAGTAAAAGACTCGGTTCCCACCCACATGGCGGGCGTGATCGAGCTCATCGAGCTTGCGTCCGAGGGCCTTGAAGTCCTCGAGCTTGCTGAAGTCGACCTTGATGTAGAACAGTCCCTCGAGAAACGACTGCAGCACCGCCTCGTCGACCGGCTGCGTCCGCGAGAACTCCGAGATCCTCTCCGAGGCTCGCTTGCGAAATGCGTTGTCGGTGAGGTCGTCGATCGCGGCTCCCACCACGGCGAAGCCGGCCGGAAGCAGGCGCTGCTTGGCCAGGTTGTAGAGCGCCGGCAGCAGCTTCCGCCCGCTCAGGTCGCCGGTCGCGCCGAAGATCACCATCAGCGCCGGTTCGGCGACCCGGTAGTCGTGCAGGCCCTCGGCGAGCGGATTCGGCGCGATTGCGGTACTCACGCCCCTCTCCCTAACCCTCCCCCCGTTGGGGGGAGGGGATGACTGCGGCGGTCAACGCTTGACCGTCTCGCCTTTGGCGTCGGTCACCACCGCATGTCCGCCAAATTGATTTCGCATCATGGCCAGCATGCGGTCGCCGAACGTGTTCTCCATCCGGCTCCGGAACCGCGCGAAAAGTGACTCCGCGATGATCGGCACCGGCACCGATTCGTCGATCGCGGCCTCCACGGTCCAGCGGCCCTCACCGGTGTCCTCGACATAGCCCTTGATGGCGGAGAGCTCCGGATCCTGCGAGAGGCCTCTTGCGATCAGGTCCAGAAGCCACGACCGGACGACGCTGCCCGTGCGCCAGGCTTCCGCGATCGCCTGCATGCTCATGCCGGGGAAAGCCTTGGAGAGCTTCATGACCTGGAATCCTTCGGCGTAGGCCTGCATGAGCCCGTACTCGACGCCGTTGTGCACCATCTTCACGAAGTGCCCGGAGCCCTCGGGGCCAGTTCGCACCAGCCCACCGTCGTCGGGAGCGAGGTCTTTCAGCAGCGGCAGGCAGTGGTCGTAGATATCTTGCTCGGCGCCCACCATAAGGCAGTAGCCGTACTCGAGGCCCCAGATGCCGCCGGAGGTCCCGGCGTCCATGTAATGCATGCCTTTGGCTTTGACCCGCGCACAGTCCTCCATTGCAAGCTTCCAGTTGGTGTTGCCGCCGTCGATTATGATGTCGCCCGGATCCCCCAGCGCGATCAGGTGGTCGATCGCTTCGGTGGTGGGATCGCCCGCCGGCACCATCACCCACATCACCCGTGGCTTCGATTGAAACTTCGAAACGAACTCTTGCCACGAATACGCGCCGACGGCGCCTTGAGAAGCCTTCTCCTTGACCGCGTCCGCCGAGCGGTCGTAGGCGATCATGCGATGGCCACGCTTGAGCAGTCGCAGGACCATGTTGCCGCCCATGCGGCCCAGACCGACCATCCCCATCTCCATGGTCATCCCCTCCGGTGGTTGGCTACCTGACCGCCGATTTGACCGCCGCCGCCAGCGCCTTCCATCCGGCCGCCGCTTCTTTGCCGAGCGTCACCCGCAAAACCGGGAGCCGGCGCGAAGTCAGCGACTCGAGGTCGCCGAGCGACTGCGCCTGCTTGAGGATCGAGAAGCTGAACGGCTGGCCGGGGATGGCCACGTCGCGGGTGTCGTCCTGGACGATTTGCAGGAAGAGGCCGACCTTGGGGCCGCCTTTGTGCAGCTGTCCGGTCGAGTGGAGGAAGCGCGGTCCGTAGCCCGCGGTGGTGGCGTAACGGGTCGCGTCGCGCACGGAAGTCCGGATCGACGCGATGGCGGCCTGCGATGCAGTCGTGCGAGTGGTGTAGGCCATGACCGCGAAGTACGCGCTCCGCCTGGCCTGGCCCAGCAGCGTCTTCAAGCCCGCTCGAGACTTGGCCGCCGGCACCGACTCGGCCTTTGGAAGCTTGCCGCTGGCGCGGTACTTGGCGAGGACCTTCTTGGTGTTGTCCTTCGACTCCTGCACGTTGGGTTGGTCGAACGGGTCGATGCCGAGGACCGACCCGGCGATCGCGGTCGCGATCTCCCAGCGCAGGAACTCGCCGCCAAGGTCCAGCTTGTCGCGCAGCGTCAGTGTCACCACCGGGTGGCCCGCTTTTTCCAGCGCCTGGACTGCTTTGTTGGGCGGATCGGCGTCCATGCGGATGTACACGAAGAGCCGGTCGTCGCCATACACCGCAGGCTTGCCGAGCGGTTCGCCTTCGACGGGCACGATCCCCTTGCCCTGCTTGCCGGTGCTCTCGGCGATGAGCTGCTCCACCCAGTACCCAAAGGTGGCGACCCGGGGTGACGCGATGAGAGTCAGCTTGTTGCGCCCCTGCAGCGCGAGCTCGCCCATGACCCCGCCGAGCCACACGCCCGGGTTGTCCTCGGCGGGCACGGAGTCGGCGCACGAGTGCGCCATCTCCACGGCTCGCTCCAGAATCTCGGTCACGTCCACGCCCATCAGCGCTCCGGGCACGAGCCCGAAATAGCTCAGGGCCGAGTAGCGACCGCCGATGTCGGGCGGGTTGCGGAAGATCCAGCGGAAGCCGTGGTCCTTGGCCAGCTTTTCCAGCGATGTGCCTGGGTCGGTGATGGCGGCAAAGTGGCGTCCGGCCATGCCGTCCCTTCCGGCACCATTCACCTCCTCCCAGAAGTAGGCGAAGTGCGACAGGGTCTCAGTCGTCTCACCCGACTTCGAGGCGACGATGAACAAGGTGTCCTGGATGCGGATGCGCTGCCGTACCGCCAGGATGGTGGCCGGGTCGGTGGTGTCGAGCACGTGCAGCCGGGGATGGCCGCGAACAGGACCGAATGTGTTCCTCAACACGTCCGGGCACAGGCTCGAGCCGCCCATGCCGAGGAGGACGACGTCGGAGTAGGCGCGGCCGTCGGCGGCGAGCTGTTGAAGCTCAGGCGCGTGCTCGAGCATCTTCTCAGCCACGTTGAGCCAGCCGAGGCGATCGCGGATCTCCTCGCGCTTGGCCGGATCCGACGTCCAGAGCGTGGAGTCCTTGGCCCACAAGCGCCGTGGTGCGTCGGCCTTCTGAAGGTGCGCGACCCGCGAACCCACGTTGGGCTGAAGGGCGCCGAGGCTGTACCACTGCCGCGGGCCCTTGCCGGTCTTGATGTTCTGGCTCTCTTTTTTAATGGTGGCCAGGAGGCTCTCAAACGATTTGGTGAAGGACTCGACCCCCTCGACCTCCAGCTCGCGGGTTACCTGGTCGAGGTCGACGCCGATGTCCGCGAGCTGCTTCAGCTGGCGCTTGGCCAGCTCGACGTTCTCGTCGATGCTGCGCCTCGCCTCGCCGTGCTCCCGGAACGCAGCCAGGGTCGCCGGCGGGATGGTGTCCACCGTGTCGGGACCGATGAGCTCCTCGACGTAGTAGGTGTCGGGGTAGCGGGGATCCTTGGTCGAGGTACTCGCCCAGAGGGGACGCTGGAGCTGCGCGCCCGCCTTCTTCAGCTTGTCCCAACGCGGACCGCTGAACGTCTGTCGGAAGCGCTCGTACGCGATCTTCGAGTTCGCGATCGCGGCCTTTCCATACAGGCGTTCCAGCGCGCGCTTTTGGGCCGGATCGGTGCTCAGATCGATCTTCTGGGCGAGGATCTTGTCGACCTTCGTGTCCACGCGGCTGACGAAGAAGCTGGCGACGCTGGCGACCTTGCGCAGGTCGCCCCCTCCCTTGTGCAGCTTCTCAAGGCCCGACAGATACGCCTCCATGACCTCGCCGTACCTGTCGACTGAGAAGATCAGCGTGATGTTGATGTTATGGCCCTTCGAAAGTTGGTCGTAGATCGCGGGGATGCCTTCTTTGGTGGCGGGGATCTTCACCATCACGTTCGGCCGGTGGCATCGGGCCCGCAGGTCCTCGGCGTAGGCGATCGTGCGACGCGTGCTGTTCGCCACCGTCGGCGAGACCTCGATGCTGACGAATCCGTCGTGCCCTTTGGTGCGGTCGTAGATCGGGCGGAAGACGTCGGCCGCCGCCGAGACGTCTTCGACCATCAGCTCCCAGAGAATCTCCTCGGGCATGTGATGGGCCCGCACGAGCTGGACCATGGCCTCGTCGTAGTCGTTGGACCCGCTGACCGCCTTTTCGAAGATGGTCGGGTTGGAAGTGACTCCGCTGATGCCTTCGTCACGCAGGCGGGCCAGCTCGCCGGAGGTGATGAGCTGGCGGCGGATGTTGTCCAGCCACAGCGACTGGCCGAGACCCTTGAGCTCCTTGATCGGCGCTGGGATGCGCACAGCGGTCGCCATCGGCGTTACTTCCCGGCCAGCAACTTGGTCGCGGCGGCCACGATGTGCCGGGCTGAGATCCCGGCGGCGTTCATGAGCTCTTCTGGTTTGCCGGAGGTCGGCAGATCCTTGACCGCGAGGTGGGCCACGTGCAGGCTGTCTTCGGCCGCGAACGCCTCCAACACCGCCGCCCCGAGCCCGCCCTCCGGGTAATGGTCCTCGACGATGACGAACCTGCCCTTGGTTGCACGCGCCGCCTCGCGAAGAGTCTTCACATCAACCGGCTTCACCGAATAGAGGTCGATCACGCGAGCGAAGATCTTCTTCTGCGCGAGCGTGTCGGCGGCCGTGAGGCAGTTGTGCAGGGTGACGCCGGCGCCGATGAGGGTGACCCTGTCCTTCGGGCTCGACCGCACGACCTTCGAGCCCCCGATCTTGAAGGTCTCGTTCGGCCCGTAGATGGTGGGATAGGCGCCGCGCGTGGTGCGCATGTAGACGATGCCGCTCTCATCAGCCATCAGCCGGGTGAGCTTGGCGGTCTGGTTGGGGTCGCTCGGATACAGCACCGTCGAGGTGTGGATCGCGCGCATCGACGCCAGGTCTTCGAGCGCCATCTGCGACGGGCCGTCCTGGCCGATCTCGACGCCCGCGTGTGAGCCCACCAGCCGGATGTTCGCCTCCGACACGCCGGCCATCCGGATGAAGTCGTAGGCCCGTGCGAAGAAGGCGGCAAACGTGGACGCAAAGGGCCGGTAGCCACGGACGCTCATGCCGACCGCGGTCGACACGAGCTGCTGCTCGGCGATGTAGATCTCGAAGAACCGATCCGGGTATGCCTTGGCGAACTCGTCAGCATGCGTGGAGTTGGACACCTCGGCATCCATCACGACTACGTCCGGGATCGCCCCCAGCGCGAGCAGCGCGTCGCCGTAGGCCTTGCGGGTCGCGACCTTGTCTTCCTTCTTGTAGGTGGGCAGCGTGACCAGCGCGTCCGCGTGCTTGACAGCCGGCTGGCCCGATTCCGGCTTGGCGGTCTTGACCTTGAGGTGGCGAATCCCGCCGAGCTCCTTGATCGCCCGCTCGGCCATGTCAGGCGGGAGCGCCTTGCCATGCCAGCCGTCCTTGTTCTCGATCTCCGAAAAGCCCTTGCCCTTGATCGTCTTGGCGATGATCACGGTCGGCTTGCCCGTCGCGGACAGCGCGGTTCCGTAGGCGCGGTCGATGGCGGTGACGTCGTGGCCGTCGATGACGATCGGGAAGCAGCCGAACGCCTCCACCCGGCGGCGGTAGGTGTCGAGCGTCCAGCCGTACTCGGTCTCGCCGCGCTGGCCGAGCCGGTTGATGTCGAGGATGGCCGTCAGGTTGGCCAGCTGATAGAAGCCCGCCTTGTCGAACGCCTCCCAGATCGAGCCCTCGGAGAGCTCGGAGTCGCCGCAAAGACACCAGACGTGGTACGGGAGCTGGTCGAGCTTCTGCCCTGCCAAGGCGACTCCGACCGAGATCGGCAGCCCCTGGCCCAGGGAACCGGTGGCGACGTCCACCCATGGGATGGCGGGGGTTGGATGGCCCTGTAGGCGTGACCCGAACTTGCGGTAGGTCATCAGCTCGGTGTCCGTGATGGCCCCGACCGACTTGAACATCGCGTAGACGAGCGGCGAGGCGTGGCCCTTGGAGAAGATCAGGTGGTCGTTGTTGGGGTCCTTGGGCTTGTTCCAGTCATATTGAAGATATCGGGTGACCAGGACCGCGATGAGATCGGCGGCGGACATCGAGGAGGTCGGGTGCCCGGAGCCGGCGGCCGTGCTGCAGCGGATGGAATCGACCCGCAGCTGCTGCCCCAGCTGGCGCGCGAACTCGAGATCGGTGGTGGCAAGCGCCTCGGTGGTGACGGTCATCTCACTCCCTACCACTCGCGAGTGGCACGTCCCGCGACGCAACTTCGCGGGTCCCCGGCGTGTATTCGACGCTAAGTCTATCGGTCTGTGGAAATCGGGTCGAAAAACGCTCCATGGGACCAGCCGGCGGCGACCAAAAGTGCGTCCGCCAGCATCCAGGAAGGCTTCCGGCGGTCGATGCTCACGTCGCGGGCGCCAGTCGCTCCACCTCGGTCACCATGCCGTCGAGGATCTTCAGGCCGGCGTCCCAGAACCCGGGATCGGTGATGTCCATGCCCAGCCGGCGGACGAGCTCGTCCGGCCGCGTCGAGCCGCCCGCGGCGAGGAACTCCAGGTAGTCGTCGACGAAGCTCGGCCCCACCTGCAGGTAGCGGTGGTACACGGACAGAGCCAGCAGGTTGCCGAACGCGTACGCGTACACATAACCCGGCGTATGCATGAAGTGCCCGACGTAGCTCCACCACACCTTGTGCTCGTCGGTCAGGATCAGCGCGTCCCCGAACATCGGCTGCAGCTTGGCCTGGAAGACCTCGCCGAGCTGCTCGAGCGAGAGTTCCCCCTCCTGGCGCCGCATCGTGTGGCAGGCGTCCTCATAGCGGTTGAACGCCACCTGGCGGAAGACCGTCGAAAAGGCATCTTCGACCTGCGTGCACAGCATCGCCAGGCGGACCTTCGGGTCCTTCTCGTCGCTCATGATGCGGTCGAACGTCAGCGCCTCGCCGAACACGGAAGCGGTCTCTGCGAGCGTCAGCGGCGGATGGAAATCGAAGATGTGTTGTTTGGACGCCAGGCGGTCGTGGAGGCCGTGGCCGAGCTCGTGGGCCATCACCAGCGCATCGCGGAGCTTGCCAGTGAAGTTGAGCAGGATGTAGGGGTGGTGGCGCGGGGTGACCGGCATGCAGTAACCGCCACCTGCCTTGCCCGGGGCGACAGGGGCATCGATCCAGCCGTGCTTGAAGAAGTCTTCAACCAGATCGGCCGCCCGCGTGGAGAACCGGCGGTACGAGGAGAGGACGAGGTCCTTGGCCTCCTCCCAGCTCAGGTCTCGGGCCACCTCGCCAATCGGGGCGTAGCGGTCCCACTCGTGCAGCTCGCCGACCCCCAGGAGCTTTTTCTTCACGCGGTAATAGCGCGCGCACACGTCATAACGCCCGGTGACCGCCTCTATGAGCGCCTGCACCGCCTCGTCCGAGGTTTCGTTGGCCAGGTTGCGCGATGAGATCCACGTCGGAAAATGACGCAGGCGATCGTCGATCGCCTTCTCACCCAGGATGACGTTGTATATGTAGCCGCGGGTGCGTGCGTCTTGATCCAGCGCCGCGGTGATTGCGGCGCTCGCTTGGCGGCGTACTGTGCGATCGGATTCGCGGAGCCGGACCAGCGCCTCGTCCAGAGGCGCTCTCCGCCCGTCGAGGTCGACGCGGATGCGGGCGCACAGCTCTTCGAACAGGCGGTTCCACGCGGAGTTGCCGACTGGGCTGAAGTCGGTGAGGACCCGCTCTTCCGGTTCCGACAGCTGGTGGGGTCGGAACTTTCGCGCCTCTTCGACCGTGTGGCGATAGCGAGCCGACTCCGGGTCGGCGTAAAGGCGCGCGGCCTGGTCGTCGCTGATGTGCGCCAGCTCCAGCGTGAAGAAGACGCCATGACTAGCCCGTTCGGCGCCGGCCTCGCGCACGCGCGCCAGGAGCCGGCCGGCAGCGGGATCTTCTGTGTTCTGGCTGTGGAGGAGGTACGCGTAGACGTCAGGCCTGGCGGCGAGCTCCTCGTCTTCCTCGAGCTCGCGCATCATGGCGGCGACCGCTTTGGGTGCTAGTGAAGCGACCTTGCCCTTGTAACGGGCCTCGAATGCCACCGCTCGTGTTTGCGCCTCGGCGAGGGTCTCCTCGATCGCAGGGTCGGTCGGCGACTGGAAAAGATCGGTGAGGTCCCAGCGAACTTGCTCGGCGCCGGTGGTCTTGGTCGCCTGGGCCATGAGCGGTCAGGATAAACGCTTCGACAGCTCGCGCACCCGCGTGGGGTCCGGCCACCGGCCCGCGTATGCGCCCTGGTTGACGGCGGCCGTGAGCTCCTCGAGCAGCTGCACCTCCCCACCTCCGGGGTCCCCGCGCCGAAGGCGCGGGAGGGACTGAGCCAGCCAGTACTCAAGCGGAGTCTCGGGCGGCGCGCGGCGGCGGCCGAGCCGGCGTTGCACGCGTTCATAAAGCCGCAGCAGCTCTGATTCTCCAGGCGGCAACCGTCTCGCCGCGGCGGCCCGACGACGCCATGTGCGCACCCATGCCCACAGCAGGGTCACGAGCAGGGCGATCACGACCGCGGGCGGCACCACCGCCAGTGCTCCAAGCGATCCGAGGACCGCCATCGGCGCGCCGATGCTCAGGTGCGGGATCAGGCGGGCAATGCCGCCGCCGGCCCAGTGATTCGGAAACTGGGTGGCCGCCAGCCCCGAAACACCGGGAGTCGGGTCGAACGGAACCCAACCGTGGTTCTGGAACCAGACCTCGACCCATGCGTGCGCGTCATGCTCGCGCACGATCGATTGGTCGAGAATCGGGTTGTAGTCGCCGGTCGCGTACCCAGTCGCCAGTCGGGCCGGGATTCCGAGGCCGCGCAGCATCATCACCTCCGCCGTGGCGAACTGCTCGCAGTAGCCCTTCCTGGCATCAAACAAGAACCAGTCCACCGGATCGCGGCCCGCGGGGACGTGGCCCAACTGCTGCGTGTACTTGAAGTTCCGCTGCAGGTAGCTCGTCAGCGCCATCACGAGCAGGAATTGATTGGAGCTGTAGTCATGCGTCACGCCCTCGGCCAGGGCCAGCGCCTGCTGCGAGAGCGACGAGGAATCCATGTAAGCCGGGTTCGCGTCGGGCGGGTTGAAGACGTAAGGGTCCTGACTCAGCTCGTCGGGCGAGAGGTTGGGTAGGTAGGAGACGACCGAATAGGTCTGGCCCGGCCGCAGCAGGTCCGGCGTCCGGAACGTCCCGTAGGCGTCCTCGCGCAGCGCCGACACCGGCGCGTAGAGGCTCTGCAGCGGATATGCGGCGCTGATCACGCCGGGCAGAGGCCGGAGGACGCGAAAGACCTGCACGAAAGTGCCCAGGTTGTGCGGCGGGGCTGGCGGGAGCAGCCGCGACGGGACGTATGGCTGCAGGATGGCGAAGCCGCGGTTGGAGGCCGTCCACACCCCGTCGTGATAGGTGTCGAACACCAATCCGCGCCAGTAGGCGGGAGCGCCGGTGCGGACGTACATCACCGGCGCATCTCCCATGCGGCCGCGGAAGTGGAGGTCGATGGTGCCGGTGGCGCCCGACGGGTCCCCCGACAGCTGGATCAGAGGCAGCGCGGGGTTCTCCAGCTCGCCTTTGAAACCGACATAGTTCGGCAGCGACACGACCACCGGGCCGTTGGGGTCGATGCTGGGCTGAGGAATGAAGATGAAAGCTGCGACTCCGAGCGCCAGCGCTCCGACCAGCGCCGTCGCGACCGCAGGCACGGGCACCGCCACCCCCGCGCCCATGCGGCGCAGATGCGAGGCGACCCAGAAGCCCGCCAGGCACAACGTCCACAGGCCCAGCAGCACGCCGAAGGGGTAATCCCAGGCGTAGACCGCGGCCAGGTAGAGGATCGCGAGGCTGATCCACAGGCTCGAGTAGCAGTTGCGCCGCGTCTTGAGGTCGAAGCTGGTGACCGCAACGAGCAGGATCGCGAAGTTCGCCTGCGGCAGCACGCCGCCGAAGAAGGCGCCGACCGAATCGGCCAGGAAATAGCCGAGGGAGGCGAAGACCAGGCCGGCGAGGAGGATCTGGCGACGTATCCCGCGCTTGGTCGCGCGCTCCCGGTAGCTGACGACGTGGCCGACGGCGGCGACTCCCACGCCCACGGCGGGAACGACGTAGTCCTGGCCGTACAGAACCACCGCCAGCACCGCGACCGCAAAGCCCGAGAAGACAAAGGCTCGGCCCTCCAGGGAGTTCTCGACAGGCGAGGCCGGTAGCCGGAGCCTGAGCAGCTTCACGGCAGCGGCCACTCCAGCCCCGCCCGCTGCACGCCGATGTTAGAGGCGACCTCCGCCTCACCGAGCACCCATGCGCGGACCGTGCCGCCACGCTGCCTGATGGCCTCGAGCGCGTCGTCGATCTCGGCGTTCGCGGTTGCGAGGACTGCGATCGCGTCACCCGCACGAGGCGCCTGCGGAACGAGTGCATCGGGTTTATACGGGTAGCGGGCCAGCCATTCCAGCAACGCCCACAGCGAGCGCGACTCACCTGGCAGGGAGGACTCGGCGCCGGGCGCCCAAAGCACGACTCGCCCGCCGGCGCGCAGACAGTCCCATGCCTCGGAAGCGGCAATCCTCGCGATCTGATCGGCGGCCTCGGGCGTGGGGGGCGACGGGTCGCAGAAGATGCCGAGCGTCTGTACGCCGGGCGGCTCGAACTCGCGCACGATGAGCTCGCCGTGGCGCGCGCTGGAGCGCCAATGGATGCGGCGCAGCGGATCGCCCGGCCGGTACTCCCGCACGCCGAACATCTCTGTTCCCGACCCGGCGCGCGGCGCGGCCACGCTCACCTCCAGCTCCCTCGCGTGGGGCCGCGCGGCCAGCGCCGTGAATCGCGGCAAGACAAGACCCAGCTCGGCCTCGACGCCCGGGCTGTCGTGCGTGAAAAATCCCAGTGGGTCGCCGCGTTCCAGGGTCAAGCCCCGTACGCCAACCGGGCCGCGGCGCACAGGACCGACAACGCGTACCTCAGCCCAACCCTCCTCGCGCACGAGGCCGGCCGCGGTTGAGAGCTGCGTCGTCCCGATGGAGGCCGAAATGCGCCCGGGGCCGCGCGTTCCTCGCGGCGACTTGATGCGAAGCCTCACCTTGATGCGGTCGCCTTCGAACATCGGCACCTTCGGCCCGCTGCCGAGGATTCGCTCCGGCAGCTGCTCGATGGGCGACCCCTCAGCACTTTCGGTGCCCACCACGGCCAACCCGCCGGTGAGCCCTCGGTTCCAGAACGCGTAGCCAAGCGAGACCACCACCAGGGCCGCGATCCAGTACGCGAGCAGGAACAGCCACGCGACCTCTGACGTGCTGCCGTAGTAGAGAATCGCGGCGGCCAGTATCAGCGCGCCAAAGAACCTTGGAGTCGTGCTAGTGCTGCCTTAGCGGTGGGAGTGGAAGCGAGGCCACCACATCAGCCACCACGTCGGCCGCCAGCCCGCGGCCACGCATTCCGAGCCGGTGCGCGAGCACGTTTACGGCGAGCAGCTTGATGTCGTCCGGAAGCACGAAGTCCCTGCCCTCGAACAGCGCCCACGCCTGTGCCGCGCGCTGAAGATAAACGCCGGAACGCATGCTGGCCGGCAGCGTGACCTCGGGACGTGCGCGGATCGCGTCGAGCAGGGACACGATGTATGCGCGGATCGCCGGGCCCGGCACCACCCGCAGGCAGCCTTCCTGGAGCTCGAGAACGTCGGCGAGGCTCACCACAGAGCCCAGCTCGCCGATGGGATCGCCGTGCTCGCGCCGCGCCAGGATCTCGATCGCCTCCGCATCGGTCGGTGGACCCATCTCCGCGGCCAGGATGAAGCGGTCGAGCTGCGATTCCGGCAGCGGATACGTGCCATGGAACTCGGTCGGGTTCTGCGTGGCGATCACAAAGAACGGCCGCTCCAACTTGCGAGTGACGCCCTCGATCGTCACCTGGCCCTCGCCCATCGCCTCGAGCAGCGCGGACTGCGTGCGGGGCGTAGCGCGGTTCACCTCGTCGGCCAGCACGATGTTCGCGAAGATCGGGCCGGCCACGAATTCGAAGCTGACGTCCTTCTGGTTGAAGATGCTCGACCCGGTGATGTCGGACGGGAGCAGGTCGGGTGTGCACTGGATGCGCCGGAAGGCCCCGCCCACCGACGTGGCCAGCGCCCGCGCGAGCATGGTCTTGCCCGTGCCGGGCAGGTCCTGGAGCAGCACGTGGCCGCCGGCGACCAGCCCCGCCGCTGCCAGCCGCACCACGCGATCCTTGCCGACGATGACCCTGTGGACGTTCTTTTCGATGCGACCCAGGAGCTCCGCCGCGCGCCTGGGCTCCAGCTCAGGTTGGGATGCCGACGCCACAGGCCCAGTCTAGTTGCCGATCCGCGGCCCAGCCCCCCTTAGGAGGCTTTGTGATCGGAGGCTCGAATTTCGCACGTTTGGCGCCAACGGCTCCCTATCCCGCGTCCGCTAGGGCGCGGTTGGCGCCAGCGGCGCGGAATGCTAACCCTGGCCGATCATCCGCGCGATGACCTCGGCGAGGTTGGGCCCGCCCTTGCCGAAGGGCACCGAGTGCACGCGGTGCGCGAACACCATCTCCGCCACGGCGCCGACGTGCGTGGTCTTGACCTGCTCGGCGCTGTCGTAGGCGGCCTTCGCCTGCGCAGCTCGAGCGCAGACCAGGTCCGACCGGTGACCATCGACCTCTAGCGCGATCGAGATCTGCGCGATCAGACGCAGGATCTCGCGCGGGAGCTCTACCTCCGGGAAGGTCGCGATGCCCTCGGCGATGTGTGAGCGCACGTCCTGCTCCGACTCCGCGTGCTGCGCGACGAACTTGTGCGGGTCGTCCTCCCACACAGATCGCTTCTCGACGATCGCGACGCGCTGGTCGAGGTCGCGAATGCCTTCGACGTCCACGCAGAGCCCGAACCGGTCGAGGAGCTGCGGTCGCAGCTCGCCCTCCTCCGGGTTCATCGTGCCGACCAGGATGAACCGCGACGGGTGCGACACAGAAACGCCTTCTCGCTCGACCGTGTTCACGCCCATCGCGGCCGCGTCCAGGAGCACGTCGACGATGTGGTCGTCGAGCAGGTTGACCTCGTCGACGTAAAGGATGTTGCGGTTGGCCTCGGCGAGCACGCCCGGCTCGAAGCGTCGCGAGCCTTCCTTCAATGCGGCCTCGAGGTCGATCGTCCCCACCACCCGGTCCTCCGACGCGTTGATCGGCAATTCGACCACGCGCATCCGGCGGGTCGTCACCGGCAGCCGGCCCGCCCTCGCCCGCTCGCGGCAGTCAGCGCACCAGTCCTCGGGGTCGTCCGGGTGGCACCCGAAGTGGCAGCCTTCCACCACCTGCTGGTCTGGAAGCAGTCGCGCCAGCGCACGGACTGCCGTCGACTTGCCCGTGCCTTTCTCACCGCGGATGAGCACGCCGCCGATCGACGGGTTGATGGCGTTGAGCACCAAAGCCAGCTTCATCTCGTCCTGGCCGACGATCGCGGTGAATGGATAGGAGTAGCGGTCTATCGCCATTGGGAATTGAATGTTACCGGCCGCCTCTCCCCAACTCCTTCTCCACCGCTGACGCGATCTCGTCGCGCGACAGGTCGTACAGCCCGTAGTAGTGCGCGCCCATGCGCTCAGCCAGGTCCGCGCACGCGTTGATCGCATAGGTCTGGTACATCGGCGCGACCCGTGCGAGGTGCTGGACCGACGGCAGATGGCTGTAGTCGCGCGCGGAGTCGATGACGAGCGCATCGATGTGTTCGGCGTCGATCATCCCCGCGACTTTCTGCGCCTCGACCAACGGCTCCTCTTTGAACATCGAGATGTTGCCGCGGCCGTCGCTGATGAGAACCAGCAGCGGCCGGATCGTGGGGTCCCGAAGCAGCTCTGTCTTGACGACCTTGTAGCCGGCCATGAGCCCATGCGTGAGTGGCGTGGTGCCGCCGACCGACAGCTTCTCCAGCCGCCGCCGGGCGAGGGACACACTCGACGTCGGCCGCAGCACGACCTCGGCCGTCCGGTTCTTGAAGATGACGACAGCCACGCGGTCGCGGCGCACGTAGGCGTCCTGGAGCAGCGACAGGATCGCGCCTTTGGTCGCCGCCATCCTCTGCTCGGCATCCATCGAAGCCGACGCGTCGACGACGAAAACGATCAGGTTTCCGATCTTGCGTTCGCGCACCTTCTGGCGCAGGTCGTCGCGCTCGAGCTTGAGCCTTTCGCCGGGCCGCCGGCCGCGGTCCTTCTGCATCGGGGCCGCCGCGCGAACGGTGGCATCGATCGCCAGGTCATTGACCTTTGCCTTCGGCTCGGCACGCACGTATCGGCCGCGCCGGTCCGGGGTCTGGCTCGCCGATCGTTTGCCTCCCTGCTTGCGCACGCGCCGCTGGCGCGGCAGGTCGATGCGCCGCAGGGTGAAGGTCTCGGTCGCATCCGGTGCGGATTCGTGTGCGCTCGACCCCCCGGTCGTCATGCCCTGGTCGCTGCCGGCGGACTGCTGGCCGCCGTCCGATGCGCTCGCGCTCTCCTCCGCGGTCGCCTCGGCGGGGGACTCGCTTTCGGACGCCTGCGGGTCGCCCGCCTCGCTGTCCGCGGGCTGGGACCCCTCCTGGTCCTCGCCGGTTTCTGGCGACCGGTTCTCGTCCTGGTCGCGCCGGATTGGCTGCCGGGCACGGTGCGCGAGGGCCAGGGCGGCGGCGTCGTAGATGTCCTCGCGGGTCGGCGAGGCGTGCCGCCGGTAGGCTGCGAGCGCGCGGGCGGCATGGTCGATGACGACGTCCGCCCGGTGGCCGAGCACGTCGGCCTCCACGCAGATCGACGAGATCAGCCGGGAATGGCCTGGACGGATCCGGACGTGCTTCACGGCTGCGATCGCCTCCGCCAGCGCACGCGAGAGGTTGTGATCCGCGGCGGCGAACTCATTGGCGAACTCGTGGTCGCCGAGCCTGAAGGCGGCATCCCGCTCGGCGATCAGAACTCGCTCGTCCGGGTCGAGGATGCCCTCGACGTCGACGCACAGCCCGAAGCGGTCCAGCAGCTGCGGCCGGAGCTCACCTTCCTCCGGGTTCATGGTGCCGACGAGGATGAACCGCGACGGGTGCGAGAACGACACCCCCTCCCGCTCAACCACGTTGACGCCCATGGCGGCGGCGTCCAGAAGCACATCCACGATGTGGTCGTCGAGGAGGTTGACCTCGTCGACATAGAGGATGTTTCGGTTCGCCTCGGCCAGGACGCCCGGCTCGAAGCGCCTCGCGCCCGCGCGCAGCGCAGCCTCGATGTCGATCGTGCCCACGACGCGGTCTTCGGAGGCGTTGATGGGAAGCTCGACGACGCGCATCCGGCGCTTGTGCGAGGGCAGCACGCCGGCGGCCTGGAGACGGCCGCGGCACTCGGCGCACAGCGCCTCGCGGTCGTCGGGATCGCATCCAAAGTGGCAGCCCTCGACCACGTTGTGATCCGGCAAGAGGCGCGCCAGCGCCCTCACGGCGGTGGACTTGCCCGTGCCCTTCTCGCCCCGGATGAGGACGCCCCCGATCGTGGGCACGACGGCATTGAGGATGAGGGCCAGCTTCATCGAGTCCTGGCCCACGATCGCCGTGAACGGGAAAACGTGACGGTCGAGCGCGATGCTCACCCATCAAGGATAGGTGGGCTTGGCTGCCTCTCCTCAGGTCGGGAGCAGCG
>Ga0209701_10000721_pt1 | contig 20165 bp, 18 predicted proteins | sample CZO8metaG_4_FD_188356 | JGI IMG/M metagenome (GOLD analysis project Ga0209701, IMG submission 188356) | Vadose zone soil microbial communities from the Eel River Critical Zone Observatory, Northern California, USA - CZOApr15con2H3.8 metaG... | ecosystem: Environmental > Terrestrial > Soil >... | reverse complement strand
GGCCCGTAAGAATGAATCGCGATTTTCTTTCCGAACTGATGCGCCGCGTCCACCGCCGCTTTAATCTCTTCGTAACCGTAAGTTTGAAATCCGGAGGTGTCGTCGTCCGTTCCCGTGGACGCGAACAGTTTGATCAAGTCCACTCCCGCCGCCACCTGCTGCCGCACCACTCGCAACACTTCCGGCACGCCGTCCGCCATCCCTCCTGCCGGCAAATTCAGTCCCGGCTTGTACGGTGTGCTGGTGACGGTTAAGCCATATCCGACCACAAACATTCTTGGCCCGATCATTTCGCCGCGATTGATCAGGTCCCGCATCGCAATGTCCATGTACTGGTCCGAGCCCAAATCGCGCACCGTCGTCACGCCTGCTTCGAGAGTCCGCATCGCTCCCTTGCGCGCCAAAAATACTTCCACCGCCGGAGGATTGTTCGCAATCTGCTTCAGCATGGGAACGCCAGGCGTCTCGTCCGTGTACAGCGTCATGTGCGTGTGTACGTCAATCAATCCCGGCAGCCCATAATATTTCGTCAGGTCCACCACCTCCGCCTGCGCCGGAATCCGCTTCGCATCCGTAGTTACTTCCCGCACCCGGTCCCCATCCACAATCACAATCGCGTTCGTCCACACCGTCCCTTTCCCATCCCACAACTTCCCAAACCGAACCGCCTTAACCTTCGCTTCACTCTTCGCCGCGCTTTTTTCCGAAGGCTTCTGTACAGACACGTCCTGGGCCCGCTCACTCGTCGCGAACACCAATCCACAAATCACCACGCACATCACAACCAAACTCCGCTTCATCCGCGTCATCACCCCGTCACCTCGCAGCGCATTCAACTCGCACACCGCACCTGATATACCGTGTACCCGCACTCTCTTCAACTTTATTTGCCGGCCTCGTGGTTTCCACCAACCCGTTTTCCGACGGGTGCCCCACACGCCGCATTCGCGTGTGGGGTTGTTGTCTTCATGTTTAACCGTGAACTCGTTCGAACTGTTAGCATCCGGTGTATTTTATTCTCTTGACAACAATAGTCGTCACGGCTATCAGTTGTTCGGGAATCGAGCAACGGCCAGCCCGTCCACAGACTGGTGCTCCGTCATCCCGAGCGTAACGAGGGATCTGCTTTTTCGGCCGTAGCTTGATCGGACTGTGCCATTAAGTCCAGCAGAATGAGTACTTACGTGGTCTCACACAAGTACATCAATCCAAAGGGACTTTAAGTCGATTAGAATGAATACTTACAGAAAGCGCCCAGCTAAGTCCTTTAGATCTCATACTTACGTAAAAAGGTGGGGGGCCTCCTGCACCAGACTCGCGCTCTGTCATCCCGAGCCTGAAGGCTGCAGGCAGGCGTAGCGAGGGATCTGCTTTCCGGCCGAGCCACCTCCCAACCAGAATGGATGGCGCACCGGACCAAGCTTTGTGTCTCACAAGCGACACTCTTCAGTGATTGGGAGCACAAGCGACCATGGAATTCGGGAAATAATTTTCCGCTTTTTACAAGATTTTCCTGATATTTCTAATTGGAAGACCTGACTATCTGCAAAATGTTTCCGCTGCCCCTGCTTTTCGTTCGTTTTTGGCGCGGAAGACCCGCTACCTCTCACCTCTTAAGGCGCTTCCGTTCGGCAGCACAATTGCCTGTTGGTACTGTGAGGAACGTTACCGTGCCCAGGCCCGTGGTCGCACCAAAATCCCGCTACGCCCATCTCCCTCGCATCTTCGCGCGAGCGGCGATGCTGTTCATTCCTGCAGTACTGCTAGTCACATTCTTGACCGTCAAGGTTCTCCGCCACAGCGCTGCCGAACAGGCACAGATGCCGGCCTATTCGCAGGACGCGAATGCGCAGGAATCGCTCGACCTTTCCGCCGCGTCGCAACCGCAACGCCCGATCTTTCCCTATTCTATCGTCCCCGGCGGCGTTCGCGACGCGCGCGAACTGCAGTCTGTTGTCTCCCACGATCCTGTCGTGGCACAACATTATTCCGATTTTCGCATTGCCGCGGCTCGCACCATACGCCTTGAAAAGCCGCTTGAAATGTACGTGTCATATCGCCGCAACAATAATGTCTACTGGACCAGAAATCGCATGGTTATTCCCGCGGGCGAAACTTTAATTTCAGACGGCGAAAATCTTGCTCGCGTGCGCTGTGGAAATCGTCTTTCGGCTATCGCCGCGAAACCGGTTTCGGTATCCGAGCCAAGCAAAGAAGCGTTGAACACCCCGAATTTTGTTCCGCCTTTGATGGCGGAATTTCTTCCCGGCGATGGCGACGGTTTTTTCCCTGGCGCGCCGGCGAGCGCACTTCCCGCTCTGCCTCCGGGGTCCACCACCACCACCGGCGCGAACACACCGCCCCCGGCGATTTTTCCCCCGCTGTTTCCTCCGGGTGTCCATCCAAATAGCCCGAATACGCCTATTGTCCCACCCGTTTCCACTCCAGAGCCCGGCACGTTCACTTTTCTTTTCGCCGGTATCGTGATGATCGCCGTGCTGGTTGGACTGACACTGCGGCGCACTGGCTCCGCTTAAACTCTGCTCACCACGCCCCTCTGAAACTGAAACGCTTGTTTCGCCACCAGTAATTGCGCTGTATACTCCCGTACAAGTCTGTATACGGACAACCCAGCCAATGCCAGAAGCTACTCAGGGCGGCCCCGGTAAGGAACGCAGGCTCGAATCGTGGGGCGAAATAGCGGCGTATTTGCGGCGCGAAATTCGCACCGTGCAGCGCTGGGAGAAAACCCTCGTCCTGCCTATTCACCGGCTGCAGGTCGGCAAACAAAGTTCGGTTTACGCGTATCCGTCCGAGCTTGATAAGTGGTATCGCGAGCGCGAACCGCGCGATGTAAAGGAAGACGACTTCACCGATGAGCCTTCCGTGGCTCCCAACAACGCCTCTAATCCCACCGATTCCGTCGCGACGTTGATTCCCACAGTCGAAACGCAACCGCAAATCGCAATTCCCTTCTACAGACGACAGTCCACTTGGTTGGCATTAATAGCATTTCTCATCGTGTTCGGAGTTTTCGTTACGCACTCCATTGTTTCTTTTCCTTCTTTCACTTCGAGCCCCACACCGGTGGCTTCTTCGGATGGAAAGGTTCGGCTTTTCGTTCGCCCATTTCAAAACATTGCTGGAGATCCCGGACAAGCCGACTTTACCGAAGGCCTGACCAATGAGCTGAACACGCGTCTAGGACGGCTGGATCCCAAACGCCTCGGTGTCATCGCGCCAACATCGTCGAAGCAATTCGGATCCAAGCCAATAACCGAACTCGAGCCGCTGCTGAAACTCAACTATGTCCTAGAAGGAAGCGTGCGCCGCGGGAATGACCAGGTCCGTATCGACGTTTCACTGATTTCCGCGAAAGAGCAGACGCCGTTGTGGTCCGATTCTTATACGGAAAACCTTTCCGACATTCTGAAGGTCCAGGATGAAGTTGCTGAAGCCGTCGCGCAAAAGTTGCTGCTCAATCTGCCTCCGGTGCCGGCCGGCGCTTTAGCCGCCAGCGTCGATCCGGAGGGCTACATTTCGTATATGCGCGGACGGCGTGCCTGGACCAACCGCGACCTCGCGCGGAGCGTATCCGCCTTCGAAGATTCGGTCAGAAAAATGCCGAAGTATGTACCGGCTCACTCGGGCCTGGCCGCTTCTTACGCGGTGATCGGACAAGCGCCAAACGATGCGATGCCGCCAGGGGTAGCGTCTGCCAAAGCGAAAGCGGAAGTGCAACGGGCCCTGGATTTGGACCCGGCGAGCGCTGAAGCGCATTACGTCCGCGGCAACATTCTGATGTACTACGATTGGGATTTTCCAGCGGCAGAAAGCGAACTGCGTGAGGCCATTCGGCTCGAGCCTGGCAATGCCACGGCCCATCAGTGGCTGGCGCAATACTTCATGATTGAAAAACGCTTGAGCGAGGCCCAAGCCGAAACCGACATCGCGCTTGAACTCGACCCGGTGTCGCCGATCTTCACGACCACGCGTGCCGAAGCCTTTTATTACGGATACAATTTCGACGCCGCCATCGCGCAAGCCAAGCTGACCCTTGAGCAATATCCCAATTCGCTGCTTGGCGAATTTTGGCTGGCTTCTGCCTACCGCGAAAAAAAAATGTACCCGGAGGCCATTCAACACTTTCGCAGGGCCGGCAGTCTGGCGCCGAATAATCCCGCCCTGCTAATGGAGCTGGGGCACGCCCTCGCAGTGTCCGGAGATAAACCTGCCGCGCTTGCTGTTCTTGCCGATTTGCAGGCGTTGGCAAAGCAACGCTACGTTCCCGTCGCCTACTATGCTGGCATCTATCTCGGCCTCGACGACAAAGAACAGACTTTCATGTGGCTGGATCGCGCGGTTAAGGAGCGCGACGACCGCCTGATTTATCTGGCGGTCGAGCCGATGGCGGACCCGATTCGGTCCGATCCACGCTTCCAGACGCTTCTCACGCGCATTCACCTGAATCCATCCAAACGCTGATCTTCATAGTATCCGCCTTGCTTTCATTCGCTTCCGGCCAATGACGCTCGGGGTACGCGCCCTAACACATGGGTAACCCGTCTTGATTATCCGCGACATCCTGCGTCAGAAATCGCATGACGCCCCTTGTCGCTTGAATGTCGTTTTTCCTTCCGCGTAGCTTCCGCATACCGGATGGACGTCCCCGGAATTTCTGAGGAGTTCACATCATGCGCAAAATACTTTTTCTGGCCGTGGGTATTTTTGGCCTCTCCGTTTCAGCCGTTCGTGCCCAGGAACTTCCCGCAGCCGATTTATCGGTAGGCTACTCGTACTTTCGCGAAGGATTCAGCAACGGAGTGAACGCCAACGGGGGAACGGCGGCTTTCACCGGATACGCCAACCGCTGGCTAGGTATCACCGGGGATTTCGGCGGGTATCACGCTTCCCCGTTTGGCGTCAGCGCAAACACATACACGTTCCTGGTCGGACCGCGTTTTTCGGCGCGAGTGGCATTTCCGCCTCGACTAGTGGATTTGCCTGGAGCGCAGGCGGCGGAATCGACCTGAGCCTGAGTCGTCAGCTGGCATTCCGGCCGCAGTTTGATTACATCGGCATTCACGCCGCTCGCGGAACGCTCAACAGTGCGCGGGCCTCAGCTAGCATCGTTTACCGCTTTGGCTCGCGCTGAGCAAGCAAGACGCGTTGCGAGACCAACAGTAAAGGAAGAGCCGTCGACCCGAACGGCTCTCCTGAAAATTCGTTCCAACCATTCCTGGCAAATTTTTGCAGAGGAGAAAATCTCATGGCAGCGCACAGCCAGATTTCGCCGCTGATCGGAATTCCGCTCGCGCTCTTGATTTCTTGCTTGTTGGCCGAGTTCTTTGGTTACTGGCTGCATCGCCTGCTGCATAGCGACAAAATCCCGTTCCTGAGCCGCGGTCATTTGATTCATCACTTTTTGATTTATGGGCCGGGTCAGCCGATGCGGCTGGACAAATACCACGACGCTACGGAGCAGCGCTTTTCCGTGGGCAATGTCGGTCTGGAATGGCTGGTTCCCTCCGCAATGATCCTGGCCGCGCTATGGGCCACGATGAGGCTGGTACATGTTCCCGCGCTGTACCAGATGATTGCGCTTGCGACGCTGGTCGTGTGGCCGCTCTTCATGTTCAGTTACTTGCACGACCGCATGCACTTGTCGGACTTCTGGATGGCGCACAATTCGGTCTTGCGTTTCTGGTTTCGCGCGGCGCGGCGAATGCATGACATTCATCACCACGCTGTCGATGACAACGGCCGTATGGAAGCCAATTTCGGAATCGGATTTTTTCTATTCGATCGCATCTTCCTGACCATCGGATCGCGGCACCGGCCATTCAATCGCGCAGGATTCGAAGCTGCGTGCCTACGTTACAGTCTCATAGAGCAAAACGGCAAGCTCATTCCCGATAACGATGGCTGCATTGGTGCCGGGCCGTCCTTGAGGCTGCGATGAAGATGCTATTCGGCGATACGGGCAAATCGCGATTGCGTGGCCGAGTTGTACTCTTAGCATGTCTTAATTGTGTTCAAGCCATCGCGCCGGACTGGCCTTTGTTAATTCTTTGGCCCTGCATCAAAATATCTTTCGCAAGCTCGATGATTAGGTGGGTGCGGCCCGTGACTTCTGCGCGAAAGAGACGGAGACGCGTTGTTGCGCGTCTTCGGAAGCTTCAGAAATCGCATGTTCGCTCGATTTCTGAAGCTTCCCCCCTTCTAAAGTCGAGAATTTAGAGCGTGTTTAGAAACAGTTGGCGTTACGACGGCGCGGGATGATCTCCGCCGTTTGCGCCCACACTTTTTTCTGGCCTACTTTTTTAGCCTGATTTTTCGAATGATGACGCCTGGCAGCCATAGAAAAACTGCTTGAGTCGAACGTCAGGGCAAGCAGGGACGCAGCATGCTGCGCCCCGACACGGGATGGTTAGCATCGTTAGGTTGCGTCTATGAATGGAAAAGATGCCGATCCGTATCTTCCGGCTCGCCACCAGTCGCGAATTTCGTCTTCCGTTGAAAAGCGCACACCCGGATTCGCCGCGAATCTGGCGTCCAGAGCAAATGCATGCGCTTTCATGGGTACGAGAAAATAGCTTCTCGCCCGCAAGAATCCGCGCACGAACAACTCGGTAAACTCGGCCACCCCGAGTACGCGCAGCTGCGCGGCATGGACCAACCCGTGGAAGAGATCGCGGCTTCCCATTCTTTCGTTGAACACCACCACGTCCAAAAACGTCACCGCTGCCTTGTGAGTGATATCCGGCAAATGCTGGAAGCCCTTTTCGCGGGCCTTCGGATAAAACCACGGATTCGCTACGCGCTCGTCCACTAGTTCCAGCACACGCACCCGGTCGAGCAATGCCGGTTCAAAATATCCTTCCATCATGTCGCGCCATTCGCCAGTCAGGGGCCCGGCGATTGGGTGATATTCTTCGCGTTCTGCGCGCAAGTACTCTGCAAACCACCGGATTGCTTTCTGGATGTCGCTTTCCGCGCAATACTGAAATTCGATGGGTGCGCCGACCGCGGTTTGCGAATCCGGACTGCTTGGGAACCTGGGTTTCTGAACTAAGGGATTTTGTTCTGGCTGCTCCTGCGAATTGCCGTGCTCCTTACCCCGGGGCCGAACTGCGTTTAACTTGTGAGGCAAACTACTTCTCCTGTCTTTGACCGCGCTCAGGCTATCCTTAAGTATTCGTATAAGATACTTATACATCGTTATCTTTACACTGTCAATGTATCATTAACCTTTGTAGCGAAGCGCTTCGTGGGTACGGTAGCGCTCCTATAGGGCTGTCTTGTCGCATAGGGCACGCTTTTATTGTGCTTACTTGCGGTGTCAGCGTACTTGGCTTGGCAGCGCGTTTATGGTATTAGTTCTACGTCGTTAATGCTACAGAGACGCACTTCAAAACCGGACAAGGACTCTCATGCCGCCCCATGCAGATCAATTGTTGCAGGAACGAATCCTGAAAACGGCACAGAAGTTGTGGCGCACGCGCGGTGAGAGTGGCCTGACGCTACGCGCCGTTGCGCGAGAGGCCGGCACCACTACGCCTACCGTCTACAAACGCTTCCGCAACAAACAGGCCCTGCGCAAAGCGCTGGCTGAACGCGTGCGACTGCAATTGAACGAGTACCTCTTCGCGGCAAAGTCACTCGATGATGTTTCCCGGCGTTATCTTGAGTTCGCGGACGAGCACCCGCACGAGTACCAGTTGTTAGTGAACTCCTGGAGTGACATCTTCCACCCGGATTTTCCACGCCCCGGACGGCTGTGGTTGATGACCCAGTTTGCTGACCGTTTCGGTGGCAAGCCGGAAGATTATTCGCGATGCTTCTATGCCATGTTTCTGCTGGCGCACGGCGCAGCATCCCTGCTCAGCCTTCCCGGCGATGACATCGCGCGGGAAGAAGTCCGGCGAAATTTTCTGGAGATTTCCGCGGCATTGATCCAGCAGAATAAGGTTTTCCAGTTTTAGCAATCCGGGCGCAGTCTAACGCGTGGCTTGGCGCGGTTCGCTTGCGTACACAGCGGCCTGGTGGTTCTTTCGATTCTATTCATCTAAATTTTGCTTTTCCCAGCCTGCAAATTTTATTTCTATAATTTAAGATACTTGGCAGTACCGTTTTTGCTTTTCTTGAACGGTCAAATTCAAATGAGGGCAGCTCTTGCGAGTACTGCTCTCCACTGAAACCCTAAAGGAGTTGGAAGGAAAAACCGCATGGCTAGAACACTGCAAGTCGCTCCCAGCGCAACACGCAAACCGCGAGTCGCAAAGAGCGCTCCCTCGCTCGAACAAATCCAAGCCCGCGCCTACGAAATTTATCTGGAACGCCGTGGCGCACCGGGCAACCAGATCGAAGACTGGCTTCGCGCTGAACGCGAACTGGCCTCTGGCGGCCCGACCAAGCCAAGAAAATCCAGCCGCACGCCAAAGTCCCAGGCTGCCTGATTTCTGCTAAATCGCGTTGCGCCTTTCCCAGCCAGGCGGACCGCGCTTCTACATCATTCCCGTCAAGAAAAATCTGCGATCCTTGTGATAGCCTCTGTGCGGCAGGCACCAGTTGCTGATCCCATCGTGGTGTGGCGCCGCGAAACGACTCGAGGCAAACGGCAGATGAGCTACGTACAATCGAACTTAGTCCCGGGCGAAAAGGTTATTTACGAAACGCGATTGCACTGGATCGTAATGTTGGGACATCTAGCCGTGGGCTGCCTGTTGCTCGCTCTGCCCGGGGCGCTTCTGCTGTACTACGCGCGCAACCAATCGGGGATCGACAGCAAAGAATTGCACCTGATGGAAGGCGGAGCCGCAGTCTTGCTGATATCCGGCGTGGTGGTGATTCTGGCAGGCATGGTGCGCCGCAACGCGACGGAAATGGCGGTCACCAATCGCCGCGTGGTGATCAAAACCGGCCTGGCCAGCCGCAAGACCATTGAAATGCTATTGAACAAGGTAGAGAGCATCGAAGTCAGCGAGACCACTGCCGGCAGAATGCTTGGCTACGGAACCATTGTGGTGATCGGGACCGGCGGCACTCCGGAACCATTTCACAAAGTTGCGCATCCGCTGCAGTTTCGCAGTCACGTGCAGCAACAGATTGAAAAGTTGCCGTAGTATGCTGGCGTTTGCCTTGTGTTTACGCTGAGATTCGGCGCACGTGAGATTGCGCACGCACTATGTTTTTCATTTCGATCTAGAGCCTAGCGATTTCGAAAACAACCAGGGAAACAATTTTTCGTCATCATAAGCTTTATCCCACGAAACGTGTTTGATATTTGGGTACTCGGTATAGTGGGCTTCAGCGCCTACCTCTTTCATCGCTGCGTACATTTGCCGTGACTCGGTTATCGGCACAATGTCGTCGTCGGCTCCATGAAAAATCCACACGGGAGTCTTGCCAATCTTCGCTGCCGCGGCAGAATAGCTTTTTGGATCGTCAGCCGGCGACCATTTTGCCAGGTCGGGATGGGCCTTCAAGGTCGCCGGGGGCGGACGAATGCCCCCGCAAATCACGATCATCGCGGCAAACTTGCGCGGATATTTTTCCGCCAGGTGCCAGGACCCATAGCCGCCCATGGAAATCCCGGTCAGATAAGTTCGTTCTGGGTCGCCGTGAAATTCTTTGCTGGCCGCATCCAGCGTGGCCATTGCAAGATCGTCCATGGGCGGTTGTGTCCACCACATGTTTTTTCGGCATTGCGGCATCACTACGATGGCCGGAATGCGCCCGCGATCCACGCGGATCTCCGTTCCAATGCCCACATCGCTTTGCTGGATGCCGTCGTTACCGCGTTCGCCAGCGCCGTGCAGGAAAAGGATGACCGGCCATTTTTGATGAGGGGTCCAGGTCTCCGGAACGAAAACCTGATATTTGTAGGTAGTTCCCTGCAGGGCGATGGTGCGATCAAGAAATCCGGTCTCGTGATTTTTGGCGTGGGCCGGAATTGCGATGGCCAACCACAGAATCAGAAATGCGTGAATTTTTCGCGACCGAAAAGGCACCGCTTCCTCCGCTCTTTGACTTTAGCATGAGTACTTTGCATCGGTCTGGTCCTTTTGCGAAATACCACATAGTGATCAAAGACATCACGCGGCTCGCCGGGACATCCTCAAAGCGCCAAACTGGAGCAGGTTTGCCAACAAATTGCGTTTCGCACGGTCCGCTGTATTTCAGCGACGAGCACATAACAACTATTCCGCGCTCGTCAGAAACCCTCGGCCGCGTCCGCGTATCTAACCTTCAGGAGTAATGATGGGACGGCGTCCGGAACTCGATGCGCTTCGCGGGCTGATGCTGGTGTGGATCGCACTGACCCATCTGCCCACTTCCGCCAGCACCTACGTGAATCAGCCGTTTGGTTTCGTCTCGGCGGCGGAAGGATTCATTTTTCTTTCCGCACTGTTTACTGGACGAATCTATTTCCGCATGGCCGAGCACGACGGTTACTGGCCGATGACGCGAAAATTATGGACGCGGACGCTGCGATTGTACGGGTACCACGCGCTGCTGCTGGTGTTTATGTTCCTGGTTGCGGTGCCGATTGCATCGCGCGGCAACCGGCCGGGACTGCACAATCTGCTCGATTTTTATTTCATGGTTGGCGCGAAACAATCCATTACCGAAGCGGCTATGCTGATTTACAGGCCACCTTTGCTCGATATTCTTCCGATGTACATCATTTTTCTGGCGTTCACTTCCACAGCGCTGCTGCTGGCCAGCAAGATCGGCTGGAAACCGATCCTACTGGGGGGATTCGTTATTTGGGGTTTTGCGCAATTCGGTTTTCGCAACGCCGAACACTCTTTCATGATGCGCTTTATACCGACGCGCATTCCGCTGAACGAGATGGGTTCGTTTGATCTGTGGGCTTGGCAATTTTTGTGGATCAGCGGAGTCTGGCTTGGGGTACGCTGGGGCCAGGATAATCTGCCGATCGAAAAGTGGGCGCGGCGTATGATCATTCCCTCCGTGCTGATAGTTGTTCCTCTTTTTGCGTTGCGGCGAGTGCTGGAACACGGATTCGAACTGGGCGCCAGTGAATTCCTTTTTGACAAGTGGCATCTGGGACCTTTGCGGGTGCTCAATTTTGCGGCTGTGGGAGCTCTGCTGATTTTTTCGCAGTCGATATTGAAACCGCTGGCGATCCGGCCGCTGGTTATGCTCGGGCAAAGCTCGCTGCAGGTGTTTTGTGTGCACCTGCTATTTTGCTTCGCAGGTCTGACGCTAATGGGCAACGCATCCATGCTCAACGGATGGCGGCAAGCGGGGCTGTTGACAGCAACATTCAGCGCGATGCTGCTCACTGCGAAGGTATTTTCCAAGAGCGAAGCCAAGCACGAACGGCAGCCAAAAACTAAAAGCTCTCCTGACCCTGGCACACAGACGCAATCGTTCGCGCAAACGGAGACGACGCCCGCAGTTATTCCGCCGCTCGACGCAGCGACTCCCGCCCCCGCCGCCAGCATTGTGAAATGACAGCCTGGCGATCACTGCAACCGCTCAATTGGGTTCTGGTTCTTCTGTGCCGTCTGGCTTGGAGCTGGACAAGTCTTGCAGTTTCTCAGGCGCGGGCGCCATCGACTCCGCCGCCAGTTCAGCTACGCGGATGTCTGCGCCAGGAACCGTTCCGCCGTGCGCCGCGTTCAGCAGATTTTCTATCACGATAATCAGTTTGTCCCCGCTCTCGCACTTGTTCACCACCTGGGACACGCCAGCTTTCTGGGCTTCCAGGTCCAAAGTGGGAGAGCTATGCATGGTGTGCATCAATATCGGTAGCGTCGCCGAAGCCTTGGAAATCTCGCGCGCCGCTCTTATCCCGTCCATGATCGGCATAGCCATATCCAGAACCAGCAGGTCCGGCTTCAGTTCCTCGGTCTTGACCACGGCCTCGAATCCGTTCACCGCTTCGCCGCAAACCTGCCAATCTGCGTGACTTTCAATTAGTGCGCGTAAAACGCTCCGGACTGCAGAGTGGTCGTCGGCGATTAGAATTCGAAAAGGCAAACATCCTCCAGACGATTCCCGTGCGTTGCATACCCTACACACGCGGGATGGAGGTGTAAATACAAGGAAAGGCCTACAACGCGAAAAGTCCAATAATTTACTGCAACCGCTAAGGCGGCGCGACAACCCTTATGTTTTCTTATGTTCGATGCCCTACACCACGTAGCACAGTCACGAAACGTACAGCTTCTGCTGTATGAACCTTGCTGGTTTTCAGGTTATAAAGAGTGCGGCTCGACCGACGGTACAAAATACGTCCAGGTCCTCGCCAATTGGCGATTGTGGAGTCTTTCGTGAGAGCCAAGCATCTTGAGGCGGCAAAAGCTGGCGAACGAACGGACTCGGCTGGCAAACCAATTCGCAACAAGATTCTTCTGTGCATACCCGATGCCGAGTACCAGCGAATACGCCAGCAACTGGAGTTTGTTGACTTGCCCAATCATCTCAGTCTTCATGAGACTCACAAGAAACAGCAGTTTGTCTATTTTCTCGACCGTGGTTTGGCTTCGATTGTAGTCGCGATGCGTGGAAGCCGGTGTGGTGGGCTACGAAGGGGCTGTGGGCGTCGCAGTCGTTGTGGGCTTGGACAGAAGTCCACTCCGTGTGGTAATGCAAATTCAAAGCGACGGATTCAGAATTTCCGCTCATGCTTTATGTGCCGCTCTTGGCGCCACTCCCGGCTTGCAGATGCGCCTGAATCGTTATGCCGTCTTGCGAGGGATGCAAGTGGCGCAAACCGCTGCCTGCAATCGGTTGCACGATATCAAACCACGCCTTGCACGCTGGCTGCTGATGGCCCAACACCGCGTCCAGACTGCGTCGCTGCCAATCACACATGATTTTCTGGCCATCATGCTGGGGACCAACCGACCAAGCGTGACTCTTGCGCTTGGGGCATTGCAGAAAGACCACGCCATCCAGTGCCGCCGCGGCGCCGTTCAGATTCTGAATCATCGTAAGAGACTTGAAGCCTCGGTCTGCGAGTGTTACCGGGTCATTGAACAGTTGAACGGCCAGCTTGGTCTGAAATAGCCTCACCGAGTGTTCGACGTCCTACAGACAATCGCCATTGCCAGCAGCTAGTCTTGCTCTCTCGCAATCAAAAGAATGGGACTTCCAGCCGACATTGCAGGTACGGGTGCGCATCCGCGGAACAAGACGGATACCGCGGGGTTATCCCTTCGAAACAAGATCCTCCTCGCCATCCCAGAGACCGAAGTCCGGCTGGTGCATCCTTTGTTGCAACCATTTGAGTTCCGGCAGCACACCATTCTTCACGAGCCCACACAAAAGTTAGAGTTTGCCTATTTCCCAAATCGCGGATTGATTTCTCTGCTCGTCGCGACCATAGACGGCAAAACCGTGGAAGTTGGCATGGTCGGCAACGAAGGAGTCGCCGGTGTGGCATCAGCGGTTGGCCTCACAATGTCGCCGCTACGTCAGTTGGTGCAAATTTCGGGTGACGGTTTTAGAATTACCGTTAAAGCCCTGCAGAATCTTCTGGAATCAACTCCGCAATTGCAAATGGCCCTAAGTCGCTACGCCGTGGTTCAGGGCATGCAGATTGCTCAAACGTCGGCGTGCAATCGGCTGCACGACGCAGGCGAGCGTCTCGCGCGTTGGTTACTGATGGCCGCCGATCGCGTGGATTTCAGTTCGCTTCCCATCACCCATGATTTTCTCGCGACCATGCTGGGGACCGATCGGCCCAGTGTCAACCTGGCGGCAAAGATTCTGCAGAGAAAAAAGAGCATCGAATACCGCCGCGGAACTCTGGAGATTCTTAACCGCAGGAAACTCGAAAGTTCCGCGTGCGAATGCTACAAAGTCATTCGGCAATTCAATAGCGTTCTTCAGCTTCCATAAAAAGCCAGAAGCGTAGGCGAGGTTGGCAACTTTCAGCTTTGGCGGGGGCATTTCGAGGATTACGGCCGGGGGAGATCCAGGAGCACCACATTCGAAAGCTCCTGCACTCGTTCGAGGACAACTTCACGTCCGTCTGGCGAGATGTCGAAGTCGCGAATGTCGAAGTTGGGAGTGAGGTTGGTCAACTGGTGCTCTGCACCCGTCTCCAGGTCGATCAGCCAAAGATTCTTGTGCTGAATCTCTCCTCGCAGGAGCACCAGCGCTCGTCCTCCAGGAAGAATGGCGAGGTGTCGAGCTCCCCGAGTGAGGGTAAGGGCGGGCAGGGGACGCACTATGGCCTCGGGTGTTACGGCTTTCAGCGAAAAGGTCGTGCCGATGTCGGGTCCCGAGTAGACAACGAAGTGGCCGTCGGGCGCCCACGTCGGATCAACGGAGTACTCCGGAAGAAAAAGAGCTGGGGGCTGACCGTCGAGCGCTACTCGAAAGAGGTGCGGGACGCCATGATCATCCGCAGCCGTGGTGATCGATTGGCCGTCGGGCGACCATGCTGGAGATCCCTGCAGGTTCAGCGAATCGCTGACAATCCGCGCGTTGGCGCCGTCCGCCTGCATGACATAAAGAGAGGTCTGACCCTGCTGGCGGACGGAGAATGCGATGTACCCTCCGTCGGGGGAGATTGCCGGCCCGCCAAAGATTTGCGTTCCTTGTCCCCTCCACAATTCCGTTCCAGTTCCATTGGCGAGCTTCCATATACTTTCGCTGGTGCCCGTAGCAGAAACATACAGAAGATAGTTAGCGCCCAGACGTGGCGAGAATCCGGTAGTGGTCGTGAGCGAGATTCGCGCAGGCGCCGACACCTCGGCAGGCGAATCAGCGATCCGCAAGCGCCAGAGAGTTCTTTTCGGAGTTGCGAGCGTGGCGACCAGACGGCGACCGTCAGCGCTGGCGGCTAGCGAGGTGTACCAGTCCAGGCCAGAAGTTAGCCGGTGAGGAATACGGCGCTCGACGTCCATGCTATAAAGCCGCGGCCCCGAACCATCGGGATCGCTAGCCAGGTACATGAGTGTCCGGCGGTCCAACAGGACCGGATGAGTGACACGCCCGCTGTACGAAGTGATCCGTTCAGGAATTCCTCCGGTTGGACGGATGCGCCAGACGTCCAATTTGTCCGGGAGAGAACCCTGGACGAAGTAGATGAAAGTTGCATCCGGCGCCCACAACGGAAAGTGACTGTGGAGGCCGGGAGGCGCAGTAAAGATGGGCCGCAAATCCGATGAGTGGCTGCCGTTTGAGACGAACAGCGGGTCTCCGGGCCCAGGAGTGTGGTATGCGAGTCGAGAGGCATCGCGCGACCAGTCAAACTCGGCCACGCCCGCAAGGTACGGCTTCGACTGTCCACCGAGCGTTGGCACTGCCCAGATGCTGATGTCGCTAGCGCTCGGGCCGTTGCGAACCCAGAATGTCACGAAAGAGCCGTCGGGCGAGAACCCCAAAGTGCGGATTGATGGATTGACGAGCTCCGGCGCGTTGCCCTGCGTTAAGTTGTGGAACTGACCCGAACCAAGCTGCGTAACCCAGACATCCTGGTGCCCGTCCCGGTCGGACAGAAACGCCACGAATTGACCGTCGCGAGACACCGCGGCAGCCTGTTCCACTCCTTCGAAGTCCGTGACTTTCTGAAATCGCGCGTCAGCGATCGGGTTTCGCCAGAAATATTCCGTCCTCTGAAACCACAGGCCTACTCCAATCGCCAGCGCGGTTCCCACCAGTGCCAGCGGCAGCAAGAACGTCCACTTGATTCGAGAGGTCAGTATCGCATAGAGCGGCGGCAGTGCAGTCGGTCTGGGTGAGGGCACATTATTTCCGCTCGCTTGCTCTACTGGAAAATTCCGGCCGCGTACCCAGGCGTCCAACTCCGTTCGAGAAGCGTAGACCGAGCCGATCCGGTCATGCAAGTGGCGATGAACCGGCATCCCCTCGCGCTTCTCCCAGCGTTGCACCGTTGTTACGTCGCGGTTGAGGTGAGTCGCGATTTCCTTCCACGAATCCAGGCGGTCTTCGAGCGGTTTCACGGGTGACGATCCGTCAGGGAAAGGGACACCCATCGCGCTCTCCTGGTTGATCCGGAGCAAGTGCAAGGCCAGCGGCGGGGATTGTACTCCGGCGACGGAGGGACAGCAAAGCGCAGTATTCGACGGCAAGACGAGGGACAGGGTTAGTTCTGCGCTTTACAGTTTGAAGGTAGGTAGCAAGGTGTCCGATCGTGTCCGCGCGTCTCCATCCGAGATGCCAAATGAACCAAATGAAAAAAAACGGAGGGTTCGAGCATGCCAAGAAAACTGACGTGGTTAGTTTTGTTCAGCACCGCGGTCGCAGTCGCGGCCATCTTCTACGCAGGAAAGGTCTGGGCCACACCGGCGACCGGATTCAAGGCTACAACCATCGCCACCGGCACCTTCGGCGAAATTGATGCCTTTAACCAGTCTTCGAGGAAAGACCTTCCTGCCGGATTCGACGGTGACGTCTGGCTATCGTTGCAGAAGACGAAGGGACTGTCAGACCTGTATGTGCAGAGCAATGTCTGGCCACCTGTCAACCCGGTGACAGGAGCGGTAGCCAGCACGGGCTGGCACACGCACCCAGGCCACAGCCTGATCATTGTCACGTCTGGAACCATAACGGACTATATGGCCGATTGCACGCCCCATGTGTACGCATTCGTCCCAGGACAACCGGCCCCGACGCTCGTCGATCCCGGTCACGACCATGTGCACATCATCCGGAACGAAGGCTCGGTTCCGGCATCAACCATCGCCGTTCAGCTCGTTCCGTACGATCCGGCCAAGGCGAATCGCCGGATTGACGCTCCAGCCCCGGAGAGCTGCCCGAACATTCAGTAAAGAGGACGCAACCAATAGACGCCGCTGGGTGATCCCCAAGACGCGAATCGGGGCGCGTCCTGTGATCGTTGAAGCCATTCTTACCGAAACGACGACAACAGGGTTTCGCGTCTCGCATGGCAGAGTAACAGCGATGGTCTTTCAAACGACACCGCTGCGGTCAGCTTTTCGAAGCGTTGCGTCTAAACGTTGCTATGGGCGGCGCTTTTGGTCTATGCTGCGACCTCGGCGAATCGTCGTAGTTTCTTCTATTGGTATTGCATAGTATTGAGCGAGGGGCGCCAGTAGCGTTTGATTGGACGGCGAAGGCCCGCAGAAACACCAAAGCTGAACTGACAGCTTGATTCTGCACCGTGTCTATAGCTGTCGTATCTTTATTTGGGGATTGGCACATACTCCACAAGCAAAGCGGATCGAACAGCATCGACGAAAGACGCGCAAATGATATTTAGTGCGCTGTCACGCGCGGCTTGTCGAGTTACGCTCGCTCCCCGGAATCGGCTCCCGATCAGGGTCGGCACGGCGGCAGCTTTTTTCTGCTCTTCTGGGTTCTTTTGCTCTGCTATGTGGTCACAGCAGACTGAGCCCGCAACGCCGGTTGTCGTGCAGCCGGGTGCGCCGGGCAAGCCGAGCAAGACTCTGCCGCCGTCAACGAGGGCCAAGTTACCGCCACGGTCGCAGGCCGATGTGGAATTCATGCAGGGCATGATCATGCATCACGTACAGGCGGTGGAGATGACGGCGCTGATTGCGTCGCATACCGAGAACAAGGAACTCCGGTCGCTGGGCGCGCGTATCAGTAGTTCTCAGTCTGACGAAATTAAGTTGATGCAGCGGTGGCTGGCGGCCCGGGGAGAGCGAATTTCCGTGGACATGCCGGGCATGGACATGTCGCGCCATTCGTCGCACCAACAGCTCATGCCCGGTATGCTTACGCCGGAGCAGATGGAGGCTTTGCGAAAGGCGAAGGACGCTGAGTTCGACCACTTATTTTTGACCGGGATGATTCAGCACCACGACGGGGCGTTGACGATGGTTAAGGATTTGTTCGACACGGCGGGCGCTGGGCAGGACGCCGACGTGTTCAACTTCGCGACAGATGCGGACAATACGCAACGAGCCGAGATCAAGATTATGCAAAGTATGTTGGACAAGAAATCTTCAGAGGAGAAACGATGAACCAAGTGTCCAGTGTTGCTTTTCGTTTGGCGGTGGCTGCGATGTTTTTATGTTCCGGTGTAAGCCGGATCAGGGCGCAGGAGCCTGCAGCGGCTCTGCCTACGCAGGGGGCGCCGAAGCAGGATTCGAGCAAGCAGGACGCAGCCAAGCCGGGAGCCACTAAAGACGAAAAGGGGGACGAGGAAGAGAACGAGAATCCATTTGCGCCGCAGCCAGCTCCGTCGCTGCCGCCGGGAATGACCGGTTCGGATGTGGGCGACCCACGCTTCAAGCTGACGCCGGGACTATATGATGCGGGTGAATCGTCGATGGGCATGAAGCACCTGCAGCTGGTGAAAAAGCCGGACGCATTTCAACTCGGGTCCGCTGACCCTGATGATCCGAAGGTGCAGAAGATGCTGGGGCAACTCGGCATAGGTGCCGCCGCGAAGATGCCGAAGCCGCTGCAGTTGGTGATCGCGCAACTGGCTTTCGCGAACTCCGACCTTGCATTCCAGGGTAATCACTTATTTCAGGGAAATTTTTATGGCGTGAATATCTATGACATCTCGAATCCCGCGAACACCACACTGCTGACTTCAATGGTGTGTCCGGGCGGGCAGGGTGATGTGTCGGTGTACAAGAACTTGTTGTTCATGTCGGTGGAGATGCCAAATGGACGTCTGGATTGCGGCGTGCAAGGGTTTCCGCCGGAGCCTCCGCCAGCAGCCGGGCACGAAAAAGAACGTCGCTTGCCGGCAGCGCAAAAAGACCGTTTCCGCGGCGTGAGGATCTTCGACATTTCAGACATCAAGAATCCCAAGCAAGTGGCGGCGGTGCAGACCTGCCGCGGATCGCATACGCACACTCTGGTGCTGGATCCGAACGACAGGGAAAATGTTTATATCTACGTGTCGGGCGTATCGTTTGTTCGTCAAGCGGAAGAACTGGCGGGATGCTCGGGCGAAAAACCAGACAAGGATGCAAATACCGCGCTGTTTCGTATTGACGTGATTAAGGTTCCGGTCGCTGCGCCCCAGGATGCAAAGGTAGTGTCCAGCCCTCGGCTATTTATCGATCCGCGGACCGGCGCGCTGAACGGCCTGAACAATGGCGGCACGCACGGCAAGGGCGGGGAAAAGCCGCAGGACACCGACCAGTGCCACGACATAACGGTGTACTCGGCGATTGGCTTGGCGGCGGGCGCGTGCTCCGGAAATGGAATCGTGCTCGACATCAAGGACCCGGTACATCCGAAGCGCTTGGATGCGGTGAACGATCCCAACTATTCGTACTGGCATTCGGCTTCGTTCTCGAACGATGGGAGCAAAGTCGTTTTCACAGACGAGTGGGGCGGCGGGCTGGGCGCGCGGTGCCGTCCGAACGACCCGAACAAATGGGGCGCGGATGCGATCTTCAGCCTGAAAGAAAACAAGCTAAGTTTCGCGAACTATTACAAGCTGCCGGCTGCGCAGGCCGATACTGCGAACTGTGTGGCGCACAACGGCTCGCTGATTCCTGTCCCCGGGCGCGATATCGAAGTGCAGGCTTGGTATCAGGGCGGCGTCTCCGTTGTGGACTTCACCGACGCGGCGCATCCATTCGAGATTGCGTACTTCGACCGCGGGCCGATCGATACGAAGATGCTGGTGTTGGGCGGCGAGTGGTCGGCATATTGGTACAACGGCTCTATCTACGGTTCGGAAATTGCGCGCGGCCTGGATGTCTTCGAACTGACGCCGAGCAAATTCCTGACGCAAAATGAAATCGACGCGGCCAAGGCGGTTCGAGTGTCTGAGCTGAACGTGCAGAACCAGCAAAAAATCGCGTGGCCCGCCCAGCTGGTTGTTGCCAAGGCGTACCTGGATCAGTTGGAACGGTCGCAGGCCTTGCCGGCAAATCGGATCGCAGAACTGCGCAAAGCAATCCAAAGCGCTGAGAGTTCGCACATGAGCAAGGGCAAGGTGAAAAAGCTGGAAGGCATGGCGCCGTCGTTGGAAAAGAGCGCCGCCGCGTCGAGTCCGGCTGACGCGGCCCGGTTACATGCGTTGGCCGAGATCCTGAAGCATCCGTCAGCATGACCACATCGTGAACGGACTTTTTCCGTTTGGCCCGGTCGCGCGTCACTTGCGCAGTAGCTTCCTCGCGAAAGCACGCGCGATTGTGACGGGATGAGTCGCTAACGTGGAGATTTGTCCCAATACGGTTTGCGGCTCGTGGAAAATG
>Ga0209701_10000718_pt1 | contig 20185 bp, 20 predicted proteins | sample CZO8metaG_4_FD_188356 | JGI IMG/M metagenome (GOLD analysis project Ga0209701, IMG submission 188356) | Vadose zone soil microbial communities from the Eel River Critical Zone Observatory, Northern California, USA - CZOApr15con2H3.8 metaG... | ecosystem: Environmental > Terrestrial > Soil >... | reverse complement strand
CTTTGGGATTTAGGATTCGGTTGTCGATCAGGCGCGTCGAACCTACATAGGCAGCAACTGCTACGAGCGCCGGTTGCTGGATTTGCTCGACCGGATCGAGGGTGTCGGGATCGACGATTTCAAAGTAGTCCAGGCGAATCTGCGGATGCGCGAAAACTTTGGTGGCGCCGGCGATTAGACTTGCCGCGCTTCTCTCTCCGGCACGAAACTCCTCTTCCACGCGACTTAGTGAGCGATGCAGCGCGAGCGCCCGCTGGCGCTCGTCCTGATTCAGATAGGCGTTGCGCGAGCTCATGGCTAGCCCGTCCGGTTCGCGCACGATCGGGCAGATCACAACCTCTACCGGAAAATTCAAATCGCGTACCAGGCGGCGGATGATGGCGCATTGCGCGGCATCCTTCTGTCCGAAGCAGGCTATATCGGGTTCGATAATATGGAAGAGTTTAGAAACGACCGTGGTCACGCCACGAAAGTGGCCGGTACGCGAGCGCCCGTCGAGCCTTTCGCTCAAGCCTTCGACGACGACCCAGGTTACGTCGCCTTTTGGGTACATCTCGTCGACTGACGGCGCGAACAGAATCGCAACACCTTCTTTTTCCAGAAGCTCACGGTCGCGTTCGAACGGCCTAGGATACTTGGCGAGGTCTTCGGTGGGGCCAAATTGCGTTGGGTTGACGAAGAGGGAGACGGCGACCGTGTCACATTGAGCCTTCGCAGCGCGCACCAGCGAGAGGTGGCCTTCGTGTAGAGCGCCCATGGTGGGGACGAGCCCTAAGCGTTTGCCTTGCATGCGCTCGGAGCGGCAGGCAGCACGGGTTTCGTGGATGGTAGCGAGGATCTTCACAGACTCGGCATCAGATCAGGGAGCTGCATAGGGTCGAACCTGGAGTTCTTTCAGCGTCCCCATCAGCAATCCGCGGTTTTCCCGCAGCCGCGTCTTGGTTTGCTCGGACGCACCCGCCGGCATTGCCTGACTGACAAGCACGACACGGCCGTAAGGCCATGCAGTTTCGGGGAGGGATACCAGTTCGGCTGGAACCTGTTCCAGCGTCAGAATGTGAACTTCGTGGTTCTCAAGATCGACCAGCCCAATTCCATCCTCCCGGACGACCAGTTGAGGATTCTTCCATCCCGCCAGTTCGTCCATCTTGGGATACTTCGATGGATCAGGCTCAGGAATGCGTTCGAGACCGGTCTCTTTGGGCGTCTCCGTTGCGATTTGCGGAGCTGGGGTCTCAGGCTTGGTGCATGCCACAAGACTCCCTAGCAGGATCAGGGCGATGAAGGTTCGCAAGATGGTCTGTCTCCGCTCCTATTATCGCCGCATCGCGCGCTTGCGTTGAAGTACCGTTTCGAGGGCCGACTGCGTGTCTTTGGGCAGATGATAAGACTCGGCGTCGGACGGAAACTGGCCTCTGGCAACGTCGGCTTTGAAGGCCTCCACGGACTGCGTGATCAGCGCGGACGCGTCTCCGTAACGCCGCACGAACTTGGCGGGAGGACTGAATGTCAGATTGACCAGATCGTGGAAGACCAGCACCTGGCCGTCGCAATCAGGGCCGGCGCCGATGCCGATGGTCGGCGTTTCCACTTCGGAGGTAATCATGGCGGCGACTTCGCGCGGAATACCTTCCAGATAAATGCAGGCAACACCGGCACGGTCGAGGGCGACGGCATCGCGCATCAGCTGCTCGATCGCATGCAGCGTTTTGCCTTGCACTTTATAGCCGCCCATCATGTTGACGGACTGAGGCGTCAGGCCGATGTGTCCGGCGACGGGAATCTCGGCATCGATCACGCGGCGGATGACGTCCACACGCTTCTCTCCGCCTTCCATCTTGACCGCTTCCACTCCGGCTTCCTTTACGAAGCGCGCAGCGTTGTGTACCGCGTCTTCGGAGGTCTCATGGTAGGAACCGTAGGGCATGTCGGCGATGAGCAGCGCGTCTTTCACGCCCCGGCGTACGGCGCGGACGTGGTGGAGCATCTCGTCTACCGTGACCGAAAGCGTGTTCTCGTAGCCGAGCATGGTCATGGCCAGAGAGTCGCCGACCAGTACGATGTCGATGCCGGCTTCGTCAACCAGTCGTGCGGTGGCGTAGTCGTAGGCAGTCAGGCAGGTGATGGGGTCGCGGTGCAGCTTCTTTTCACGAAGGGCTGCGGTGGTGACTTTGCGGCGGGGTTCGCCGATAGGCGTGAGACTCACGATGTCCTCCAGTGCCCCTCCGGCTCGGCCGGATAGAGCCTGTACGCATCTTGGATGATGCTGGAGGTATTGTAGCTGCAAAAAAGGCGTTGGTCGATAGTCGTCGGTCACTGGGCGATGACACTTGAAAATTCCGATCATCGGAAGTCTTCACGCGCGCCTTTAGACCTAATACACAGCCTACAACAAAGCTTTACAAGCCTCACATTCGACGTAATAATCAACGTGGAGAGCCGATCTGGTGGCCTACGAAACGTTTGAACGAAAATCGGTAAGGATTGAGGAACCCGCCATAGCCATAGCTCCGGTGTCCGACGGGCGTATAGCTTTAAACGCGGCTGCCACCAGACTGTTCGAAGAAGCTGGGGTTCGAGCGGTAAGAATTCTTTGGGACAAAAGCAGCTGCGGAATCGCTTTGCAAAGTGCGCGGAAAGAGGATGAGAACTCCTTCTCAGTCGCCTTTGGTGGCCGTCACAGCCAAGCTACCATCACACCCAAGACTTTCCTGAAATACATCGGCTGGACCGCTGATCGACGTCAAACGGTTCGCGCAAAATGGGATGCACAGCAGAAGATTTTGGAGGCTGAACTCCCGCGTCGCTTTGTCGGCATGCGTGAGCGGAAAGAGTCTAAGGGGGCGGCCAAGACTGGTTCGTAAAGCATGGCGGCGAAACGCAATCGCGATTTGGAGCGCCGCATCGACGGGTTCTATTCCATCTGCGAGAAGATCTTGCTACGGACTCTCGTCTTTGGGTGCTTTGTTTACGAACTTGGCAGGTTTGCAAGGTGGATGTTGCGATAGAGGATCGATGCATCATGATCGCACGGTACAAGAAGCTCTTTCGCTCGTCACCAGAAGCCGCGATCCTGGCGATCTACGGACTCATCGATTTAGTCCTGTTGTTCACGGCTGCGGAAGTTGAACGTGTGAAGACCCTACTTCATGCCTTGGGCGTCAAGTAGAAATGTGATGCAAACATCAGTGAAGGAAAGCAATGAGAGACTGCACCGGCTTGGAGGGATCGGCTGTGAGACTCGTCACTATCGGTGACAAAGGAAGAGTGACTATTCCTGCCAAGCTGCGGGAGCGGTTCGGGTTGAAGACGGGAACTTTTATGGACTGGAGCGTAGAGCGAGGTAGGCGTGTTTTGACCCCTGCAGCTGAGATCAAGCGTCGAAACCAGCGGCCAGGACGAGGGAGAAAGAAGAACTAGCGCGCTCGCCGTTTTGCATTGGCCCGTAGCCAAGTTCCGTACGCCGATTCATCCAGCGTCCCCGCCGCCAGCCCCATCATCGCCTGAGTCGCGTCCTCTTCGCTGGCCTTGAAGTCGAAGCCGTGGAGTTCGAGGAAGAGAACCCCGATCACAAAGCCGGTCCGCTTGTTGCCATCGACAAAAGGATGGTTGCGGACAATGCCGGCGGTGTACAGAGCGGCCAGGGCGACGATGTCGGCAGTTCCGGCGTAGGTGTGGTGCTGACGCGGTCGGGCCAGCGCGGATTCCAGAAGCCCCTGGTCACGCAAACCCATTGCGCCGCCGTGGAGCGCTAAAAGCCGGTCGTGGATCGCGAGGGCATCGCGCACTTCGATCCAGAGTGGTTCTTTTCTTTTCACTTCTTTCTTTTTCACTTTGACAGAGCGTGCAGTGTGTTGCGGTAGCGGGCCATAATCTCTTCCGCTTTGGCCATTTTCTTTTCGAACGCGGGATCGTAGGGCGTGAGGCGGTAGTCGCCGTCCCCAGCTTCAATCAGAAACACGCGCTCCCCGTCGCGCGTCTGCAGGCGGTTGATCACTTCTTTCGGCAGGACCACGCCGAGCGAGTTGCCGAACTTGCGGATTTTGAGCTCAACCACGGTTTCCCTCCTAAGTTATTACAATTGTAATAACATTTCGACCGTGGCGCAAGACCAGCGCCATCACCCTGCACCCGGGCCCGACCACAGGCTCTTGGAGACCTTCGATAGTTTGAGGAATGACGGAATCGCGAGAGCTGCAAAAGTGACGGTCTGCGCGACGTGAATCCAGAACCATGTGTCCGCACCAGCGTCCCAGACCAACTGGCGGATCGCGTCGTTCGGCCACACCAAAATGAAGAAGGTCAAGTCTCCGATGACGTGAACCGGAAGGGCGGGCAGGATTGACTTGGTCAGGTAGGCGGTGACGCCGAACACAACGCCGACCAGGAAATACACCAGAAGCTTGGGCCACAGCAGACCGTGGACGACGTGAGGAGCGGTAAAAAATATGGATGAGATCAGGATGGCGGGCGCGCCGGTGAACGCGCGCTCGAGGATGTTCTGGCAGTAGCCGCGGAACGCGGCTTCTTCCGTGATGGGAGAAACCAGCGAGGCCATCACGATGACCAGAGCCGCCGTCAGCGGCGGATATTTGGAAAAGTCATCGATGACGTTCGGCGCCATCTTCACGAGTTGGAAGAGCACGATCCACAAGCCCGCCAGAGATATGATCGACAGCACGCCCGCCACCAGGGCCCAAGTGAACACCGCGCCCGGCACTCGATTGGCGCGCAAGTCGCGATGGCGAGTCTCTGAGGTGCTGTGCGGCCATCCTTTGCCATCCAGGTATTGCCAGAAGAGCCACAGGACTATTGCCATCACGGGGACGCACCAGGGAATTGCCGGGCTGGTTCTGAGATTTCCAACCAGAAGCGCTCCCCAGACGCCCTGGCCAACAGCCAAGATGACGAATGCCAGGAATCCCGACCACAACACTGCGAGAATCTGACGAGAGAGGGAGCGAGGGTCGCTCATGTCATGCCCTTGCGGTCGCAACCGCGAACCACGAACCTATGCACTGGCCGCTTCCTGGCTCCCGAGCGGCAGGAAGTACTGGGTGCCCTTGATCGGGGCGGAGACTTTCTTGAGCAGTTCCTGTAGGTCTTCGTTGCGGTCCACGAAGTCGATCTCGGAAGTGTTGACGATCAGCAGGTCGGACTGGGTGTAGTGAAAGAAGAAGTGCTCGTAGGCTTTTACGACTTCCATCAGGTAGTCCTCGCTGATGGCCTTTTCGCCGGGGGCGTTTTTCTTTTTCAGGCGCTTCTTTAGGACGTCGGGCGTGGCTTGCAGGTAGATGACGAGGTCGGGAGTGGGAAGCTGTTCGCGAAAATTATTGAAATAACGGTTATAGGTATCGAGTTCCTGGTCGTTGAGGTTAAGGCAGGCGAAGAGCTTGTCTTTTTCGAAGATGTAGTCGGCGACGATGGTCTTGTTCGAGTGCGGGCCGAGATCGAGCGCGCTTAACTGCTCGAAACGGCGGATCAGGAAGGCGAGCTGTGCCTGAAAGGCTGCGCCGGGTTCGCCTTCGTAAAAAGCCTTGAGAAAGGGATTGTCTTCCGGTTCGATGACGCGCTGGGCCGCCAGGCGCTCTCCCAGAACCTGCGCCAGCGTGCTTTTTCCGACGCGGATCGGACCTTCCACTGCAATGTAACGGGGCAGTTCGAAAAGCTTGGCCATGGGAAGACGTGAGCAGAATATATTGCTTCGCGCGAGTACGCAATTGTGAGAAAGGTTAACAGACAGAGAGTCGTCGGTCGCTTGTCGTTGGTCGTTAGCAACATCCTTTTCGGCGATCAGAGGAAGCCGGCAACGACCAGCGACAAACGACCAATGACGGGTTCCATTTACAATTTGCCCATGTTTTCAGCTTTGCTCGGGCTGGGGGTTGCCGCGACTGCTTCGGCGGCGGGTTATCAGTCGATGGCACCGACTGGGCAGTGGTATGGGCGAACGTTTACCGGATTGGAGCGCGGAAGCAAACAGGTCGCGCTCACCTATGATGACGGGCCGAACGATCCGTACACGCTCAAGTTGCTGGAAGTGCTGGCTCGCCATGATCTGCACGCGACGTTTTTTATGATTGGGCGCTATGTCCGGCAGCGGCCGGGCATTGCGCGGGAAGTGGCGGGGGCGGGGCACGTGATCGGCAATCATAGTTTGACGCATCCGCTGCTGATCTTCAAATCGGCTGAGCGGACTCGGACGGAGTTGGTGGAGTGCCGGGCGGCATTGACGGATGCGGTGGGGGAGCATTCGAATTTGTTTCGTCCGCCATTTGGAGGGCGACGGCCTGCGACGTTGCGGATTGCCCGCAAACTGGGGCTCGAAACGATTATGTGGAACGTGACGGGCTACGACTGGAACGCTTCTCCGGCGGCGCGGGTGGAGAAAAAGGTCGCGGAGCAGATGCACGGCGGAGATATGATCCTTCTGCATGATGGCGGGCATCGGGTGATGGGCGCGGATCGCGGGCAGACGGTGATTGCGACGGACAATTTGATCCGAAGGTACAAGGATCAGGGATTTCAGTTCGTGACGGTGATGGAGATGATGAGAGCTATCAGAGGTCAGCCATCAGCCGTCAGGTAGGGCTTCCGGCTGTCAGATCCCACCTATCACCCATCAGCTTATAATCCGGCCTATGACGGTCGTACTGAAAAATCGGCACTGGGCGCTGATCTGCGCTTTGTCGCTGATCCAACTCGCCGGATTGTGGCTTGCACTATCGCGATCACCGTACGGTCCTGGCGTGGTGGAGTTCTTTCGGCGCGGGGGTTGGTTTGGCCTGATTATTCCAGTCTCCTCGGCATCCGGGTCCGCATTCACTACTACGGTGATTCTCGCGAAGCTCGCTGAGGTTTTCACCAAACCAGATTGAGAAGCAAGCAGAATAGCTGCGGGGCTTCGCTCCGTTGGACAGCCAAGGGCGGCTGTCCTTGCTGACGCTGGGCGGACGAGGACATCTGCCGCTACGTGGGTGCTGCCTACTCACGCGCTGCGGATGTCGCGAATAAACTGAGTATCCGCCCGCAGCTCGCGGGCGAGGGCGCCCGCGCCACACAGAGGAACTACGCGTGCGCCATTGCGAATGCGTGCTTCGCGGCTGCGATTGTTTGTTGCACGTCGTGTTCGGTGTGCGCCGCGCCTATAAACGCCGCTTCGAATTGCGACGGTGGCAGGTAGATGCCGTTTTCGAGCATGGCTCGGAAGAAGCGCGCAAAGGCTTCGGGGTCGGACTTGGCGGCGGACGTCCAGTCGGTGACAGGGCCGGGCGCGAAGAACCAGGTAAACATCGATCCCACCCGGTTGTGGCACATGGTCACGCCGGCGTCTTTCGCAGCTGCCGCGACACCACCCACGACTTCGGCGGCGAGTTTGTCGAGCTTCGTGTAGATGTCCTTGTGGTCGCGCAAGTAGCGCAGGGTGGCGTAGCCCGCAGCCATCGCGAGCGGATTTCCGGAGAGCGTGCCGGCCTGGTACATGGGGCCGAGTGGAGCAACGAGATCCATGATCTCGCTGGGGCCGCCGTAGGCGCCCACGGGCAGTCCGCCGCCGATGATCTTCCCCATGGTGGTCAGGTCAGGGTGGATGCCGTACAACTCCTGGGCTCCGCCGAAGGCGAGACGGAATCCGGTCATCACTTCGTCGAAGATCAACAGCGCCTTATCTTGCGTGGTGAGTGTGCGCAGCGCTTCTAGGTATCCGCTTGCGGGTGGAACGCATCCCATGTTGCCGACGACCGGTTCGACGATCACGGCGGCGATCTGGTGTTTGAATTTCTTGAAGGCATGTTCGAGAGCGTCGACATCGTTGAAGGGCAGAGCGAGCGTGAACTGAATGAATTCTTCGGGAACGCCTGCGGAGCCGGGAATGCCAAGCGTGGCTACGCCTGATCCGGCTTTCACTAGCAGGGCGTCGGCGTGTCCGTGATAGCAGCCTTCAAATTTCACAATGTACTTGCGCTTGGTGTAGGCGCGGGCGAGGCGGATCGCGGTCATGGTCGCTTCCGTGCCGGAACTGACGAAGCGAACTTTCTGCATGTGCGGGAAAGCGGAAATGACCAGTTCCGCAAGATCGGCTTCGGCGGGAGTGGACGCGCCGAAGCTGGTGCCGTTGCGGGCTGCGGAAATCACAGCTTCGACCACGGTGGGGGTGGCGTGGCCAAGGATCAGAGGTCCCCAGGAGCCGATGTAGTCCACGTACTCGTTGCCGTCGGCGTCCCAGATGTGGGAACCCTCGCCGCGCACAATGTAGAGAGGATCGCCGCCCACTGCGCGGAAGGCCCGTACCGGAGAGTTCACACCTCCCGGAATTAATTGTTCAGCGCGCTTGTGCAGCTTGCGGGACTGCTCGGTTTTGCGAGTCATGAACTTCTCCACAGGCGGCAGACCAACCTTAGGTCTGCGATCTCCGCTCAATATTAACAGCGCATCCGGGCTGCGCCGCCAGGTGGTGAGTCACAGGATTTCGTGACGCCGAACACAGGAAGAATCGCCTTCATGGCCGTCAAATTCACGGGACTTTCACGAAATAGCAATACTGCTGCAATCTCGGTTCGATAACTTATGTGTCAGATTGCCCTTCTAACCGGGAGGGTACATCAGGACAGTCTTGGGGGGCTCCAGGCTGTCCGTTTTTATTTTTGGGGCGAGTTTGTCCGCCTGCGATTGCTACTGTCAAACAATCCTGGATACAACCGCGATCGCGGACCCCGTGCTGGTGCCGAGCCTACGATTTCACCTGGAGTTCTAGGGTAAGCGTAAAGACGGGGACTTCCCTGCACGGCGCGGTGCTTATCTGATTTCCTGTCAATTCCTATTGCGCGCCAGGGTCAAACATCGAGAGCGAGAAAAAGTGAGCCAGTACGGCTGCGAAGGCCAGGCCGATAACGAACAACGCCATCGGAATCGCAGCCAGGAATTGCGCAGTCCGGACATTTGCGCAAACACATCGGGAATGTAGGCTGCGCAATACGCAACGTTCGCCAACACCGCCAGCGCGAACAGAAGCAGCAATGAGTTGAATTGCAACGCGCTTTTGGAGAATGGTAAGCCTTGTACCAAGTGGACGACTACGATAACGGCCAGGACAAGGTTGTACAGAATCCGCCTTGGCTCCCAGTAGCGAATCGCGTTGCTGAGAAACTCGCGCCCTCGAATAGGTTCCATCAAAGATCCACTCAGGGATTAGGGTCGCGCTGAATCCCGTCCTCTTGCTTCTGCATTGTCCGGATTGCCCACGCCATGCGGGGAGTGTTGTGGGCGATGCCGAATCTTCCCTGGGCGTCGAGCAGAATCATTCCACCGTGGCCGTTGACGCGCTGTTTCAGGTAGTTCATCGCTTCCTGCGCGACCCACTCCGGCAAACTGCCGGATTCGACACGGTCGGCGGCCCACTTGGCGAGCACGAGCTTCATGATCGGCTCGCCCCAGCCCGTGGTCGAGGCAGCGGCGCTTTCGTTGTTGGCGTAGCAGCCGCAGCCGATCAATGAAGAGTCTCCGAGACGGCCGGGGGCTTTGGCGAGGGTGCCGCCGGTGGAAGTGGCGGCGGCGATATTGCCGTCGCTGTCGAGCGCGACGGCGCCGACTGTGTCATGCGAAATTGCGGGCGCGAAAATGTCCTCGCGATGATCTTCACCGCGCGCCAAATATTCCCGCAGACGTTCCACTTCGCGGGGAATGATCAGGTCTTCGTTCCTGCACAGCACGATACCGTGCTCGGCGGCGAATCGTTCCGCGCCTTCGGCGACGAAATAGACGTGCGGGCTTTCGCTGAGGATCTTGCGCGCGGCGCGAACGGGGTTGGCGATGCGTTCCACGCATCCCACGCCGCCAGCCCGCAGAGTACCGCCGTCCATGATGAGGGCGTCGAGTTGGACCTTGCCGTCGCGATTAAGGAAGCTGCCGCGGCCGGCGTCGAAAGTCTCGTCGTCCTCCATGACGACTACGGCTTCTTCGACGGCGTCGAGCGACGAGCCACCGCGCTCCAGGACGCGCCATCCAGCGGAGGCGGCGTTGCGGACGCCGTTGAGGTGAGCTTCCACCATGTCATCGGGAATGGCCCAGGCGCCGCCGTGGACGACTAAAACGGAATTGGTTGGCAAACCTTTCAGTCCTCGCAGGAACCGTCGGGTAGAGACGCGGCTTGCCGCGTCTCCGTCGCGCGGCCGTGATCCGGTGCAACGAGAGACGCGGCAAGCCGCGTCTCTACAATCAGTCTTGTTCAGCAGACTATGAAATCGACGTCTAGTCTAGCATCTGGGAATTTGCATGGAGAAAACTACGCGGCGCTCCGTGCGACAGGAGCTTCGACCTCATTGGTCCGCTGCCAGGTATAGACGATGCGGTGAATCACGGTAATGGTAGACAGCACAGCGATTACCCAGAGGACGGGCGCCATCACGTTGAAGAGGGCTCCGATTATCAGCAGCACCAGGCGTTCCGGGCGTTCCATGAATCCGACACGGCAGGTGCCGATGAGCGATTCTGCGCGTGCGCGGGCGTAGCTCACCATGATGGCGCTGATCATGACTAATGCGGTCAGCACCACGTAGAAGAAGCGGTTGCCGCGTGCATAAAAAACGAGCAGTCCGAAGAAGAGGGAGGCGTCACTGTAACGGTCGACGACGGAATCGAAGAAGCCTCCGAAGCGGGTGACCTGATTGGAGGCGCGGGCAACCCGGCCATCGACGAGGTCGAAGAAGCCCGAACCGATGATGACCAGCCCGGCGTAAAAAAACATGCGGCGCTGGTTCTCCGCGGTAGCATAGCCAAACAGAAAAGCGGCATAGGTATTGACGACCAGCCCCATCAGGGTCAGGACGTTCGGGTTGATGCGGGTCAGGGCCAGCATGCGCACGATGGCATCGAGCAGAACGCCGCAGGCCCGGCCGACTCCACTGGTCCAACTCATTGGGGCTCCGCTTCGCTCATTGTGGCTCCGCTTCGGCTTCGGCCAGGTCGTGGATGGTGGTGAGCTTCAGGATCTCCAGTTCGCGATTGCCGTTGGGGGAAACGACCTGGGCGCTGTCTCCAACTTTCTTGTTGAGCAGGCATCGGCCGATGGGCGAAGTGGTCGAGATTTTGCCGGCAGCTACGTCGGATTCTTCGGTGGTCACGAGCGTGTACTCGACTTCCTCTTCCTTGGTGGTGTCGTAAACCTTCACGGTTGAGCCCAGCCCGACCCGGTCCCGGGGGATATTGCTCATGTTGATCATGGACAGATCGGCAAGCCGCTGTCCGAGTTGGCGGATGCGGGCCTTGAGGTATTCCTGGCGCTGCTTGGCCATGTGATATTCGGCGTTCTCACTGAGATCTCCCATGGCAACGGCTTTTTTCAGCTCTTTGGGGATGTCGTGGGCCAGTTCGTGCTCCAGCAAGGCCAGTTCGTCCCGGAGTTTCTTCTTGATGTGTTCCGTCATGTTCTCGTGCATTATAACCCTCGATGGCTGGCGCGGGGGCGGCTTGAGAGTCGTACCCGAACGGCTGACTCCGCAGTGCAACCCCATCAGCGGGAATGACTTACACTGGTAACTGCCGAGATTTGGCGGCGGGCCGACGACCCGTCGGCGGAAACCCCTTATCTGGATTGCCTTTACGTCCCCGGTGGGCTAGACTCAAGAAGTTCCCGCACGCCCCTCGGGCGAGGTTTCCCTCCATGAATGGCGACCGTGTTTTCCACATCGGCGACCGGGTTGTCTATCCCAATCACGGCGTCGGAATTATTGAGCAAATCAGCAGCCGAACGATTGGACTCTCGATCGAGAAGTTCTACCTTCTGAAGATTAAGTCCAGCAGCCTCAAAGTGATGGTGCCATTCCACAATGTGACTAGCGTCGGTCTGCGTCCTGTGGTGCGAAATGGCGAGGTCCAGAAGATCGTGGACTACCTGTCGTCGGGCGAATGCAACAACGCGCTGGACTGGAAAGACCGCTTCAAAGAGAACTCCGAGCGGATGCGGACCGGGTTCCTGCTGGACGTGGCGGCGGTTCTGAAGAGCCTCCTGATGCTGGGCCAGACTAAGGCGCTTTCATTTCGGGAAAAGAAGATGCTGGAGCGGGCTCGGTACCTGTTGGTCAGCGAACTGGCCATTTCCAGAAACGTGGACGAAGGCCAGATCGAGCAGACACTCGCCAAGGCTCTGACAAAGTGCAATCTGCGGTTCCCGGAGCTGGCGGAACTGGCTTCGTAATTTCCATTTAGTCCCTAATCCTCTACTTACAAGCTACGAGCTGCGAGCCTCGAGCTTGAAGCTTCTTGCGTTCACCGTTCTTAGCTCGCAGCCCGTAGGTCGAAGCTCCTAGCGATGCGCTTCCAGCCAGGATTGAAGAATCAATGTGGCGGCCATCCGGTCGACCGCTTTCGCGCGCTTTTCGATTGAAAGGTCAGTTTCGCGGAGCAGGCGGTTGGCTTCGGTAGAGGTCCAGCGTTCATCCCATAGATGGACGGTGACTCCGAACTGCGATTCGAGATCCTCGGCAAACCGGCGCATCTTCTCGGACTGAGTACCTTCCGCGCCGCTTAGGCGTAGCGGAAGACCAACCACAACCTCCCGGATTTGATACTCCGCCAACAACCGTCTCAGGGCTTCCAGATCGCGGCGTTTGTTCTGCCGCTGGATCGTATCGAGTCCCTGGGCGGTAATCCCAAGCGGGTCGGAGACGGCGACGCCGATCCGTCTTGCACCGACGTCGAGGGCCATGATCCGAGTGGGCAGGGCAGAATCAGCCATCGGTCAATTGTAGATGCAATCGCTTCGTGCAAATCTCTGTTCAGTGAGGCAAAATGATGGGCCGGTGCTGACGCAGAATGGACACCGTCGAGACATCCCGCAAGCATCACTGGTCGCTGACGCTACTGGGCATCGGCTTGATCATCGTGTTCGCCTATTACGGCGAGTCGGTGCTGTCGGTGCTCTTCTTTTCCATTCTGCTGACTTTCGTGCTCGATCCACTGGTGGAGCTACTCGGCATTCATCTGCGCCTTCCGCGGGCGCTGGCGGCGCTGATCGCTGTGATCCTGCTCCTGGCGTTGCTGTACGGTATCTCGTATGCCTCGTATAGCCGGGCCATCGCCTTCATGGATACCGTGCCCCAATATTCACAGAAGATCCGGTCGATGCTGAAGCCCTTCCGCCAGCAGGCAGAGAAATTTGAGAAAACTGGAGAAGCGGTCGGGGAACCCGAGACCAATGTGATTGCCGTCCGCCCGGTTACGAGTTGGTCCGACATACTGACGCATGGCGTCAGTACGCTGAGCGAAGCCGTGCTGGCGGCTTCGTTCATTCCCTTTCTGGCGTATTTTCTGCTGACCTGGAAACATCACGCCCGCTCCGCCACCGTCATGCTGTTTCCTTTGGAGCACAGGCACACCGCCTATGTCACGCTGGGATTGATTGGAAAGATGCTGCAGAGCTTTATCGTGGGGAATCTCCTGATCGGACTACTCATCTCGGGAATCAGTGTGGCGATTTTCGGGCTGTTGGGGGTTCCGTTCTTCTATTTCATCGGATTCGCGAGCGGATTCCTGAGCCTGGTGCCCTACCTCGGACTAGTGCTGGCAATGGTGCCTCCGATCCTGGTCGGTCTGGGACAACTGGAGGCGAGCGACCTGTTGGCCGTGACCTTCGTGGTGGTCCTGCTGCACCTCTTCGCTCTCAACGTGCTCTATCCGAAATTGCTGGGCAGCCGCCTGAGGCTGAATCCGCTGGCAGTAACGATTGCGCTACTGTTTTGGGGATGGATTTGGGGTGCGATTGGACTGGTGCTTGCGATCCCCATCACCGGGGCTCTCAAGATCATCTTTGACCACGTGGAATCGATGAAGCCGTTTGCGACCTGGCTCGGGGAATAAAGGTCCAGTCTGGCTTGTCGACGTTTCAGCCCAAACTGCACAGATGGGACCGTAGCGAAGAACGACGTCGCCCGGTTTGGGCGATGCCTTCGCGACAGCCGGCAGGATGCGGGCGCTACTTTTTTCTCCGCGAGATTGGCACGGACGACGGGTCGCCCACCTTTTTCTATTGGGGCGGACTCTTGAATTGCTCGGCAATGTGCGCCTGCGACAGATACCATGCGACCATCACGCGGATGATGACGCCGAGTCCGCCGAGGATGAGTGGTTTGGGCTGAACCAGCACGGTTGCGGCCGAGACCGGTGGGACCAGCATCACAATCCCCGCGCACGCGGCAAGGATGGCGGCGTTTCGCAAGATGTTATTCAGCCGCATGAGACCCCACGCGATCCCGCCGGCGGCAACGGCGATCAGCAGGAACATATAAGGCCCAGCCAGTTCAAGGCCAAACAGGAGGGGAGCGCCGGCGGTCATTGAGATGAGGCCAGGATGGGCGAGCATCAGCATGGCTAGGATTGCCAGGTAGATTCCGCAGAGCGCGAAGATCGCGGCGATGGCGCGGACGCCGGTTGGGAGCGGGTTCGGATTCGATTCGTTCACAGGGATAGCGGCAGCGTCCGAGGACTGAGAGAGCGCTGCGGGCATAACCCGGAAGTGTCGGTTCTAGTGACCGATCATCCTATCATCCTAAGGAGCGCCAATATTGCCAGGATCGCGATCACGATGGCCGCAACTTTCCAGAGATTTTCCATGATGCAAAGCATACTCACATTGAATTGTTTGTGCCACGTGCGCGCTCATCAGGTACTCGCCGCCGGAGTAGAGTCCCCGACGTTGCTTGCTCCTCATGCCCTCTCGGATGTAATGTACCCGATCAACTTTCTCTGTGAGGGGATGGAATGAAACTCTATCGTTGGACGAATGTGTTCGCACTGTTGGGGCTGGCTGGGAGCCTGGGCTGGGGGCAGCAGGCGCCGTCGGTTAAGACTGTCGTCATCCGCGCCGGGCACATGCTTGACGTGAAGACCGGCAAGATACTTACCGGTCAGATGATCGTGATCCAGGGCGACAAGATCGCGAACGTGGGCGGCGACGCACGGGTTCCTTCCGACGCAACCGTCATTGATCTCCCAAACGCCACAGTCCTCCCGGGACTGATCGACGCGCACACGCACATCACCTTCACTCCGAATTTCGGCTACTCGCGGCTGGCGATCTCGGTGCCGCGTGAGGCGCTGACCGGAGCGCGCAATGCCAAGGTCACGCTGGAGGCGGGTTTCACGACTATCCGCAACGTGGGCGCCAGCGGCTATTCGGACGTCGCGCTGCGCGATGCGGTGAATGCTGGAGATGTACCCGGCCCGCGCATGCTAGTGAGCGGCCCCGCGCTCAGCATCACCGGCGGACACTGCGACAACAACCTGCTGCCGTTTGATTACCACGCGACGAATGGCGGCGTGGCAGACGGGGTGGAGGCGGTTCAGCACAAGACGCGCGAGATCATCAAGTATGGCGCCGACCTGATCAAGATCTGCGCCACTGGCGGCGTGCTTTCGAAGGGCGACAATCCGCAGCATTCGCAGTACACGCTCGACGAAATGAAGGCGATTGTGACCGATGCGCACCGGCTGGGCCGCAAGGTCGCGGCGCACGCGCACGGGGCGGAGGGAATCCGCTGGGCATCGATGGCAGGTGTGGATTCGATTGAGCACGGGTCGTACATTGACGACGCTGCCATCGCGGAGATGAAGAAAAACGGGACGTATCTTGTGCCGACGCTTTATCTGGGCGACTGGTTTCTTGAAAACGCGGAGAAGATCGGTACGCCGCCGGACCTTATCGCCAAGGGAAAAGAGGTCATGCCCGCTGCCCGGAAGAACGTCGCGCGGGCGTTCGCCGCGGGAGTGAAGGTCGGCTTCGGCACCGATGCTGCTGTCTATCCGCACGGAATGAATGCGCACGAATTCGCTGTCATGGTGAAGCTCGGACTGACGCCTCTGCAAGCGATTCAGTCGGCGACCATCAACGATGCTGACCTGCTGGGCTGGTCCGACAAGGTCGGAACAATTGAGCCGGGCAAATGGGCAGACATTATTGCTGTGGACGGTGACCCACTGGCCGATGTGACGACGCTGGAGCGCGTGAAATTCGTGATGAAGGGTGGGGAGGTAGTCAAGAACGAGTACGGGAAATAGGGTGCGAATGCAGACGTGATCCCCGTTCCGTGAGATTTGCTCGTTCCAGGATTGCGAGTCGCAGAGAAAAGGCCGCCAGCTCTCCCTGGCGGCCACAAATTAAGGTTGAGACGGGTCTTAGATCCCCGGGGCTCCCTGGTTTTGATGCCCGCTGCGCAGCGTCACCCGCACCCCGCGCTGTGAGTTCACGCGGGTCGTGGCGCTCCAGTCGACTTCATCCGTGCTGATTACACCGCTTCCGCCGCCCGCCAACGTGTAAGTGATGCGGCCGTCCCGGTAGGTGAAATTGCCGACCGACAGGGCCATTCCGCTCTTGAGCACGAATATCGGCGTCCCTGGAGCACTCGCGACTGTACGAGTCACCGAAACACTCTGCGTGTCCATCGAGATCGTGCTGTTCGACTCCGCTACGGGCAGGTTCCCCCTCGTGACGAAGCTGGCATAGGAAGCCTGCGGAACTGCGGGCTCTGTGTCCAAGGTAGGAGTCACATCGCGCGTCGCAGGACGGGGCGTAATTTGTCCCATCTGCGAATCATGGAAGGACCCACTCCTCGGTTCGCCGAAGTAATGCCATCCCGGCCCAAGGGGCGGAGTACCTTGTGCCACCGATGGTACCTGAACGTCGTCCATCAGTCGCAGAGTCATGACCGACTCGCCTTTAAGCGTCGGTCGCGGACCCCGCGCGGGGAGCATCAGCACTTTCCATGGCCACAACGGCGGGAGCATCCACTCAACAATGTCGCGTTTGGCATGCCCTTTGCCTCTGATTTCGCCCTCGCGGTTTACCTTATAGCCGCGCGTCGCGATGACCTTGGCATCCAGCGGCAGATCGCCGCTCGGCACCCCGATGCGGTCAAACTGCAGTTTCATATTTCCCTTGCCGAAAAAGTGGCCGGGATCTTTTGCCGACTCCAGGTGTCCCACCAGATAGCTGCCTCGTGGAAATGCCTGCTGGCCGAATGAGGTGATTCCGCGCAGATGACACAAAACGGGATCGCCGACGGCTACCGATGCTGAAGAGAAATTCGGTTCATTGAGGGTGCATTGCAGAAGCGTGCCGGCGGGCAGGACGACATCCCGCGTGCTGGCACTTAGGGTCAAACCTAGCACGAGGACTGCCAGGCTGGCGTAAACCACGGACTTCATACCTCACCTCACTCGCGCGCGCCATTTCGCGATTGGGGGATCGCGCGGAGCGCGCCCAGTTCTGCGCAGTTAATCACAAACCTATCCCCGGGTCAATCGGGGCCAGAGATTGCCAGGCACAATTCTTGGGCCGGGTGCCTTCGGCAGAATCAGGTCCGCGGTTCAAGGAATTTGTCAGGATAGTGCCAGCCAATCTGACTTCCGCACAATTCCTTTAGAATCTTTATCGGTGCCGATCCAGTTTCAGATTGAGGCGACGGATGGCCCGGCCCGTGCCGGGCGGCTGACCACTCCGCACGGGGTGATTGAGACCCCGGTTTTCATGCCGGTGGGGACGCTCGCGTCCGTCAAGGGCGTGCCGCAGGATGTGCTCGAAGGACTGGGTGTCCAGATCCTACTCAGCAATACCTACCATCTTTACCTGCGGCCAGGGGTCGAAACGATCCGTCGGATGGGTGGGTTGCATGAGTTTATGTCGTGGGATCGGGCGATCCTCACCGACTCTGGCGGGTTTCAGGTTTTCAGCTTGAATGAGCTGCGCAAGGTCAGCGAAGACGGAGTGACGTTTCGGTCGCACCTCGACGGGTCTTCGCACTTTTTCAGTCCCGAGAGCGCGACGGAGGCGCAGATCGGGCTGGGCGCGGACATCATCATGGCGTTCGATGAATGCACTGAGTATCCAGCGGAGCGGGAACGGGCGCGGGCTTCGATGGAGATGACGCTAAGGTGGGCGGAGCGGAGCAAGAAATATTTTGAGGAGCATAAGGGCGAGGTGCCCTGGGGTGCGAGCATTCAGCACTCAGCATTCAGCATTCAGCCGGGTCAAACTCAATCGCTCTTCGGCATTGTGCAGGGCGGGATGGACCCGGAGCTGCGGCGGGAGTCGGCTTTGCGGACTGTCGAAATTGGCTTTCCCGGTTATGCGATCGGCGGCCTCAGCGTGGGCGAGCCGCGAGAACTTACGCGAGAAGTGGTCGAATCCACCCTGGAGCACCTGCCTGCCGACAAGCCCCGCTATCTGATGGGAATCGGCACTCCGGAAGAGATTGCCGAATACGCCCGGATGGGAGTGGACATGATGGATTGCGTGCTTCCCACGCGCGCAGCCCGGCACGGGTTGCTGTTTACTTCGCAGGGCAAGGTTTCGATCAAGCAGGCACAGTACACGCAAGACGAAGGGCCCCTCGACCCTAACTGCGGTTGCCGCGTTTGCCGACGGTACTCGCGGGCCTACTTGCGCCATCTTTATGCATCCAACGAATTGCTGGCCCAGGTCCTGAATACGATCCACAATGTGAGCTACTACCTTGACACCATGCGGGCGGTCCGGCATTCTATTCAACTTGGGGAAAGGGCCCGTTTTCTTTCTGAGCAGTCTGGGCCGAAACCGTAGCTCTGCGCACCGTAGCTCGGCACCCCGTGGTCCAAGCCTGACGTTGAAGGGTATCCGGCCTAAAGAAGAAGAGAATTCCCGCAGGCAAGCAGCGATAGAAGCAAATTAGTGCCGAGTTTTCCTCGGCCGTCCCCAAAGAGGGTGCTTCAGACTGCCACGGCCGAGGGCGGTATTTTGCCGTAAGTTTGTTCCAGGGGATCAACTTGGCAGTGGGCGCAATTTTAATAGGTTGGGGTAGCGGATTGGCGGCGTGGTTGCAGATTCCGGGTGGATCGAGCCTGCTGACGATTGCTCCGTTGCTCTTTATTTTTGCTATCTTTTACTTCCTGTTGATCATGCCGCAGCAGCGGCGGCAGAAAAAGTGGCAGGCGATGCTGAGCGCGCTTAAGACGGGCGACAAGATCACCACCAGCGGCGGTCTGCGCGGGACGATCATCAGCCTGAAAGATGACGCGGTCACACTACGCGTGCCGCCCGACAATCTGAAGCTGGAAGTCAGCCGAGGGTCGGTAGTGTCGGTGACGACGGCGGAAGAAGGAAAGTGAAGCTTCGAGCTACGAGCTCGTAGTCCGCAGCTCGAAGCTGGTGTCGATATTCTTTTATGAATAAGAATCTTACCTGGAAGTTGCTGCTGATTCTCGGGATCCTGTTGGTGTTTACGCTGGGGATTTTCGGGCCCCCGTGGAACTGGTCGGGTCGCAATGCATTGGCATTGATCACCGACCGCATCCACCTCGGACTTGACCTGAAGGGCGGCACGCACCTGATCCTGCAAGTGCAGGTGAACGACGCCGTCAATGTGGATTCCGACAACGTGGTGGCCCGCCTGAAAGAAGATATGCGCGCGCGCAAGATCAATTACACCGAGATCGGCAAGCCCGATCCGGTGAACCATCCGGACATGGTGGTGATCAAGGGCGTGCCGCCGGAGCAGAGATCCGATCTCCAAAGTATCGTTGCCGATCGCTTGCCGGAATACAACCTGACCTCGGGAACGGAAAATTCCTACACGCTTACGATGAAGGCGCAGAGCCTGGCTGATCTGAAAAATCGCGCGGTCGCGCAGGCAATTGAGACCATCCGCAATCGCATCGACTCGTTAGGTGTAAGCGAGCCCGTCATCCAGGAGCACGGGCTGGGACAATACCAGATTCTCGTGCAGTTGCCAGGCGTAGACGATCCAGCACGAGTTAAAGAGATTATGCAGTCGACCGCGATGCTTGAGATCAAGCAGTCGCTGGGCGGACCCTATTCGAGCCAGCAACAAGCGTTACAGGAGCGTGGCGGCGTCTTGCCCCCGGATGCCGTGCTGATGCCGGGCCGGAGCATCGGTTCGAGCCGCGATGAAATTGGCGAGACCTGGTACCTGATTTCAAGAGCCTCGGCCGTGACCGGACGCGACTTGCGCGATGCTCAGGCTAGCCGGGATGAAAACGGGCAGCCGGCCGTAAAGTTCACTTTGAGCGGGGAGGGCGGCCGCAAATTCTATTCCTTCACTTCCGCCCACGTAGGCGACAATCTCGCGGTCGTACTCGACAACAAAGTGCAGGAAGTCGCAGTCATCCGGGACGCAATTCGCGACAATGGGGTGATCAATGG